>ERZ724508.482-NODE-482-length-28423-cov-4.949697_pt1 | contig 28423 bp, 37 predicted proteins | sample MGYA00376041_ERZ724508 | MGnify/ENA primary metagenome ERZ724508 (study PRJEB28724, sample SAMN07190887) | wastewater metagenome | isolation source: effluent of sewage treatment plant in Hong Hong | place: USA: Christiansburg, Virginia | collected 2016-03-01 ...
ACCGACTTGAAGTCGTAGCTGTCGGTCTTCCCAAGCATTGCCTTGATGATCGCCATGAAATGCTCTGTATAGCCCACACATTTCTCTTCCAGTCTCCTTGCGACAATGAACATTAGGCGGGTCAGCTGTTTGTTCAGCTAAGTTTCTTTCTGCTCATAGCAGTATATTAGTTTGAGGGTATCGAAGGCAAGTGCGTCAAGCTTGACTTTGTCGAAGTAGTGAACCATGTTGGAGTACATTGTGTAGTCTCCGAACCTGATGTCAATGAAGGCCTCGAGTACCATGAGCACAATGTTGCGTAGTCCCACAGACTCAGACCGTAACGAGCAGCAAAACTTAGCGATGAGCTCAATATCCTCTTTCGGCAGATACAATCGGAAGTAGTATACGTACCGTAGGTATATGGCCAGGTGAGCCGGCTGGAATTCACTTTCAATTGGCTTTCCATCGTTACCAAGCACCCACCCATACACCTTCTGGAAAAAGTTCTTGACAAGCTGCAGGTAACAGAACTGTATGATATCTTCAGCCACACCCAGTGAGGTAACCCCGTCAACATTCCTGTAGGCCACTGTACCGGCATCGATCACCAAGTTCAACAGGGTACACTACGTGGTCAGGTTTTGTGGCTGTTGGCAGTAGGCGGCTAGGTACTTTTTGAGGTAGTCATCGAACTTGTAAGAGCGACAGATGCTCCTCAGCAGCTCGATGGCCGTGCTCCTCCTGGAATCCACCTCGCTGTTTTCGAAGTAGTTGCCAATAAATGTTGCCTGATCCTCCTGAAGCAGCATCGCGACTGCATGGTTGAATCCAATATTGGGCAGAATCAGAATCTGCAGCAGACTTTCGAGATTGTTTGCAAAGAACTGCTTCATATCCGGCCAGACAATCAGGTGCTTGAAATATTTGAGAGCAACAATCTGAATTTCGTTGACTACTTCTTCATCTTGCTTGGAGCCGATGGTGTCACTGCACAATCGCCATATCTACTGCGAGAAGTTTTCAATGACCGGTCGAATATCGTCGCGGTACTTGCTGGCGAACAGCAGAATACTCTTTAAAGCTTCGCTCTTGGCCTTGAGAATTCTAACGTCCTTCTCAGCCAAGTGAATCACCTGGATAAGCTTCTCCATCCAGCGGTTGAGGTTGTCTTCGAACAACGGGTGGAGGTCCTGGTAGTTGAGGTTGTAGAATAGTCGCATCAGGTGCTTGAGTGCGACGAACACGACATCCTTATGGTAGTTGTCGCTACCGATAATCTGCAGCACAGACTCAATCGCTTCGAAGAGGAAGTTGTGCAGCTAGTCGCAGACCTTGATGATCTCGCTATAGAGAGGGTCACTCCTCATGGAGTACGTGTACTTAAAGGTTAGCGAGGTCATCAGCATGACTACCCGGTTGATGTTGACACTGCTTTACTTTGCCTTGGCAATTAACTCGAGCATCAGGCTTGGCCATCGGACGGGGAAGTCAACTGAGGCGAGGTTGACAATCGCCTCACTGAGTTGGTCAGCAATCATCTTTGGCTGCTGAACTAGCAATGGCACGAGCACCGGTTTGAGTTGGTCGACCACCGGATAAAACTGTTCGGCTTAGAATTGTTCGAGCTTGCTGTAGTTGCCCAACCAAAGCTTGACTTCGATCGCTGCCCGTAGCTTTCGTTCGGGGTTAGGGCTCATCTGTAGATAGCTAAGCAGTGCTATCGGATAGCCATGCAGCTGTTGCAACAGCTTTAGCTCAACCTCGCCTGACTTTCGCTATTCATTGATGTGGCTGGCACACCTACTAAAAGCAAAATCAAGTTTGGGGTTGAGGTCGGAGTAGCCTGCTGCTAACATCACTTTAAATTTCAATTTATATAGTGGGGTGCCTTGCTGAGGCTTCCCGCCTGTCGGTACACCATTTAGGGTTTATTTGAGAATAATCAGGAATTGTCAGAGGTGAGGGGTATTGGTTGCGAAGTCGGAAAAAGACTCGTCCTACGAATACTGCGTCCAATACCGTGCTTACAGGTTCGTTTATGGATGGTTGCTGGGGTTATTCATTGGAGGGTTGTGCCGGCAGTTTTGCCGAGCAGTTTGGCGGCAAACTGGCGTCATCGTTACATCAAGGTGGAACGTGAGAAATGTGCTCAAAATAGCACAATAGAAGCCTCCATAGCTCCAGCCAATGCAACCCGACCAAACAGTGGCACACTTTAACTTAGATTGAAATATCAGTTCAGCCTTCAACGTCCATTTGAACGTCCTAACTGTCCAACGCCAGAGTTGCGTTGTCCTGCTCCAGGCGAACTCGGATCAACTCCGAGGTCTGCTCAAGATTAGGCCAGCGCGCGGCAAGTGCTAACACTATCTGTTGCACTTGTTGCGTGATGTTTCGCAACTTGCAAAGATACAAAAGTATAGCGAAGAGTACCTCTCCGCTGCTGTATCCCACGAGTTCCGGAAGCATGGCACAGTACTCTACAAGCATCTCCAACTGGTTGAAGAGGATTTCGTCGGATATGGGTACCAATTCCCGAACGTTCTTGATGTAGCAGTAGGGGGTGCTGAGCCTCATTTTGAATTTCATCGTCAGCATCAGTGTGTCCTCACCATCCAGGATCTCCTGCCTGCTGTACTGCATGCCGGTGGATTGCTGTGCTTGCGCCACTGGATATTCAAAGCTTTCATTGAACTGTATTGAGTGGGGATGTACCTTCACAGCCAGCTTAATGGAACTGATTCCGAACCTCTGTAGCTGGCTGGTAGGCACAGCTTTTGCCGAGAGGAGGTAGGCATCGAGGTAAAGCTTGGCAAGGTAACGGGTCACTCGCTGGCACTGGATTTCCTCCATATGCTACGTTTGAACCACGGTAAGCAAAGTACGGACGGACGGCACGTTGGCCACCCGCCCCGAATAAACGAGCATACCTGCATCATCCAATTAAGAAGTTGGCTGTAGAAGGAGCTCGGGATGGGCAGTCCGCATTTGTAGGCTGATGCAACTCTAACCTGCATAACTCCCAAAGTTACCCTATCAGCGGCAAGGACTGCATTCATTTCCTGCTGGTTATCCTTAGTAATCATACACCAGCAGCAACTAATGTCGATTATAATCAATTATTTCCGGAAGGCTTTCAGCTTTTCAGGAGCTTGCCAATACACTTCCATATTGCTTGCAAAAGTGGGCGGAAATTAAGCACAAGTGGATGATGTCAGTGCTGCCGATATTCAATCAGGAACAACACGCTCATTAAATGATTATATGCACGATTTAATATTATTCTCGCAGCAACAGCCATATCGCAGCTTTGCGGAGAGAGCGGAGTATGTGAGGCAGCGCAAGCCTTCTCAGCAGGTGCAGCAGCACATCAACGTCAAGAATTTCGAGCTACCACTCACCGATCCCAACAGGGAAGCAACCGAACAGTTCGTCAAGCGGTTCCAAAACAAATTCAAGCTGTTCATTGCAAGCCAGCCACAACTCGACACTAATGCATTGCTTTAGGAGTTCAGGAAGGAACCATTTTTACAGGAACTCGCGTAGGTTGTCGATCTGCAGCTCGGTGAATAGAACCAGAGGCTGCGAGAGGAGCTATCAACACAGCGAGAACACCTGGCTCGATTGGGGGAGTAGCTGGAGCTTCATACAAAACGAGAGGACAGCCACCCGGCTGTTTCATCACATGCCCAAACCAGAAATAATTTTAATGCGATCAATCCCGACGGAAACCTTGAATTGTCCCGTAGCCTTTACGAAAAGGCACGAAGTGCGACTCTTCCTGAATTCCACGAGCTCGTGAGCAGCTACTTTCTTAAATAGAAGGTTAAGGTAACTGGGGTTAAGCAGTGGCCACACTCCAAAGAATGTCAAGGTGAGTAGACTGCCCGAACTGTCATTCAGGAGGCGATTGAAGAGGTCAAGAACACCCTCGGAAAGGCACAACCCAAGTATTCGAGTGAGTACCTTGCGAATATGCTCCAGGAACACTTCGTAGGACGTCGAGAAAAATTCTAGTTGGTGAGCAAGATGCTCACTAACTAAACCATTCTGCGCTACCTCGAGGATATGTTCGAGAGTGGTGGTGTCCCCTGTCCACAGCCTTGCTGCATGCTTCGTGGTAAGGAGAAGCACTCAATGTCAGCAGCTATAACACCTAAGGTCAGCACTCGATACATTCACGCTGTAAAGCGTTCCAGCGACATCTGTTACAAAAGTGACCAAGTAACCCATTACATGGACCGCTTTCGGAGTAGCATGCGCGATCGCAACGCCCAAGAACAGGACATCCGGAGCATCAGCAAAACAAATCTGGAACAAACAGAGAGTTTCGAGAAGCTGTTCAACAAACAGCAGACTCGCCGCAAGAAACTAGAGTACCGCGAACGACAGCGCATGGACAATACACTACGGGACTTCATTAAGTCTATCAAGTGATCTGCATATTTAGCGTTCAAATGGAAAAATGTCGTTCGAAGCGGGACTTGCGCTGCCGGCCTCCGTATTCGATGAAGTAGCGTCGTTGTAGCAGCTCTGAAGAAGTCAAACGGAAGCTAAATCGCGGCTCCGTCATGTTTTTGATGATCTGAGTTACATAACCTATACCTTTATCAGCTCACGGGAGTAAAGGTGGTTGAGGGCATCCAAGCGCTCTTGAATAGCACCGTCCCTCATGGAATGCCACTCCAAACCGTTGTAGGGGAGGGTGTCCAGCGACATAAGCTCGAACATTGTCATGCCAAGGCTGAACACGTCAGCCCGTTGAAGATCTGGCACAACGTGATTGTAATTGTTGAGAATCTCTCTTGCCATGTACTTGCCATCGCCCTCACTGATCTCCTCCCCGTAGGTGAGTACAGCCTATCGGCACAACCCAAGATCAGCAAGTTTGTACCTCCCTGCAAATGTTTTGAGAATATTCTCTGGTTTGACGTCAAGGTGCACAACCTGGTACTGGTGCAACTCACTCAGCGCTTTGAGGGTATCCTGAAGGATGCTTTTTAGTTCACCCTCAGAAAAATACCTATGAGACTTTTTGTGCTCCTCGAGCAAAGGACGAAGGCTTGTTTCACACCATTCCATGACCATGTACAGCTGGCGTCCCTCAATCCAAGAGTGATGGTATCTCACTATGTTTGAGCATTCCTTATTACTCAACACTGCCATGGCTCTGACTTCATTAATGTTCTTCCGATCGTTGCAACCCATGATTTTCACAGCATATACAGCGCCGTCGACCTTATTACGACATCGCTTCACTGTTCCGAAGCAACCTGAACCTAGCGTACCCATCACCTCATAGTCACTTTAGAAGCGGCTTGTCTCCTATTACTCCGAACATTGAAGCTTACGTTAGCGATACTCCCGCTTAGTCAGTTCATGGTTATCATTGTTTCGGCAGCGTTTTGGTGGAGTGACAAACAACCGATGTTCGGTAGTGCACTGCGAGGGAGACAACTGCACTCCACAGCTATCCGACTGCCCGGAAAGAAAGGACTAGTTATGCTTCAGGAACTTGCTCAGAGGATTCTCTCGAGAAGATTGTTTTTCTGTCTGTTCAGCTCGCACAAGTTTGCTGGCCTTGCGATGCTCCATCGTCTAGTTTGAACGTTACGGTGAACCTCCACTGAAACGCTGGGTCTTGGAGTGATCTGCCAGTCGCCATGGTTGCAGTACCATGCTCAAAGTACGGTTATCGTCTTCAATCTCCATAGGTAATTGATTGGCAGGCTAATAAAATGCTAGGCTAGAACAATCAGCAGGACAAACCTACAAACTTCTGGCGGTATATTGCTAGGAAAAATCAAAGCTACTGGCGGGAGGAGCGGTTTTTGGGGCGAACCAGCCTGTCGGTTGCTGCCTACCTTCGTTTTTACTGAAGGGCAAGCTCTCCAGCTCGCTTTTTCGTACTATCGACCAACGACGAAGTCTTCTTCTCTCTGATTTCTGCCAATTGACTCAGCTGGGAAGTAACCACCCGAGATGGTTCAGATGGTAGAACATCCTTCTTACTTGCATGCCGCACGAGCATTCGGTGCTTCTGTACTGCATTGGGATCAAATTTCAGATCACCCATGTACTGCTCGTCATCAGCGTCCAAGTCATACAGTAGGTGCGGGTGAAACTGGCCATCTTTTCTAACAACCTGCTCGAAGTTCAACCGTTCAAGATCGTCCCAAGTGACATTGGTTGCTTTGTAGGACGGTCCGTTCAAGAGGCGTTTGGAAGGTGGTGGGGGTGGAAGTTGCAACAATTTCCTAGCCAGCTCCTCTTCAATATCCTTTTTGGCTCGTTTAGCTCGTTATATTCGCTATTTTTCCCGCTACCGTTTTTCTCTCCGCAGTTCCTGCACCCTTTAGTAATCATTCTGTTCATCCACAGGTGGCTTTTTTGGTGACTTACGTTTGATTGTGTCCAACACCTTCTGCTACTCGATTCGTTGTTTAATTTGTTGCATTCTCAGTGATTAGTCGTTACCAGTGGGTTACTCCGATGGCTCTTCTAAAATCGGCTGGCTTAGTTGAATGCTTGATGTCTTCTTCGCGTGGGCTGACTTGAACATCGGCAAGTTAAGCTCACCTAACTTCTTACGATAATCACGGACACAATCCACCCCCACCAACCGATAGAAAGCTTCGATCTTTTCATTCTTTGGGATATTAAATGGCATGCTATTGTCGGAGGATACCTTATCTGAAGGCTTGATTATCGATTTTTCAACTTGCTCGAACTAACCAGCCGAGGGGTCAATGTCTGTAGGGTCGAAGCTATTTTTATCCTTCCTTTTGAGAGTAGGTTAGACGATAGGATCAACCTGTTCGTCCTGGTCGCTTTTGATTGGATCAGCCTGTTGTTGCTCTTATTCGATCAAGGGCTGGTCTTCAGGCTACAGTTACTCAACATTTGCTGCCTTTTACTCTCCATTCTATATGTCCACTACATCTTCTTTTGGTTCTGTAGGGATGCTGGGTGAGGCTGGTAGGTCATCTTTCGGTTTCTCTACCACAGACTCTTTTTCCTTCCGAAGGGACTTCTTAGGAATAGCTTTACTCCGAGGCCTCTTGTTGTCTGCAACGAAATGGCTTTCGTCGTAGTGCACAACTGCAAGTCTCTCCAAACACTCAATGAACTCCTCAAAGGTAATATCCTTAGCATTGCTAGAGACCTTCTTGAAGATGTTTATCACCTTGACCTTGGGTACCAGCTATTTCATACGCCCTTAGACCTCCATCGTGGTGAGTTGGAAGTCTCGCAGAAACACGAAGAACCTGTCCAGCGTCATATGCACCTTCTCATACTCCAGACGCTCGAAGGTCATGTGCTTGCCCACCCGAAATATGTGCGTGCAGTAGTGCGTAAAGATCTCCCGAAGGTGTACAATCCTCTCGAGCGTGATTTCGGAAGTAGGCTGCAACTTTAAGTCCTGTAGTTTGCTGCGGAGAGACTACAGACGAGATCTGAGTTGTTATTGCTCTTCTGTTGTAAGGTCTGTGCGCGTTAGTTACTCCTACAACATTGACACGGCTTCTCGCATGTGTTGCCGATACTTGTTTTCGTCGGTTGCTAGCTGCTCCAGCTTGCTCATATCGCTTATTATATTTTGTCGGGCTCGCGTCAATCTGAAAAGGAAGAGATTATGAGCAAACTTTCATTAAATGGCATAATCGGAGTCGGACAATAAAGGTAGCTGCGGTCCTGTCTCATCCTTCATTGTCATTATGCTTTGTCCAACCAAACATTTTATTCGTACTGACCTACAACCCGCCTTGGCGAATGATAATTCAACAAACCGTTTCAATTGTCCAAACTTTATAAACCGAACATTGTTGAATAATGAGCGACAAAGATGACTACTCTGAGGAGGATTTCGGCGATCTCGACGATGAGGAGTTATCTGAGGACTCATAGGAACACAACCAAGAAGGTTATGACGATGCTGCAGACAATTACAATGACAACTATGAGGCCGATGAAAACAACGCTGAGGAAGAGCAGCAACAAGAGTAATCTGGAAGGAAGCAAAAGATGAAGACCAAGGCAGAGCGTAAGGACTATGCCGCCGAGCTACTGCCACCCGACGAGGATGTGTAGAGCAGGCCGCCAGTCGTAGTCGTTGTTCAGGGCTCTGCGAAAAGTGGTAAATCAACACTGATACGATCTTTGGTGCGCTACTACACTGGGCATAAGGTGGCTGAGCTGAAAGGCCCCATCACCATCCGCACAGGAAAGAACCAACGTCTCACACTCATTGAATGTTAGAATTCTGCAGCAAGCATGATCGACCTTTCGAAGATCGCAGACTTCGTGCTGCTCATCATCGATGCTTCAGTTGGCCTGGAAATGGAGACCTTCGAGTTCCTCTCATTGCTCAAGTGCCATGGTTTCCCTAATGTTATGGGTATACTCAACCACTTGGATTTCTTCAAGGATAGCAAACAGTTGAGGAAGACCCGTAAGAAATATAAGAAGCGCTTCGAGTATGAGGTCGGTGGGAATAGCAAACTCTTCCACATTGTGGGCTGCTCCAACGATTTATATCCCAAGAGGGACGTGGTTAACTTAGCCAGAAGCCTGTCCAGTGTTAAGCCTGCTGTCATTCCTTGGAGAATCCAGCATCCTTTCTTGCTTGCTGACAGATGGGAGGTTGCAAAGGATGCTGACTATTCTGATGATGAGCTTGCCCCAGTCGCGTTCTTTGGTTACATCCGAGGTGCCAGCTACCGTATGAATACCCGTCTTCACTTAGTCGGGCTTGGAGACTATGATGTCAGTGGGTTCGACCTTATGGAAGACCCTTGCCCATAATACAAAAAGGAAGAAGACCAAAAGAAATAGGAGTAGGAACCTGTTGATCAGCAACCACTGCTCGATGGAGACGAAGCTACGGATAAACCTAAGAAGAAACGAGGTAACCGCACACTGAAGACCAACGAAAGACTGATATACGCACCGATGAGCAATCTTGGTTTCCTGAACTTCGATAAATCAGGCGGATTCGTTACCATCCCACTTGAATACGTCAAGTTTACGCACGAACCCACTCTGGAAGAAGAGGAAGAAGAAGGAGTGAAGTTAGTCAGAGAACTCCAATCCAAGACTACCAACTTCAACGACAATGATGATCTCGAACTTCTCGAAGGGCTGCAAGTAGAGGGCCAAACCGAAGCCAACAAACCATCCGACAATGAGAACTTTCGAAACAAGAAAAATGAGATCAACAGGCTTAAACGCCAAACCGGTGAACTGGAACTAATCCATGATACCGAAACCAACATAAGGAAGGCCAACCTATTCAGCATAATCTACGAGAGCAAGGAGAGGGTGTGCACCGTTGATTGCTCACGCTTCCATCCAACCCTGCAGAAACAGTACGACATCAAGGACTTATTTGTGACGGGAATGTAGACTGATAATCTCCAGGAATAAATTGAGCAGGAGTAGCTACAGCGGAAAGACTAGCAAACCAAGCAGATCAGTACTACCAAGGGTAGCATCAACCAACTCACAAACTTCCTGCAGAAGGGCCAGTACATTAGGATTACCCTCAAACTGCCATATCGTTTCGTCAAGTTTTTCAGGTCGTAATCACCACTGTTACTATGCCGCATCAACGCAGGCGAGGACAACCTAGGTTTCCTGAAGCTTCGATTCAAGCGTCACAGATGGTACGGCAACGTAATGAAATCCAACGATCCCATCATCATGTCAAGTGGGTGGCGACGTTATCAAACCCTTCCTGTATTCTGCACTGAGGACCCTAATGAACGTTTGAGGTTCCTCAAGTACACTCCCGAACATGATTTCTGTCTGGCAGTGGTATACGGCAACTTTGCCCAGCAGAACAGTGGATGCATATTCATGCAGAATCTCAGCAGCAACCTGAGGAAGTTTAGGATAGCTGCTTCCGGTATTGTCCTCTAGATCAACAAGACTTTCTAAGTTATGAAGAAACTCAAACTCGTCGGTGAGCCGTACAAGATCTTCAAAAACACTGCTTTCATCAAAGGCATGTTCAATAGTGCGTTAGAAGTGGCCAACTACGAGGGGGCTCAAATTCGAACAGTTTCCGGCATCCGTGGTCAGATCAAGAAATGCCTCAAAGCAGGACCCAAGGGCTCATTCCGTGCCACCTTCGAGGATAAGCTGGTCATGAGCGATTTGGTCTTCTGTCGGACCTGGTACAAGATGCCGCTGCAAAAGTTCTATAACCCCATCACCAATTTTGAAAAGTACCTCCAAAGTAATTCAGCCAACGACTAATGAAGACCAGCTACGAGCTTCGAGTAGAAAGGAAGTTAGAGCCGATTCGTAACCCAGATTCGGAATACAAGGCTATCGAGAGAGTACCGAAGGTATTCCAGCCATTGATTGTTCCCAAATCCCTCGCAGAGAGCCTACCGTTCAAGTCCAAAGAAAAGGTCCGCAAGAGCACCAAACGGTAACTACAAGAACTCGAAAATGAGGGAATACCTAAAATCTTCGCCAGCGAGAAGGACAAGGATGTGGCTGCACTAATCCAACGCCTCAACCAAATCCGCAACGAAAAGGTATTGCATTGATCAATTCAGACTCGCCTGAAGAAATAGAAAGCAACGGAGCATTTCCGCCTAAAGGCCGCTCGGGAGCGCCCTCGCCAATAGCATTTCGAGATGCAGAAAAAACTACACAAGAAAGAAAGGTATGCGGAGCACAGTAGAAATAAGAGCAAAGGCCGCGGCCAATCACAACCAGAAGCGGAAGAATGACCATGTATATCGGATATGCAATTGAAATTCACATTGTAGCAGTAATGTTCAAGTAACTTATCCACCCTTTCCCGCACAGCATGAACCACCTCGCCAGAACCCAAGCCAGAAATTTCTCGTTGATCATTTCCAGTTATCTTGTGAATGCGATTCATCGGTTAAGCCTGATCTACTTCGATCTATTTGGAATAATTCAAATCTTCATGGGAGATTGTTGTGGTGTACCCAAACGGTTTCAAACTCAGGATCAAACAGAAGCTCACCACGCGAAGTGCTACATGGTGTCATGTATGGACTTCCGTCTCATTGATGACATCGTCAATTTTATGGACGCCGAGGGCTACAACAACAACTATGATCAGTTTATCCTAGCTGGCTCGAGCTTGGGCTTTACACAAACTAAATTCCCGCACTGGGGGCAGTCGCTGATGGACCATATGGGTATCGGCCAAGACCTGCACAGCTTCCGAGAGATCATCTTCATAGATCATCTCGATTGTGGAGCCTTCAAGAAGTTCTATCCATAAATCAAGACGAAGGAGCAAGAAGTCGCCTATCATGCTAAGCACATGCAAGAGGCACGGGATCTCCTGGCAACCAAGTTCCCAAGCTTCCAGTTCCGTGGATTTTTAATGGACATCGACGGGTCAGTTCGAGAAATACAAATTGACAATCGCAAGAGCCTGTTCATGGGACCACAGAAGACAGAGAACGACCACTTTTTAGCCGGAATTACCGAGTCCTTCGGTCTGACTGACCAGCGACCTTTCCCACAAAATATCGGAATGCATGGTCCGCCTATCCCGCCACCTATGCCGCAACATAGTATTCAGCAAACCCCAAACGGATTAAGGATCGGACATAACTGACCCATACAGTCGCATGCAAATCAGACCTATAAGTTTGTCAACATCCGCTGCATTTGCAGCGAACTTGAAAATTTGGTATTGGTCGACCCAATAATAATATTTTGAATGAAGAAAAATACCACAGGGTCCAAAGCATCCCTCCGGCGCCTTCCCGTTGAGTAACAAACGGCTCGCCCGCAACGCAAGCCACGATAAGCCACCATAGTGAGAACAAATCCGAACACTCCTGTCGCAATCGTGAAGTGCAACAATTGTAAGACCATGGTTGAGAGGGAGCTGATGGTATGCCATTGCTGTAAGCGTAGAAATTGCACCTCAACATGTGCCTTCAGCATCGCTGTGATTCAAGGGGATACATTGATGTGGAAGTCTGCAAGTTTTGCCGTATTGCTGTGCCTCTTAATCGAACTGTAAGAAATCTGTTGAGTTATGTAGGAGGCACATCAATGCTAACGCGAACTTCAGCGAGAAGAGATAGAAAAACCGAGGGCAGATCTGAACTCTGAATACATAGGCCACTCTGAAAGCCAATACGAATTACCAGACGCATCCCGAAATCAAAGAAAACCAGAGCAGTAACTGAGAAGGGACTAACAGCGTTTGGAAGTGAGAAGAGCGCCAAAAAGGCAGCACGGAAACGATAACGCTCGAATTAAAAGACCAAATCAGCGAGAAGCAATAATTCAAAGTATGAATCGGCCATAAAGCCGTCAAAGGGAACTAATGAAGAGAGCGAGGACAAATGACATCCAGCATCGTTTGATTCAGCGAGAACTGGAGTAGCGTCGACGACCACGCGGACCAGCCAACCGACAGGAATAGCGCCCACTTCTTCAAAGCCAACAACAGCGCGATCACGAGAGATAGAAGCGCGAGAGGTAAGCAAGAGAACGATAACGCCAACGATAGCAGCATCAACAGCAGCAGCAACAACAACAACGCAGACAACAACAACACCGTGCTAGGGCGAACCATAATAGCTAAGCTACCCATGACTAGCCTCGAAATCCTCAACCTCGACAAAACCCACGTAACTAACATCAGCAACCCAACAGCAACCGTCGAAGACGTAGAGTGGCGCAATCCTCCAACAGTCGTCAACCACGCCGCTAGTACCAAGGGTTCAATTTTATGCCCTTCGATTTGTTTAATAACATTCAGACTCGCTTTAACCAGCTGAATTTCAATGGTAATTCCCTTTCTCAGCATATGGAACACCTGAGCCAGCAGCTCGGCAACGTTATGGAAAACTTCTCGCAGATGATGTCTCCCTTCGGTAATCACAACCGTCGGAGAGTCATCTGGTATGAGTAGGATATTGGTTCTGATGAAGGGGAGCAATTCTTCGAAGAATAGTACTACGAGGTCGGCACTGAAGACGACTCCTACTATGAGGATGAACCAGAGGGACTGGATATAGACGAAATCGAGGAGATTCCAGTTCACCAGTATAATGCCAGACGACAGAACCCACATTCCGATACAACAAGGTACACCCATAAATTATTTCAGTAAATCCTGTGCGGTCTGCTTAAGCGACTTCATTCACGGCTAGACCGTCAAACTACTGTACTGCTCGCACAAGTTCCACCAGGACTGCATTGACAAGTGGCTCGAACTCAAGGGCAATTGCCCAGTGTGCCGTGAGGATCTACGTGCGGGTTGACCTTACTGACTACCTGACAAATATTCACTGCAAAGTTAGTCTCGATTTGATTTCAGAGTTGTTCGGATAAAGTCACTTCAGAGACCAAAGCAGCAACACCAACCTAACTCTTCATCGTAGACGGTTGGTAGCTTTGCGAGGGTGTTATGTTGCTTCCAGTTGTCCACCACGAATATTCTATTGCTCTTATCATCAAATAACACCTTTTCAGGCACTTTTCGTAATGGGTTGCTTTTGGCCAGTGCAGAAGGCAACGGTTCTTCCAGGTTGGTGGTAGTCGTGAGGTTGCCTTAAGTAAGAATGACCTTGAATGTCTCCTGGTACTCCCCGTTGATCATGATGCTGTTGGGGTGATTAGCATGCGAATTGCTGCATTCCATGGTGTTGTAGTCGGGCATCGGAGGATACTACACGGGTTTCGTCATCTTCAGCGACTTCATCAAACTCTGAAGTAATAATAACAACCTGCCCAATCAGCGTCATCCCGCTGATTTAATATGATAGAGTTAGGCATCAGCCAAACGGAACAGAGAGAATTTAGTTTCAAAGTTGATCATGGCTGGAAACGACCTCTTCCGAGCGGCGGGATGCTATCCGAGCTGATTGTGTAGTTGTTGGTGTAGTAGGGGCTGCTTGCGGGTGACGCCAGCACGTTTCGCAGTCGAATTCGCTATGCCACGCCCAAACTGTTGTACTGCTCGAAGCTATTTTGGATTAGCGCCTACACTTCCCGATTTTTATCCTAGTTGTGTCGCCGGAGAATCTCAATGTTTCTGTAGAGCTATTCGATTTGCAGTCGCTGTTCATCAATGGTGTGATGGGCCTGTTTCAGCTGAGATTCCAGTGTCGATGTGTTGGCCAGCAATAACTTAATTTCTTCCTCCATGGCAGTGTCTCTTGGCTTGCTCTCATAGACGGGACGATCGATGTACACTGGAACTTCATGGGGTACTTCAACCGGCACTCTCACTTCTTTCTCGACTATTCTGTCAATATACACTGGTTTCTCGATGTAGGTGGGTACCTCTATGGTCTTAATTATTTCCCTTGGCACTTCTTTGATGACTTCCTTGATGATCTCCACTGGGACCTTCCGTTCAACTTCAACAATTTTGGGGACTTCTATTTTTCGTTAAACAATCCGCTCAGGGCCAGGAATATGTTTCGGTACTTCTACCCTGACCTATACGATTTTCTCTACAGGCACCTGCTTGATAATCTCAACTGGCTGGTTCACTATCTTTTCAATGATTTGCGGTGGTTTGGCTTTCTCCATGGCTAGGAGCTACTTAAGGGTGGCCACCTCCAGCCGAAGTTTATGCCGATCGCCCTCCAACTACCTCACTGTCTTATCGTACTCGTTGTTGCGCTGGGACTGCTTTCCCGCAAATTCGAGTTCCATCGCCAATTGATTTCTCTATTTTTCGCTGGCGGCAAGCTATGCTGTTAGTTTATTGATTTTCTTAAACAGCTTTTTCAAACAGTCCTTGTTCTTGTCATCGGTATCGTCCTTCTCAATGTGGATTTGAATTTATTTGGTCGTTGGTTTCGATGGTAGGGTTTGGTTGATGTTCGAATCTACAGGTTTCCTTTCTCGCAGGGGGATCTCGATGGGTTCGAAGGGTTCAACGGGTTTGATACGTACTGCTGAGGACTGTCGGACTGGCTGCTGAGTATTCAATGCCTCAATCTTCGGACGATCGGTAGAGGTTTTTTTGCGTGCTGAAGCTGGCTTCTGCTTCTCCAGGATCATCGGAACTTGCTGTGAGAGAGGCTGTTGGGTGTGGTTACATCCCTTTTGACACGTACTAATTTCGATGGGTCTCGAATATGATGCCGATTGCTCCTGCCGTTGTGCTTTTCCACCTGCCTGCTGGCCTTCCTATGAAACTATCCGCTTGAGCTCATCGAGCTTTTTACTGATCCTACCACCAGCTGCTATCTTCACCTCCGTGCTGCTTGAAAAGAGCGTCCGTTACTACATGAATTTCTCAGCACACCGCGATAATATACCTATTATGCGGGGCCTATTGATACTCTGCTTTGCAGTGCTGGTCTGTTGCACCCAGCTCCCTTACCAGGCTCACAGCTTCAACGACCTGGACTACTTCGTCCAATTGCTCAGAAAAGGTAACAGGGTGTTCTAGCCTAGGTGTACGCACTTTTAAGATGGACCTGTCGATGGTCAGCAAGCAATCCTGCTTAAAGTATTCTTCCTGGCGGGAGGCTCGGAATCCCTGCCAGACTTTCGATAACTATGCCCAGTAAATCTGCTGCTTGGGTTTCCGAGGTGATACCTCCTCCACTCCCGACTTCAACTACGCATTCAATACTAGCTACGAATTCGTCATGATGCTGAAGCGATAGGACTTGCGCCCACTGCTCAAGAACCGCAGCATCTTCATCGCAATAAACTTCCAGTACCATGACAGCCAAAACAATTTGACAAAGACCTTTCTGTACGACACGGTAAAGTACATTAAGGAGCAGGAACTCAACGTAACCATAGCGACTGGAACTGACAATATTATCCTCGACTACGACTTCAAGTGTGTCATTCAGGGTGCCTGCAAAAATGATGAGATATCCAGGACCATATCTGAGTCCGGAATAGTGCTGCAGTCCAGTGATTAAGAACCATATCATCCCCATGATGTGCGCAAACGTTACCGCAACTTCAACGTCTACTACAAGGGAGTGAGTCGTTTCTGTGAAAAAGGGTTTCCGAGCTGGGTCGACAAATGGGACTATCCACTGATCTTCTGGGAACCCTCCAACGAGCAGCAAATTCAGATGGTCGTGAAGACTTTTATGTCGGAAAAGTGCAAACGACCAGCCAAGCACAACAATCTCAGCTGGGTTGCTATCGCCACAAATCTAGATCCCGAGATGTTTCAGACTTACATGTCGAGCTACGATGGGCAGTTTCCCAACAAAAAATGGCTGCTACAGAACACAACTGGAGTAATGCTTTCGAGGTTAACAGTCGACGGTAAAGACCTGATCATAATGAGCTCTAAAGTCAACGGCCAACAACTGTTGCAGGTCCGAAGTGGTGCTTTCGAGGTCCTGAAGGAACTGACCTTGAAGGGCAGCATAAAAACCCTCCGTGCAGAAGGTGATACCCTTCTCATAACCTTCCAGGACGAGACTGGAACTTACAGCCAAGTATTTAATACCAATCTTTAACTGGTGAAGCAGTGGACGATCGTTGATAAGTACCTGAGCGTAGACTACTTTAACGGTTTCGCCTCCTACTTAAGACAGGTATCTCCCACCTACTACAACCTTGACATTACGTCTGATGGTAGGAGCTCAGTAACAACAGGCTGTGATCTTGGCTTCTCGCCGACCGACATGATAATGGGTGACCAGCTATACATAGTCGGCAGCAGCAATGGTTCCATCTATCTGAGCTACAACTGTACATCAACTGTGCAGCTTGGCTTTGGTAGTTCTGCGAGCATTTCTATAGGGAAGAAACAGGACGGACAACCCCAGCAGCTTCAGATCCTTATCGCCGACGGTATGTGCCAATCGGCAGTATTTGCTAACAACAATGAAATGAACAAGTGCACCTTCTACATCAATGAGGAATTTTCTCAGCTAAAGTCTGTATCTGGTCTTCTCAATTACTTAAGCGGCAGCACAGACGATTTCAAGGCTATTAAGGACTCCAAGGTACCAATTACTGCCTGCCATTCCAAAATCTTCGGTGGAAAGATTGCTAATGGCAACAAACCCTCACCGATAATGCTGGGAAATCGGCTGCTCATTGCCTACGAGTATCTCCCGCTAAACAAGCAACCACTGATCACAACATTATTCTGTGGTGCCAGTAACTACGACAATGTGCAGGTGGGCAGCCACACCATCCTCAGCTGGTTTGAGCTGTCCGGCCAACCCGAACAGCCCCATCTCGTGCTGCAGTGATTATTCGAAATGATCAAGCTATCACCTACTCCCGAAATGCTCGTTGAGGTCAAACCTGCAGTTCGGGCACTTCGTGTTGCTGCTGAACCACGGGCGTATACACCCATCGTGGAACATGTGGTGGCACGGTAGCATCTTTACTTCCTCACCTTTCTTGAACTTATCTAAACAGACTGAGCACTGTTTATCTCCTGGCTTCACAAGCCTTTCAATCGGAATGTTGGCGTAATGCTTTGGGTTGAGTTTGTCGCCAGGCACATATTCAGATTCCTGACTAATTGTCACTGCCTGAAAATACTGCTCCTGCATCAGCCAATCCTTACTATCAATCGCTCTAGCACCTCACGGTCCTCGTGCTGCCTGTTGGAATAGTACCCACAAATATCGTTGGTTTAGTCAATGAAGTCCATGTTATACTTGCCACTTGCATTGCCTCTTATTGGCCGGTCCATCTTTAATACCATAGAATGCTGCAAAAAATCATTCCTTCCAGTTCATCGGCTCACGGCCGTTGCGTACCCGAAGTAGCTTGGCTGTCATGCTTCTCAGCTGTGCCTTGTCCATACTAATTGGCTTGTGGTTTGTGCTATCACGGTTCTCCTTCGAAGCACGCTGGTGGGTCACCGGTTTTGTTTACCACTCATCTCCTCTTGTTGTAAGTTGCTGATTATTCTACCACTACAGGGTGTTACGGCTACTCACAGTCGGACGGGACATCCTCCGCAGGGCACCATCCACTCTCTGCATCACGAGCTGTTCGACTTCTGCAACGAACTGCTTCTGAATATATCGTTTGTTACATTGCTATCTTCCTCTTGCGAGATTTGGTTAAGAGCCTCCAATAATCGGCTTGTAAGCTTCGCAGCCTGCTCTTCCCTCTTCACAGATTGCTCCAGCTCTATCTCGAGCTGCTGCACGCGTGCTTTGTACTTTTCAAGCTGCACCGCCCAACCGTCACTTTCCATAATTAAACGTTGTCGTGGAAAGAGCAACCGTTCGAATCATTATCAAAAGTCGTATCCCGTTGGCTCATTCGCCCAGCTACTTATTACTCAGTGGGGCCTTTCGCACGTACAAGCGAGGGTGGGTGGAGTCACGTACTCTCAGTATTCGGTTAGCGTTGCTTGTTCGACGGTCTGGTCGTACGGATAGATTTGCGACAGCTCGTCTGCCTGGGTCCTGCTGTCGAGAGTATCCTCGAATCTAAAATACACCATTGGTTTCGAATTCTTCGCTGACGGGTGTGTACCCTCCGATTGCTCCTTGGAACTTCTTGGACTTGTAAATGAGAGCCTTCTATACATTTTGAAAGCGTTAGAGCTTGCCGACCTGCTGCATGATCTCTTTCCGCACAGCATCTATGTTCTTGTACTGAGAATTGCCGATTCGTGAGAAAGGATTGCGTCCAAACACTTCGAGTATGGTTACAAGAAGTGATCTGCCAACATTTTCGTAGCACTCAATAGTGAAGAACGGTGGTCCTTCGGCGTACACCTGTGATTTCACGTTATCGAAGTCTTCAGCAAGCATGCCCATCTTCCTATATTCACATGCAGGTTACCTGATTCTACGATGACCATTGGACACTACTGGCAGCTCATTCAGGTAGGCACTTTGGTGGTAGCCACATTCCAGAGTATATGAATACGTTAGCTGGCAGAGCTTCTGCAATACAACTCTTCCGCATCCCTCCTTGGTCATGTTCTAGTTGCGGTCTTTCGAAGACATATGTTTTAAGGTGAAGTTGCAATTCTAGTACTCAAAGTTCACACAGTTCAGGGAGAGAAGCTTCGCGAAAAGCTGTGTCTCGACCTGCTGCCCAAAATTGTCAAGTGCATTCCCGTAGAAGAAATTACCCTTTTTGCCTGCGTGAGCGTGTAGATCGGCATAGAAGAACAATCTACTCTCGTTGGAGAGATACTCAGCCAGAGATTTCACAGCGTAGGGACCTGGGTGTTTTCGTGGTTATGGATTCAAGTAGAATCTATTGAGGTTTTGGTTGAAGTGGTCCATACGGTAGTGCCCATGAAACACACCGTCTGGGTTGAGCATTGGAACCAGCATGAATACGAAGTACCTGCGGAGTACTTCAGCACGCGCATCCCTAAATTACTTGTCAATTACTTAGACAGCAGAAATTTGATGATGCCGTTCATAGTGTGGCTGCTGGGGGTCTCCCCAGGATGCACCCTGGCAGTAATCAGCACTACTTTCTTATTTTCGCGGAACCGGTACGCTCGGTGATTACCCATTGGGAACAGGTACTCAGTGATGCGGCTCTACCGGTTTGTTTCCTTTCCCTCCTGCGATGAAATCGTAACGAGGTTGATATTTCGTCCTTGTGGTGACGTTATCATAACTTCGTTGTGGAAGTAGATGTCTTTATTGGGAGTCTGTCCTTTCATTACTGTGTGCAGGAGGTGCTGAGCTTCCTCGTAGCTATGTGGGTAGGCAAATGCAAAGGAAGTTTCAGCTGCCTTCTCGAATCGATGTTAGATGTGCAGCTAGGTGTCTTGGTCTTTGGTCTTTGTAGGTCAATGCACTTACAATTACAAGACACTTTCCGGTACGTTTCCACTCCTCGCCCTTATACTTACACACTGCGCGATAGTGTTCGGAGAACTTGATCTGAACATCATCCAAGAACTACATTGGAAGCCAGCATGTGTAGATTGCGAATCACCAACTTGAGGGTTGTGAAAGCTGGCACTCCGGTGATGCGAAAATGAAACCAACTTTTTGAGTGGCTGGAATACTACGTACCTGCGCAATCGTTGGCTGGTGCCAGCAGCAATACGTTTGGAGCAATGAATTCCAGCTGCTCGAGGTTTCCGCTATCGAAGTCGCTGGTCACCACTACCTCCTGCTCACCGATGTGAAAGGCGAAGGTGTTGTGGTGGGCTGACTTGCTCAGAACTTTCATACTGAGTTATACAACATTTAGTCGCAAGGATAAGGGTTCACTTGGGTGGTGCCCGCAGTGGACACAACATCACCCTATTGGAGGGAAATTGTTGCTGCAATGTCTATTGTTAGGTCTGTCGGTCGAAGGTTTGGGCAAACGCTATGAGTGCATCGTCGAAATCTCGGCCATGATCTAGTAGCATGGCATTGCTTTATCGGAAGACTCGAGGAAGCCTGACAGTGGGTGGTTTAGTCTTGCCTCTTCCTCTCCGTATAATTTCGACTGTCGGTTCGATGCTGTTGAGCTCTTCGGCCCTGATGAAACAGAACCGAAACATGTCAGGAAAGAATCCATGCGCAGCAAATCCTGACCCATTTTTATGACTGTTCTTGTCGATGTAGCTTGATTTGAGCTCCTTGAGGATTACCTTGCACTGCTGGTAGGTCATGGTATATTTCTAAGGTAGCTGTTGATCGTGGAGGTCAGTCTTCGCTGTTTTATGCTTCACACCCAACATATCCTCGACAGTGCGTGCCACCATCGCATCGAAATTCTGCTTCGATTTGATACGTTTGAGGTAGCTTTGAATTCGCTTACATTCTTCCACCAACCTGCTTCGATTTTCTACGAAATTGTGTCTTGAGTCGATCTCAAGTTCTCTAAAGTCAAAATTCATATCCTTTTCAGTTTGAATATCGGTAGTCTTGCTTAAGTTCGGTAGCAATGGTTCGAGGGTCTGCCTCGCCGTGAGTTACTGCACGCTATCCTATTCGCTTGATAGCCGAGATTGAGACTGCTATTGGGGACCTGATAAATGCCGAGGGGTGATCTCTCGGACGGCTGAGACCTCCTCTTGCGTTTGAGCGTGATCGCTTTGCTCTTCATATCCATGAAAGGGAATCCACTAGGATTTGATCCCATTACGATCCGTTTGTAACCTGCCAGCTCGAAATGATGATGGATTTCTGCCAGTGGAATCCCTTCTATCGCTTATGTTTGGGTTTGTCTTGTACGGTGTTAAACCTAGGCAAGCTACTCCCTTGGCCTTTGGTGCTAGCTTTGCAGGTTGTGTTTGCTTGATTTTGGATGAGTTTTGGCTTCCACTGCAAACTGATGCTTTACTAGAAGACGACCCACTTGGCGATTATTCGTGTTGTAAAGAACTCTCAGCGATGATCGTCTGGGCTGCTTTACGTTGTTGATGCTGCAAGACCTAGATTTTGTTTGTTTCAGGTTATCGACGAAGAAACTAGCTGCCTCTTTGTGATTCTTCGGATATCTCCTTTGTTGTGTTCTTAGTTAAAGGGGAAGTGCGGAGCTACGGCTGTTTCCTGGCAAAGGTGGCTTTGCTGGTCAAGTTTACTTTGTTCGTCGACCCTCTAAATGGTCGGCCTTGCTGGTTCAATACGTTGTGAGTGAATTGAGAATTCCTAGGGAAGGATAACGGTGAGCCAGTTTTGCTTGGCGAGAGAACTTAGTCTTGCTGAGACTTCTACTTGGGGCTCAGTTGGCGTTTCTGTGTGGGGTTTTGCATAACCGAGGAGGTTCGAGTTCCCCTGCTGAGTTTCTCTCGAAGTTATTGAAACATGCGTATATCCGATTTTGTCACTCCAAGCTTCTCCTCCAAGATTCGCTGTGAAGTGGTATTTCGTTGTGAATATAAATCGAAGTCGGTAAGTTTGCGTGTCTATTCAATCAATGGGGTTGTGGGTTGCAGCTGTTCAAAATGCTTTTTTAAAGTTTCTTCGTCGACTACAACATCCGGTGCTGGCTCCAGCAAAGATTTATCCGAGGGTTGATCATCCAATACGACTGCCAAGGCCTCCATAAGCTTGATCTTACGATCAAACACTTCCAGGACCGCTGCCATTTTACTGTATATTCTCTGGTCAGAACACTTCTTCAAGCTGTCAACAAGCATCGACTCTCTCATCTTTTCGAAGTCTACCTTCAAGCAGGGAATCGCAAATCTAATATGCTTCAGCAAGGATTTCGAGGGGATATCTAAACAATTCTTCGAATTGGACACTTCGCTCTGCTGAATCCCTATATTTTTGATCAGGCTTTTCCGATGCTGTTGGAAAGCTGTTGGAGCAGTCTCGTGCGAGTGGGTTTGGTTACCCACACCATCAAGCGTGCCTGAATTCGGTTGATGATTCTCTTTGTTGGTTCCAACCTGACTGACTTGATGATCTCCTGCTGCCTGCTTCCCCAAACAACACTCCCTCTGGAATTCATGGAAATTGCTTATCATGTCCACTTGAAGATGCTTCTTTAGGAAATTGCAGCAACTACTCTACCCCTGCTGAAAAATACGGTTGTTCAGGTTCTTCTACTCCGTCGCATACCTCTTCAGGATGTACCTAATCATTGGTTCAAGCCTTTTAAAGGTATGGAGTATGTCAGCCCTATTCTTCTTGATAAAGTCAACGTGATCCCTCCTTGGCGGCTGGGTTTGCGTTTCTAGCTCATGAACGGCTGCCCTGACGTCACAAAGTCGCTTGTGTTTCCTCAACTTCCTGTCTTTCGTCCTCTCAACTACAAGTTCGCTGCGTTGTAGCAACACCAGCTTCTTACATCCCACTTCGATTATCGGAATGTTCTGACTTCCTGCTTTGATCATGTAGATCGTAATTTCCTGCTATTTGTTAATTCTTCTGGCAGTGCTCCCGAATCATTGATGCCGTTCCGAAAAACAGCTCCGTTTACCACACCTTTTGTATATTTAAATACTTCAAGAAACAATATGGGCAACTCTCAAGCAAGCCAAGGAGGTGTCACTCCTGGCAGCGCCATCGATTTTATCAATTCCGCCGAGTCAGCGAACAGTAACCAGGCACAGAAGGAGCCAGCCAACAAAGCTACTCGTAGACAACGAATAACAATTCAGATGTCATGGTCACCTTTACGTGGACCCTTGACGGCAACACCGTGTTTGTGACAGGCACATTTACTAACTGGACCAACCACATCGCCATGCAACGAGACGGTCATGTATTCTCCACAACCATTGTACCTGGTCAATACTTACGTAGGAACTCGAACGTGGATAGCACCAGTACTGCATTGCATTGACGAAGTTACAAGTTCATAGTTGATGGCGATTGGCGGCTGAGCCCATAAGACCCAACAAAACCCGACGCACAGGGCAACATTAACAACTACATTGACACTACCAATACGAAGGGCCTCTCCAAGAATGTACTCAGTAGCAGCAAGGAAACCAGTGCCATTCTTGAACCGAGACGGGATAGAGTGTTGGTGAGCTTTGAACAATTCGATGAGCAGGCAAAGAAACTGCCGAACTTGTTTACATGTTGTTCTTACCTCGATGCAAAGGGTACGACAGGAAGCAAAGTAGATACCTATTCGAAGGGACGGAACTCCAACCGGTCAACACGCAAGCAGTCATGCACAACAATAGATATGGAGTCAGTCAACGAACTACAAGACCGACCGTTAAACCTGGAACAGCTGGGTAAGGAGGAACTCGTGGATATCTTTGATAGTCCGCACAGCCTGACCCCTCCAACCCACGTTGTGCTGTACAACCTGAGAGTAATACAGCAACCACGTCGCAGTCAAGAAGAGCGATCGCACCTTCAATGTCTACTCCGTGACTCATCGCTTCAAGTCCAAGTACACCACCTACAAGTTTTATGTGCACCAACGCAAAGGATCCAACTCAATGGATTTCTGACAGTCTTCGATAGTAATTTAGTTGAGAAGTCACAAGAGGGTCAGCTATTGAGGCATTCAAAGGCTATGCGTAACCTCCAAGCATCCTGGCCACCGAGCTCTGCGAGAAGGTACGCGTCGATGTAGCACTGCTGCCGGTTCACGTGTTCAGTCAGTAACTGCAACAGTACTTGCCGTTGGTGCTTACCTTAAAGCTCATCGATATGCTCAAATAGGCGTCTCAGAGCAGCCTTTCGCGTTTTTATGGTGCTTGTATCTGCGGAGAACTTTCGAAGAAACATCGAAAGTCTTTTGTGATGCTTGAAGTTAGGCTACATCGGGGATTTGGCAGCCACCTTCGAATACTTATTTGGGACGGTCGCTGCTGCGAGACTTCTGAGTAGACCATAAGCTTCATCCGAAAGTTATTGGTAGTCCGAATGACCAGATCCCATATCGATACAGCTGGCCACTTTTTGGATCGGCTCTTGATGATTCTCTTTGCTCTTAAATTGTCTCACGCATTCCTGAAGTCTGGCTATCACACGGCTGAAACCAGCAGCCTCGTGGATGAGCTCTCCCAACAGCCTTCTTCTTTCGGGGACTTGGTTGGCATTACACTGCTCAACTTTCCTTTGGAGATATCCCGTGAAGATGATATGCAGGTCGTTCAAACAAAAGAACTCGTTACCGAGACCGATTGTTAAGCTATTCGTTCGGAGCAGCTTGCAGTAGCTAGCGTAGAGCTATTTGGAATGGTTCTTCAGCCAAGTCCCGATAAGCACCCACCACTGTTCATCCTCACAATCATTACCGATGCCTGACAGCCACTCTTGAAACTGTAATTCCTTCATCTTGCTTTCATCCACCTTCCCTGCGATGTCCGAACTCAGCTTGGAAAGCTTGCTGAACTCGGTGGCTGCGTTGCTTTTTGTCTCTGTTGCTCCCATATACCGTTTATAATAACTAACTCCCACTAACAGCTAGTTTTTTAAGGGGACCGGAGTATAATTCTGACGAAGGTTATAGCTGATTGTTCCGAGGGTCGGAGCGCAGAAGGCTGTTGTTTTGAATTGATTTTTAGGTGGATCGGTGTGACTCTAAATTGCTGGACTAATGCAATCTAATTGGACCGTGCCAGTGGTAACACTTCGGGGTGGCAGAACCATGCCCCTTCTTGGGTTCGGCACATACCAGCTGAGGGGAGAATAGTGCAATCAAGCGGTTGAGGTCGCATTAAAGGCTGGCTACAGGCATATTGATACAGCATCGGTCTATCGCAATGGCAAAGAAATACGAGCTGCTATTGAACGATCGGGAATCCCAAGGACGTAACTATACATTACCAGCAAAATCGGTCCAAAGGAGCAAGGCTATGAATATACCCTCACAGCATGCCAAAACATCCTGGATGATTTAGGGATGGACTACCTAGACTTGCTGCTCATTCATTGGCCAGGAGCAGCACCCTTGAAGCCAGATGACCCAGCAAACAGCACGATCCGGCTGGAGACATGGAAGGCTATGATAGAACTGCAAAAGAGCAACAAAGTGAGGGATATCGGAGTCAGCAACTTCATGCTGCCTCACCTATGTAATGAGCTGGTTATGCAGAACACCTGTTCAAACACACTGGGGTGCTGCCTACAGTCAACCAAATTGAGCTGCATCCCTTTCTTGTGGAGAAGCCCACGATTGATTTCTGCCAGAAACACAGCATAGTTATCCAGGCATATTCGCCACTCGCCCGATCAGACCAGCGGCTGATGAGCAGCCCAATACTGCTGGAGATAGCAAAGAATCACCACCGAACAGTACCGCAGATCGTGTTGAATTGGTTGATGACCCAAGAGTTTGTGGTACTACCAAAATCTAAGAATCCAGATCGAATTCGATAGAACTTCGACCTTGGCTTTACTCTGTCAGCATAAGACATAGACAATATAAAGAAGCTGAGCCAGAACGCTGCGGATTGTTTTAGGACTTGCTGGGATCCCAACACTGTGACCTATTGACGAAACTGAACCTAGAAAGTATCAAGTGTAGGGAACCATGGATGTTGTGATGCGGTGCTTACCCCTTGGCTAAGGAGACTGACCGAATTATGGAAGGACCGGCGTCATCCTAGAAGTCGAATTCCTCAGTATGCTGCGCCTGACAATAGGTTTAGATTTCGTCTCGCAGCACATCAACGACCCAAGCATGGCTTGCTTGAGCTCGCTTATTAGTCGTCTTTCCTTCAGAATCTATTGCTTCATGTTACTGAGTCTGCGGAACTAGTTTTCCTCTTGCTGCTTTTTCAGCTCTTCAGGGAGATCCTTCGGTGGGCTGTTCTACTTATCTTGCTCACGTCTTTACTCAAGATATTCCATATAGGAGAGGGACTCCGAAAGCTCTTTAAGAATGCTCTTGAAGTTAAATATCTTCTGCATCTCCTCCCACTCCATGTAGTACACCCAAGCCTCGGAGGAGGACACCCTTGCGGTATACGTGAGGTTGCAGAGGGTGTCACTCTCCAACGTCTTCTTCCATTCCCTTTCGCAGAGAAGATACCCTCGAGTGACGATGGATATAAGCCTCTTCCGATGATGATTTTGGGAGAGCGTGACTTCCCCATTTTTGAGCAGAATAAGTCCGGGAAAGGGCTGCCCCTCCCTACAGATGATTTCGTTAATGATGTAACGCCGTTACCGAAACGCGTATAGGATTGATTAGCAAGTCTCGTACTTAAGCTCACGAAACCTCCCAAAGAAATGGGAAAAGATAAACTCTCGTTTGTTCTTCCGCTCTTGGTTTTAGGTCTCGCAGAAGATGCGTAAGTAATCCTCCTTCTTCAACATTGCTAATCGGCATGGTGACTTGGCAACAATAAGTGCTATCCGTGGCTTGTTGTAGATGATACCCAACTCACCGAAGGTTGCTCCTTTCTTAAGCTACGAGACCTGCTTGAATTTGCACACTTCTCCTTGGAAGTGATGGTTCTTCAGGAGCTTCTGCTGTGCAGGTTGTAGAGATCGCCAATGCTGTGAACCCAACCTTCTCATCAGCTCCTTATCTGCTTCCAACTCAGGGGTTGTCTTGCGTAGGAGCACAAGGGCCTCGCCTAACTTTAAGGTTTGTTACTACCTTCTAGTAAGAAGAAGAATTCTTATGGGTCGCTGTTGTATTCCGTAATACTCTCTCCGGAAGCAAATTCGGCCAGTTGAAAGGACCTTGCGCACTCATCAAGCTTGTTCTTGTGCTTACCAAAGAAGCTGTAGGGACGTAGCTGTGCAGCAATGGTCTCCACAATGTGCTCACTACGTAAATGGTACTCCGAGCTCAAAAGCTAACTATCTTCGAAAGGTACCTCACAGAGCAGATGGGTATCACTGTTGCTGACCACTGGAGGCTCCGTATCGATCACTTCCTTCAGCGCTGTACACAATTCCATGACGGACGTTATTTGGAATTTAGAATAACTGCTTGGTAGTGATACTGTTTATCGGGCCAATAATGATGAAAACTCTTCCTGCTCTTTCTGTTCCGAAGTGAACAATTCCATTCAGTCTAACACACATTTCTAATTTGATTCGGTAGTAAAAAAGAGAAGGACTTTCTCTGGAGGTTTAGTCAAGTGTCAGGCAAAACGGTTCATTACAAGGACGTGCATGGGTTACCGGAGGGGACTGGAGGAGGCTGGTCGGACTCCGGAATTATGTTGAAGTTCCAACCTGCTACAAAGCGGCGAGAGAAGCCATTGAATTTGAGTGTGAACAGCTGCCACCCATAAATCGTTGATCGCTGTCCTGTCAGCAAGCAATGAGTGGTGTAGCTTTCCAACTATCGACTGGATTCCCATCAGTAATTCAGCATACCAAAACATCCCAGGGTGCCTATTTCGACTGAAGTGACTAAGACCATACCTTGACTGACTGATGAAGGAACGTGTAAGTCAGTTGCGAACTTGCTCACTTTCCCTTCCTTCCGTTGGAAGCCAAGTCAGTCAACTCTGATACTCTGAACCGTTGAAGTTACCAGGAAAGTTAGCTAGGGATGTACTTCCTCAGAGGAAATTCCCTTCGCAATCTTTCCCAGCTCGTGATGTTTTTTCATCCTCTTCACGATTGTTATTTGAGTTTAGTATGCGAAGTGGTCATTATATTCACACCATAGCTCAAAGTATTAATGTTCTTGATCACCGCTTCAACGCATAACGGCAACCTCCTGGATACTGTGCGGTAGTTTATTCTAACATGGTCAGAATACCCAACCACACGGGAACGCACTTGCATTCTCGATGCTCATGCAGCTAGCCAACAAGGGAATCGTTGGTTATTAGCTTAAGCGATATTGTTGATCAGTTGATCGTTAAGTCGATGCATTTTTATAGCACACCACACATCTTATCCAACCACCGTCATCCGCATTGTAGACAGTTTGAAAAGAATGGATCTCTAGGGACCGAGGATTGAGTTCTGAAGGGTTTGCCAAACTGTTTCTTGGGCTTCGAGATGGCTTATGGAATATCGTCGATTTCGCTGGCTCTTCACCAGCTAATTTAATCGGGAGGCACCAGGAACTGTTCCAAACCAATGCTGCGACCAGACCCAAGCCTTGCGATACTCTAGAATACTCCGATGTTCCTTCCACCAAAACGAAATGC
>ERZ724508.483-NODE-483-length-28402-cov-6.555156_pt1 | contig 28402 bp, 37 predicted proteins | sample MGYA00376041_ERZ724508 | MGnify/ENA primary metagenome ERZ724508 (study PRJEB28724, sample SAMN07190887) | wastewater metagenome | isolation source: effluent of sewage treatment plant in Hong Hong | place: USA: Christiansburg, Virginia | collected 2016-03-01 ...
ATGATCTTCATGTGCTCGGCATACTAATCGACGTAGGTGTGCTTCACTATTTGGATGCGATTCACAATTTTTTCGTTGACCCTCTGCATGAAGGCATGAGCTACCTCTATGAACGCGTTCAGCCGACCGTAGATTTCCTGATACTCAGGTTGTTTGCTCGGGGGTGTATGCTTGTCGAAGCTAACCGCTGTTATCATCCTATTTATTTATCGAAGGGGAATCGCCATAATGCTTCGACATACCAAAAGATGTGGAGAACATCGAACTCTGAGAACTACGTGAGTGAAGGATGATGTGCCTCGCCTCTAAATCCCCGGTAAATATAATGGGAAGAATAACCATCATATAAATTTGGAATGACTGATTATCGATACCATAGAACAGACACCGTGCACAACTTTGCATTGTGCAGGAGTGGATCGTTGATCGATACAGAACTACCTCCCATCAAGAATGGATTCGCCACGGTATCATCGGCTTGTTTACTCCCTGTCGCGACAAGTTAGAAGTCATGGGAATATGGCGTGCAGAAGCGGCAGAATGGAAATGGGGTGCACAGTGGCGCTGGTCCGTCTCGTTCGCTCTCCCTCGGTGGGAACTCCCGAACAGACTCCAAAGAAATAGCATAATAACGCTACCGCTTTGATCAGCTGTGCAGGTTCTGCACGGCAGTGCGCTAAAAGCAGCTGGAGGTGGAGCTATTGGAAACTGACTTCCAAGCGGTTCAAGAGCGCCACGGGCTGTTGACGGAGAAGCTTGCAGACCTGCAGCTGAAAAAACTTCGAATTGCTGATGATTAGGTACATCAAGCAGCAGGTCCATCTTTGGGGCGAATAGCGGAGGTGCTGTTAAGAAAGGACTCTGAAATCGAGTTCCTCGAGAAGTAGTTGTTGAGGTGATGAAGAAAGATCGACGAGGGGCTTCGTGGGCAGAACCAATCACTATCCCATCAGGAATCTACCATCGCTGAGAGCGTCAAGCTACTGACATCCTACGAATCAAGGCTAGCAGCTTTTCAGAGGCAAATTAATGAAGTGTTACCCACGAACCATCAGCTTCGGGCAAGGTTATAACAACACAATTGCATGATTGACCTCGAGGAAAAGGTTCGTTCGTCGCTCTTCAAACTTCACTAACAGAAGATTGAGTCAGAGAGGTGCAAGGTATTGCTATAACAGCGAAACGCTCGAAGGGTTTAGCAGTCGAAGCTGCAGTAGCTGAAGTACTGCATGCATTAAATCAGAATCGCTGAGTCCAGCAGCCCGAGGCTGAAAGACTAACGGCAAAGGCTGGCCAAGCAAGTGCAGGAACTCAAACAAAAAATCGTTTATATTGAAAAGTAAGAGGAGAAGAGAATCATGGAAAGCATTCACCAATCGATTGCGAAGTACGAATCTGTGGTAGGGAGCGACATGTACAGAAATCTGGTAAGGCAACAGGGGGCGAAGGTCGTGGAGTTACGTGACTTTTTGAGAACCCAGTAAGTAGAGTATACCAGAATAGAACCTGAAAAGCATTAGCTTGAGAGGAAGCTGGAGGAGAACAGGAAAGTTCTCGACAAACTGAACGGCAGTATAGAAAAGACCTGCAAAAGATATCCAGACGCCCTTTTCGGAAAGGTCAAGGCCGAACAATCGAAATACTAGCAAAAGAAGGAATAGTTCCAAGCACTAAAGCGCATGCTAAACGACGAGCAACGACAGTTAGATGAGCTGAGAACAGAATAGCGTCGTATTTGCGAGCAGATGAAAGAGATGTCAGAGAGTCAATTGAAGTTCGACCACCCAACGATAGAGATACTGAGGGAGAGCAAGCACAGAATAGAGAGGGAGCTCCGGTAGTGTCGAGAGTAGCAGAATATGTTGGAACAGCAACAGAAGACACTTGTTCCTGAGAGTTTTATCGCCAACTGTCGGAAGGATATAGCCAAAGAAACTCGGAGGCTAGGGCATATGTAAACTAACATGCAGGAGAACAGCGAACTCTCCGGTAAGATTATGGTATTGCACAATCAATTCTAGCTTCTCGAATGGAATCGCAACCAGCAAATCGCCGAGCTATAATCACTGGTTAGCAACCTTAAATAAAAAGCTGAGATGCTCGAACACGAAAGCAAAGAGATGAGGAAAAAGAACTCCCAGGCTCAGGTGAAGCTTGCCGAATACGAGCATAGTTACCAATGGAGTTCCTCGGAAAACGCAAACCGGCTAGCAGCTGCTGTCAACGACAATAAGCAATCAAACGAACATTCAGAGTAGCCGAGCTCTAAAGCAAAGCTCAACGATACACACAATAACAGCAGCTACCCGACGGAGCGTCGTAATAAGCAAAAAAACAAAGAAGGGTCGTCAAACAAAAGGCGAAACCATCCTGCTGGAACTAGTGAGGCAGAGAAGAGCAATCAAGACGAAGAGGTGATTCAGCTGCTCAAGGCGAACTCCCGCAGTAAAGGCTCAAGAGCATTATGCAGCAAAAACATTCAAAACCGTGTCAAACAGTTTCACCTCCGCAGATAGAAGCTGGTCGAATAGGAATAGATGCAGCCCACACCGAAGACGGAGCATCCGCCTAACCGCTGGTTCGCTATCGCTGTTATTGTGGTAGTAGCTTTGATAGGTTGGTTGGCTCTAACACGCTGATTCGTGTATTGCCTACGCGTATATTAATTTTATGATCCTGCATCACCTCCTTCCGGCCTTTATCAAGTTGGCTAGCCTCTTCTCGTTCATGCTGCTCATAATGCCGGAACTCGAGGAAGATTATTGTCAGTTGCTGATCCTCCTGTACACAGTGTTCAGCATCCCATTGCTGATCAGTTGGATTGTAGCTGCTTGTTCGGACAGTAGGGCTGCCTCTGTACTGCCATCGGTGCTCAATGAAAGGTATTCATTACGAACTAACTAGGCAGAAACGGAGGTGACACTGAGTTCCTGGTCTGCAATATCTGTCACATCACTATCCACGAACGAACCCGCCACTGCAAACTGTGCGGGTACTGCGTTGAAGGATTCGACCACCACTGCAAATGGCTGAACCGTTGCATTGGATTACGCAACTACTGCAAGTTTATGGTCTACGTAGTGCTATTCACTGCACAGCAGGTCTATGTCTTGATTATTGGGTTGTGGTCGCTTGCTCGAGGATAACGCATGTACAAGTGGGGTTAGGTGTAGGCACGAAAGGTTCAGTCAAGTGGCTCCCCTCATTGCGCACCTGTTATTAACGTCTGCTGTATTGTGCTTCCTTGTTGATCTGCTGCTATTCCATTCTTTCCTCAGGAGGAAGGAACTTACTACCTACGAGTACATCATGCTCAAACGGTAACGCAACAAACTCAACGAGTCGCTCAAGGAAGCCAACAAATAGAAGCAGCCTATGCTAAAAGAGCAAGCGCCGGCCTCATCAATGAGACTACCAATCGATGGCTGTCAGACTGAGGGTTCAGGGGCGAATATCCTGCAAGAACCAAAGCAATGACGGGTGTGTTTATAATTAACTTAACAGCTAGCATGTACGTATCACTCAAGGACAAGGAAAATACGGTGGTCAGGCAGCGCATCTCGCAACTTATTGAACCCATCAAAAGCAGTCGTGTTGCAGCATCCAGGAGTTAACGGAAAGTGCTGCAGTAGCTGTTCCCTCCTGAAGACAATGCCATGTTCGAGCGAGAAAGCGTCGACGGAGGAAAGGGCTAGCAGAACATAGTGGTGGCTTGCAGCGATACTAAATCTACTCAACGCATGGAATGCCGACGCTTTATGGATAGCGAGAACAAGAACATTGATGGGACTTGTGTTGCTGTGCTGGAGCGAGAGCTGAGCCAGACGAGAGCAGTGGCGAGGCTTGACTAGAACAACATGCAGAAGAAAATTGAAAATCTCACTGAACATATCGAACTGCTTGAGCAGTAGAATAGTTCGCTCATTACCCACAACCGACGTCTCAAGGAAAGAAACGAAGTGCAGCAAAACGAGACCTATGAACTATAAAGAAGGCTGATAAACAAGGAAGCTGAGCTACTGAAAGAATTTGAAGGGAGGCTCTCGGCAATGGCGGCCAGTATACAGCAGAAGGATATAGAGTTGATGGAGCTTCGAACTAATAGCTCAAAGTATCGGGTGGATACTAACTGCACACTTTAAGATGCTCGCAGGGAGATCGATACTCTCCGAAGAAACCTTGCTTAACGAGATTTTCGGTTTGCATAAATGTAGGCCAAATACTCACTTGGCAAGGTGGAGCTAGAGGCAAAGATGATCCAATATCTGAACGACATGAAGGAGACTTGCGAGAGGCTGGAGCAAGAGCGTGACCAACTCCGATAATAACTGGGCAAAACATAGATAGCATTGCTGGCAGATAAAGCGAGGATAAGCGAGGTGGAAGGTTAGTTGGAAGTTTCTTTCGTGAAGTATAAGGCACTGAAGGCAGAGTTAAACGATCTCTCTGACCTGAAGTCGAAGAAGGACGAACTCGAAAGGAACTAAAAGAAGTTAGTCAGGAAGTGCCAGCTGCTTGAGCAGAAGATCGTATAGAAGAACGAGCGAGTCAATGAAATCATCCTGAACTACGAAAGCTAAATTGAAGGGCTTAAAGACAATCGATAGGCCACTTCGCTCAAGCAAAAATCGACAGAATAATCGAAGATACGGCAGGCTTTGGAACAGCAATTAAATATCCTTTTGGAGGAGAGGAATAGTCACTCTGCCAGGTCCGTCTTACTCACTCGCTAACTGTAATACCTAACGACCGAAATGAACAGTATCAGGGAACAGAGTTGCTACGAAATGCGGCTTAAGGATGATAGGATTGCACTGTTGGACCGGCAACTGATGGAACGTGACATGGAAATACAGCGCCTGATGAAGCACCAGCAGGAACTCCAGACACGCTGCAACGACATCATCGTTGGAGCAAATCAACCCAAGCCAGTGTAGCAGTCAATGGAGTACAATGTGAGCTATCACATGCACAGCACAACCACCAACTAGCGGTAGTCTCTCAGAAGGCAAAACGACCTGCCTAAGCAGCACATCAATTCAAGCTAATACTTACAGCAGAAGTCAGTGATCACACAGCTACAGCTCCAGCTCGACTCCACAACCCACTCCTTGCAGTCTGCAGAAGAACAACTGATGCTGAAGAATTCGGAGATCCTGGAAATGAGCAAAGTCATCGAATCTCAGTTGATGTCACTTCGCTAAACTAAACGACTTTTGGATGAGAAGGAAGAGGCACTGGGCGATCGTGCAAAAACTATAAACCGACTGGAAAGTGAGATTAAACGCCAACTAACAACACTAGTGGAGCTGTAGCTTTGCATAAAGGAGTAATAGACGTGCAGGAATGGCTTCATTGAACGCTACGGCATATCCCTCGAACCATTGGTCAATGTACGAGCCGACGTCTCACACGATGGAACAGCGAGTGCTCACCGCGAAGTACTCAACAATACCAGAACTTTCTATAATCGCCTGCGCGAACGCATGGCCGATCTCGAATCTATCCGCACTCGACTGCTAGAAACCACCCATAAAAACGGCTACCTGTAGCAGCAGACTCTCCAGCTTACAAGCCATAATGTAGAGCTGACCCAAAGACTGCATCAGCTGGAGCACAACAAGCAGCTGAACGAGTAGCTGATAATCCGAATCGAGTAGCAGAGCAAGTGCGAGCTGTAGCGTGTGCGTACAACGCTCGAGCAGAAGTACGAAGTGCTGTACTAGAAGTACATAAAATACCGGCGCATTTTGCAGAAATAGAAGGAACGCAAGGAGCTCCAGAAGGTCATAATTAAGGACAGCAACCAGTTCAACGACGAGATTGTGGAACGCTGTAAAGAGTTGCTTCGCTGACCCTTCCTGTTAATATTCAAATGTGGTGAAGAAGGCAATTGAGTGATCCATGGAAAAGACAGAAGGCTCACCATCGAAGAGCATTTTCCATCAAAATAATAACGCTTTTGGAAGAATTACAGTTCCATCAGCGACAGGTATTTTTCGGCGGTGGCTTCAGCTGCGGACTGGCCAATCCATACTATAAGATCCGCGGGGATTGCCAGCCTATTTCAACCGAATTCCAATGCCAGCTTACAGGCCTTCCCTCACGTTTAAGAGTATCAGTGGGCATTCCACTATAAATTAAAACATGAAAGTTCCCTTGTTGCTGTTGCTTGGAGTTCTGGCTTCAACGGTCAGCAGTCAGCCATAAACCGTCACGTTCAGGCAATCTCTGGATTCACTCTCCACTGGGCAGCCAATCCGAACTGATTCGGTTTCCTTGACGCTCAATGGCGGACGGTTGGCAATGCTGACTGCAAATGTCATTACGATATGGCCGCGCAACAACGCTACCAGCACTTACATCAAAACCCAATCCGTCACTACAAGCGATACGCTGGGCACCGCAGAAATTAGTCCCGATGGTTCGAAAATTGCTGCTGCCGGAACAGGCAATTCAGTGCATGTTTGGCGGTTAAACAATTCCACGCTTCGGTTCTAGTACTCTGAGAAGCTCGTGAATTCCGTGGATTCGACCAGCCAAACTGTCAAGGCGGTAACATTCAATTTACAGGGTACCAAACTATTCACGGGTTCCACCGATAACAGTATCAATGTTTGGAACCTCAACAGTAGCACAGATAAGTTCACGTTCAAGCAGAAGCTTTCGGGGCATACTTCGCCTGTCGTGGATCTTTCGGCTGGGAGCACTCGATTAGCGTCAGCAGGCAGCCAAGACTTCAGTGTGAGAATATGGCTGCTATCCACTATCAGCGATACCTATTCGCTGCTGCAGATCATCAACACTCCTGGACTTTCCATCGTGCAAGCATCGCAGCTCAGCAGCGATGAAGCTGTACTCGCGATAGGCCTCCAGAATGGAAATGTCGTAATTTACAATAGGCAGTCGACAAACGGCAACTACCAACTTCAGCAGACCGTCTCCGCTGCTCATCCCGGTGGTGTTACTGCTGTGGCACTTGCTAATGACGCTTCGAAGCTGGCAACGGCTGGAGTCGACGGTACAACCGGATATTGGACCCGTCAACCAACGACCAACAACCAGGGCAGTTACTCACTCAATAAACGACTTCCTGATGCTGCTTCTTCAATCGCTATTGACCGGCGGCATAGCTTAGCTGTTGGATTGCAGTCAGCGCTTAATGGGCAGGCAAAGATATATTCGTTTTCTACGGATTGTTCGCAAGTGGCAAACAGCAACAAAGCCTCTGCTAACGGTGTCGACTGTGGATGTAATCAAGGCTTTACTTGGTATGATGGGGCATGCCAAACATTAAATTGCAGCAGGCTTCCCTATAGCTCGGGACCGGCTTTCGATACGGCGAACAGTTGCGTTTGCCAAGGAGGCTTCAATTTTCGGAATGGGGTCTGCATACGAAATTGCGAGAGCATTTCAAATAGTATGGGCATCACTGACGGAATCGATGCCTGTCTGTGTTTGGGTGGATACGAATGGAACGGTCTGTGGTGTGGCTTCGGTATGTCAGTGAGCAGTAGCATAACAACCACCACGACTACAACAACAACAACAAGCGGTAGCACTTCAACCTCCTCAACTGATACTGGCCCACTGAACTGCAGCAACGTGGCTAACAGTTTGGGTGTCAATATAAGTCCCAATCAATGTCTCTGCTCTGCGAATTTTATCTTCCAAAATCGTCAGTGCTTCAGGAACTGTTCAGCTATCGCAAATTCAAATGGAACCAACCCGACGCCCGATAGTTGTGGATGTAATTCTGGCTATACCTGGAGTGTTAATTCATGTGTCCTACCGACGACTTCAACGATAATCACCAACACAACCACTGGGTCAGGCGGTATTCTCATCGTCACGAAGAACATCAGCACAACCACTGTCAACCAGGTTGATTGCAGCAATGTTCCAAACAGCCCGCGTTAGAACAATGGCCCAGAAGCCTGCCGTTGCAACGACGGTTTCTTCTGGAACAAATCTGCTTGCTTCCGAAACTGCACGTCAGTACCGAGTTCCACTGGCAAGAACATTGGCATTAGTGTCTGTGAATGCGTTCCAGGAATGATATGGAACGGTACAGCCTGCCAATCAAGCAAAACAGTCCAAATTACGAGCATCGTGAACGTGGCAACAGTGGTTTGCAATACCGTCAATAACAGCAATGGAGTGAATGACGGCACAAACGCCTGTTTCTGTAATCCAGGATACTTCTGGGGGAACGATACGTGCCTACGAAACTGTTCTCAGGTTCAAAACAGTACTGGTGCACGGTCTGCAGTTGGTAATGGATGCGTCTGCAATACTAGCTTCACCTGGAACGGCTCAGATTGCATCACACCAATGCTAGTTATCAAGGGTATCACAGCAATACAAAACATCAACTGCTCGGATATTCCCAACAGCGCGGGCTATAGCAACGTTCCGGGTGTATGCCGATGCAACCCTGGATACTACTGGGCTGTTGATATCTGTTCGATCAACTGCACTTTAGTCCCAAACAGCTTATCCAATAAAGGCTCCACCGCATGTAACTGCAATTTTGGCTTCTATTGGACTGGCAAAGACTGCTCTCGCAATACTTTCGACTGTAACACTTTGCCCAACAGTATCGCCTTTGATGTCAATAACCCGAATACTTGTGTCTGCAACAATGGCTTCTTCTGGCGAATCAATGCATGCTACCGTAACTGTGCAATCATCAATGGCAGCACAGGTGGGAATGACCAGCCTGATGCCTGCCAGTGCCTGACTGGTCTGGTCTGGAACGGCAAGAGTTGCGTAAGTGACACCACTGTCGTGATCGATTGCAATACTGTAGCCAATGCCGTTGGGTCTGCAGCACAGGGTTCTTGTGCATGTGCATCTGGATTCTATTGGCAAAGCCCTTTTTGCTATCGAAACTGTACTCTCGTACCGACAAGCACGGGAATACTTCTGACCACCATTGGCCCAAATATCTGCGACTGTCCTATCGGTAGGTTCTGGAGCAACAACACTTGTATGGACTGCCAAATAATCCCCAACACAAAGAAAACTTCGGCTGCAAACCGCTGCTAATGTATCGATGGTTTCAGCTGGATCGTCAACTTATCGATCTGCGTCCGTAACTGTACAGGGGTTAAAAATTCAGTGGGCACCAATGTGAACAATCTCACATGCAACTGCAACCCAACCTACCTGTGGAATGGTAGTGATTGCATTCTGGGAATCAACTGCAGCGTTATTAAATACTCTACCGGCCCTAACCCAAGCAATATCCAGACCTGTAACTGTAGCACAGGCTTCTTCTGGAATAACGAGCTTCGGCGTTGCCAGCAAGACTGTTCCAGCGTCAGTAATTCATCCGGAAATGCTGCCGATGGCTCATGTATCTGCGATTCGGCATTTGACTATTCTAACTCGGTGTGTGTGCCCAACTGTAGCCGAATCAGCTACAGTACCGGTGATAATGGCAATGGTTAGTGCAAGTGCGATAAGGGTTACAAATGGGATAACAATATCCGAAACTGTGTCCCCACTTCAAAAAGCAACAAGGCCCTTGCCTTGGGTTTGGGACTTGGAATACCGTTGGGGTTGCTCGCATTGGCTGCGTTGGCTGCTCTCGGTTACTACTTCTGCTGTAGACCCACAACAGCAACTCTTCCTTTGGGTGGCCAGAGCATGATGATTCCATCCAACAACAACTTCCTTACTCCATCTATGAACAATGGAGCCGTCGCAGCAATGCCGTTAATGATGAAAGGCCCTCCCATGACTGCTGCAACTCTACCTCCGATAGGTAGCATGAATACCGTCAGTCGAACCACTCTGACTGGCGTCAATGGAGTGCCTTTTGGTCAGAATATTGGAATGGGAGGCAGAACTACATCCTACTTCAGTCCACCGCCTCCGATCTCCTACATGGAAGGGCCAGTTAGAACCACCCAAACTGTTAACACGACCTATCTAAATGGTGGAACAGTCGCCAACGGAGCCTTCATGGAAGGTGGAGTAAATCAAATAATGGCTGAAAGTCCCACAATAGTTCGACAAGTAGAAACGATACCCGTGACCACGACGGTAATGGACGGTATTTCAACAACAACAGCTGTGCCACATTATACTGTCAAGGACAATCTCACTGGCGCCCACTCCTACCTGAACTATCCGTTCGGCGCTGACGAAGGGGTGTGAGTACCGTCTTTTGCTTGTATTTGCAACTCATTAAGTATCGTTGTTTAATCTTCTCATACTTACCGAGGCGTGGATCACTTCGTTTGGAGGCTTTCATTTCTTCTGCATAGAAGATTCTAAATTTATTTAGCAGCGGGATCCATTGTTAGGTCCGACCAGCAATGAATCAGAAGGTTTGGGTATCCATTTGATACTCTCTCTCAAAGTCCTTAGGAAATTGAAGAGGCAGTTTAGTTAGTTTGCCAGCCCACAAATTGGAATAAAATATGTACAGTGTATTAGGTCGGCTGTTATGTCTGCTTCTCCTGGCAGTGGGTTGCGCAAGCCTCTCAGAAAACCTCGTTCTTAGTCAATCATTGGAGTCACTGACCGGGGGGCAGCAGGGTCGAGTCGAGAGTACTGACTATAATGGAGATGGAAGTATGCTCCTAACAGCAGTGAATAGGTTGATCACGCTATGGACCCGCAATGGAGCTGGAACCTATATCAAGGGACAGCAGATAACGGCACCTGATAGCCTCACAGCGGTAACGTTCGACAATAGCGGATTAAAAATCGCCGGTGGAGCTGCTGGTTCGATTACGCACATCTGGCGTATGAACCCTCAGACACAGCAGTACGAGTATTGGCAACGTGTCAACTATCAGTCAGATAGTCCGACATAGCGAGTTAGGGCGGTATCCTTCAGCCAAGATGACTCCAAGCTGGTAACTGGCAGCTCGGACAAGTCCATAAACGTCTGGTCGTTGGACAAAGGAACTGATACATATCTGTTCAAACAGAAGCTGCTGGCTCATACTGATGAGGTCGTAGCAATCTCAGCACAAAAAGAAAGGATGATCAGTACGGGCGGCTTCGACAACACTATCAAGGTATGGTTGCTCAATAAAGCTCAAGATCAGTATCGATAGCTTCAGACCATACCAGTTGGCAACCGTGTTCAAGCTGCTTTGCTCAGCAGTGACGAATCAATCATTTCGGGTGGCCTTCGCAATGGTTCAATTGCACTATGGAGCTACAGCGACTTAGGAAAGAGCTATAGTCGCTTCCAGATCATCCCTAGTGCCCATTCTAACGGTATTTATGCCTTGGCCTTGAGCGAGGAGCTAAATAGAATTGTGTCAGCTGGTGCCGATAATACAACTGCTCTTTGGGGAAGGCAGCCAGATGGAAAGTATGCCCTAATCCAAAGACTACAAGAACCAGGCAATTCACTGAGCATCAGCACATTGAGTCAATTGGCTATCGGTTTGATGTCGAACCCAGGAGCCGCCACTAAACTTTACATGATAACCACAAATTGCTCTTCGGTGGCTAACAGCAACGGCACCAGCACAGGTGCTAACTCCTGTGGCTGTAACAACGGTTATATGTGGAATAATGGCCAGTGTACCCTGAACTGCAACCAAATGAAAAATGCGGTTGGTACTGCTTCTACTCAACTTTCATGTATCTGCAGTAACGGATATTATTGGAGTGGCAGTGGCTGTAACCGTAACTGCAGTCTAGTCCTCAATAGTGATGGGCAGAATCAAGTAGGCGGTGGGGGAGTGTGCCGATGCCTCAATGGCTACACGTGGAATGGGGCAGAGTGTTCACTTGGAACTGCAGACAATTAGGTCGTGAGCCCAGCCGGCATCGGAATAGGATCTCCCTCAAGTCTCCTCACCAAAATTAACTGCAAATCTATCGCTAATAGCTTGGGAGTCAATAACGGAACAAATGTCTGCCTGTGCGTTCCAGGTTATCAATGGAATGGTATGACTTGCTCACAGGGAGGTACGACAACCTCGAATGCAGAATCAAGCACTTCATTGTCGTTAGACTGCAATAACGTGGCGAATAGTGCTGGATTTAGCAACAGCCCAAACACTTGTGCCTGTCGTGACGGCTACTACTGGTCGAGTAGGAGCTGTTCTCGAAGCTGTCGGAGCGTGCGTAACAGCAACGGCATTAACGACGGCGATAACAGCTGCATTTGCCTGTCAGGATACATTTGGGATGCCACCTCAGGATAATGTGCCCGTACGACGACAGATTCGGGAATCAATTGTTCGGGAATTCAATACAGCACTGGTGCTGCATCCTCGTCAGGCAACGGATGCTTGTGTATTGCAGGATTTTACTGGCTTACCACTCAGTGCGTAAGAAACTGTAAGCAGATTCCAAATTCCAATGGAATCGGTATCGGAACTGATGTTTGCTTCTGCAACACAGGGTACAGTTGGAATGGAAGTGGATGTTCCAATGGCAGCGAACCGGTTCCTCCCACAAACACATTAAACTGTATGACTATCCTCAATGCGATCGGAAACAACGGACCATCTGCCTGCAATTGTAGATCGACATATTCTTGGTCAGGCACTGCCTGCATTCGTAACTGTCAGGCCGTCGCCAACAGCAATGGGTTACTTGGTGTCGGTGATTCCTGTCAATGTCAAAGCGGTTACAAATGGAGTGGACAGCAATGCGTATCAACAGCACTGATGATTGACTGCCTAAACCTTCCCAATAGTCTCGGTTTCAAAGAACAGAACCCAGTTATATGCCTTTGCTCAAACGGCTTTACCTTTAGTAATGGAAACTGTGTGCCAGTTGGCCTGACTGGTATACCTGCTGGAAATCCGGGAGGACTTTCAGGTCAGTCTGGAAGAGATACCGGCATCTTCTCAACTACGAACCCTTCAGGAACAGGAACACTTGTTCAAGATGGTTTAACCCCTAGCCCGGTACCCTTATCAACCTTCAACTGCAGTACTGTAAAATTCTCAACAGGACCGAACCCAACTAATATCTTCGTTTGCAACTGTCAGTCTGGTTTCATCTGGATGAACGGACTCTGCGTCGTAAACTGCAACACTGTGGCTTTGTCAACTGGAGTGAGAATCGACAGTACAACATGCGCTTGCCAAGACAAGTACTACTGGCAGAACATGCAATGCAACTTGAACTGTTCAAACCAGAAGTACGCCACCAACAATTCCAACGCTAGTGCTTGTAACTGCCAACAGAATTACGAATGGATGGAGAATCAATGCAAGTATGCCTGCTCAAAGGTGAAAAATGCCGTTGGAGCAAACAGCGACACCGGAGGATGCAACTGTAAACCAAACTACTACTATTACAACAATGAGTGTCGGCTCAACTGCTCCATTATCAACAATACTGTTGGTGAGAAGAGCGATGAATAATGCATCTGTAAACAAGGTTTTAAATGGGCGGCGTCTGAAGCAACCTGCAAGCGGAATACCAACCTTGGTCTTGCGCTAGGATTGGGATTAGGATTGGGGCTTGGGCTCGTTGCTCTTGGCCTGGCCATTTGGGGTATCATTGCTTGTTGTAAAACACCACCCCTTCAAGTTCAAGGCCCGGCTCCTCTTCCAGGTACGGCAGTAAATCCCACACCACCTTTCCCTCCATTTGGTGTAGCGAATAAACCAGAGTCAATTCTTCCATCTGTATCAACTTTACCTCCAGCCAACGGATTCAGCAATAGATATCTTGACCAGACTGTCGCCAATGCTGCATTTGGAATGGTAGCACAACCAACCACTCCGACCACTACTACTACTGCCATTTTCCCGACAGGACCAAGCAAGATTGTTGAGCAGCAAGTGATCCCACCCCCAATGGAGAGTCAACCGAGGTATGCTACCTTTAACCCTTACGCCAATCCAAGTAGGATAGAGGAACGGCAAATCTCGACTCCATCCTTCATACAAGAAAAGCCCCAGCCAAGCCAATTGGTGGCCTCGAGATATAAAGATCGCACAATGCCTTACGGGCAGGCAACAACAAGCGTCATCGGCGGTGTGAACAGCAGTTACCAGTACCAAGGAGTTCCAAACTACACACCTCGTGATATGACTTCCCAGCTGAGCCATCACCATGAAGCAGTTCGACCGAGCTATGGCTTCCTGAACACCGAATCAGCCGCACAATCAAAGATCCGGTCTAATCAGGTCAGCGATGACTTCATCAAAAACTTTTGATTGTGCTCGCTTTTATTCAGAAGGCAATTAATGCAATCAAGGCGAGGAGCAGAAGGCAAACGTTTGCTTTTGTTGCCCATTTATGGTTTGGTTTGTTTGGGATAGGGCCATTGATGGGGCTGTTGGCGACTGACAGCTGGTTTACAAAGCCGTTGGTGACGGGTCGCATTGGGTATGGGCTGGTCGAAATGTAGTAAATGACATAGTTTTGGTTGCTGTTGGCTCCAACCATTCCAATAGAGTTCGACTAAATAAATTTAGGAGTTACCTCATTTCCCATCAGAGCAGTACGAACGCATAAATTGGTCTGCTGGTTGCGACTGTTTCGGCAGTTTAGTATCTGATCAGAGGTCGGATTGCCATCACCGACGGGCACAGCAACAAGATATGCGGTTGTCGGGCCATTAGAGTTGGCCACTGCAATAACAATCCGTCCATCTTTTGTATTAGCAGCGCTCTGTAGAGTCGCATTGGACACAAGTGTTGGACTTTGAAGGTTGAGAAGATTCTCATTTCCATCATAAATACCTTTGTCGATGAAATTGATCCCAGCTGAGGTGGCAGCAGTTTTAGCAGCCTGCTTCAACAAAGCATTTTTGTTGCGTGATTCGAACAAATTAGTGAAGTTCGAGGAGGTAGCCATAGGATCGGCTAAGGCTGGTGTTAGGAAAAACAGAATAAGCTGTCGCACCGGGTACATGGTGTTACCGATGTATCGGTAATAATTGTTGATTGGGGTTTGCCCGTTGATATTGCAAGATTCACCCGTCATTGTCACAATTGACTGTGGGGGTAGGTTGGCGTAAGTAGCTAACCAACAAAGGAACCGGTTGACTTCAGAAGCTTGAATGGCTTGGGTAAAGACGAAACTCGCCCTCTGGGAGAAGTCGTCGGTCGTATTGAAATTGGTGCATAAAGGATAGCTGAAACCACCCTGGAAGCTTTAGAAGTAGGCACAGAAAGTGTAGGTCTTCTGTGCGCTGAGTCCATTTAATGTGATGTAGTTTGCTCCAAACACAGCATTTGAGGAACCAACCTTGAGATCTCTATCGTTGAGATAGAGATTTTTCATGAAATCCACAGGCGATTGTTGTATGTATTGACTTGATTGCACTGCAGACTTGACATCTAGCTGCGGAAGGGGTGGTATTGCGTGCTGACCCGATTGAATTGAATAGTAAATGACTCCGTTGTTATTCGTCGTTATCAAAAATTGAGCCTCACTCCTCGTAACGGATCCTGTCTGCAGTTGAACTTGAATGGTTGGGGTGCCTATCTGGCCTGGTGTGAGTCCCGGGATAAGTCCGGGTATAAGAGAGTTGATGGGCTGATTGGTTGAAGCCCCCGCTGAACTAATTCCAACGCCTGGAATTAAGGATGAGACCATGCTGTTAATTGCCTGGTTCGACATTGGTTGACCATTCACCGACCCAGTTCCTTGTACAATGACTGGAGCGGGAGTGGCGAAGGTAGTTGTTGACGATGGTTGGCTAGAAAAAGAATTTGCACCTGTCGCACCATTTAAGTTAAAAGTTGGGGTAGGCACATTTCCAGTCATCGGAGCCGGTTGGTTGTTTATTAGGCCGGCTACCAAACTGTTGATGTTGTTGTTAGCAAGTGGAGTGCTGCTTGCTGGTGTTCCCAATGGGTTGCTACTGGGAATAGTCGCCAGTCCGTTGCCGTTCAGCAAGCTATTTAAGTTGTTCATGTTGATACCAATTGGTACACTCGTCATTGGAGGTGAGATCAATGATGGGTTCGCACTGCTCTTTGGATCAGTTCCACTTGAACTCTGTAGATTCGATAACAGAGAGCTAATGTTTTGCGCAGAAGGTATAGCGATATTTCCTGGAGCGATAATGTTGGCCGCTACGTTGGTGGAGCTTAGGTCGTAGTTAGTACTCTCGGGTCCTCCCAGTGACAGCTTAATTGGGACTGTGGTAAGAGTGGTAGTGTTGGAAGCACAAAATGTTATGGTGTTGTTTGGAATTCGTGGCGAGAAGATAACTTAGTTGCTGGAAACGTTGAAGTCGGCTGGGCTAGCTGTCGGGTTGATGTTGAGTATCAATGCTGACGTCAGTACACCGAGACCACCTATAAGGTGATCAACGCAGCCACCCTTGGGCACGTTGAGCGGTGACGGAAAGGGAAAGACTGCCTTCTGAAGAGTCAGACTCAACAGTAAGGCAAAGAAGCAGCAATAAAGAAGCCGCATCTGGGAAGTAATTCTGAAAATATAAATTCAGAACGGTCGGCAGCCGAGTTAATAATTGAAAGCTCGATTTAGTGATGAAGTTTGGGAGTGACTGCTTCGGGAGCTTATCGGATTCATGGAAACGACGATAGATTGATCGGCAGACAGGAAGAGCACGTTGACGATAATATTAGTTAACCTTGAGCTCTGGCGGCTGCTGCAATATACAGCACGTGCTTGAAGTTCATAGTTTTTCTTTTGGTCGCACAACAAGCGAAGATCGACTGAATTTGAGTGTTTCAAGTCTCAACAGTGATATACAAGTCTGTTTGTCATGGAATAATGAGCTCCATTCAGTCGTAATACACCAAAGGTCCGAGTGATCTAGCTAAACCATAGTGGAACTGCTTGCTGTTGTTAGTCTGTGTCAAGCCTCGAGTCAGCATGCTCCACAGACTTGGCAAGCGGCACAGTCAGCAGTAAAGTTCGATAGAATTCAGAAATGGAAATCCCTCGCTTCTAAGAAATTCGATTCCCGGCTTCAAACGGTGAATTTGTCGTGATTGGAACATCACATGAAGTTTCTCACTGTCGTAACCCTCATTCTTGCCGGCTCGCAACTGGTGAAAGCCATAAGTGTCACATGCTCATCTGACAAACCTCTTACAATAGCTGGCAATAGTGTCATCGGAGATCGAAATAGAGTGCAGGGCCAGAGCAATGACGTGGCTGGTAGCTCCAACGCCATTCGTGGAAGTCTTAATGATGTGCAGGGAAACGGCACCATCATTGACGGCAGTGCCAACAAGATTACAGGCAACGTCAACACTCTCAAGGGGAGCTACAACTGGGTTGTTGGCCAAGGAAATACTCTGATCGGGAGGAAGAATGGGGTGCTTGGCTCACAGAATAAACTCATCGGCACAAACAATGCAATCGCGGGGGAAGATAATCTGCTCTCAGGGGCTGACAACTAACTCTACGGCGATAACAACATCCTATCAGGTGATGGAAACACTCTCGCGGGATCATCCAGTAAACTCTTTGGTCGATTGAATACTGTAAAAGGAAGTTGGAACTATGCCAAAGGAAACCTGAACACGATGCAGGGTGCAGGCAATACAGTTGCTGGAGACTCAAACGTACTGAAGGGAAGTAAGAACGGCATTAGTGGCTCTGAAAATATTCTTCTTGGCGATGACAGCTAAGTCAATGGAAATTCTAACAAACTATTTGGAAAACAAAACACTGTCGTTGGGAATGGAAACACACTGAGGGGTAGTAGCAACTCAGTTGAAGGTGGGACGAACAAGATTAAAGGTTCGAAAAATGCTCTTTAGGGAAACCAAAATGATGTTCGCGGTGACAAGAACATAGTTGCTGGAGACAGCAATACTGCCTCTGGTGATTTAAACCGACTTCAAGGTGACAGAAACGTGGCATTAGGTGCTCTCAACAGTGTTACTGGTTCTTCTAACACTGTTGCAGGAAACTATAATATCGTAGGGGTAATCCCCGACTTCGACATCGGAGTTTTCGACTCATTGTCTCCAATCCAGTCTCCCGAGCAGAGTTTCAGACCGACGATCCCAAAGACAAAGCCAATAGGCTCACTTCTTGCCCGCTCTCGACAATCAATCTTCTCCAGACAGAAATCGGAGGGGAAAAAATGCGACTACTGTACCGCAAGTGTACCGCTAAACCCCACCGAGCTGGATAAGTGTTCCTGCTGCACATCGGCTTCTATCACAAGCTAAAGGCGTAATTCGTGATCTTGCTATCTCCAATTCCAATTTAACTGAACATTGAGGGAGTGGTTAATCCTTCTTGGCCTCTGAAGTAATAATATTGATTGGCTTGCGTGAAGCTTCAAACTGCCAAATAAATGATATTGAACAAGCGATCAGCACAACCACCCGTCCCGTAGGCAACATACTAAGATAGTCCCCGATCAAACAACCAGACACCCTCACCAATGCAATTCAAAGCCCAGAACCTCATGGAAGGCTTGGACGTAAGGCGTGTTGAGAATTAGAATTCGGGCCAAATGCCAGCTTATCAATCAGTGATTCCACCTCCCTCGCTACCGCCTCTCGCCAACAATAACTTCTACCGAAGGCAGCCTATCGTACCGCCATTTCAAACTCAGATGCAGGTCATTGCTGAGGAGTTCGAACCGTCCGAGTACAGTGAGATGCACAATTCAATTAAAAAAAGCATCGGCAATCCCTCAGTGCTACAATCACACCTTCCCAACCTCGGCGAAATTGGAAGAAGTGTACTGAGCAACGCGGGTCCGCATACCAGCATTATGCAGCATGATGAGGTTCTCAGCCAATCTGCCATGCCAGCAAACCAATTTTCGAGCCACTTAAGCAGGCAGCATGGCGGCAACATCAATATGACGACCCCGCCATCAATAATTTACATTGCTGAACCACCAGCCATCCAGGCTAGTGGTTCCATAACACCGTACAATCTGTCAAACCCAATCTCCGAAAAGGTCAACGCAAATCCCAGCAGCCTCTACGTGAGCAACGAGAACATTGCAAGCTCAACCTCAATCTTTGTTTCTCCTCAGGAAACGTTGGTGTCTCGAATCAGGATCCAACCAGTGGCTAATACGGAGCAGTCTAACTCGTCTATCTTGGGACTGCCACTGAAGCTCCTACAGCCCCAACCTCATAACTAAATGCCTCCGCAGTACCAACAGCAGCAACAATTACAACAGCAGGTTCAGCAACAAAAAGGACAACAGCTTCAACAACATCAGCAACAGCAACAACAGCAACGTACTCCAAGCACCTTAAATCCGAAGGTTCAGCCACCTGCTCCTTCTATGTCTACTCCTTTTAAAACCCAACACGCCGATATGAAACCTAACTCAAACGGGACGAGCATCACCGAACAATCCATGTCGAGCCAGGCCACAGTCCACTCCTTACACCTGTTCTCCAATAATAGACTGAAAACGAATGAAATGGAGTCACAGCCAGGCCTATCACCGAGTCCACAGCAAACATAACGCAAGCAATGTTCACTGTTTCCCTGTTGCACTGAGGAGCAGCTACTGACTACTGGAGCCAACCAGAGATCTTGGTGATTTGTCCTCCCTGCAATTTTATGCAATTGGCTTGATAAGCTTCAGTAGATTTCGAAAATTCCATGCACAATTAATACGATGGAGAGTATTCGCAAGATGAACGCTACAGAACGTTCCTACCGCCGCCAACGTCTGAAGAACACCCATGTGGACAGCACTGAGTGTCTCATCAAAGGTAATCCTAAAGCAAGACAAAGCGTACCAACAATTGGCACCGTCATTCATCGATGCGACTACTAACAATAAAGTCACTGGGTAGTTGAGGAGGGAACGGAAAGCAGTGCGCATTGCGAGACATCTAAGGACATAAGGCTAGGACATTGGTGGATTTTTTGTTCAGAACATCCTGACAGAAATCAACGATGACAACTACCGTTAAGGGATGCCAACATCAAGGTTTTGGAATTCCAGGAACATTGGCAACAGTACCCAACGAGGCAAGTAGAGGTGCTCGAACTGTGTGGTATTCGACTAGCTGACATTAAAACATGAGAAAGTGAAGGCGGCCTATGAAAGGCTGCAACTGGAGAATGTGCGGCTGCAGAAAGAAAACGAGCAGCTGTCCCGAGCCTTTCGCTAGTTGTAGATTAAGGGTGGGACACCTGAGAACATCAGCCTCACTATAAAATACCGATCACAGGCGCTGAGACTCTAGGAGCTGCTGAGGTAAAAGTGCGAAGCCTAACAGAAACAGATGTAGATGCTGAATAATGTAATCCTCAAATCTGAGTTTCTTCAGAAGGAATTGGAGACAAAGGAAGATTCCATAACCTACGCTAACCAGTAGCTCAGCAAGTACTCCATAAGAAGTTCATCAGACAAAGCAGAGCTTCGACGTACGGAAGAAATCGCATTGATGGGCCTTGAGGATATGCTGTCGCAAAGGACCGAACTTTTCCACCTCCGACGTATGATGAGAAAGATGAAAGACTAAAAGGTAAGGCAAAACCAGCAGCTCAGACGCATAGAAATGGAGAACGGCGCTACTTACAAGGTCAGGAAGTCCAACTTTGATTATTAGCTGCAGATTTTCAGCACCCTGACAAACTCACTTGCCTCGGTTAGACAGGGACTCACCAGCCTCAACGGTCCAAAGAATAATCAAGAAAGCAGGTAGCCATATTCCAAGTTCCTTGATGCGTCTTGTTCACTGAACAACCAGGAGGCTGTGTACAAGTTTATTGAGCAAGACTAAAGATTGGAGCTGGATCTGACTATCTTCAATCTCGGCCGTCCAACATTCTTCAGTTTCATAGCTCACGAGTACGAGCTGTTGGGATACGATCATAACAGCTACTACCGAGCACACACTCCAGCCAAACTGAACGAAAAGCGTTCGCGCGTGATGTCATTGATTCGCAGCATCTTCGACAGCATGCATCGGAATTTCCAGCTGGAGAATGTCATGGGAGTGCGTGCTTTTCCTGAGTTTGTCTATAGTTGGTTCGAGTGCTTTAACGTTCACGACAAAACGAAGTGCATTATAACCGAACCCAAAGATGCAGCTTCTGCCAGCAAACATCGATTCGAATTCTATGCTGCCCTCATGAATGAGGCATTCAACGATAACTGGGAGGCAGTGGCCTTTCGGTAGTTTCTCTTGGAGACCAGCAGTCTCGAGGAACTCTACGCATACCTGAGGATGAGGCATTTTCTCTTTAGAGGAGACTCTGTCGCCAGGATGTAGGCCCACTACGACTACATTATGCAGGTATAGCTGTGTCAGATCGATCCTTTGTTGAGCTACTTCTTGCCGTGTGACAAAGTCAACATCTCCTACCTCAAGAATCTCCTCAAGGGAAGCTCGGTTCTCATCAAAGGTCGGAAGTTTATCGACAGTGGATTCCTGCTGAGATCCTGCTTGGAGTACTTCCGTGCTCGTCGCGTTGAAACTTTCAATAGCCTTGCTAAGAAGTTCCAAGCTGATGGGCCAGCACAAAAGAATGAAACGACCATTCGCAACTATCCGCAATTCGCCATGTTTGTGGCTGCTAACTTCAAATCTCTGAACAGCACAGAACGTGCAGGTGTCTTTAGGAGGTGCATTGCGTACTCAGACGGCAACATTACAGCGTAGATTCTATTCGCAGCTCTTACCGAAGAGAGGGTGTTCCTGAAGCAGCTAATCGAGGAGATGGACGGGAGGTGGCTAAAAGCCATAGCAGTTCCCCCCAGTCGATTATTGGTATCGACCTGCTCATCCCTCACCAAACTGATTTACGGCAATTCATTCTTCAAGAAGTTTGTTGCTAGGCTCGGGGTTGAATCTCTTGCGAAGATGATATCTGCGGGTCCAGACTGCAATTCTCCGTATGAACTGTTCAAACATGTCGAGAAGTTGGGAAAACTTATGCACTACTGCTTCGGCGAACTTATGCTCAACCCAAGGATCGAGTACGAAAGCATTGAACCATGCTTCCCATCTTTTGCTGAACACTTGAGCAAGCTTTATAAAGGGACCATCAGCAGGATCGAGTATATGGAGTCTAAGCAGCAAGCAGTAGCCAGACAGCTGGTTCGTTCCATCGAAAGAGTGGTGGTACTGCGCATTGAAGACTACAACTTGAACGTGATTAGTAAAATGGCTGAAACGACCCAGTCATTAACCACACGACGAGGCTCCTTCAGACGACAAGTTCATAAGGTTCGTGACTCAGTGCTGCCAAACTGAAACCTCTGCCTCCAACTCCTTTCCTTCAATTGTTGCTGCTCGGTGTATGCGTCTCTGATGACAGAATGTTCATTTGTTTGAAGCAATAAATCTTAAATCAAAGCCCTCTGAAAATTGGAAAACTGTCCCAAAAGCTGTGGGCTACCAGCCAGTTTATAATCCAACCTCAATGTACTACGAAGAGCACCCCAGGATGAACTACTCGGTCTACTGTATCGTCTGTCATGGGCCTCTGAGTCACGATGAAGCCACATGTCGTGAACTGTATATGTGCTGCACAGCCAACGACATGATCTGCCGCCGCTGCATGATCTAGATCGCTCATAAAAACCATGGCGGCTTTACTTACGTAGTGTATGGGAATTGCAGAAGATGTTCTAAGCCGTACAGCACTTGTACCATTATGGACGTGGAAATGCGGTTTCGCCAATTTCAGGCAGAGTGTCGACTGAGGGAACTGAGGGAGACAACCCGTCCTTCAGTGAAAATAGGACCTTGTTACCGTTTCCAAGATGAAGCCTACTATCCACATGTCCCGGAAGGTCGATATACTAGTGGAATGCCCTACTTCGAACATCCTCCTCAGGTCTATGACAGCTATCGTCCACCTGAAGTCGAAGGCCAACAATACCTGTCTTCACAATCAAGCTACCAGAACGAGAGGTTTTTCAAACAATACTCTCAACGTGAATTTCAAGGAGCTGGGAGGGATATAGAGAAGGCAAGTTTTCAAAGCCGATCCAATGAAGTCATGGTTGAGAAGGGTCATGTGAGGCAACTTCTCCCCCAAAACTACCAACCTATGAGCCAATAGCTGTACCGCTCTCAGGTGATGTTTCACCATCCTGAAGAACCACAAATGAAGCCACCAAGCCCGATCTTTCAGAGACAGCACCAGTATGAAGAGGAGGGCAAACATTCTATGGAGCGCACCAAAGAATCGTATCGCCAGCGTCCTGTGGAACCAAGCATGCGCCCAAAGAGTGCCAACCCTGTGGTGAGAAGCGACGCTCAGATAAAACAGTACCAGCGAGAGTAGTACCGCGAGAGCTCCTTCGGCAAGCGCTTCGAATGACAGCATGATACCGTAACGCCAAATCTCTACTTGCGAAATATCAAATCGTACCTACTCTGTATCAGATTGATCGTAATATCGATCTTTTTCGATTGTAGCTCGATTTTGATTTCCTATCGACCATATACGAAAAACATATGACCTTCCTCAGTTATAATCACAAATTAACTTTACGAATCCCGATGGGGTGCACCAAGTTTTCTAAGCTGCTTCACGAAAACAAATCCCCTGAGTTCGTCGATCGGCACGATACTAAGGCGAATTCGGCAAGGCCGGAAATCTTTGCCTGGCACAACAACGGTGGGCGTGACTTGTACCATTAGGTACTGTTTTATCCTCATGTAGGGCTCACCACTCGGAAACACGGCTTCAAGTTCTGGAAATGAGACGGGATTGATATTTTCTGTCGGTTCAGGCATCAGAAATCAACACTATCCTGGCTCAGTTGGTAGCAAGTTTAACGAAAATTACGATGCAGGCAATCTATCTCAACTCCCTACGAGAGCTTCGATCGACACTGCGGACGAAAAGCCAGTCCAGCGAGCACATAGAGTTATGTCAACCCCTTTAAGTGCTGCGCAAAAGCAGATTCTTTCTTTGCTTCCTCAGCTTGAACAATGGATGGAAAACTACCTAGAGTATCGAACTGATTACCATCCACGCCTCTCGAAACTCATCGTCTCCATGAACCTGCGCGAGATCAAACCGTCCCTCCAGATGTATTTCAGAGAAGCATCTTTATTGAAGAACATCGTTCCAGATTGGCAAATCTTTGAAGTGCTGGCGTTGCATGCTGAGCAGGAGATCCGCAGTAAACTTAACGCTTTCTCGCGGAAGCTTTGGGCGATGTAACCAAGCGAAGACTATCAAGAGCTGTTCGACGATAGCGTCTACGGTGCGCTGATGGAGTTGTTCGTTGAAGAGGCAGAGAATGGTTATCGTGAGGACTACTGGATGGCAGTCCTGAGCTACCTGAAGCAACGATTCCAGTGATGCTGGCTGTACTTCCTGATGTCAGTTATTAAATTTAATCTGCACGTGAAGTTGCCATTACGTCTGGTCTAGTAATAACCAGCGAAGACGATGGGTTGACGCTGAAATTAGTTATCAGGAGTACTGATAGCAGTTTGATACAAATTGTATTCATGGGAAATAGCGCGAAAATACCAGCAGACATCAAGTTTCACTTGTACACTGATCGCGATGTCTACAGTCCTGGTTTAGTTATCGACGGCGTCGTGCTGTTGCATGCTCTAGAAAACTTTGTGACAGAGTCGCTGCATATACGAATGATTGGTAACTCGGTGTCTAACATAGGCTTGGAACGGTGCTAATGGCAGGAGGGCACATCACACAACGCAATTAAGCATACCAACGAGGAAGTGTTTCTCAAAGTAGATACGGTGCTAGCCAAGTTTGAGCAGAGTCTCCTCCCGAAAGGAGTGTATGCCTGGCCGTTTGAGCTAAAGCTCCCTGATGAGCTACCCGGTTCTTATGAGTCTAGGGATTACGAAGGGAACTACATCCGCTATGAACTGACTGTATTCTCGGTGGAATACTAGTTCCCAATGAGTCTAGTCGAGTTCCGAAAGCCAATCGTCATTCTTGAAAGCTTCCGACCACAGGTATCGCCGCTAGAAGGTTTGATTCGTAGCCACGCCAGCAAATGCTGTTGTAAAGATGCCGGTGAAGTCGGGATCTTTGTGCGCCTTTCAAGTATATCTTGTGAAATTTAGAAAATGTTTGCTTTATCGGGGATTCGGTGGGAGCTGACATTAGCATAGACAACTCGAAGTCACTTACGGATGTGCACAGTGTGATTGTCGAACTCGTCGAGAACTTCTATATGAAGGAAGGCCTGGAAGTACGAAATTTCTCGAAAGTACTATCCAGGATAAAGACAATCGAGGGGGTTTAAAAGAGCACCCGCAAAAGATTTTGGTTGCTAGTTGACATGAACCCGTCGAAGGTGCGTGCTGCGACGGCAATTGGAAATATCTTGGCCCACTACTTCACCCTTCGTTTTCGTGTTTAGCTCTAAGGGGTCTGTCTAAGAAACGAACCCGAACTAACAACAAAGGTGTTCGTAATGGACAAATCACTGTCCACCCAACCCTCAAAGGATGGCGAGCTCACTATCCCGCCGAACACTCAGATCTACCCGCTGCAGAAGATCAAGCCGCAGTTTATTGGAACGAGTAGCAACCCTTATCTAACGGCCATGAACAGTTTTGTGTGGCCCAGCCACCTATTCGAATGACGGTGAGTGCTGTACTATAATAATTTAAATGAGCTCTGAAAACAGATAATTTGCTTTCGAGGAACTCGCATAACTACGACGCAAACTTGAAGTCAGTGAGAAGCAGAAAGAGGAGCTACTTTTAAAAAACAAAGTCCTGGAGAAGGAACTACAAACCCGCGATCAGAGATTCGCTCGCTTCTGTGGCTTCACGATCAGGGTTTGCAAATTGTTTGTCTCAGGAGATCAAGGGATCGCACGTCAAGCCCTTTTGAGAAATATTAACGAAGGAGGTTTGGGTGCGATCAACCAAGAGACTCAAAGCTTCTCTCAGATAATCTTCGCTTTCATATAAAAGAACAGTGGTGCTGTTGTACTCGTTCTCATTTTCCTGTTGCTGGCGATTCTAGTAGTAATGCAAGCCACCAAAATACGTCAAGAGTTTATGCCGCAGATTATAGCTTACCTGTCAACATTTGCTCAGAGGATAAAACTCAAGAAATGACAGCTTTTCTTTTGTTGCTTTTCATGCATGTTCCAATTTACTTGTTCAGTTTTCCAGGAGAATAATTGCTGCTAAAGCGGTTTCTGGCTCCATTTCAACATCCTCTCCGAGCAGCGAATGGAATCTTCTCGAAGCCAGTTGCACACTTGGATCCATAAAATGCTTGGTCTTTGCCGACTGCAACCAACAAACTACTAATAAATAAGCTTCACACAACTTATAACGTTGATTGCTGGGCTTAAACGACGCGCTCAACGTGTCGAGATATAAATATATCGTCATTTCTCAACAACAATCCATGGGAAAGCATAAACAACAGCCTGTCGAAGGATCTCCGGCAGCAGCAGAGGAACCGCCTCAGAAAGCATGCTGCGATCATAACAGCAAATCGGCTTCAAGGTCTTCCTTCCTCACACTGCTCATGGTCATCGGCATCACCTACGTGGCGCTTCGGTTCGTTTGGCCCAGCGTTAACTCCGTGCATTTCACTGTCACCACTGATTCTGTGAAGTTCCATGCCAATGAAACCGCCAACATCAAGTCCATCACACCACATCTGCACAGCCTCTCCCGTGTCCTCCAGAAAAGGGAAATCGTTAAGGCTGATATTAGCTTCGCACTCTGTTACTCTATGTCTGCTGAGGACGTTGATGACTTCCTCCCGTCATCGCTTGGGCACGTTAAAGACCTGAAACTTAATTTCGGCAACACCAACATCCAAGACGCTGGAACAGAGTATATTGTCAATCTACTACCCATCAGTCTTGAGAAGCTGGACATTTCATTGGATTCCATCAAGGGCAGCAGTCAACTCGGGAGGATTGTCGGAACAGGTATCTCTCGTCTCAGTCATCTCAAGCATCTCAGACTTTCATTCATTCTGAGCGACCTCAAGGATGAGGGTGTCATCGGCCTGCTTGAAGGGCTTTCACACCTAAAACAGCTTCAGAACCTCACTTTGGTTCTCATCGCAAACGAACTAACAGCCGACAGCTCAGAAGCTATCAAGTCGTTCCTGCAGGGTATGACCCAACTCACGGTTCTAGATCTTAACCTCTTCACCAACAGTTTCCAGGCCGATGGTGCCAAGAACATTGCTGACGGAATCTCGACTCTCACCAACCTCAAGAAGCTTGACTTGGACTTTTACTTTAACAATCTCACAGAAGTGGGAACTGAACACATCAGCAAGGCACTGGTTAATCTCCAGGAGCTCAATTCCCTCCGAGTCAACCTCGACTTTAACTATATCAAAAATGAAGGTGCGAAGGTATTCGGTAAGGCTCTCTAAAAGCTTCCTCTGCTGACAGAACTCAACGTTGGAGTTTCATCCAAGAACTTCGGCTATCTCGGTTTCAGGGACCTCATCAAGTCAATTGAGCACCTTACCGATCTCACCAAGCTGACCATCCGTTGCAGTGTCAACCGTGTGGGTGTCAATGGTGCTCAAGCCGTTGCTGATATGCTCGCAAAGGTCAACAAATTGGAGTATCTCACACTCGGCATGGCTGAAAGCTACTTTGGGGACGAAGGTGCTACTGTCATTGCAAAGTCTATCGTTGAGAATCTCATCAACTTACAGTACCTTGCGCTAGACTTTGGGTTCAACGATATCAAGGGTTTCGGCATCCCAGAAATGCTCAGGGTATTCTCAACCGTCAAATATCGCTTCTTTGATTTGTCTCTCTCTAATAACGAATTCAGGGACGTTGATGCTAAGCTGTTTGCTCCCTACTTCAAGCGACTTGTTCGTACCCACGATTGGTTTGGGTTAGATTTCATCAACACTGCTATTACCCAGAAGGGCAAAACTGATATCGAAAGAGCCTTCAAGTGGAAGTCCAACAGACTGAATATCAACAATATCCCACTCGTCGATGATCTCAAGGTTAAGGAAGATTCAATAACCCCTGAAGATCTTGATTTACACGGCGAAGTCTATAGCGTCGATGAGTCCAAGATTCATCGGAGCACTGACAAGAGAAGAAGCCCTACTCCAGAGAGCCCAAAGTCTGAGGAAACCAAGAAAAAGGAAGCTGAAGCCAAGAGGGTCGCAGAAGAAAAGAAGAAAGATGAGGCTGAGGCTGCCCGTGTTGCTGCTGCTGAGAAGAAAGCTGCAGAGGAAGCCGCGAGAGTTGCTGCGGAATAAAAAAAGAAAGCCGAAGAGGCTGCACGTATCGCTGCCTAGGAAAATAAAAAGTCAGAAGAAGCGGCTCGAGTAGCTGCTGAAGAGAAAAAGAAAGCAGAGCTCGAAGCTGCTCGGATTGCCGAAGAGAAGAGGAAAGCTTAGGAGGCTGCAAGGATTGCTTAGGAACAAAGAAAAGCTACTGAAGCTGCAAGAATTGAAGCAGAAAAGAAGGCTGCAGAGGCCGCTCGCATTGCCGAGGAACAGAAGAAGGCTGCAGAAGCCGCTCGCATTGCCGAGGAACAGAAGAAGGCTGCAGAAGCCGCTCGCA
>ERZ724508.484-NODE-484-length-28326-cov-6.155672_pt1 | contig 28326 bp, 32 predicted proteins | sample MGYA00376041_ERZ724508 | MGnify/ENA primary metagenome ERZ724508 (study PRJEB28724, sample SAMN07190887) | wastewater metagenome | isolation source: effluent of sewage treatment plant in Hong Hong | place: USA: Christiansburg, Virginia | collected 2016-03-01 ...
GTACGTTCGGAAGAATAGCATAATGACCAACAAGAAAGATCCGACGTTTGACATCACAAAAAATCTCATCAGGAAGGTTAGCAGCAGCGGGAAGCTTCACCCCAGTGTGAAATTGGAGCAGCATGAATCTCCTTATCGAAGACCGCCGTTGGTGAGAAACAACCCCTTGAATGCCATTCTACTCAATGACAGGGAGCATCAATCCTCCAAAAATACGATACCCAAAATGAATAGACTAACATTTCTCCGAAAGAAACAAACTAATTTCCAGAGTGAGAAACAGATTAAGGGGGAATCACCTGAGAAGCCAAATTGTGGGGTCCAAACCGACCGCCGTAGCCAGTAGACCGTTGCTTTTGGGCGCTTCGAATAACCAAAGTCTATCGAAAAGAAGATGTAGCTTTCCCGTTAGCCAAAGCCCAGAAGGTAAAGCAAAGTCGAACGAAAACTAATAATCCGTAACCCCTTTGAAAAGAAGTAACTGCAGCAGCGCTTCATCGACTTCCTCGACGAGTCGGCCATCGAACGGAGGCTTAGTTCAATTTGGGAGGATTCGCAACTCAACAATATGGTGAGGGAACTTGACGGCTCGCCACAAACTTGACCTTTAATCAACACTCTGACCATTCTATTTAAATTGAGATATCTTTGATATGACCCACCACTACAAGTACACCACCGATGTGCATCCAATCTATGCACGCAAACAGTTTGAGCAGCTCGACGAGAAGGAGAAGCAGTACACCTACTACTTCAGCAAGGCTTCGGTTGAGGGGGAAAAGATCTGTCTTTTCGAGGTTTCGCATGAGGCTCCAGCGATATTCGCCCTTATTCACTTAACTTTCCTCGGTCAGGATATGGAGGAGCTGAAGAAGAGATACGCCGGTAAGGAAGTTACCTACCAGAGGCTGATAGCCTATTGCGGCAGCTTTATGGCACAGCTCGGAAATTATCGTTCTTTTGCCAGCACCAAGTTTGTGCCTGAAGCGACCCCGGAGGAGTTCTACGAGCTCATCAAATCATCTCCAAGCTACCACCAGTATGGAGAGCTCGTTGAAGAACTTTGGGCTGCAGTCAAGGGACCCATTTATGATTTGAGCCCGGAAGTGCTTAAAATTGGACAGTGGCCCAAGGGAGTGACTGGCTACTATTCCAACAACCTTACAGCAGAGGAGCTTGACCTCGCTGATGAGTTGTTGGCGATTCTGAACGTTTCGGAGTTGAATACTCACGTCTACAAGAAACACGACGAGACCATCGTGATCAAAGTGGTTTCGATTAACCAGAAGACGACTGTTCACAACTTTAAGAAGAGAAGGTTTGAACTTGAGTACGGCTTCGTGGGATCTTTCTTGAGAAGAGTAGTCGAGAATCTTCAGAAGGCCCACGAATATGCCTCTAACATCACACAGAAGAAGATGATCGAGGCTTATATCTAGCATTTCCGTACTGGCGATATCGAGCTCCACAAGGAGTCGCAAAGGTATTGGGTCAAGGACATTGGACCCATTGTGGAGACCAACCTGGGACTTATTGAAACCTACCTGGACCCCAAACAGTTGAGGGCCTACTGGTAAGGGTTCGTGGCAGTGGTCGACAAGAAAGCCAGTCAAGTAGTCGAGAAATTGGTGAATAGTGCCGAAGAATTGTTAGGCAAGTACATTCCCTGGCCAAAGGAGTTCGAAAAGGACAAATTCCTGAAGCCCGACTTTACTTCTTTGGATGTGGTGACCTTCGCTTCTTTCGATACTCCACGTGGTATCAACATTCCTAACTACGACGACATTCGTGGTGACATCGGATTTAAGAATGTGTTCCTAGCCAACAACATTGTGATGCCCAAGAAACGTCCGCTCTATCTCAACGAGGTGGATGGCCAGTTGGTGATTGACTATTTCAGTCAATCTGCTTTCCATCAGGTCAGCTACCATGAACTTCTTGGTCATGGCTGCGGAAAGCTATTCACGGAGAAAGATGGTCACTTCAACTTCGACCGTAATATCATTAACCCGTTGACTGGCAAACCCATCGAAAGCTGGTACGTTGGCAATGAAACCTGGTCCAATAAATTCAAGAACCTCACGAACCCCTATGAGGAGTGCAGGGCTGATTCTGTTGCCCTCTACTACAGCTGCTTTGAGGATGCAGTCAACCTGATTCAGCCCGAATTTGGAGCTGATTGGACAAAGCTGCGAGACGTCGTGTGGATTAACTTCGTGAACATGGGAATCAATGTTCTTGAGTTCTTCAACAAGGAGGACAAGAAGTGGATGCAAGCACATTCCAACGGTCGATACGTTATACTGCAGGTACAAGTCACGTTCAATGTAGGTGCTGCTAGAAGCTGGTCAAGACTTCGTGACAATCAAGAAATCAAAGAGGGAGGAGAAGGATTGGATTTCTATTGAAGTTGACCGCTCCAAGATTCTGACAGTTGGCCTGCCAGCCCTCAAAAACTTCCTGCTCAGGCTTAATGTTTACAAGGCGACCGCTGACCTCGAAAGCGCAACCAAGATGTTTAGTGGGTACTCCGAGGTCAACGAATTCTTCCTCGAGTTGCGCGAGGTCGTCCTCTCCAACAAGTCCGAACGCGGCTTGTAAGTTAAGGGAAACATTCGCAAGAAAGCTGAACAGCTGGTGTACGAAGAGTATTCGTTCGACTTCGAAGGCGTATTGCAGTCTAAGCTGGCTGCGCATCCTTACTTCGATGTAGAGCTGGTCAATGAGTGGCGCAGCCTGCGGAAGTATCATTGATGACATCGTATGGGATAACCGTCGCAGCATAGTTTGATTTATCGATTTATAAAACAGCCGCAGCAAATGTCCAAGCGCTACTTCATCAATAACCTCGATACGAAGTTTGGGCAGGCCTTGCTTTCAGAGCTGCAAAAGGAAGCTGCTGAGGACCCGTTGCATATGTGCACGATGAGGGAGGCCAACCTCCCAAAACCGAAAGGCATCAAGAAGATATTGAAGAGGGAGAAACCCAAGCTCAGTCGCAAGAAGATGCTTGAAGAGGCAGATGTGTACGTGTACAATGTCGATGGAACCGATTTGAGCGACGTTAACTTTGGATTGGGCATATTCGATAAGCCGGTGGATAGCGAAAAGGTCTTCGTACTGGTAAGCAACATCATGAGTTGGAGCGATAGTTAACGGAAGGTGAAAGTGGAGAAGAAACCTGAGCCATAACTGAACGAGGATGGTAGTCCCAAAGACGAGATCAAAGAGAATCCAGATGAGCCCAAATAGCCGGCAGAATAGAAGTCAGTCAAGCAGTCTTCACAAAAGTCGGAAGGATCGGAGGAGGAGGAAGAGAAGGAACCAGTCGAGGAGCCACCTCCGAGACCAATCGAATACACATTCTACGACGATAAAGACTTCAGAATTTAAAGTCGAAGAGCATTGCCGCAGTATGCGGCTCTGCGTGAAATTGAGGACAAAGTGCTTGAACTCAAAAAGGAGAATGTAAAGGTCTATGTAATCTGCTCGGGAATCACTTATGGACAAGGCGAGGAAGTGTTCTATCAGCTATTTAAAGCTGCTTGGCTTCAATAACCCAAAGAGCTGCCATACCTTGGAGAAGGTGATAACCAACTACCGACAATTCATATTGCTGACCTCGCCAAGTTTGTGATAAAAGTTGCTCAAACCCCGCCAGAGGAAAGTCCATATCTCCTCGCCTTCGACGACCCAAAGAGTCGAACCCAACGATCCCTTGTGGAGAGTATATCTAAAGGAGTAGGCTCAGGACTCACGGTGAGTGTTGAGGAATCTCCACTCCTATAAAACAAGGAAATATTTAGTCTGAACATAGATATTCGACCGTCAAAGTTGTTGGTGGGAACTGCTGAAGAGCCAGTAGAGTTCGAGTGGACGTGTCGAAACGGGCTGCAGGAGAACGCCAAGAACGTTCTCGAAGAGTTTTGTCAAACTCACAAACTTAGACCTTTGAACATACTAACCTTCATTCAAGACAAGCATCGGACTGACAAGTCATGCCGCTACGACAGCATTCTAAACGAGTAACTCTACATTCTAATTCAGTCTCCAGAGATAGTATCGGACTCCCGTGTTGAGGATCGAATAGGTTGTGCACCAAGCAAGAAAAGACCTGTAGGGATAGCTCAAGTAGGACTTGGAGGACGAGTTCACCAATATACTGAACTACCTTTCAGAGAATAAGCCTCGTGCTCTGGATGAAACTCTCAAAGTGTTCTACAGAATCGTTCGATGGCGTCTTTCGATGAACGACTGCGCTTGTCGTGGCTACATTTTCGATGGGTTCCCTCACTTTGAGGAGGAAATCAAGTACATATTTGTTCCTCTGGCTCCAACAAAATTGAAGAGAAAGATCAAGCGTAAGAAACCAGAACCAGCTCCAGTGTCAGTAAAATAGCCTGAAGACGGAGACCCTGCCGACGAAGAGTAAAAGAAAGACGCAGAAGACAAACCACCAGAGGAGAAACCAGCAGACTAGCCTTAACCAGAAGCTGAAGCTGAACCCGAGGCTGAAGACGATGGGGTCTAACGACCGAAGAAGGAGAAATTCTACCCTTAATCAGTGATTAAGTTCAACAAGCTCAACAATCAGGTCGAGCCCTATCACAATGAGGTGATTGGCTACTTTAGTTCTCGGGGTATAGATGAGCTGGTTTACGATTCAACCGGAAAGAACCAGCTCGAGGTCTTTTAGAGCCTACGAAGCTACATCGAACGGGTACACCTTTTCTGACTGTAGAATGGTCGACCGGACAACTACTTGATAACTGAGTAGGAGCTCTTCTCCCATCACCAGTAACACTACAAGAATCTTGATGAGGAGTCCAAGAAACACAAGGCCGATGAGCATCAGAAACAGCAGAAACTCAGCAACGACGCTCGCAAGAAACGGGAGGATGTGGCCCGTTAAGTCGAGAAACTTATCAAGGTGGAGGGAGAGTTCGAAATTAAGAAGATGCCATTCCGTAACTACCTGATGGAGTTCGTCGTGCCCATCCTCAACGAGGGTCTACTGGAAGTCTCCAACATCATCCCCGACGACCCTGTGGAGTTGCTGGCAGAGTACCTCTACCAGAAGTCCTATGATGTCTGAACGTATATTATAACCACCGAGAGTCCTATGCAGCCGGGCTAGAACAGTCGCTCCAAGAAGAATACCTACCGGTTCAATATGGGCAGCAGCACTAGCACCCGTGAGATCTTTCTGTCGAGCAACTTCGACTCCGGCAACATCGAACTCGTTAAACAGGTGAGCGAGACGCACGTACTTCAGTCGCTTAACGAAGTACAGGTTGGCAGCCGTACCAGACTTTGATAGCCAGTCCCGCAGCAAGAAAACATGGTTCTACTTTAAGGCTAGGGCACCACGTTACGTCAAGCTCAAACTGGTTATTGAAAACGTCGAGATTCTGGCAGCAGGCTACCACGTATGCTTAACAACCTACTCAGGCCGAACGACCATCAGCCAAGCCAGTGTACCGAGTGGGAGAGGAGGGTGAATGGCAACGTCTATCCGACTGCTACCTTTCGGTAACAGCATAGCCTATTCAGTATCGCGAGGAAATGGAAGTTCAGATTGAGTACACCTTCTCCAACGAGGAGAATGTATACTTCGCCCTCTCAATACCGTTTTCGTACCTAGACTGCCACGACTATCTGTTACAGCTGCAGCAAAACACCCGCCCTGACGTATATTTCAATAAGGAGATGCTAACCTACAGCGCCAACCAGCTCGTCGTCAACCTGCTCACCATCACCTACAACCACCCAATGAATGAATTGGCTCCCGGATCGTGCAGCATCTTCGAGGAGAAACTTCATGAAAACATGTTTCCGGATGGCAACAGACCCATCAAAATTAACAAACCTGTTGTGCTGATTCTATGCCGGGTGCACCCTGGGGAGACATCTGCCAGCCACGCTTTGGTTGGGATGCTCAACTTCTTGTGTGTATCTGACGATCCAAGAGCGTACTTGCTGCGTCGATTGTTTCTCTTTATGGTCGTACCAATGGTCAATCCTGATGGTGTCTACGAAGGCAACTATCGGATGGACACATTTTCGACCAACCTCAACCGAATATACAACAACCCCTCAGCCGAGGAGCAGTACACTTTTTAACTAAAGCAGCCCATCGGTATTTGCCGTGGTGAAGTTGGTGGAGCATCTCAACACCGAGCAGAGGTTGACATTTCTATTTGACATGCACGGCCATAGCTCTGCCAAGGGTGCCTTCATCTACGGTAATGCATTTGACAGCATCATCAGTCAGGTTGAGAGCCAAGTATTTTCCAAGGTGCTATCGATGAACAGCAAGTATTTTCAGTACGAGGCCTGCAACTTCTCTGAAAAGCACATGAAGATAAAAGATCGATACGAGCCCTTGACAAAGGAGGGGTGTGCTCGAGTAGTATTGGGACGCTCTAGCGGAATCATCCACTGCCTAACTGTCTAATCCGGTCTTCACACAGTCGAAGCAGACAAGCTGAACACAGTAGTGGAGCCAAGCAACATTTCATTTGAAATGGCCAATCAGCAGAAACTGCAGACCGTGAGGAAAGTTCACCCGAATGAGTACCTGGAAATGAACTATGAACTGGGAGAAAACATTCTGATCACAATCCTGGATGTCGTGGAGAAAAACCCCTACAGCAGGATTCCAAACACTTAGCATCGGAGCTTAGAAGCTCTTCGAAAGACCTTGGCCACTGAGATATTCCAGGAGGAGGAGAGGTTTAAAATGCTTGATCTCAAGGCTTATCAAAAGACGAAGAATATCACCAAGCATATTCAGGATGCCTTTACCGATAAGATCGAGAGGAAGTGGCTTTATTTTGTTGATGACCTGGCTGCAATGCAGTGGCCGGAAGGGTTCGAGGGCTTCAAGCCACTACGCCGGGAGAGGCAATCCATCCCCAAAAGACAACAGCAAAGCGTGATGAGGAAAGTGACTGCTCAACCAGCAGCTTCAGCAACCATAGCAGCGACGACTATTAACGAGGATATTCCTGTGATAGAGGCATCATTGACCAGCCTTGACAATCGGAGAAGTATGGTAAAGTCACTGTCACCAATGCATCGGGAGTCGACACGCAACCTCGTGCCTCAGGACGATTCGCGAATAGCAAAGCTGACGCTAAAGCTCTAACATAAAGGGTTTGAACTGATGAAGAAAAGCGGTTTCCAGAATAACCACTCAACCCGTAAACTCCTTCGGTAATTCCGGAACGAGAAATCTAAGGAATAAATTATGGCCTCAATTGACGGTATGGGTACTGTGAAGACAGAGCCATCGACTGCCACTGCTGAACAAACCAAGTCCAAAGCCAACGCTGTCGCTTCGATATCGGAGGAAAGTGATCAACTTTTTTCGTTGGAGAATAGAGAAAGACTGCAGATGAAGCTGCAAGGCCGGCCTCGAAACCTCAGCAATAACAACGCAGCAAACAATATCAAAGCAAGGGTAAAGACTGATCTCGGTAATCCAACACCAACGACCAACATTGACCAGACCTCACCGAACCCGCTGAATGGCAAGAGCAACAGCAGACCCGGCATACGCGAATTCCTGCCGGACTCCGATCTTGTTGACACCATACTGCAGCGGGAGATCACCATAGACCCTTCGATCATTGACAGCAAACTCAAAAAGATACGTAACGCGAAACGGGAGATCATCAACATTAAACTCAGCGAAATCCGCAGGAAATCAGATAAAGGAAACCTGCTGCGCCTTCCGGAAATCAAAAGGCTAAAGTACGAACTGTACAACTGTTCACGTCTGCAGGAAGACCAGCTCAGCCTATACACCGATGCGGTAGCCAACACTGTGCTGCAAATCGAAACCATAAAAATCCCGCCTTCCGGAAAGAATTCCGTGAAGGATATCCGACCTTGACACTATTGAAAGAAGTTGCGCTGTCCTCGCTCTTGCTGATAACTCCTTGATTAAAGGAGTAAATCTCTTTGCTCTTATAAATCATTAATTTGAAGATGGACAAGGGCGGTGGTTTGGAAGACCAGCAACAGCAGCAACAGGATGATATCCATACATCGAAGCTGTTCGTGACCAACATGGATGGCAACGTACATCGTGGATTGAAGCGTAGGTCGAAATCGAACTGCTCGAACAAGAGCTCAAAAAGCTTTTTGAGCCCGTCGGAGCCATCCGCAGACTTGCAGTAAAGCGCAGCAAAGATAACAGGTACTCTTTCGCATTCCTGGAATATGAAACCGAAGAACAAGCCGAACAGGCCATCAAGCAGCTAGACCAAGCCGAAGTTCTTGGGAAGAAGTTGAAAGTGTACAAAGAAAGGTAATCTAGGAGGAAGGATAAACAGGGAGAGGGGTGTTTTAATTGTAAGCGACCCGGGCATTTTGCTCGCGATTGTCCCGAGGGACCCAGGGAAGGTCAAAGAGATTTGAGAGAAGACGACAGAAGGGATAGCCGTGATCGATATGGCCGAGGCAGAGAAGGAGGCCATCACCATGAATCAGGCTACAGGGACGACTACAGAAAGGACGATAAATATGAGAGGAAGGACTATCGTGAAAGCGAGAGAGAACGAGACCGTGATCGTGAACGTGATCGCTCTAGCCGTAGATCTCGAGAGTATGACCGAGATCGTGAGAGAGATGAACGTTACCGTGATCGTGATCGTGAGAAACCACGTGAACGATACAATGATTACTATGAACGAGATCGATCTCGTTCGAGGAACAAGGAGTATAGAGATCGGGATTAGAGGGATTATCGTCGGGATGACTACAGAAGAGCACCTACAGATGAATACCGTGGTTCTGATCGTTACAATTCCTCAAACAACCGTGATGAGTACGGATACTCCCGTGAAGCCAGCAGCCGATACTACAAACAAACTGAAAAAGACTATGGAAGGGATGAGGGTCGTTAGAGAGAAGGAGAAAGAGGTCATGATACTGCTGACAGGTAGTACCGACGCCGAAGTCGTGAACACCGAGAAGACAGTCGCAGCTACAGAGGAGGTACTAGGGTGTTGGGTTAGGTGGCAGAAAATCGAAAGTACTCCCCTGAGAGGAGGCGAGAGGATAGCAGCGGCCGCCGTAGACGCTACTCGAGAGATCGCTAGCAACGGAGATACTCTTCGCGCGAAGCGCAGTGATGATTGATGGACTTGTGGAGGTGGTAGCAGAGTGAATGACGAACCGGGTTGGTGGTGCCAAAGTGTGGCTGGTGGAAGTCGTAGTGTGGCAAATTCAACTGCCGTGCATAGCTTTATTGAATTATCATGAATAGCGGATGATCCTCCAGCACTCAGTGGTGAGAGCGTTGCGCAGCTAAGGGGTGAGCATCTTCATTAACCCCCAAGGGAGGCCTAAGGTACTTACGTTGCTAAACTTCTTGGTCGCTGAGATCTCGTATGGCTGATTAGATCCATTCGTATCACTTAACTTGGGCATCCTTTCAAGAGTCATGCTTGTTGGAGCGAAACAAGTCGGCCACTATGTGAATTCCTTCTGAACAAACTCTTCAGCTGCTGCTTGCTCTTCTCTTTGCTTTGATACTTCTGTTTTCTTAATCTTCTTCTTCCTTCGAGTCCTACGCGGCATATTTTCTCCGGCGAGTGGTGGTCTCTCCACGAACAGAAACACGAACTTCATATTGATTATGATTGCTGAATTGTAGTCGATTGGGAATAATAATGGAGCAGAATCCGATTAACTCCAACCGTCACAAGCTCAAAATTGTGTTTATCGGAGACAGCGGAGTCGGCAAGAGCTCAATAGTGAACCGTTACGCTCGCCAGTAGTTTGACTTCCAAACTCACTCAACTGTTGGAGTTCAATTTGCAACCCGATAGGCTCGAGCCTACATTAACAATGTTCCCTCATTTCTAACCATCCAGTTGTGGGACACTGCAGGTCAGGAGAGGTTTAGAGCCATCATGGCATCCTATTTCAAGAATGCTCTCGGTTTGGTGCTTGTTTACGATATTACCAAACACGATTCCTTTGAAAACCTGAACAAATGGTACGCATTGGCAATGGAGAACTGTAATGAGTTCGTGAGCATTCTCGTGGTAACAGTGCGGTTGACGGTAGATTGGCAACAAGACAGATCTCGCTAACCTTCGGAAGGTAACTCAGAAGGAGGCTGGGGATTGGGCTGCTGAGCGTAACGCCCTCTTCTACGAAGTATCCAGCCTTTCCAATGAAGGAATCGACGCAGCATTGGAATTTCTGCTCATACGTACTACTGGCACTGATGTAGAGATCGTTCACAAATTAAACACAGTCGATAAAGACAACGACGCTGGTATCAGCAGGTACAGCCAAACAAGCCGTTTAAGCCACATCAGCAAGGACTAACCGTATCGTGAGAAGGAGCTCAGGAGCTGCTGTTGAAGTTACTTCCATATTCTGCACAATCACCGCTTGATCTGTTCGAACATGCTCTCCGGATCCGCTTAGGGCTTCTTAGGTTGCTTTGCTTGTTACTAAGGGTTAGCTCGCGGAACCGGGTACTCCAGATCTTTCTGCAAACTGTTTGCTGTGGTTAGGTAGGCTGCGGCAGTTAGGTGCGGAATCTACTGACCTAGGTTACTATGCTGCAATACCCTCCCATTTTGGTCCTTTGAAGTGTTGACGGTCCAACAATTGTTTGTGCTTCTTCAAAAGCTCGGGATCTGTGTTGCCAGTGTACCAGTTTGAGAAGTCCACTTCCTGTCTGATCTCCGCTTTGCCCTATACCAGCTTTCCGTCTTTCCAGATAAACGTAGTTGCGTTTTTGGCACCCTCCACCGTCTCGGTGATGGCTTCTTTTTGGAGTGTTGACACATATTAGACAACTGGCTCCTACTTTTATTGTGGAGGCGCCTGTGCCTCTTGTTTTTACTCAGCTTGATTATCTGGCTTTGGCGGCGCATTAAAGTCTAACCCCGGGTAGGATACTTTCAGAAACTTCAGCCTGAACTCCAGTTCATTCAAGAGTTTACGCATGGATTCGGGAGTTTCTTCTGGATATTTTTTAGCGATGTTGCGTACTTTACCGACGTGCTCCACTCGCTTCTGCTAAGGCAACTGCTTGAAAGCGTGATGTAGCACGCGCATAACCGCGGATATCTGGGTTTTAAGACACATTGTTTAGATTATATGCTGCCGCAAGAACGAGACAAGCGAAGGCAGGAGCGAATTGTTATTGAAAACGATTTGACCGGACTAATCAACCGTGATCTTCAGATGAAGCGATAGCAGTAGGATCTGAGGGCCGTTTCTCGGAATATCGTCAACAAGTCCTCGCCAACTCCGTAGCGTACACATTAGCATCGACAAAGGTCTGTACAGCTATGTCGGAGGAGCATTCTGGAAGACTCCCGTAAAAAGCTACTATAAGACTGTCGAGAAAGCACTGGGGGATGTGACAGTACAACGCAAATAGCTCCGCAAAGAGATAGACGCACTATTGTTAGAGCTCATCAAAAAGACAGCGAAAGAAGAGTATAGCCTGCTCAGCACCCTTGTTGCTGAGGAGTTGAGCGAATATCAGCAAAGGATATAAGACGAGATGGAGCTTGCTGACTGACTTTCATGTGCTGTTCAATTTCCGCTGGGCTCCTCCTTGCCAGATTGCTTGAGAGAGTACAATGCTCGCTTGAGCACATCCAGTTGGTGCTCGGCTGCTTTCCTTTCCTATGCGATGCGCGGGTGTTCACCCAGTAATTCAAACATTTCGGGCCTTGCTAAAAGACCTTGATAGAGGTGTAATGCCAAATTATCCTGCAGGTGCTGATTGAATAGATGCCCGATGTTCTTAGGAATGATTTCTCTCAGGTTCCTCAACACAAGTTTATAATAGGCTTAGACTCTCAGCCTCACCTCGGTGACGAAGAGCCTTTGTTTACGAAGTTTCTCACGCTCATCTGCAGGCTTCTTCTTTTAGTCCTCTGGAACAGTTGAGTCTCGCTGTGCTGTCGGTATCAGTTTTGTCCGGTTCCTTTCGTACTCAATGTCGTTCGTATAGAAGTAGTTCAGCTAACACTCCAAATTGGATTCGATTATCTTTAAAGTGAATTACCTTCTTTCCTCAAATAGCCTTTAGACGATATCGGCTACAGGATCAACCAGGGCAGGAAATCTATGAAATACCCTCTGAATGAGTTCCATGACCATCACCTTCATATATGTGTAGATCTGAGCGAAGCAGTTTTTTGCTGGTTCGATGAGTTATTCAATCAATGGAGAAGCAAGAAACATGAAGGCGTAGATTGAGGGAAACCCAGGAATAGAGTCGCCTTGATGCATTTTTATTACCCTATCTATCATTTGGTCAGTAATTTCATTCAATGCTGACTTCTACGAGTGAACCTGGTCGTCGTAGAGCTACCTAAAGAGGATCTTAAGGATATTTCCCCCGGAATAGTTTGTTTACGTTGACTGGACATCTTGGTCTTTTAGAGAAACAGTGCCGGATAGAGAGCCCTTCATGTGCTTTCTGAATCTATCAGCCAGTTAAGAAACGAGTCGGTACATCATTGCAACTCGACTCTCCATATCGTAGGGAAGGGGAGGTCCAAGCGCATTGAGTACGGCTTGTTGTGCTTCGATCCCCATATTGATCTCCCTGACAATCAGCGGTAGTGACTGTCTGGCACACTTATACAGACATTGAGCAAGTAGTGCTGTGAAAGATTTGATGCCTAAACTCTTTCGGCTGATGTCCATATAGACTGGGTTTGAGCGAAAGTAGCTATCTTATGATGCTAAGCAATCAGCTATGGTGGTTCCATTCTGAACGTCCTCTTTTGAGCGATTGATGACGCCAACATACCCGAGTTTGAGGGGAATAAGTCTATTCTCTAACACTTAGCAAGCATCGGTTCCTTGGTCCATGATATCTATCTTTGTCAGTAGGCCGATGGTACGATCTCCCTTGGGATCCCATTGGCGAGCGAGCTGTAAAACATGCGAAGTGCTGAGATCGATGTTGGCTGGAATCACGCACACCATAAGTGACCGATCGTCGTCCCGACAATACCTAGCCATTAGGCCGATAGTCATTTCCTCGACATTTGACTCTTCTATACTCGATGACCGTGAGATTCGACTGATGCCGGGAAGATCGACCAATGTGATATCCACACACTCGCTCATATGAACTAATTTAGCAGAAAGGCTACCTGACAGCCTAATAGGATCTGAATTCCAAGCCGAGGCACTGTCTTATTGTGGATGCTGCAGTTCTGCTATTTTGTTTTCGACTTCCTTAAAATCTTGACACTTTTCGGCTAGTGCATTTCCAAAAACAGCGTAAGGCTCTATTAGTCCTAAATTCTATTGCTACGTACCTGGTGTGTGCACTAAACGCAACTCCACTGGCCGCTTTGTTGGGCATTTTGGTAGCAAATCCAACCCAACAATCCTCTCCACGACTGAAGACTTGCCGCTGGACTGGTCCCCACAGAACACCACCCTGGGTAGGTGCATCATTCCCTACAACCCTATATCCTTGAGCCTATCCGTCAGGCGAGTAGTTGCTGAAGCCTCACTATATAGTTGCCTGCTGGGGATCATATTTAATGCAATTATTGCAATTCCTACCGGCCTCGGTTTTACAGGCAAGTGAGGTCCTCTCAGCTTCTTTACATTTTAATTGAGGCTGGAGGAGCCCTTAAAAATGACTGGCTAAATATCCTTCATAAATAATAATCATGTCCTCGAAGGTCGTCAACACCGCTCCCCAAAACAGCGTCCCGATCACCACAACCCCAGTCCCTTCAGGACCACCTGCTTCAGTGGTGAGGACCGTCAAGACTGCTGAAGTGTCTCCAAACGAAGTCGTGGTTATCACCCCTCCAGCTGTCCGACCTGCTTTGAAGCCCAACTCCATCGCCACTGAGCCATGGACTTCCTTCGGTACCTTCGACACCCGCATCTTCAAGGACGACTTCTGCCACGAGAAGCACTTCACCGGTAAGGTCAAGGCATCGAGCGTTGACGGCGCAACCTTCAACTTGAAGGAAACTGCAAACCTTGAGAAAGACAACGCTCTGAAGATCAAGGACGAACTGAAGTTGTGGTTCCCTCTGAACTACGGCCCACAGTACCTTCACCTCCGTGTCAAGGACACTGATACACGAGTGCACTACGACAATGGAATTACCCAGATCAACGGCGATAAAGTCAATCTGTACGCTTCGTTTGGATGGGCTCGCAACCTTCAAAACTATAACTTCAAGCTTGGTCTCGCCACTGTCTTCAAGGATTTCAACTCCGATACTCGCGTCCGACTCACTTCCGACAGGGTAAGCATAAGATCTATGGTAGAATATTGCCCTCTACGAAAAGGCGACTCTTCGCTACAAAGACCTCCGATTCGGGCTTATCGGTGTGCTTGATATCACCAAGCAACTGCTCCTCAAGAAGGATTTGCTGGTTGGCTACAAACACAAGGAATGGGACGTCATTGTCAAGGCCGAACAAGCTTTCGACAAACCCACCAAGGATTTTTCCAACTTCGCTGAATGGTTCTCCAGCCTATCGCTGACTACCACTTACACTCACAATAGCAAGCAAAAGTATGCAGCATCTGTTGAGGCTGACCCCGCCAAGGCCAGCTGGTTGGCTACTGCGTTAGTGGAGTACAAGTACAACGACAAGAGCCTGACCAAGGTCGCAGTAAATTCGGCTGCTGTCCTCTCCGTGATGGTGAAGAAGACCATCAACAACCTATGGGCAGTGTCCGGTGGAGCACAGCTTCCTCTGGCTGGCGATAAGACTGCCAAGAACAAGTTCGGTGTGCAGATCGACTTGAACATCTGATAGATGGCTGTATGGGATTCGCTTGGCCAGAATATTAATTGCAACGATAGCAGCTGTATGCAAGAGGGAACGTTGCGCGACCCTTATGATTCTGATGAGGGCTTCCTTCGTGAGGAGCGGCTGGATATGCGGCTAGCTGAGTCCAAGAGAGCGTTGCAGGAAGTTACGTTTGAGCTACCAGAAGCCAAAGAGCTCATAAATATCGGGAGGCCATTGTAAATGAGACCGCGGTGCTTGTACCAAGACGACCTAGCCGAGCTCCCACACTACCTATCTGTTACTGTCCATTAAGAGAAAAAACAGGCAGAATCAAGAACTCGTACGCAACCTCGAAAAGGTTCCTTAAGCGATTACGTTGGTAACGCTGATACACTACCAAGCTTCACAATCCCCAATAGCAGCAGTAACAAGCGATCGTATAACGGGAGAGGTAAGACATTGTTCGACTTCTTTGAAGCCGACGAATCCTTTGAGCCGGTATTCCGCAGAACGATAGACGAACGGTCGCGCCCCGATATCATCTACGACTACACGGGTAAGGCATCATCATAACACAGCAAACAACAAGATTCTGGAGCTCAGCAACGACTACGACCCCAAGCTTTATCGGCAGCTAAACCCCAAATTGCGAGAACTTGAGCCGAGCTATTCCGACGAGCTGGCTTTCGACTCCAACTTCGAGTGTGGCAACCTACGTCAGGTGTATCGGTAGCGGAGTTCACCCAGCAACTTCTACTGCCTGCTCTTAAACGACAGCAATACCCACGGCTATACCCAATGGTTTTGCTTTCGAGTAAGGAACACAATAAAAGGTACGTACACTTTCCACATAATGAACCAAATCAAGAACACCAGTATGTATCGGCAAGGCATGAAAGTGTCAATATTTTCTGAGAAACAGTGGCATCAAGAGAAGCGCAGCTGGTTCAAAGGTGGGGATGAGATTAGCTACAGCAACACCCGCATTGAACGAACAACCAAAGAGAACGAAAGCTACTTCTGCTTGGCCTTCAGCTATACCTTTAGCGATGATAACGATACTGTCTACTTCGCACTCAACCAACCCTACAGCTATAGTAGGTTCATTCGGTTCGTAGAGACTATCGAACCGAAGCTACGCACCAATAGAATGTAAATTTCCATGCTAAGGTAGATCACTGACGAAGAAGACCATTGGGTACACTCTCGCAAATAATCTCATCACTAGCCTGGTCATCGATGAACAGAATACACTTAGTTGCACAAAACGAGTGATACTGATCATGGCAAGGCAGCACCCAGGCGAGACTGTTGGCAGCTTTGTGGCAGAAGGGCTTGTTGAAGCATTAAGCCAACCCACCCCCGAGTCCCAATTTCTTATGTACCTTGGAGTTTACATAGTAAGCGATTCCGATTCATTGTGCTTCCAATGGTCAACCCTGATGGAGTTATCTATGGGCACTCCAGATGCAATTTGGCTGGATTTGATCTTAACCGGCAGTGGGGACCTGACCTGGTGAAATAGTTGACACCGGAGACTCACTGTATCAAGAAATACATCCAGAATGTGCATGACGAACACGGAGTCGAGATGATGATTGATCTGCACGGGCACAGCAAAAAGTAAGCCTGGAAGTTACTGTAGGATGAACTCTTTCTTCTATGCCTGTCGTAAAGAAAGTCGCTGTGCAATGCGGTTACTATCCTATGCAATGAGCAAGTTTACAGATAACTTCGATGTCTACTCCTGCACCTATGGTCTGGCGAAAGATAAGGCCAATACAGTCCGAAGCCAGCTCTTCAGTCTTGGGATCAATGCCTATACACTCGAGAATTCTTACTTTGGGAGGGAGCGAAACGGTCGGAAGGAGCACTATAGCTAGAGCGATCTGAAAGCAATCGGTGTATCGTTGCTTCGTTCAATGTTTGTATTGTATGCTGACCGCGAAGCCGTTGACTCTTACGAGTTGAGTAAGGAAATGCTCATGGAGTAACTCGAAGCCAATATTGACCGGATCGAAATCGAGGAGAACAAAAATAAAAATGACTCAGGTTCTGAATCAGACCCCGACGGTGATCTATTAGCACTAGAATAGCGAGTAAAAACGATGAAACTGCGAGATCCCACGAAGAAGTCTAAACTTATAAAATCGATTGGTGGTAACATCAAAAAGAAACGATTCATGAGCGTGGTGTACCGAAATAAGATAGCCAAAGAAGAAGCCTAGGAGGAATAGAAAGAACGCAAAAGGAAGACCAAAGTCGATCGCAATCTGTAAATTAAGCAGATAGTATCACAGGAGTTACCGAATAAGACAGTCGCGCCTCCATAGAGAAAGCGTAAATCTACCAGTCGGAACAGTATAATACTCACCAAGAAGTTTGAGAGACCCTTTCGCACTCAAACCGAATCCTTCAAACTCTCCAGCAGTAAACCGCCAAGGTTGCGAATTAAGCAGATCAACCACACTACTGAGCAAAATTCGAAGGAATTTACAAAGACTTCTCTCCCCTCGCGGCAACTATTTGAGCACCCATCACGCAAAAAGGCATTGGTCAGGTAGCCGATGAAGTTTGTCAAAACTGAACAATCAGATGAGGGCCTCGAAAAGCAACTATCTGTCCAAAGGATAGAAACACATTCAAAAAGGCAAGCTGAAAGGTTCATGACTGAACTAGATGCCTTTCGTATTCGACTCAACCGAGAACAGCTACTTAGGTCCTGCGACCTTCTCAGCAAATAACAGTCCCTCGACGAAACGTAATTTATGAAGATTGAGTCCCTCTATAGGAGCAAAAGAGAAGTTCCTCAACCGTCCAAGGCTCCCCAACCTCAGTCTCAGTCACCCCCTATCCACCTCTCCCGGAAGGTCTCGAGATCAAAGAAGAAATTCAAAGTGACGCTCGTCGATCCGACAGCAACATCGAAATTTAGGAAGTTTGAGTCGTTTATTGCCGAGACAGAAACACACGCTCAAATTCTGAGTAAAAACCGAGCCATCAGCTTCGGGGACCAGAATTCCGTATTCTACCACTTCCCGCTGCTATGAATCAGCAGTGATCACTACATTTTTTTTTCACCCGTAATGCCGTTCAAACAGTTTGTAGCAGTAGCTGGGCGCCGCCTAACCGATGTCCGTGATGATGAGGTCCAAATGCTTGGGTGGTATGTGGTCGTAAGCCTTGACGACTAAAGTTTGGCCGTCTGAATCAAATCAGCATGGTACAGTGAGTTGAACTTGTCTGCTGAAAGTGGTCATATGGATTCTGCAGACAACTGAATGAGTTGGGCTCGTAGCAGAATCTGTTGGTTAGGGTGTAGCAAGTGGCTAGGATAACCACAGGCACCGAAAAGCTTTTGGCAGTGATTGCTAGCATGAGGGCTCCACTGCGGGTGACAACCCCACCATTTTTTAGTGCAGCTTCACATGGAATCAGCAGAATATCAGCCTTTTTGAGTGTCCCTGAGCTGTTCTTAAGATCTACGATTTTGTGCTGGGATAGGTGCCGGTACTTTCCTGGCTCGGAACTCAGTATGGTCAGACTATACGACACCTTTGTGGCTACTTCGGCAAGGGCTCCAAGCTCTTCAGTGCTGGGTTCGAATATAGCAACCTGGCTGTTTGCGTGAATGTGCTTGATTATGTTCCTGCCAATTTACTTGTAAAGGAGCCCAAGGTCTTCCATACAGTTGTTGAGTTCTTCCAATGTGGCGATCTTGACTCGTCGCGGTTCCTCCTCTTCTTGTTGCTCAACTGTTGTCGAAGGTTGCGCTGTAAGAGATAGATCAGCAAACAATTCCTTCAAGTTAGGTCGATCTTTCTTCCTTGCTGCTGGTTCGTCGTCAGTTTCCTCCTCCAACCGTTCATGGATTAGTTTCTTCAACTTGTTAACTAGGTTATGCGTCACTAGGATTTCAGGATGGGCAACCACCAACTTATCTGCTAGCCGATCAAACAGCCGATAGGTGTTTGTCTCCGATTGTGGTTCGTGCCGTTCGATGGTCTGAAGAAGATGCTCAAGAACTGCTACGACTCGTTGACTATGGGATGCCTGTTGTGATAGCTTCAGCAACTGCTCCATCTTTGCTAATTCTTTTATATAAACAGCTTGACTGTGACGCGACCGCCTATGGATTGATCCTGTTTGGCGAGTCTATAATTTACAGCATTGGATGCAGCCTTCCCAGCCGCCTCCTGTAAAGGAGCTGAAGAAAATGCAGCCGATGCGGAGTGTCGAGGAGTTCGGGCCTCGATACGCCAGAAAGAATCAAATAGGAAGTGGCTCCTACGGGGATGTCTTCGAAGCATTGGATCGGGAGACAGGGCGCATTGTAGCCATCAAGCAGTTCAAGCGACTCTTCGAGAACAAGTTCATCGCGCTGCGAGCCCTTCGGTAGGTAACGCTCCTACGCGTCATCAACTTCCCTAAAATCATCAAGATCTATGAGATACTTCCTCCCAAAGATGAGAAGAACTTCGATACTCTCGCAGTGGCGCTAGAGTACATGCCTTACGACCTCAAGCGCATTTGTGGAGCCAACCGTCCCCTTGGGGATAAAGAAATCGAAAACATACTATACCAACTTGTAGTGGCCCTTCGTTATCTCAAGTCTGCTAAGATCTTACACCGAGACCTGAAACCAGAGAATATTCTTGTGAGTAAGGACCTTAGTGAGGTAAAAATTTGCGATTTTGGTCTGGCAAGACCCATCACTGCCTATGAGCAACCCAAGGTGGTCGATCGTCTGGTACTGGATAGCCTCAAGGAGGAGGGCTAACACGACAAGCAGGAATAACGCAAGAAAGACAAACTAACATTCCACGTGGTGACACGTTGGTATCGCGCACCAGAAATTATTCTGCTGCAGAGTGAGTATGGCAATGCAATTGAAATGTGGTCAGTGGGTTGTATCTTTGCCGAACTAATCAACAACCACGCCAATAACCGCAAGGTTTCCAACTTCAGCTACAAACCCATTTTCGAGGGTAAGGCATGTTTCCCACTTTCGCCGCCCAAGAAAGAGTTGGTGGATAGCTATAAGAACTTCAATGGATTTCCCCACAGCTAGGATGACCAGATGTAACTATTTTGGTTAGGGTAGCTCTAAGATCATCAATATCATCGGTACGCCCGACTAGGAAGACCTCGATGAGATTAAGGATCAATATGCTCGAGCCTACATGAAGTCGTTTCCAAAGCGCGAACGGAAGAAGTTCACCGAACTATTTGACTACGCCAAGCCCGAGTGGATAGATTTTTTGGAGCGAGCGCTAGTGTTCAATCCAAAGAAACGCATGTCGATCACGGAGGCCCTGGAACACTCAATCTTCCGGTAGGTCCGTAACAAGTAACTGGAAATCGAAACCACCGAGGCGTTCACGAACCTAAGCCTGCACAGCGGTCTCTCACTGGAGGAGATTCGAGCACGGTTCCTCGACGAAATTCACTACCACCAAAATAAAGCGATGGTGGGAGAGTGAATCAGTTATTGTTAAGTTCGAATTTAAATTATGGACGTCAGGCACGCCTCCAACCTACCTCGGGATTTGCAGGATGAGCTAACTAAAGCCTGTAGTGGGTTCCCCTGTGACGAGAAAGTCCGTGCTATCGCCGGTCAATACCTCACTGACTACAAGAATGCTCATGTACTGTTTCTGTCATGTAGGGCCTATCCGAAAGGGGAATGCCAGTCTTGGCGAGGTGCGCACTCTACCTAGCCGAGAAAAGTCAGCCACTAAGAGACTTGAAAGGTGATCGCATCAGCTCGCCAGCACTATCCCTGAACCAGATAATAAAGACCTTCGGCAGTGCATAGTAGTTTGCAGGAGGGTTGAAGGACCTATTGAAGTACGTGAGCCTACAAGATCGGTAGGTTGTTGCAGAGGTCAATCAATCGATTACGCGAATAAGCTTTGGCGCGACCCTCCACTCAAAATTTGAGAAGATCATTCGCAAGTTAGAGTTCGTCGAGAAGGTGAGCGAGAGCTTCGGGTATACTAAAACTTTCACGTCATTTATGTGGCTGCTCTTCATCGACGCCCGCAGTCACATCTACGGGAGCAGCCAAGATCTCATGAAGAACATCTGCCTGCTGGCTTCTGTGTTTTACTTCATGATCCGCTACTCCATTGATTTCATCAGGCCCATGCTCTTCTCCGACGTAGAACGTGAACAGGACAAGAAGTCGTTGATCGCGAGGATCACTGAAAAGCTGCTGGAGCTGTTCAACATTGAGGATTTCGAAACCTACCGTAATGTGGTGAGCAGTTTCGACGACTACTTCGACAGGCTAGTGCAGGAGAATATCGTGAAGCACAGCCATGAAAGAACTGACTTCTTCAGCCCGGAACTCATCAATATGAACTACAAGAGGTTGGATACAGTGTACCAGAAGGAGCTCAAACCGGGAGATCTTGATGAGAGGTTCTTCCTGAGGGAACGTATCAGCACTCTTACTCCATCAAAGCTTACACCCTTCGCTCGGCAGGGCTACAATAGCAAAGCCTTAGTGATGAGGCTGAAATAGAAAGAGAATAAGCAAGCTCCACCTGCACCAGATATCAAGGAGTACTCCAGCCATCGAGCACTCAACTATGATGTCTGTGAAAAGGATCTGCAAGCAAATCTTGCCAAGCTGCCACCGCAAACCAATTAGTTCGTAATGGATTTCTTAACAGCAGAAATTTCCGAAGAATGTGATGTTCTCTCCTTCGATGGCCCGAACCCCTCTGATATGTGCAACCCCCGTCACGATGGGAATGGAGATGTATAACTACCTCCACTAAAAGCCACGATCTGTCAAGGACATAACCTTCAAACTACGAAAGTATGAGCAACAAGCAGCCAAGTGGATCTAACGCATCGTACAGATGGAACGTCGGGATAATTTTGAATCTGTGCAGGAGAAGAAGACACGGGAGATACGGTTCAACATCATATACTCTCTATACAAGCTCGCTGTGGAGTAGTACTATTCTCAAAACTGCCAGGAAAAAGAATCAGAGGATGTTCACAAGGCCATGATAGCCCTCAGTGCCGAAACTGTATGCTTTGTCTGCAATATGGTCAACCTTACATTCAAGGAAATCGTGGAATCGATGGGGGTCAGATGTGACACCATGCTGCGTTCCAACGAGTTCTTCATCCGGTTCGACAAGTCAATGCCGATGCAGCTTCGCTCTCACTTCCAAGATCTGGATACGCAGATGATAAGTTGGGATCTTTGGCGTGACGAAGAATTGATCGAGCAGCTCGAGAATTACACTCGTTCGGGTACGATTCGTGCTTATAAAGACTACGAAACAGAAGCCAAACATGTATCGGAACCCAAGGATCGTCTGCTAAAGAAAATACTAACACAGGCAGCACAGCAAATTTCGACCATAGGCTCCTAGCTGAAATTGGAGGATCGGCTATGCGAACAAGTCTTTTCGACTGTCAAATTTATCATTGTGGAGGAGGCTGACTTGCTCTACGGCAGGCATCTCGACCAGATGATCCTGTGTGCATTCTACGCCGTCTGTAAGACAAACCAACTCAACATCAAATTCGCAGATCTCAAGCTCAAATACGAGGAGACCAACCAGTACAACAAGTCGATGCACCAATAGCTCATTTGGAATGTGGATTGCGGCGGCGCAAAGCAGGACATCATCAAATTCTACAACGGAGTCTTTGTCCCAAGACTCAAAGTTTTCATTACCTCGCTGAAGGACCACCAAATGTAAACGCATAGTTAATGTAGCAACAGTCCGCTCAGAGGATACGCACCCATGGTGCAGCTGCCGCTCAAACAGTTTGCAGCTGGAAGCCAACCTTACAAGCGCCACACTAAAATGCGTAGCCAGTTTGCTCCGATCAATTTGGATACTCCAGGGCCCAACTACATCATGGAACGAGGAGTCATCCTCCAGCAACCACCATTCCAATCCAAGAAAACTCTGCTCTTCGAGGATGAAGAGAACAACCTCAATCTCAATAACAATGCAACTAGCAGCCGCACTCCTCGCCACTACGAGTAGTAGTATGGCTGCCAGCAGCAAGATTAGTACCAACAGAAGAAGCCAAGGGAGTTCCGAGATCTACGGCAACTTCCGACAGCCAGCCAGGCCAGCACAAGCTCTATATCAACGATCGCCACGAAACCCAAACGAGAGAAGGAGCTGAACACACCACGAGTCTATACCTATAACGTCGGGGACACGGAAAAGATTAAATTCAACAAATGATCTTCAGATGTTGATAGCCTTGAGCTTGCCTCTATTGCCCACTGCCTTGTCGTAGTCGGCGATGAAAGCGTCGAAGACTGCCTCGTCGCAGACCAACAGCTTTGCGAATGCGAATAGCCACTCGTCGATATTGACGGTTGCCTTGTTGCAGATTGCAGTGCATTTGATGAAATCCTTGGCGTCTTTCTCAGCTGTATTCTCAGCAATGTTCTCTTCGATGTACTTATTAAAGCTGTATTAGCCATACACTACCGGACTGCCTTGTGGAGATCGATGGCCTTAACATCGTCGAAGTCGATATCCTTGAAGATATCGATGAGCTTCTGTTTATGCACAGGCTTCAATGCATCGAAGGCCTTCTCCTATGGCACTACACTTCCCAGAAAACTAAATAAATCCACTTCTACATTCGAGCCTCCATGCTGTTATCTCCGGGTTTGAGACCCCTGGTGTTCCGCACTGCAGTAGGGTGACCATTCATGATGAGGAATAGCATAATCTCGAAGTTCATGCGTTCGCTGGCGATGTGTAGTGGAGTGTTTCCTTCATTATCACTTAGCTATTCCTGGGAGTTGGCAAAGATGAAGCCCGAACTCGCCAGGAACCGCAGCACCTCGAGCTGATCGAACTTGGCTGCAGCATGTGCTGCAGTGCTACCTGACTCCTTGTCCTTGCAATGGATGTTCACATTGTCCTTCTCAAGCTTTCGCTTGGCCATATCTATGTTCCCCTTACCGCACTGATTGATGAATTCCTCCTCATTGAAAGAATTGTTCATGGACGCTTCGGTTATATTTTATAGGTTGACTGAAAACAAGGTTAAACCGATGGTTCAACCCAGCTCCTTAAAAACGTTGAAAGCGAACATTGGCAGGCATTCTGGACAAAGTTATAACGTTGAGCAGAAATTATTATTATCTGAATTGTGGGAGAAGAACATGCGATTGGCATCCAACCTACAAGGTCCTATCAGGATTGGGAGGAAGAGTCGGTTGCGGGGTTTGTGTGTTCTCGACCATCAAACAGGATAATTATGTAATCGGGTAACCTTTAGAGTCTAATGTTCAAGTACTTCGACATAGACGTTATTTTCGAAAGGCATCATTGTTTGTGCCTGTGTGGCGGTCGCATTAGCAGGTTTTGGAATGTTGAAATCAGACCGTTGGCTACTGACATTTCTCCGTTGCGACACGGGTTTATTGGATTATCAAATATCCACAGACACTCGAGAAGGTGAAAATGGATGTTTCGAAGTAGTGGGGTTCGATCAGGATCTGGTTTTTTGTCAGGACTGCCTCGGAAGGACCTGCTAAGAAGATTTGGACTGAGGGCTATGGAGAAAGACATCGTTTGAGATGCTCGAAAAACTCGATGTTTCGCTCTGCAGCTACCATTGCAATGGTTTAATGGTTGACATCTAACTTATCGCCCTATATATTTTTCCGTCAGGTTTTTATTGAGGAGGATGAAAACTTGCGGCAAATAATGGAAGCCCAAAGGCACTAGCAGTGGCTACCAGAAGTAAGACCTCTTTGGAAGTCCAAGTCACAAAAGCGATAAGAGCAACCCTACAGATTTTCGCTTTGCACTTACGGATGTGATTAGCGGAAGGTCCAGCAAGCCCCTGCCTCCTATCTTCGACATCCAGGAACCTTCATACGCCGAGACTGGTTTGGTCGGTAGGAAGGTTCGCACCCCCACAGAAAAACTCAGCACGTTTAAATGCAATTCAGGCCCTTCTACAAAAGAGCTACCGGAAAGCAAGTACTTTCGCAGCATGAAATCCCACCCTAATCCAGACACCCCATAATCCCTCAAGTACCTTAGCAGGCAAGAACCCAACAGGGAATACTATGGATCACCACACAACGACACCTTTAGCAGCATCAGCATGGAATTTCGAAATAGCAACCAATCAGAGCTGAACAATCAGCTGCATTCGCCGGTTCAGTTCACTGATCGCATGCCGAGACCATCGGATAACCGTGGAGGCGACTACTAAAGGCCTAGCTATAGAGAACTGTTTGGCGGACCAATTCCAGAAACAGTACCAAGTGAAATCCGGTTGCGTCGCAACGAAGACATGTTTAAGAAATCCACATCGAACTTGAAGGAAACTACTTCAACTCTGTCTACAGTTAGGCTTGCTCATCGACGTAGCGGCTAGACTTTGCCCAAGGCTGAGCTTAGAAGGCTTCCATTTCAGTCTCCTCCTCATAGTGGTAGCAAGCTCAAGATCGAAGACTTCGAGAAGATCAAATCGATGGGAAAAGGAAAGTTTGGTTCAGTATTCATGGTCAGACATCGACAAACTGGCTTCTTGGCCGCTCTCAAGGTCATAAAGAAGCGGCAGATAGTCTAATAGAAGCTAGTGACTCAGCTTTTACGCGAACTCAAGATCCACGCCTATCTGAGCCACCCCAATATCATTGACTTCTATGGTTTCTTCGAAGACAAGTAGCACGTATACATTCTGCTCGAGCTGGGATCGTAAGGACAGCTCTATACGAAACTGAAACAGAAAGAGACCTACAGCTAGGAGGCAACGGCCTTCATCATCAAGAATCTACTCGAAGCGGTGCAGTATATGCACAATAAAAAGTTACTGCATCGGGACATCAAGCCATAAAATATAGTGGTCGTACATGTAATTCACTGGCTAATTCAGGGAACCGTCAAACTCTGCGACTTTGGCTGGGCAGTCTTCCGAGGCAACGATCTACGCTCTACCTTCTGTGGAACACCGTTATATGTGTCCCCAGAGATTCTCCTCGGGCAGCCCTACGGTGAGCATACTGACCTATGGGCGATTGGAATTCTGACGTACTAACTCATGATGGGGACCATCCCGTTTTCTATCAGCCGTGAATAGGAGCTGCAGAAGATTGTACACTTCACATTAAACTCAGGTGACTGATGAAATTCGGTTTCCATCATACATCGACCTTTCAGAGGAGTACAAAGACTTCGTGTTGAAGATCCTGCGAAAGAATCCGAAGGATAGGATGTGCTGCGAGGATCTTCTCTTACATCCATTCTTAGAGAAATACAGCGGATTCGAGACCTGCTAGTAGCTTTGTGGAAGCGACTGAACTGACTCTGAGTTTTTTGATGATTCACAACGAACTATCACTTGTGGTGGATGGTCTTACGGCCCAGCACAGCCTTCGGCGACATCGTGTCTGTGATGTTTAGTGTCTTTGTCAGCCCTACTGTTAGGTTCTACTTCTCCGGCTTTCTCAGGATGGTCTTTATGATCTTCCCGGAATTTACAGACGCTAGGGTGGCCTTCTGGCTGGTAAAGTTAGCTGATGTGTTCGTAGGGCTAACCAACTTCGACGCCAACGGTTTCTGTGCCATTGGTTGGTGGGGATGCTGTGCAATGTCATATTTTGTTGGCAGTGTGCTGTTAGTCTTTGTCAAAGGTTTGGCAGGCTGTTGGAAACTTTCATTCTTTAGTTAGCCACTTTTGCTCGCTTTGAGAATGTTCCCACCCGATTTGCTTTGTAAGAGAGCCGATGATGGCTTAATGTTGTCCCCACTTTTGTTAGTGCCAAGCATTGCACCGATCTTTTTGTCTGATTTACTGGCTAACATTTGGGTGGTCGTTGCTGTATTCGGTTTGCGGACCTTGGGTGGGGTCTATCGTTTTGACTCACTTCTGCTGGCCTTATAGAGCAGATTGCGGTAGTTGTCGACACTGAGTTTCTTATTGTCGTCGATATCAGTTCGAATTTCTGCTGAACACGTCTTTTACTCATCCACCTTCCGGAAATCTTTCAGAAGGGGATGTGATAGGATGTCCGCAATAGTAAGTCTCTTTCTTGGATTGAACTGCATGATTCCCTGAATGAGATCCTGTACGTCTGGCTATAATTCACTCAGAACAGCACGCATCTTTCCTTCCCTTTCAGTTTGCATCTTGGTCTCTCCGATCATAGTCTTCGCGAGATCGCTGTCTAAAGAGCTTATGTCATCGTTGTTGGGGTATCCCACAAACTCAATGATCTTCTATAGTTGTTATAAGGTCGAACTGCCATTAAAGAGCGGACGCCGCAGGTAAATCTCGAAGATGATGCATCCGAAACTCCAAACATCAGCTGGATATTCATAGGATTTGCTTCCGAGGAGTACTTCAGGGGCTCGGTACCAGCGAGTGGCTACTCCTTCAGTCATAACAGAATTGTTGTCTTCGCCACTCGTCACGCACCTTACCAGTCCGAAGTCGCACAATTTGACAAGACAGTTGCTGTTAAGCAAGACGTTAGAAGGCTTCAAGTCTCTGTGGATAAGCTTGGCACTGTGAAGGTACTTAAGTGCTTTTGCGACTTGATAGATGATGTATTTATTGTGTACTTGCTTCAGTATCCCCTCGGCAATGACGTTGTGTAGATCGGCCTCCATGTACTCAAACACTAAGTAGATATCCTTGCCGTTGTCCGCCTTGATTGTCTCCTTGAGCTTGATGATATTGTCGTGATCCAGCTGCTTCAGGATGCTGATCTCTCGGTATGTGCGCTGGGCATCGGTGCTATGCTGGAAAGCATCAAAGATCTTCTTGAGTGCCAGTACCTGCTTGCTTGAACGGTCTTGCACCTTCCAGACGTGCCCATAAGCACCACTCCCGACTTTCTTGATTAGGTCAAAGCGCTTCAGCAAGTGCGGCTCAACTTTTGAATTCTGCGACATAGCAGCTTTATGAATCCGTTCGTTAATTATAATAAGAGCGGTGAGTGCCATTTAGGGCTGCTGTTGTTCTACTTGCAGTCCACCGAAAATCATAACTGAGAGGCCATCAGGAATAAAGCAGCGATTCGAAGTGCTTGCCGTAGGGAGTGTGAGGATTGGCTCGGTTTCGGTACTCTTCCAATTTAGTCACTTCGTTGGATGTGCTTGTTGTGCGTATCTTCCGCTTGCGGTAGCCATCCTTTTATGCCGTTTTGATGGTCCGGCTGAGTTGCGTCGAAGGGGATGCACGTTATGGAGATTCAGCCTTGCCCTCAGTTTTACATCTGGCATTGGAGTTGCTATTGCGTATGTTCATCTTGACTATAAAATACGTTGGGAGTTTGGGATTTAGCTAGAATGCGTTAGTTATACGGGCGCCCCGAAGATCGTTGTAGCGCTTTTCCTGTTGGACGATGTCGCTAACCATCTTAACAGCGAAGGGAATATTAGAGTATCTTCTCAAATGGTTTCTTTTTGGGTGGATGCTGTTCGTCCTTCCTTCAATAATAAGCTTCTAGGAGCGGATGCTTCGCTTTCTAAGCGGATTGCGAGTATGGAAGCTGTCGATATCGCCATCATACTACCTGTT
>ERZ724508.485-NODE-485-length-28296-cov-7.045537_pt1 | contig 28296 bp, 47 predicted proteins | sample MGYA00376041_ERZ724508 | MGnify/ENA primary metagenome ERZ724508 (study PRJEB28724, sample SAMN07190887) | wastewater metagenome | isolation source: effluent of sewage treatment plant in Hong Hong | place: USA: Christiansburg, Virginia | collected 2016-03-01 ...
TGATGTTGAGTTGTTCAAGCAGGGTTCTCGATATGAAGGTTACAAATGCAACAATATGCGTCATGGTAAGGGAAAATTTTTCTATCAAGATGGTGGGTTGTATGATGGAGAGTGGGTCTGCAATAAAATGACAGGCTTCGGAAGGCTCTATTATCAATCAGGAAAGCTTGCGTATGAAGGCAACTGGCTTTAAGACACCTTCAATGGGTCAGGAGTGCTCCACAACGAAAACGCAGCTGTACTTGACCATTCGTTCGACTACACAAACTTCGAACTCATTGATGACTGCTGGACAGTATACGAAGGCTACTTCAAGGAGGACCTGAAACACGGGAGAGGCAAGCTGTATCTCTCCAACGATGAATACTACGACGGTAATTTCTGCGATGATGCTGTCCATGGATATGGCACCTTCTACAGGAGCAACGGTAGCACTGTCGTTGGAACCTGGGAATACAACCGTCTCGTCGACTTCTGACTACTTTTATTGTATCTATTTCTTGGCATGCTTAGGAGGTGCATTCGTAGGTTCCTGTCGACTCAGGCCAGTAATAGATTCGGCTAGGATAGGTGCACCTATCGTTAACGAAGCAGCACTGACAGCACTCGGCCCACTCGATGGTCGCTACGAGAAGACTGTATCGGAGCTCAGGGACTACTTCAGTGAATACGCGCTCATCAAGTATCGCGTGAAGGTGGAACTGGAATGGCTGAAGTTCCTGATGAAGCGGCAGATGGTTCGCCAGTAGAATAACCAGGTCTTTGAAGCACATGCCAGTGACATCGGTATGAATGAGCCATTAATAGCAGAACACCTCGACCAGATCTTTTCGAAGTTTACAGTACAAGAGAGCAAGCGAGTCAAGTAGATCGAATCTGTCACGAATCATGATGTGAAGGCTGTGGAGTACTACATCAAGGGAAAGCTTGAGCTTCATGAACGACTCAGGACCACGAAGGAATACGTGCATTTTTGCTGCACCAGCGAGGATATCAACAATATCGCTTACTCGGTGATACTCAGCGAAGCAAAGGACAAGCAGCTGCTCGCTTGCTACGACCAACTATTGAACAAGATGGCTGGGATGGCAGAAAACTGGGCAGAAATTGCAATGCTCAGCAGAACCCATGGTCAAACAGCGAGCCCAACTACCGTTGGAAAGGAAATCGCCAACTTTACCTACAGGTTTGGGCAGCAGGTCAAGATTGTGAGGTAGCATAAATTCGCAGCGAAGCTCAACGGTGCAGTAGGTAACTTTAACGCACATACCTACGCATATCCTGAGTATAATTGGCCGCAGCTCAGCCAGACCTTCCTCGAGCAGCTTAAGCTGAAATTCAACCCCTACACCACACAAATTGAGCCTCACGACACCATCTGCTCATTCTACAACACTGTGGGACTCGCCAACAATATCCTGGTGGGCATGAGCAGGGACATATGGCACTATACCTCACTGGGCTACTTCAAACAGAAGACCAAGAAAGGTGAGATCGGCTCGAGCACAATGCCTCACAAAGTCAACCCTATCGATTTCGAGAACTGTGAAGGTAACCTTGGCTTTGCTAACGGCATCATGACCCAGTTTGTCGGGAAGCTGCCAATCAGTAGAATGCAGAGAGATCTGTCTGATTCAACAGTACTCCGAAATCAAGGATTAGCGTTCGGCTACTCGCTAATGGGGTACCGAAGTCTACTCAAGGGCTTCGATAAGCTTGAGGTCAATTAGAGTATGCTCAAAGGAGATCTCGATTCTCACTATGAAGTAATCACCGAAGCCGTACAGACTATGCTCAGAAAATACGCGTGGGAGAACCCGTATGAACTGCTGAAGGAAATGAGTCGAGGAAGACAGTTTAATAAGGATAGCCTGAACAGTCTGATTGAAAAGCTGAAGAAGGAGGGTCTGAATGATCAAGAAATTCAAAAGCTCCGGGGACTAACCCCTCACAACTACCTAGGAAATGCCAGCCAGATGGCTAAGACCATTCGTCAATACTTATGATTTGTATGGTTGTTTAATCGTATGGGAAAGCAGACAAAACAATCGAAGGCGAAGCTATCCAAAAAACCAACCAAAGCCGCTAAAGGCAAGACCAAACAAACTAAGAACGTAGATCCAAAGAAAGATAACCCCAAAAGCAACGGTGAGGATGTAGCCCATGTGGCGAAGAGCACCAAAGCAATAACAAAGAAGTCTCCACAGGCCAGTCCCAGTAAGGGCAAGCGTAGAGGACTGAAGTCTTGTCAAGGGTGTGAGGAGAAGATACCCATCCATCTGCGAGTTTGCACCTACTGCGGAACTGTGAACAGTATGAAGAAGACAGTGCATACCCTGGCCAATATCATTAACAGTGCAACACCAAAGGGTCTTCAGGCTCTGTTGGAATCTAACCAAACGAACTCTCTTCTGCCTCCAACACTGGTTGATCCCTCTGTCGATCTGCAATCTGAAGGCAGCTACGAAGTAGTGAGCCAAGACTCCAAGAAGCCTCACTAATTCAAAATCTTCACCGAAGACCAGGAGATAGTGGCAAGTGGTTACCAAATCATCGAGGTCACTGACTCTCTCTCTGTATTTTCAGCAGGGAGCCAACTGCGTTGTGTACGAATCAGGTAAACTTCTGGATTGATGGCGTTCGTCGAGCAAGCTGTGATGGAGGCTGAGGGGATGCGTGAGGCTGACATGCTGACACTCAAGGCACATAATCTTGAGAATCTCCTGCAGGTCAATCAACGGTACAACGGTACAGCATATATCTATGTCATGCGAGAACCCTTCGCTAACTGTCAAGTTCGATTGTTGATACCGCACTTTATCGTTCAGATCGAATGGGTGAGTGACTCCCATCTGGCGGTGCTTACTGGACAGGGATACGTTGAAATCTACAAAATTCCATCAAACCTTTCTGTTATTGGCAACCGGATGGCAACCTACAGTCAAAAGGTTAGCATCAACAAAGAAGAATCTTTCACTGGTCCAGTTCAGTAGAATATTTGCATCATGGAAGTGTTGACTTCCTGTCCGCAACCAACTCTAGTATGTGGAGATTGGCGTGGTAACATCTGTATGTACGAGATCAATTTGAACACTCATCGGCAGACTCTAAAACGGTGCTTTATGGGAGCCCATTATGGTTATATCACCGCCATTAGAAACTGCCCAATCAACTCTGCAGAAGAAGTGCTATTTGTTAGCGGGGGCTACGACGGGTATGTCAAAATATGGAGTACCAAGTAACTGAATGCAGTCTATTTGGAGGAGGTCTCCAATCGGAAGATTATGGACCTCCAGTGGGATTCGGGTGCTAAGTTCATTATCGTGCTTGTTGATGACCAAAATGAAGGGTGCATACTCGTTAGCCTGTACTCCTCCGTGAAGGTCGATGGGCATCTTCGACTGATGCAATGCAGTTAGCTTCGATACATAAAAGAGCTGACTCATTACAATGTACCAACCACCACTACATAGATTTTGACAACAAACCCATATCTACAGCAAGCAGCCTTCGCCAGCGGATCTGGCACTATTACGTTCTGCCCGTTGGAAGAACTTCGCAAGCTCTCAGTAAAGAGAAAGAAATGTAAAGCAAGTGAGGCTATTGGCGGAACGATTGCAGTGAAGTTTGATGAGCGAGGAGTTCATATCCAACGAGATTCAGTACCGCAGCTGCTCAATGAGTCCCTCGATTTGAGCGCACCTATCATCACTGGCCTGGACTTCCTCAGACGTCCTCAGTAGACATTGTTAGCAGCCACGACAAGCAGGGGATTACTGCTGATATATCGACCTACTCTTTGAATGCGACACAGCAGTTTGCTTATTTGAATTTCTTAAGAGTTGCCGTTGGATGAGCAGGCGTCAGCTCGAACAAGCATCACTTGTGGGCAAAAATCGTCAAGATCATGACATCGTCTACAATCCGTACTTTGCAGCACGATCGCCCCTCAAGAATCAACGTGGTCGGTATGGTGAAGGGTGCAGTCCGTTGGGCCTGAGCCCCAGTCGCTCTCAAGGCTTCAACCAACAGCAACAAGCTAAAAGGAAGCAAAGCCTCAAAAAGGGCCTGTTTCAGATTGAAATAGAAAAGCAGAACAAGGAGAACCAGCATTCAAACATCCTCACCTCCCATGCTCGAACCAAGCCCGAAACCAACATGTTCGCCAAGGTTATTCAGGGATTGAGTCCGCGTTCCAGTACTCCAACAAGGACCCAGTTGATCGTGGGAGGCACTACTCCTTCTATGAGCAGCTTTATTGAGGGGGAGAAGCTAAGCTTCAAACGAATCAGTTCACAGAGTCGTCAGAGTGATGGACACCGAAGGCAAAGCAGCGATAGGGTCGAAAAGCAGATGCTATCCCAACCTCTGCCTCCTCAACCTCAAGCCATCGAGTACCAAATTTCAACGGCGATACCCCCGCTGCTCGAGACTTCGAAGCATATTCACTCAACCTTACAAATATCCTTCGCAAAGCAGTTTTCCGTGGAAGAGCCCAAACTGCACAACAAGTAAAGCCTGAAGACAACAACTTCAACGATTGAGTAGCCCAAAACATCGAGCATTACCCCCGAGTTAGCACGTATTGTTCGGGGTTCACACAACGACAGCCTATGGAGCTCGAGCGACCGCGTAAATATCTCTCAGTCGGACAGCATAACTGAGCTGAATATGTCGCCATACTTCAACTGATGTGCCGCAAAGTGTGTGATATTATCAAGGCTTTTTCTTCTATAGTAGCATTTGTCGTACCGATGTAAACGATCCGTTCACCTCGCGCTGACGAAGTTTGGCGTTAACCAACCGCTCTCCCTGACCGATGTCTCCATTGAGCTTGACGTTCTTTTCGTTGTCCTCCATTTTCACATCTTTCTCCTTTACGCTGATCTTCTGAATGAAGACTGGAGTACCTTTAGCTGGTTGTTGATGTCCGTCTCATCGAACTTCATGCTTACTTCCTTCCAAATCGGTGAGTTTTTGCCCTTCTCCTTGAGAGCCTTCTCATTCTCTATCAAAAAGTGTTGTTGGGGTCCCAAGATAGAACCTGGTCTACATATCCGAATCCAGCCGATGAAATCAGCAGCGTTGAACTGGAAATTTTTAATGCAGTAACAGGCGATGAGAGAACCTGTCCTACCCAATCCGGCCTTACAGTGTACTGCTATCACGCCCTTTTGTGTTTCTGCCAACGAGATGAATTTATTAACGATTTCCATGCTGGGGCAGGTTCCATCCACGAAGTACAGGTCGATATGATTGATGCCCTGCGTGGTGAAACCGGAGGCCTAGTAGGTCTTAGTGTTGAGCCTAACCACATCGGTGACTCCAAACTTCTTGAAGATGGGTACGTAGTCGGCAGGAGTAAAAGTACGGTTCTGAATAAAGGAATTTGATTACGCCTTCGTTGTCCTGTGCATTTTGCGAGGGAGAGCTAAAGGCAATAAACTTCTTGGGTACGATCCAGTTTAGATCGCCGTTCTCGACCTTCTCGTAGTGTTCGTATTCGTTTATGTTAAACGTCCGGTAGTCAAACCAGCCAAGTTTAATGGCATATTCCAGTCCACGCAAACAGTCGAGGATCTACATAGACTGATGTCGATACCGTGCACTTATAGCTGCACTCCCCATAACTGGCATCTCGAAAATCTGTAAACTTCAAGTGTTTAAAGGGCTTGAAGGCATCCTCAGCGGATCGCTTGAGCACCACGACCTACGTGACTCTGAATGTACCTGAAAGGCGCCCATGAGGTAAGCAGCGTTGGCGCACTTGGCTGAATCGGTGCTGGTGTAGTGATAGAGATGGGTTTTCTTTAGATTTTCCTGAGCGAGTAGCTTCTCGAGCTCAGTGATATACTTCCAGGTCTTGCCGAGGCTGAGGGGCCCAAAGTCGGCGTAGAACGGCTGGTAGACGAGATCCTGCATAGCCGTGAAGCATACCTCATCGATGCAGAAGTACATGGAGTTCTTGAGGTTCTTGGGGTGGTGAGTATCCGAGATCCAGTAGAGGTGGTCTGCGTAAGGTGGCAGTTACTTTCGATGATCTACACAGCCTTATTGGCCTTATCTTTCTCCATTGGTAAATAAATATTACGAATAAGAAGCACCATTCTTTATGCGGAGCAGCATGCACTTGCCCAATATCGCTCACCGACGGTAAATATTAACGCTCGTGTTGTCCACCTGAAATTATTTTCTTCGTGCCAACCTGTTACTTCCAGTAAGATGCATCTTACTCACCTCGCAGGCTCTCCAAATAGGAACCTTCTTACTCGTGGGATTCTTACTTCGTTCAAATGTGAATCAAGATTATAATGCGCCGAAGAGGAACCATAATTAAAGTTGTGACTCATCAAAGGGTTGGTGCCGAAGGAGGGGCGAAATACTCCTTATAGCCCTTCATGTACAGCTCTTTGTCCTGAACGATCTCCGCCACTGATTTCCTCGAACCAACCTATTTGATCCAGTTGTGAAGCTTTGTGTACTTCCCATCGATGCGAAAATCAATGTATGCTTCCAACACACACCATCTCTCGAACCACGGGTACACCAAGATGTCAGCAAGGGTAAACTACTCTCCCAGGACGAAGGGGCCAACAATCCTGTCATTCAAAATCTGCAATGCATCATTGCACTTCTCGATCGCTGTCTGTTGTGCTTCTTTAGGTTTCGAGTGGTAGCCCATAAATCCATAGAAGCCTCCAATGACTTTACTAGGATACTCAGCAATGAAGTGTCTCATTTTTGCCCTTTGAAAGATGTCCTTTGGGATGAGCTCGGTGCCGGTTGAGAAGGTCTCGGATATGTACCAACTGACAAGGTCACTCTCTGCCAGAATGTTGTTGCCATGAATAAGGATTGGAACCTTTCCGTCAGAGGACGGATCATGTGCATATGCCTTGTGATAGATCTCAGTGAAGTAGGGTTCCTTGTTTTTCAGACTGACCTCTCTCAACTCAATATCAAGACCCTTCTCCCTCGCAGCAATCCAGGCCCTATGAGCAAACGGACAGATCTTGTTGGTGACGAGCGTAATGCTGCTGGCCATTGGTTCTTGGATATTTGGTGGGAAATTATAGCAGTGAGACTCAGTAAAGATATAACTGCTGGTTTCCCGATCGGTATTAGTAAATCTTACGAGGCTAACGAATGTTCTATTCTTGGTGAATCAGCAATCTTCGATGGGGCACTCTCTTCGATTGTGGAATTCTCCTTCCTTAGAACGATTGATCAATGAATGAGACTGTTCGAAATGGAAGTGATAAGGACATCCTTGAGCTTCCCGACGAAGTTGTCCAAGCCAAACCGTTCCTCAATGACTTCAGTAGGTTTCTTGATGCTAAGTTGCATTCTGGTGTGAATGCTCATGCAGAATCTTCCGGTAGTGCAACCAACCCATCGGAAGTAGTCAGCAGTCTGATGGCGATGCGTCTTCGTCGGAATAAGATGGTTGAGAACAACTCCGAGAGCAGGTTCAATCGCTTGTTGAAGGACTTCAAGCAGCTGGATACGTATGTGGACATCCGCAGCTTCATCAAGGAAATGAATGCGGTTAATCAGGGACTACAGCAACCATAGCCGCAGAAAAGCTCCACAGACCAAAAAGATATGGCCACAGAACCTTACAACCTCACCTCCTATTAGTCGCTTGGCATGAACACCAGCGAATCGAATTTTAAGGGGTTGTTAGAAAAAGTTAACAGTCATTTCAGTGCGGAGGTGCGAAAACGATTGGATAGGTCCACTGACAGCCTTGGACTGCTCATCAACGATATCAACCAGAAATCTCGAAAAGTGATGCGAAACCTCGACGAACCGCAATTCTTCATTGACTACGAAGAAATCCTCAAGAAACCCATTCCTGACCCTCCGGTTAATGATGGGGAAGGAGGGTAGGAAGGAACTTATGGAAAGGAAAAGTTCACGAGGAAGTATTTCCAGAGTATGGATCAACTGATATCATGCCACCGTGACAGTCCCCTCCGATCGGATCAAATCGATGAGAAGTACGAGAAAGACTATAACAACAAGATCAACAGCATTCAGAGCAAGCTCTACCGAACCCTCGCAAGCATGCACCACAGAAAGTGGGAGAAACCCAAGAAACACAAGACGTAAGCAAACGAAGGTGAATCCGTAGCAAGAAAGAAGCCTTTGCTGAGTGAGAAGTACAGGATGCACGCACCCAAGAATAAATTCGAGTTTCGTGAATCTCGTTCCTTGAAAAAGGAAAACATCACTAAAAGCCGAGTTTACGAACATTGTCTGCACACATAGCCTTGTGAAAAAGCTTCTCCCGAAAAGACCTTTATAAACTCTTCGATTGTCTCCACAACAGTGAGGAAGAGGCACCTTAAGAATAGCATCAAAACTCATCGCAGATAGCTGACGTTGGAACCAACTAGATCTCACCAGCAGTTTCTGAAGGAGATCAACACCGTCAAAGAAAACTACAACTTCAAGAAGCCCTTGATCAAGCAGACCATTCTACGCAAGTTGGTCGACTTTATCCAGAAGGTTGAGACTCGGCAGTTCGACTTCCGCAAAGAGAACGTTGAGTTGATGGCCAGCATGAACCGCTACGAACAGTCCAAGCGAGTGGAGTTTGACAAGTTCCTAGACGAGAAGTTGGAGATTGATGCAGTCGAGGTCAAGTGCATCGCTGAGAGGTTCAGGTCTCGAGCTTGATGCATTCATCAGATGTTGTGGCTGCGGTAGGCCTCCGCAACAATGCTTTCCATCTGCGCTCTGCTGATTTGTTGCCCTTGCACCTTCAGCTCTTCTTCGTAGAAACGTCTCTTCATGAATTTGTTTAGCAGGAACTCTCGCTTGATGCGTTTGAGCTTGGGAATTAGGAATGGCAGCCCAAATATGAGCGGTAATGTCATCTAGGTATCGTATGCCAATTACTATGATCGCGGCTGAGTATATTTACAGCTTGTGCAGGGCTGCGGTACGCCTGAGCTCATTGTACTTCTTCAGTGAGTACGTGTCCGGGTTAAACACAGTCTACAAGCGGGAGAAGAGCCTTTTGATTGAGACTGACCAGACTGTGTCACCAGGCCTGAATAAGTTGAGTGATACTGCCAATCAGGTGCTAACCGAGCTCCGTGCATATCCCTAGGATCGAAGCCTATCTTATGCGCCTCCTTCTCCTCCTTGATGTGAGCTCTGAGGAACTCTGAGTCATCGACCAGAATGTTTTGGCTGGCCAGATAACTTTCTGCTTGCTTAATCGTCTGAGCCATTATTATTTGATGCTTCAAAGTCGGTTGACAGGAAGTGAATAACTCTGTTTGCGGTTTCCAGAATATGAGGGATTGCTATCGGCTCCTTTTCGAAATAATTTAATTGGAATGAACGAAGTGGTGATCAAGCTGATTGGCAATTACAGCTACCAGACCACTCACTGCCTTGGTGAGGGAGTCTACGGCAAGGTCTACGAAGGCATGGAACGAGACACCAAAGAGAAAGTAGCAATCAAGAAAGTCGATCTGAACACCTTCAATAACGACAAGTACCTCGAAAATGCCATCTTCTCAGAGATCTACCTGCTCAAGCGATTCAACCATCCCAACATCGTTAAGTTCAAAGACGTTTTGAGCTCGAAGAACAGCTTGTACATAGTAACGGAGTACTGCCGACACGGTGACCTCAAGGAACTCATCAAGAAGAAGCGTTTTCGAGAGGATGAAGCCTTTGAGGTGATCCGGCAGATTGTCTGCGGCTTCAGCCAGCTTGTGCAGGAAAAGATCATCCATCGAGACCTAAAACCAGCCAACATACTCATCCACGAGGGTGTTTATAAGATTGGCGACTTCGGGTTCGCCAAGTACGTGGATAACTTCGGCTCGCAAATGCTGAAATCGTGCGTGGGGAGTCCCATTTACATGGCTCCGCAATTGTTGGAAAGGACACCCTACACAACGAAGTGCGATATATGGGCCATTGGCATCATCTTCTACGAAATGCTATTTGGTTCGCCGCCTTGGAAGGCTCGCGACTAGAACTAGCTGATAAGAAACGTCAAAAACAACTCCATCTCGAGTATCATTCGAAAAGAGTTCATGAGTACCCGAGCCTCCGAGTTTCTCAAGAAAACACTCGCCTACGAAGAGCAAGACCGTATTTGTTGGTCAGAACTCTTTTAAATGTTTTGCAAAAGCGACAAGGTCCAGGATGACAGTGCATTGAACCAGCCAACAATCGAGCCAGTCGGCAGGAACCGCTATCTAACCACTGTAGGCACCAGCCAGCGCAACCCAACCATCACTATTAAGAAGGATATATCACGCTACTTCCCAGCAGCTACCAACGACCAAAATAGCAATACTAACACATCGACTATCACCAGTAACAATAATGGCAATTCACCACTGACGCCTTTGGTATCTCTCAATCCAATGAATACTGTCAGCGCTCCATCACTAAGTCTCGAGAAGAAAGTGTTTTCCAATCCTCCGTCGCTTCAAAATGGAGGTCACCAAGGCCAGCATATAACAATACTCGATCAGACAAAACGCACTCGAGAAGACTGTGCCTTCAAGCATTTTGTCTGTACCGATATGTTTGCCAACCACTGGAGCATCCGTGATTACAACATCGACGGTTATCGGCTCATGAGACTGCTGTACCTTTTAGCATACAGCCTCAAGACTCGAAGTTCCTACACTATTGGACTGTTAGCTCTCAACACCAAGCAGAGTAAACAGTTCGAAGAGATCCACTTGAAGATGACGAAGGAGCAAGAAAGTTACGAGGAGCTCGAAAGGGATATCCAAGACTATCTTGACTCCTAGCATCAGATGAAGCGCATCAAAGAGGAGCTCATGGCACTCCTCGGTTCTCGGCTGGACATCATCAACGAGGATCGAATCAGCAAGGTCGAGCGTACTGTGTTGATTTATACAGAGCTTCTTCAAGAGTCTGTTTACGAGTTCGTAGGATCACTTACGAACGAACTGCGACGACGTGGAAGGTCAGTGAGGGACGGTTCTATTATTCAACTGTTGGATTGGATGGCCGATATCCTGACCATCAGTTCCCAACCCGCTATGAACTACAATGAAATTAGCCTAATGGTCCGTAGTGATGACTCGGATACGCTCGACTACCTAGACAAAGTGCTGAACAGAGTAGATAAGCTGCTATCAGTACAGTGATTTTATGAAGGTGCATATAGTGTCAAAGTTTGGGGGTTATTGGTCTGTGCCTTTTGGATGATTGGCTGGACAGTTCCATCAGGTTCACATAAACGACCTTGCAAGAATCGCTTTTTGCATCATCGGCAGAGATATCTTCAGCACCGAGGCTCAGCAGGGCCTCATAGGATTACTTGCTATCCACTCTTGCATAGTATGTCTTCAGGCCTGTGAGCTTGCTTATGGCAAGAATACTGCTCCAAAGCTTTCGGTAGGTCACGGAGTTGCTGTGAGCAGATTCTACAGAACTCAACGAGCTGTAAATGGAGTCTCCCTTGACTTAATCTGTGTTCTCAGTGGTTGCTTGTTGTTTTGTTTGAGTTTCTTCAACCTCATCGATCAGAATGGGCAAGTCCCTGTACTGTTTTATTTCTTCCTGGACTACAACTCCGACGACTCGCCTGTTGTCAAGCAAGACGAAAGAACCTTGATGTCTCGCAGACAAAAGCACACACTTTCGAACTTCTTCGTGAATGTTATCAGCACACTCCGCAACGTTGCTGGCTGTTAGACTCCTCACAAGCAGGTCAACTGCAGAATCGATGTGCTCCTCCCTCAGCTCGTCCAACCGCAGCTTGGTATTCCAGTTCATTGTAATTTGGTTGTTGTTGCATGGCAGTTGACTGGCAAATTTGCAGTCGCTGCCAACACATTATTATGTCATGAATGGGAATTCCCACTATAGTTCAAACATCATTTAGGACCGTTAATGGCTCTATCCAGCTGCTATTGCTTGATCCATGCCCGATATTTGTCCTTCAGCCGCTTTTCTTCCTCGATTGGCTGATGCCATTTATCATAGTAAATGCAGCCCATGAAAGCGTTGAATGCGGAGCTTGTCCAAAACAGCAGTCGAAGCATCGTTGGTCGAGTATCTGCAAACAGCTGCCTTTTCTTTGTGATGAAGCTACCATAGTATGCGATTGATGGCACCAAAAGCAACAGCGAAGTGATGTGTAAAAGCACACTGTTCTCGTGGAAGTTGATAACGTTGGCCTCATCGAGCTACACTTAGGGATCGGAGAGTCTGTGAGACTTGGCTGCACGGTAGACTGCCGGAAAGTATCCGTACAAGGGTTTACAGATCGCACCTCGTATCCTTTTGAAATCCATTTGCAAATACGCAAAGACGATCACAGTAGCAGAATCAGAACCTTATTACTGTCAGTTTTGCTGGCGGTCACTTCCAAAAGACTTCTTATGCTTAATCTTCTCCAGGATCTCCTCGTTGCGCTGCTCGACTCGCTTTACCTTTGATCTCAGCTCCTGAAACTGTTCCTGCAGGGACACTATTCGACTGCGGGTTTGAATTTTTGTTGGAGCCTCACCGATATTGCTTGGACTCACTTATCGGAGTTGTGGTGCGTTCAGAGAGGTGTTGATCCTCTGCTGACCCGCACTTCTCTCTGAACTTCTTAATAGTAAGGCCCTCAGTTCCTGAATTTCCTTTTCGTAGGCAGACCTATCCTGATTCAGACGAGTAACGAGTTCTCTCATCTTGTTCTCTCCTTCTTGAGTAAGAACAGCCTTCAACTGATCAAGCTATTGCTGGTGATTTCTGTCGGCAGCAATAAACTTATTCTTCCAGCGGTCCACTTCATCGAGTAGCTAAGCATACTGCGAATCGCCGATCGGATGTCTCTGCAGAGATGTTATTCTGTCCCTCATAAGGTCATTCTAGCGGGAGAGTTATACCAGCTTGTTTTCCAAGTCGTCAATATACTTGCAGTAGGCTTTCAGCTCAATTCGCTGTTCGCGACAACGTTGCTCTGAGAGTCGAAGCGCTGCTTCGAGGTTGATTTGTGGTGGCGATTGTTAATTCTGCCTTCTCATTCTCCCTCGGAGATCTTACTTCTCACATGATGGTCGATCAGCTTGGCCTAGATAGTAAGGGGGGTGCTCCAGAAGTAATCGTCCATCGATTCGGTTGGGAGAGCGTGCTTGCTGGCGTTCCTGGTTTGACTTATCCATTAAGGCACTTCCTAGAATATATAATTGCTTTTCGGCATTGATGCAGACCGAATCTTCGAACTTTAACCAGCGCTACTTCAACATCGACAGCAACCTAAACTCCACAGACGTGGTGGTGGTGCTTGATGCTCTGAACGATCTTAGTGAGTTACTCAAGTCGCTCAATGATAAGTCCTTGGTCAATAGCGCGCTATTACGGCTCGTGAATTTGATGAGCCTTGTCAGCAACTTTTATGTCAAAAACAAAATTGGATTGGTGCTGGCAGCCAGCAGCAAGCTCTGCATTGATGCGATGAACAAGTCAGAAATCGTCAATAGTCTCACAAACCAGCTTAATGCCTCCGATCGGCTCACGAGGCTCATCTACCTTCGGCTGATTGCTGAACTGGCACCACTTTTCCGGGGTGAGGTATCGACTTATCATCACTTACTAACTAGGTTGGCTCAGGCAACCTAAAAGCAGGAACTGCTGGCAGTCTACAGGTGCTTAAAAAGCTTGCTGGTGGGATCACGAGACCTTTCGAGGATATACCTGAACAACCTGCAATCCAATTTGTGCAATGTGCAGATGCCACAGCGGGTGCTGCTCAGGTTATGCTGCTTCCTCAACCTTGAAAATAGGGACTACTCGAGATTGGTGGAGGCTATGTGGAGGGTGGTGAAGAAGAGCGAAAGGGTTGATATGCACCAGTGTCTGGCAGTGGTATTGGGCAATGCAATATGGTGCAACCCAATTGTCGCAGAACTCTACTATCGAGATATTCGATTGGAAATTCGCGTCGAGGAAACCAAGAAAGTCGAGCTGCTCCGCATGGTCGTCAAGAACCATCCATATTTGCGAGAGTTAGATCAAGAGACTGTGAGACTGTAATAAAAGCAGGCTGAAGATATACGAAGATTATTGTAGGCTGATGCCGTAAGCTTACAGCAGTAGGCAGTGGATCAACTCTTGGACTATCTCTACGAGATGAAGCAGTCCGGAAGATAGCAACAGAACTCTGTGACTGAACACTTGAGACAATTTGTGAACGGCAAACTGCATCAACTCAGTTCCATCAACGACACAGTACTCGAAACAACGTTGCTGTGCTGCTATTACCTTCCAGATAACTTCGACGATAAGCTTATAGACCGAGTCAGCAACTCAACAAGCATACGCCTGCTCAAGATCCTGACAGTGCTCAGATACACCAAATCTGCAGCAGCTATCGTCGAGGCCATCCTCAATTCGGAAAGGCACTTCAGTGACTATCTTCGGTTCATCCTCTATAGGTCTATCCTTAGGGCATACGAGTCAACAGATGAGGGCACACTGGCATAGATGTGCGAATACTCCCAACACAAGAGTGAACAATGGTTGCCCTGCATGCTCAGCAACTACTTACAAAAGTATTGCATGGCTGTGACGTAGCCATGGCTTTAGAAGACTGCTTCGGCTGTGCTCCAATAGCTCAACCAACATTTGGTTAAGCTCACGAACAGCTATCCGTCTATCAAGGACCAATTCGAATGTTTTATGGGATTGCTGTAGCGAGCAATCACAGAATAGTTGTGTGAGGTAACTCATAATGTTGCGTGGTACAAACAACAGGCACTGAAGTACCTCCCTGTTCACGCACTAACCCAAGCGACTACAGTGCGTGATGTTCTGCTACTCGGCGTTCACTTCTGTAAGGCATCTCTACCCTGAATATGATTTTGTATTGCTCAAACTAATATTGGGATGTGCGGAATATGCTTCATCAGGAAAGGAATCAACATCAAGCAGCACCTCTTTAAGTTCCACTTCTTCGAGGATTACGTATCAGCAGAGCATCTGGGGGCTGACCGTTCTTGGGCTCAGTTGCCATTAAATTAGCACGTTATCAAAGGTAACCTAGTTCTCAAGGATATCGATACCAGAGAGGTGGAGCGGATAAGACCCAGAGGACCAGATAGCTTTGAGTCGTTGATTCTGACTGAGAAAGGGGTCATCGAAGTATTGGCATAGACTGCATCAGTCAACTTGAAGGACGGCTGTAGCTTCTGTTGCCAATCGGTGCTTCGATTGCGAGGGGAGCAACAGGAAAGCAAAAAGGAAAGGAAGGGAGTATTGCTGTACAATGGTGAAATCTACCTAGGTAGGGATGCTCTTTCTCCAAGACCTTACGAGAGCGACACAGAGTGGCTGTATGATTGGCTGGAAGCTATTCCTGATGATAAACTAAGCGACCCTGGCTGTTTGTTAGCAACACTACGTCAAATTCGAGGGGATTTTGCCTTCGTATACCAGCGAGACGACATCATCTACATTGCCAAAGACGAGTTCGGGAAGAAGAGTCTATTGCTCGGCTTTCAGGAGAACGGCTTTGTAATTTCAAGTCTCCCACTGGGTCAATTTGGTAAGCATGAAGTCGCAGAGCAACCTGAAGGTGACGACGAGGAAGGTGGAAAGGACTGGATTGCCAAATACAAGGCTGAGTATACTGCAGCCAGCAACAAAGCCTACTACGAGTTGCCCAAAAACAGTTTGATTCAAGTTAGACTCGATCAACATTCTGCAGTATGGACTCGCTTGCCAATTTATGAGAATTGGTTCATAAGGTCGGCTCTCACCAACAAAAGTGAGAAGAGCTTTCAGCAAAACGTCGAGGAGCTCACAGCTGTACTTCTGAATAGTATTACGGAACTTGTGAGCAACATCGGCGCATATGAACGGCATTTCCACGAAAAAGAATTCGCATATGAGTAGAAAGTCGCATTCTAGGGTGAGCTCACAAATTGCCATGTGGCTGTGCTCTTTTCCGGAGGGCTCGATTCCTGTCTCATCGCAAAGCTACTAGATTTGGTGTTGCCGAAATCGGCCTCAATTGACCTGGTCAACTTAGTGTTTGCTGCAGATGCTCCTGATCGAAAGACTGCGCTGGAAGCTATCAAAGAGCTTCGAGGGCTGTCTCCTCGGCGCTACAACCTGATCCTGATGAACAAGACACTCGAGGATATTGAGGCAGGCAGCGAGTAACATCTGCAACGAATATACCCAAAGGATACGCATATGGACTTCAACATAAGTGCAGTGTTGCATAGTGCTTGCTAACTAAGAGGAATCTCGGATGTTGATGGAAGTCCTGTAACATCACGGGCAAAGGTAATCCTGTCAGGTCTCGGAGCAGATGAAATATTCTGTGGCTACTCGAGGTATAGGGTCGCCTTTAACCGAGGAGGGTACGTCGAACTCGAACGATAAATGAACTTTGATTTGGAAAGGTTATGGTTGCGGAACCTTGGAAGGGACGATCGAGCAACTTCCGACCGATCAAAAGAAGTACGGTACCCATTTTTGTACTCTCCATTGGTGAGGTATATCAAAACCGAAGTTCCATTTGAGAGTCTCACAGACTTCACGAGACCAAAGGGAAGTGGGGACAAGGTGGTTCTCAGAAAAATCGCAGAGAAGCTTGGGCTCGAGTATAATTTACTGTAACATAATATAGGCATACCTCCGGATTTAAGAAAACTGCTATCCAGTTTGGTACAAGGCTCGCCAAACAATCAAATGTCAAAAACTTCGGAAGCAATAGAAAAGGCAAGGGTACCTCCGTGTACCAGAGACCATCCTGATTCAGAACAACGAGCAGGAATCAGCGTTCTTCTAGACTTCCTTGATGAATGGGTCGATCTTTGCAGCGCATTCTTCCACTGCCTCTTCGTTGTAGTAGTTGGTGTTGTATCCAGCAAATCCATGTCCGGCATCCTCAAGCTCGACGATTTCGATGTTGCTTAACTTGTTCTTCTTTATAAAGTCTGCGAGCTTGGCGACTGTCTCGGGATCTGAAAATCCCTTAATCTTGTCCTCCTTGCCAAAGAACGCCAGTACAGGTACTTTAATCTTGCCTACTTTCAGGTGTGCCAGGTCTGGTATTCCGTAGAAGATGATGGCTCCATGAACCTCAATACTTTCCAGGATTCTCCAAGCCAGTGCCCCTCCCATAGAGATTCCCATCAGTATAACCACCTTCAGATTAAGTTTCTTTCGCATGTAGTCAATGCCAGCTTCGACTGTCGAAATGCATTCCTTCAGACTCAATCCTTTCATACTCGCTATTGCAGTCTATCTCGGTAGTTCAGTACCTTCACAGTCGCAGTCGATTCTGGTTCAAAGGAAAACAGGTCGGGAACCATCACAGTGTGAGGGTCCATGCCAAGTTATTCCAGACCTTAGATGAGATGGTCTTTGATTCCCCAGTAGTCGTGCAGCACTATTATACCGGTCTTGGAAACACCTTTAGCCACATACCAGATTCCATTGGTGAGCTCGATGAGTTATCCCATGAGTTCTTCAGCACTCATAAAATGTATAACATTGCAAAGTCATTCGGGCTGCTGGACAATATAGGCCATGGCCTTGCACCGACCGCTTTGGAGATCGGCAACTACGCCAGTAGCTGTGCTGTCAAACCAACTGGAAACTCGTCTGATTAATTCTGAGTTTCATGATGTGTACTTTGAAGGGAGAAAGGTTCGGCTGCGAAGTTACGAGCTTCGAGCTTGATGGCTTGCAGAACATTTTTAGTGATGTTTTCGCTTTTGGAGACAAGCAGTCCTTCGTGGTGCAGCAAGCCTTCAAATGCGTGAATTTGCTCGTTCGGGATGATCTCACAAAGGCAAATGTAACCTCGCTCCGACATCAGGTTCTTCAGAGTTTGCAACTTCGCTGGATAACCTTCGCCGGTGTGGGTCGCATTGATAGATAGAATGCAGTCGTATGTAGTTCCTTTCATTTGGCATTCCTGGCTCCATTGCATCAATGAAAGTGGGAGGTACTCCACATTGCTCGAAGTGCTGTACTTAGTCAACCAGCTCACTGTTGCTTGGTCGCTGTTAAGCGCAGTGCATTTGGCACTTCCAAGATTCTGGGCGATGTATTCGATGCCTCTGAGCGTGCCACAGTCCACCTCGAGGACTGTTTTGCCGCTGAGCATCTGAAGGTACAGAAATTCTGCATGAGATCGTCGATACTTCTCGCTAAGTAGTCGTAGAGCTGATAGCAGAAGACATCCTTCGAGGCACTCCTCAAGTATCTACCGTTTTCCTTTAGCAGTGCATACCCGAATTGGGCTTTCCTCGTTCGAAACTTGCTAAGGAAACAGGCTTGAACGATCCGAAGTAGCTGCTTCCAATGTTCTTTTACTTGGTCTTTGATTGTGCGGTAAATAGGCAGGAGTCCAACTGCTTCGTACAGCTGAACTAAGAGGTTTCGGGTTGACGGGTAGCAACAGAGTAGCAGCACCAAAGGAGCAAAGAAAAATGTCGACCAAGCTACGATAAGTTGGATGACCAGCCAGACCAAATTCATAGTATTATAGGCGGTATGTCAGAGTAGCACCCAGGCAAGTAATGATTAGTTGAAGCAGCTGAGATAGGGTTGTTGTTCTGAGGAGATTTAAACGTTATTGGGAGCCGCCAGTCAGCCAGTACAAACAAAAAGGGAGTCAAGAACTGTAGTGAAGCCAAATAAACGCGTAGGCGCCTAGCTTCCCCGTCGGGAAAATTGGTCAGAAAATCAATCAACATATGTGAATCGAATAGTTGCGATTCGAGTGTTAATGGTTGTGAATGGTTCCAAAATGAGGAGCACCAGCAGAAGGAACGTCGCAATTTCAAGAAAATGTTATCGTCGGGAAGTAAAGGCCTTGTTTGCGCCAGTTGTATTAAATCATAGATTGTGATTGAGACTGTAAACTAGGACTTTTTGCGATAAGCTTTGCCAAAAGAACGACCCACCAAGATGATGCTGAATGACAGATATACAGAGCATCAACCACGTTGGCCATAAAACCGATGCCATCCAAGACTCCTAGGGCAGTCCAAGCAACTACTAGAATTCAACTACCTCAACTACAACACCTGCCCAAGGAGCTACAAGCTTTGCCAATTCCTCCTGACCGGTGAGGTTTATCGATAGGAAGTGCAGCCCAATCGGTTAATTGCAAATCAATAATAAAAAACAACTTCTGAAAACGAAATGGAAGGAAGCCATTAAGCAGGCATACGTTCTGGATCGCTCCATCGCAACATACTCGACTGCTGTGAGGTTTATACCTCTCCAAACAACCCCACTCAATACGAGGATAGCTAATAACAGCAGTCAAATACTTTAGCGGTGCTTGAGAAGAACTACATCTTTGATAAGGGAGGCCATAAAAGCGTTATCCTAACACGGATGCAGCGTCATCTTACCACTCGAAAGCTTTCGGGTCTGAAATAATGCCTATTCAGTGTCAAGGAACTCCCCAATCGCAAAACTCGAGCATATGACACAATAATGGAGAACAGGTTTCGGTAAGAAACAATTTCCTAATACTTGTCCGATCCTGTGGTCAAGGGATTCTGCCTCTCCTGTATCATCCAAGTCGAAGCATCTGGTGTGTTTATGCTCAGCCCAATATACCGCATGTATAGTGTCCACAATGGCAAGTTTTTAATGGCAGCGCGTAAAGTTGCGAGTGGGTTTACCGAGTACGCTATCTCCTCAAGCTCAAAACTCATCGAAACTTCAAACAAGTGGTGTGTTGCTAGGCTACGTTCCAATCTCTTTTCGACCGAGTGGCTACTCACGGATTGCCCAGAGAGTGAGGAGCAGTCAAGAGAGATTGCTTTTATTAGTTACAAGACTAACTTGTTCGGTTTGGGAGGGCCAAGAGAGGTAACCGTCGGAGTTCCTCTTTAGAAAGGTAATACACGCGAATTACCCACCTTTACTATTGAAAAAACAACAAGTTTAAAGGAAGCCTACGAACAACGTTCAAATGCATTAGTCTACTACAGTAGTCAGAAGCCTGTTTATGACATAAGACTCAAAAAGAATCGACTTCAGTTCGATGGCTGCGGGATCGACGAATACGACGAGAAAAATCTTATCCTAGAAAATGAATAGGAAAGGTCGTTGATATGCGGAAGGCGTTCCCCCAAGGAATTTTATGTGGAGATTCGCAACCACCTGTCGCCATTGCAAGCCTTTGCCATCTGTCTCAGCAACTTTGACAAAAAACTATTCGTGTAGTGAATAATATCAAGCATCATGATCCTGGCCAATACGGAGTCCATTTCCGAGGAGGAGAGGTGCAAACTGCTGAGTGAGCGAATCACAGAGAACTTCCGACCTATAATCCGCAACAAGAAGTCAGCACAGGAGAGCGCGATGATCATGTCGTGTCTGAAGAATCACTTCATCTTCTACAATCTCAGCCAGGCAGAACTGGAGAATGTGAAGGACAGCATGTTCTATGCCATGGTCGACCAGGGTCAGGTAATCTTCGAGAAGGATCAAGTTGGTTCCTGCTTCTTTATAATCGAGAAAGGCAGTGTGGAGATCATCGTCGACGGAGTCGTCAAGAAAGAACTCAAACCGCTGGATGGTTTTGGTGAGCTTGCTCTCTTGTACCAGCACAAACGAACTTCGAGTGTTAAGACCCAGTCGTAATGCTGCTTTTGGATAATCGACAAAAACAGTTTCACAGATGCAGTTTAGGAGATCGTCACCAAAGAGTACGAGGAGAACCGTAAATACTTATAGAATCTCAAATTCTTCCCGTTCCTTTCAAGCGATACGAAGGACCTAATCGCTGCCTCTCTGGTCACTCTGAAATATTACAAGAATCAATACATAGTGGAGGAAGGAGATCCGGGTTCGGCCTTCTACATTATTAAGGAGGGGGTGGCTTCTCTGTTTAAGGGCTCCGTCGAGCAGAGGAAAATGTATCGTGGCGAGAGCTTTGGAGAGATGTCCTTGTACTACAACACCATGAGAAAGATGTCAGTAAAAGCTGAAGACGAGGTTAAATGCTTGGTATTGGGTCGATAAACTCTGGCAAAGATTCTTGGCGAAAATTTCCATGGAACGATGTTCAAGAACTTTATCAGGTCGAGTTTTATGAAAAACCGGTCGCTATCCCGACTGCCAAAGCATCAGCAAGAGAAGATCATGGAAAACATGAAAATCACCTACTACAAACCAAACGACCCAGTATTTAAGAAGGGCAGCATCATCCATAGCCTCATCGTGATTTTTGAGGGCAGGCTTAAAAAGTTTAAGAGTCCAATCACATTGGCCACGGCAGGAGAGACTTGGGGAGACGAGTTCTTAGATAAGAACAGGGAAATCCGCATCGACGATGACATTATTGCGGATACCGATATGGTGGCTACTGAGATTACTTTCGAAGACACAGTGAGAGTCCTCGGAGGAACGATAAATGAAGCGTTGCAGGCAATGAACCAGGGCAGGATATTTAAGGAAGTGCCGGTCTTCAGCAAGAAGGATATGGAGGCGCTAACGCTAAAAGATTTCACTTACATCACCCAGTTGACGAAGATTCACTACGGAAGCATGCATCTTCTGGAGCGGAGAAACGAACCTTGTCAAGGTCGGTACGTATGTAAGATCATCGAGAAGCGAATCCTCAAAGACAACTCCCTGGAGGCATTTCTTGTGAATGAGATGCAGGTATTGCCGCTGCTGAACTTCCCTTTTGTCTGCCAGTACTACCGTACTTTCGAAGAACCCAACTGTTATGTGAATCTATTTGAGTTTGTGAACGGCATGGAGTTGTACGATGTTATCCGAGAAATTGGGTTGCTCAGTAGCAAGGACTGCCAGTTCTACGTGGGTTCCATGATACTTATGCTGGAGTACCTACAGCAGAAATAAATTGTGTTCAGAGATCTCAAACCGGAAAACTTCGTGGTCGATGAACGTGGTTACATCAGGTTCGTGTCCTTTGGGGCTGCCAAGTGGATTGGAAAGAGTCACCGCACCTCAACCATCATAGGCACACCGCATTACATGGCGCCTGAGATGGTCGAGGGTAAGCAATACAATTAGCTCGTTGATCTTTGGGCTGTGGGAGTCATGCTCTACGAGTTCATTAACGGTTACTTACCGTTCGGAGCAGAGACGGACAGCGCTTATCAAATCTACGAGGAAATTTTGAAGGGGGATTTGACATTCCCTTCGACACTTAAAGATAAGCGTGCCAAAAAACTGATAGAATAGATGCTGAGCTTCAACCCCGAGTCTCGCCACGGAGGGTCTTACAGCAACCTCAAGAACAATTCCTGGTTTGAGAACATCGATTGGGTACATTAGTTACTATGCAGGATGAGCTGTACGCAAAGAATGACAAGAAGCTGCGACCAGTGTATGTTCCGGAAAGGCAAATGCTCCCGGAAGCAGAGCTTGTGCGTCTACGAGACAAAAACAACGGCAGGAACATGCAGGACTTCCTTCGTGTACATATCCGATTCATATAGAGCTTTTGATAAGTGGGTTCTCCAACTGATCTTCTTATTTATTTCTTCGGCATTCGTCTATAATTCGCTGATGAAGATCGCCTTATCGAGCTACTTGCAGGCGGAAGGAGCTGCAGGTATCTTGGAGTCATTGGTTGACAAGTGCGTCGACAAAGTCGAAGATGCTCGACTCCTTGTAATGAGCACCCGCTACTCTTCAGCATTTGCACAGAAACTGATTGGTTCGATGCTCGTCAGTCAAACTATTGCTCCTCAGATGGGCGAGTGTTTATAGGAAGGGGAAATGGTAAGGCTCAAGACTAACATAGGAGAGGAAGAGAATATTATGCACCCCAAATGTGGTAAGGCGCAAACCAATCGATAAAGTTGTGCATACCTGCCCCGACAAATAAACCCAAAGCAGAAGACTGAGCACGAAGTATACTTGGCGCTCTGTTAACCATCCCCAATCATCGAAATGTGAACTAATCAAACTGAAAGAACAATAGGAATAGCCGTAGCCAGAAATTGAGTACCTTCGAAAGTACAAACTCAAAGTCGATGAGCTCACCAAGTCTATGATGCGAACCTGCCAAGCCCGGGAAAACCCAGAACCTGAGAAGAAGCGACCACAAAACACTGAGAACAGAACCCCAAGAAAGACTCGATTCACTACAGATTACGATGGGACCAAGATTCCATTCAAGAAGAAGAAGGAGGATCTGCAATCCAGTCTGTTCGGGAGGGCTGTCGTGGCCGAGAGAGTGGTCGAACCATCACGCCTCAAGGATCGACCAGATTCGGCCAAACTTATGAATCTCAACCTTGCGAGCTCCACTGTCGGGTTCCAAACTGTCTACAACGAACCCATTGTAAGCAAGATACCTCTTCATGATCTGCTGAACAACCTGTAGCTCAGCAAGGGAGTTACCCTTCAAGCTCCATTGGAAAACATCCCACCGTCCAGGAGTGCGAGGTGTGGCTTCAAGACCACGAAGGCACTGATGAGCGATAATGTCTGCAACCGGGAGACTGTCAAGTGCACACCCAAGAAGAAGGCTCAAGTTACTATTGAGACTTCCAGGTCCATCAAGCTACATCCAAGTGCGACGATGCTGGAACTGAAGAAAATGGAACAAACTGCTGCGAAGAATCTGCAGCATCCATTACCGAAACGCATTCGATGATTCTGCTGATTTAAGCAAGTTGTTACTATTCAGAATTGCAGCGATGCAAATCCACTTTCAATCGCTACTGCTGAAGCAGCCAAGAAGACAGTTCTCAGTGATTTCGAATCTGAGGAATCCGTTGTAGGAGGAAGTCGGTAGCAAGACCGTCAAGTACGATGACTACATCGAACGCTATCAACCATCAATTCGAGCCTACCTTACCAAACGCCGCATCAAGAAGAGTGAGGTTTGGCCTAAAATGCGGATAATCCCAAACGAACTCCCATAGCTACAGCACGAACTGAATCTGCAGAGGTTGCACCCGATAAAGCAGTACGATTGGCATTACACAGGCCGATTGATCTGGAGCTGATGGTCAACATGTTCTAGGAAAACATTCTACGGAGTAGCTATGTGATTAGCCGGTTCACTGAGCAGCATTTCAAGCCTTTGCTGGACTAGTATGTTGCCAAAGTGGTGATCTGTGGATCTACTGTTCCCCAAGATAAGCATGAAGCCTACTGGAACCAACGAGAGAAGATAGTGCAGATGTATCGGGTGTTCTTCTTTGGAGAGCAACTATCGCAACTTGAACGTGAAATTGAGCTGCAGTATCTCGTGGAAAAACAGGCCAAGTACCTCCGGTCGATGGAGCATCCCGACAATGCAATTCACCGCTGTAAATGGACGAGTTCAAATCAACGCTGCGTCGAACTTTACGTATAAAGCAAGTAATTTAGAAAAATTGGCAAAGTCGGCCTATTAGCGAATTCGGCGACTTCAGACCAATATTCGAACCGCTGGAGATTGAGAGCAAGTATCCATGGCTGTAGCTGATCAACAAAATCAACAAAGCCACTCTTTGGACTCGCCTGTCGTTCAAATTCGTTGCCTCGAAGTTCTATAGCAAGGACAGTAAGGACTATTTGGAGTGGATAGTTGAGTATAACTTTCTGCGTATGATGCATTGGTGCAACTCCATGGAGTTTCAGCGGCTGATGCGTATTCCACCAGACTTTCAGATTGAGCTTGCAGTCATCCACTTCCATGGTTGGCTGCTCATCAATAGGCTCAAGCAGGAGAACACGACCCCAGCTGCGCACATGATTAAGCGTATGAAATTCGTACTCAACAATCTCACCCTCGAAAGGATCGGCAAACTCAGCATCAAAAAGAAAAATGATTTCCAGAAGAATGTGACGGAAGCGATGAAACTCAACGTCATTCTGCTGGATTACCACTTTAACAAGTCTCCGTTGTCCAAGGATAACCCATACGTCAAGATTGATGGACTCGTCTGGTCAACAGTATTCCTAGAGAAGGTAGAGAGGTACGGGGAGGAAGTGTATCTCTTCGGAGAGTATGCTGTTAAGACATATCAAATGCTCAAAGAGATGCCGATTGAGCAGTTGAACAATTGCATCGTGGACTTCGATGCCTACGTTGCCGACTACAACTACAAGTAAAAGATCCAAGCGATAAACCCTCCTCTGTCGAAGTAGGAGTTTGAAGCCGAGCTGTAATCTGACAAGAAGAATAAGAAATACTATTACTCGTATGGTCTGCCGGAAGTCGTGATGCCTTTCTTGAACCCACAGGCCGACGTAAAACCTTTGGAGATCCGGAAGAATAATTTCATGTACCGGCTGATGCGAGTGCTGAGAAAGTACAATACCATAAACTCTTTCGACTACTTCAACGAGGTGGAGAAGCTCAAGAAGGAGCAGTCGAAGCAGAAGCAGACGGGCTGGAAGACTGACGAAAGGGCTGTCAGTGAAATCAACAGCTAATTCGAACACTTGCAGAAGATCAAGCGGAAGTTAAATAAGTGACGATGTGTACAGGATCAATGCGACATTGCTACAACGAAGCTACGGCAGTAGGGTTCGATGGATAGTGTGAATGGGCTCGGCGTGCCGGTCAGTTAGTAAGCCTGAAGCCATTGGTGGAGCTGGTTGAGATATACAAGATGGGTTGTATACATCCTGCACCTTTCTTGAAGATAGGTATTCAGGTACTTCACGTAGGGTTGAGTGCCTTCAATGACGGGTAGTTTTGGTTCGTGACTGTTGAGCCGTTTGAGCAGCCTTCCGATGAGATAAAGCTCATACTTGACTTGTTTTGGGACTGACCACAGCATGATACCACTAGGTTGCTTTTTGTAGAACTCTTAGTAGAAGTGGCGCCGACACCAATTGATCATTGGCAAGCACAGTGATCGCCATTTGAGTTTGAACATAGTGGTGGGTCGTTCGATAGGATCGAAGAATACTGCGTCGGTGGTACTGCTCAGCCATATTTTGAGTGTGTCGTAGGGGTTGTTCTCGAGACAGAAGCCATACCAGCGCAGAAGGTAGGAGTTGTTGCGGCATCCGTAGTGTAAATACAATTCTTCGCCCAGAAGGCAAGGCTTATCGGAGGTTGCCAGAACAATATGGGTATAGGTTGGGTATACCGTTCCCGGAGATACACTTTACTCATCTTCCGAATCGTTGTCAGAGTTGTTTTCCTTCACTTAAGGAGGTTTGCTTTAGCTTCGAAGATTTGTCTGCAGGCCGATGATATGTAAATCCACAGTTTAGTTCCAGTGTTTGTAGCTTGTCTTCAAGTCGTTGTTATCTTCGAGAGGAGAATTCGTATGCAGTGCCTCTCTTTCGAGGTCCAAGTTTATCAGAAGGAACTGCACGATTTGCTTGGTCTAGTCGTAGGTATGATTGAGGCAATCTAACAGCGGGATTATCGCCAGTTATTTCATTCCGTATCCGAAGGCCCTCGTAGTGACAAAGCCGCTTGCCCAGTTATACAGCTTTCTGAATTCCTCCTGGCTTCCTTCTCCGAAGACTCGCTGGTTGGCCATTATAATTGGCCATAGCATCTTGAACTCTTTCTACTGCGCCTCCTTTGCAGCTCGGTAGTCCATTCGCAGCTATTCATCTCCTGTTTGTCCGATATGCATTTAGTCGAAGTCCAAGAAAGTCCAGCAGGATATCTCTAACCACTATTCCTGCTTCTCAAGCATTTTCATGTGCATCAGATATAGGGCTACTCCGAGCTGGTCGCCCTCCTTGTCAATCAGCTATTTGTTGTCCTCGAGTACCGATTGGACTTGACTGTTTGCCTTCATAAGATTGGTAAGGTTGATGACGTTGCCAAACGGGACACTTGCAAACCCAAAGTTCGCAGGAAGGTCTTTTGTTGCAGCTAACAAATAGCCATCTTTCGATCGCTGAATCTCCACTCCATCTACAGTCATCCCGTACTTCTTAACTAGTTGCTGAGTCATGGCGGTGCGGGACTCTACTCCCTTGTCCACTTATTGCTCCATTTCGTATCAATTATTACATCCGGGCTGGAAATCTTTGGCATACCAAATTGTTCGGCTGCATTTAATTCATGAAAGGCTGGAAAATAGAGCCCGGTGAAATGCTCTTGCTCATCTTCTTGTGCGCAGCTCTCCTCTGTAGTCTCCTGGTGTTACTCTGGAAGCTTATAGGCTACTATACCCGCGTGCAATCGATACAATACCTCCACGGAAGCTAACGCCCTCCCTCTCACGAAGTAATATTGCAACCAGAGCAGCCAGCTCTCACAGCTGAGGATCACGAGCAGGATGATCCACAACCGAAGACGCATCGGACCTTAAGCATGCATCGATAGCAAGAGGAGATGGAAGCCACAATCGGTAGGAACGATTTTCTGCAGAATGTCTTCAGTTTGGAAAACGAAACAAAAATCCCAAGGAGACGGCGTGCGAACAAATTGTCCCGTAACTGAGCTGATTAACTGATGATGCACTTACATAAAATTAATGATCAACCATCGACACTATACCTACGACTATCGTCGACCCCGCGTCAGCAACCCCACCTAGTACTATCTGTCCTCAATTAGTTTGTCATCCAGTGTAGGCAACAGCCTCTCATACTTTGCTCATCGTCCATTGCAGTTACCTGACCATCCCATGCAACAGGAAATGCATCACGAAGCTGCCTACCAAGAGCACAGACAACCATAGCAACAAAGCAGAAATAACTATCACGCTGAGCCAGTGCAGGCAGAGCATATGAATACACAAAACCCCTAAGACCGCTACCCTCCTGCAATGTAAGCACATACACCACTCAGGCAATAAAGAAAGATCAACCAGTCTCTTGATCATTCCACTCCAATGAGCAAACGAAGTGAACCAGCAGGAGCCCCTTCACGAGGCCTCAGTCGTACAGTTCCCTCTCATATAGAAAACTCGCGGTTCTCGCAACTCGGCGCAAGTGTTCTCAACCAAGGGGACTACCTTATGCCTGCTTTCAATGAGGATGAAGTTTATCGAAAGCAAGAGAAGCGCTTCAATATTATCACTCTGAAGCCCCGAGAGCACGAGCAAGTGCTACGGCAATACCCGAAATTAACCTTGGAGGATAAGGACGATTACTTTTACAGGAGAATGTAGCTCCAGAGAAAAGAGATGGACCAGTCCCTTTATCGAGACAACATAAAGCACCAGGATGATCCAACGCAACTGGCCAGGCATTGATAGTAGTTATAAATGACTAATTTAAATGCGTTTTGGGAATAATTCATCAAGGTCAGTTGGGGTTGATGCAGCTATTCTGTTGATTACTCCAGATCCAACCGACTGGGCACTGGTTATTGTTTCCGTTGTTGCCGTTGTTCCAATTGTTGCCGTTGTT
>ERZ724508.488-NODE-488-length-28202-cov-4.669094_pt1 | contig 28202 bp, 33 predicted proteins | sample MGYA00376041_ERZ724508 | MGnify/ENA primary metagenome ERZ724508 (study PRJEB28724, sample SAMN07190887) | wastewater metagenome | isolation source: effluent of sewage treatment plant in Hong Hong | place: USA: Christiansburg, Virginia | collected 2016-03-01 ...
CAAAGGGTAGTTGTCTCCAATCAGTCGAGTGGTCATTTGCTAATCGAATTACGCCAATGACGCATTGTCTGTCTTGAACAGCTACACACCCGATAGCATTTTCTTCAGCAAAACCTACCGAAAGGATTTTTTGGAACCGTCGAAGCTACTTGCTCCATCGAATTTCACCTTACAAATTCGAAACTACTAGAGAGACTGAGGTGTTAGGGTGGCGCACCACGATACCTACCAGCCCTGTGGCGTGTGCACACATAGCCAGTAGCACATCGCTACGGTTGCACACCCTCACCACCCTTTTGCTTGAAATTAGAGTGCTGTCCTACTTTCAGTGGTGAGGTACTATTGTCAGCAGACCGCAGTAGTAGTACACCACGTTTGTGCCAATTGAGAGTCCAAGGCAGCCGGTCAGGATTGGTTGCTGTTGACAGCAACTAACAGACCGCACCTTAAGAACATGCCTTCCGTCCATAGCTTATATTTTGGAAAGTTGAGGAACATCACTTCGCTATTGCCGTCGAACTTTTCAGTTTTGTAACGCGGTCCAGTAGGCTTGCTTCCTCGAGCTGCAACTCACGGAGGCTTTGATCCAAGCAAGCCTTCTCCTTTAGTTTGCCTTCATAGACGATTTGGAGTTCCAATAGGCTGGTCTTCAGCTCCTTATGATGCAAGGACATTTTAGAGATGGCGTTGTTGAGGCTTGTCAGCGAATCCAGTGATGCTTTAGACTCCGTTATCTTCAGCTGGTATGCGTTTGACTCCTCCATCAGCCGATCCCGTCGACATTGCAGGTCCTCGTTAATGCGTACCCTCCCCTTTATAGTATCTTATAGTCGAATAATTTGGCGATCGAGCTCGTTGATAGAGTCCAACTTACCTTTCTCGATAGCATTTAAGTTGATCAACTTCTCCTCCCAAGTGTTGAAGTTGATCTTGGCTCTTTCCATGTTCCTTTAATAATCCTTGGTCTCATCCTCCAGCACCCTCAGCTCATTTTCCTTGAGTTCGATTCTTTCGAGAATTTGGTTGTGTTCGGCCACCACTCGACTGAGCTTTTGAGCCACTTATTTCTGCTTTTCGTCTATCTCAAGCATATTGTTCAATCGTTCCTTTGACTTCTTTTAGAGTGCCTCGACTCTGTTCTGAAGGAGCTGCTCCTGTTGTTCCAAATCGACGATACAACGCTACCTCTGCCTAAGCTCGTCTGTAAGTCGATCACCTTCAAGCTTCATCCTTTCAATCTCGTTGTGGTACTGGTTTAGATTGCTCTTCTCTGCTTTTAGCTCGGCAAAGTTCCTTTCGAACTCTTCCAACTCCCTGAATTTGGTTTCGAAGTGCGTCGTAACTTGCTCGACCTGCAACTATACCTGCCTAAGCTCACCCTTGCGGTGGAGCTACTCATTGATCAACTCATTAAGAATTCTTTGGTGTTTTTATTCTTGTTCTTGGAAAGCTTATCGACGACTTCCCAGACGATCCTCCTCGACTTTCATCTTCAATTCGAGCTCCTTGTAAAACTCAATCCGCTTTGCTTGCAGCTCGCTCTCAAACTGTTGCTTCTACTGATTTAGTGCTGACCATTGCTAGGCAAGCTCCTTCGTTTACTTTTCGAATTCACGTATAAAGTTGAATTTCTCCTCTAAGAAGGCCTTTTTAGAAGATGAACGCTGTTTCTTCTCCTCAGCTTTCTCCTTTCGTGCGAGCACGAATTTGATAATTGGTGTTCCTTTTAACCTTTCGATAAGTTCCCTGATAGTTTCCATTGGCACATACGTACCGAAGGTAAGTGTAAACAGCTCTTCGAGGGTAGGTAGTAGTCCTGCTGGATACTTTTCGGCAAATTCTTGAACATTCTCCAAAGTGACCTGCTAGTTACATTCTCCAAAGACCAACTGGTGGTACAAATGAGAGTCATCAGCACATCTGCTCAACCTCAGTTCGGCTCGGTACTGGCGGATGAGGAAGAGATTCTCATCAAGCTTTTGCTTGAACCTCTCAAGCTGACTCTCCAGGTGCTGCAGTTCATTCTCAGCGCCAGACTCGCCACAGCTTTCCTCCATGGGCTGCTCTTCCAAGGAGTGCTCTTGAGTTTCACGTTTTATGGCCTCAACTACATCACCTACAAATTTACTTTGCTCATGACAGCTCTGAATGAGCGTCTAGTTGTTAAGCAGTTGGTTAAGTACCTTTTACTGTTCCTGTTTGCTGCTTCGTTAACGCTGCAGTTTCTCCAGTCGTTTTTCCAGTTTCGCTGTTTCAGTGTACTTACGCTCGAGCTCTGCGCTCAGCTGCTCCACGACTGCCTGCTGTTCCAGCTGCTGGGCTAACTTTACGCTCTGGTAGTGGTTGATTGTGCGTTGCCGATGCTTTATCTGAGAAATTTCTTGCTGGCACTGATCAATCTTTTGCTCAAGGATACGATTTTGTTAGTGAAGGGCCTGCACATAAAATAGCTTTTCTTGCCGATCGTCGGCCTCTGTGTTTCTTTGCTGATCGTCCTGCCGAGCGGCTACTTCTGATTGGCTACTAGTCAGCTCCCTTTTGATCTTTGTTGCCTCGGCCAAGAGTTCGTTTTTTTACTGTAGTACCTGGTTGAGGGCACCTCTGAGAAAGGATACCTGTTAAGTCATGATGTCAACTTCCACTCGACGTACCTCCTTCTCATCGAGGAGTACCAGTTTTGCAAATACGAGTCCGATGAGCGTGTGATAGGTGATCTGTTTGGTGAGCGGATTGCCATGCAACGATAGGATGGTGAGCTGACTTGCTGCAGCCAAACACGAGATATGCTAGATGGCGAGTTCATTATGGGCGAGGTGTAGAATGCGCAAACAAGGCAACCCATCGAGCTTCTGACGGACACTACGAATTGAATTGTAGCTGAGGTATAACTACTCCAGACAAAGTAGATTGTCGAGACCCTCGAGCACGCGAATTTGGTTGAACTCCATGTTCAGAACTTTCAGCTGGCGTAGCTCCTACAAACCTTCTATACGGGCGATCATGTGATTGTTTAGTATTAGATGGGTTAGACGCGTGAAGCGTTCCAGTCCCTCTATGCGCTATGTTACTCAAAGGTTTACGTGGATCTTGGAATGCCCTGTACAACCAAGATTGAGTGTTAGTGTCTCGTCCTCCTCCTCAGCTGTTAGTGCTGTTAGAGAGCTATTCATATTCAAAATTAAAAGCCGGTCAACGCAAGGGATACCTACGCAGCTGGAACTGCTCGCTTGCAGTGAGAAATGTTCGTAGACCGTTGCGTGTGGTACACTGCTCCATTTGTCGTATCAAAGAATCTTTGAGGGACACTGTAGGGTCTGGATCAGGCTGTAGCCGTATTGAGCAATATGCCGTCGTGGGAGCTTGGTTATGCGTGTGAGTGTATTTGCGGGATGGGTGATGGGATTCGTGGGGTTCATCATCTCGATTTTCATTGAAATCAAACTGTTCGTCTTCCTCATCGGACTGGTAGTTGATGGAGAGCTCTTACCTATATCGTTTTGGTTCGGCAACAGCGGAGGGTTGCCGTGATTTCTGGAATGCCTCAGGGACCGAAGTTCTATTTTCAAGTGGCTGTAAAGGCGAAACCGAAGCAAATTCTTGCTGTTGTTGGGATTGTTGTTTTGGTCGTTGAGAAGGTTGGAACTATTCGTATTGTGGTTACGGTTGTTGGTAAGTCGGTTGTTGAGGAGGAGGCTGTTGGACGGGTTGGTTGAATGTCTGCTGTGTTTGGTACTGATTTGGTTGGATGGGCTGTTGCTGCTGCTTTTACTGGGGTACCAGTTTTTTGGTGAATGCTCCTGGTTGAGCAGTCTTCGGTTGGAAGATTTGTTGATGCTGTATCTGCTCCCTTTGCTGTCCGGCATAACTTGTAATAGGTTACGGCACAACAGGAGGGCGGTAACCCTGTTGTTGTGAACTGCCATACTGCTGAGAACTTTGTGGAGAAGGTGTTGAAGAAAGTCCGATAAGCTTGCAGATCTCATCACGACTTTGTGAATTGGTGAGACAAGCCGTGATCGCATTCATATTCCTTTCGATGAATTCGACATCATCGAATTGTGACGGTACCTTGACTTCTACTGGCTTCGGTTGATAGCCTCCAGAAGTTCCAGCAGTGTGCTGTTGGTGGGAATACACTGATAGCTCCTGCATCCTGCTGTATTCAGGGTTAGTATTGCTGCCGCTGACACTACCAGCATTCAAAGTCACTGCGCGATCTCGAGTTGGTTCGTTGTAGAAATTATCGGTTGTGCGGGAGTAAGATGCTCCGTAACCTGCTAGCTCATAGTTGCTCGTACTTCTGGAGTCAGGACGGTTGTGGGTATGGAACTGCTGCTGTGCTGAGTATACACCATATTCGTTTTCGCTAGGTTGGAACTCGGATAAGTTAGCCGTGAGAGGAGACATGGCAGTTTGGGAGCCAAGTCGAGCACCCAAACTCAACTGACTGGACTGGTTGTGCTGTCCTGCGTATCCAGTGGCAGATGATGGGAGACCGTTTGGCAGTCCGCCCATCCCATAAGTTTGGAAGTCATGCCTGCCGATGTTCGGTTGATCCTGTACCGATAACTTTCTGGGCGCCTTCGCAAAGATATCCTAGCTAGACAAGAAGGGATTGGGCTTCATGAGCGTAGAATTTCTAACGGACCGCGAATTATACGTATAATAACGACTAGATGTTTCGGTACCTGCAAGCTAGCAATAGTCAAGCAGACGGCATCGTACTTGTACAGTCCGAAGCCCTGAAACTATCGGCTTCTGCAGTAGTGGTACAATAGGAGGTCATCAACTAAAGACTGGAGCAGGCTGAAGACAGATTGAGAGCCATCGCATCGGCGTCCCGCAGCCCACTTCCTGTAATGCGTTAGCTGAAGTATCAAACTGTCGAGCGAGCAGCTAAACCAGACACATCGCAGCTGCAGATTCATGTGATGGAGATCTCCAGACACCTAAAATAAATTGAGCAGTGTTGGTAGACTCGTGAATTTACAAGTGAACGGCAGTACGAGCTGAAGTATTTGGAGAGTGTGCAAAGATGCCACGAATTGTAGGTTTGCCATAGCCGACAGGTTGCAAAGCTCGAGAATACGCTGAAACAGCAGGAAGAACTATCATAGCTTCATATCAAGGAACTCGCAGCGAAGCACACCTCAGATATTTCCAAGCTCAGAGCGGAGCATCAATTGGAACTGCAACATGTGCTCAATGAGCGGAGGGAGGAACTTCGATAGCAGCATCTCACTACCTAAAGCACTTTCTTGGCACGGGAAAACTAACTCATTAACGAAATCGAATTGCTCGAAAGTACGCTGGAGGGAGAACTGGAGCAGCATGCGAAGACACAAGCAAGACTCAACGAAGTGGAGCAATAGCACATCAAAGAGATCTGCCGGTTGCAGACCCGAGTAGATTGTTTAGAAAACCAGATTAAACGAACCACGGGAGAGCTGCTGCTTGAAAAGAGCCTGAAGCTGGAAGGATTGACCAGACTTCGCGAGATGGAACAGTGTTTAGATATTGCTAAACGCAACAATTAGCGGTTCTCACTTGAGGTGAACCAACTCAAAGGACAGGTCGCTGAGTCTGTGCATGACGCAACAGAAGCATACTAGTACTTGGAAAGAACGCTGATGAGAATTGCAGCACTTGCTGACCGGAGCAGCGCTACTGCAGCCATTCACATTCGTGAGGAGGTTCGATCAACCACCATTGAGATCCAATCATTGATGCAAGACATCCGCAGAAGGTACTCAATCGGTGAGTTCAATCTGAGTCATGTGCGGTCGAAGCAACCCACACCAACCGATCGCCTATCCGAACTCATCTCGGTGGATAAGGAAAATTCGCATTACTAGTGCAACATTTCAGCCGATTTCGCAGGTAAACGACTCCACAGGAAAACTCGGAGTGCTTTACAGAATTGTCCAAGATCTTCGGCAATACCCAGAGCATACCGACCAATTGAATAGTAGACCTACCACTTCTTGTTGATCCAAGCGCAGCAGATCGAAAGTCTGCTCTGATGCTGTTGCACTACTTGTCGATGCGTATTGTTAAACAGTCATAGCAGCACCCACAGTCATATATTACTCATTTCTTCGGCGAGGATTGAGCATCGTACTCGAATGGTGGTGGGATATTCTTCACGTTGGGGGGACACATAAACTTGCTGCCCGAATAGAGCTTCGAAGGAGGGCAGCTCTCTTGGATGGTCGTTGCTATCGATACTGGAGCTGTTGTTGCTGAGTTACGTTTCTGAAGGGCCTTTGGGTTGGTACTGTCCATTATTAATTACAATGACTACCCGCAACGTTCCTTTTACGGTGAGGTATACTTCTATTGAGCGTATGGGGATATTTCCTCTGCGTGCAGATAGTAGTATTGACCCACTGAAGAAAAGGTTGTTGCGGAAGCTGAACCTTTCAGCAAGCAACAAGGAACACATTACGGTATATTTGACGATGATGGTCGGGAGGGAGGATAATCTTCAACCGTGCCCACTGCCGCTCCTGAACGACCCAGACATGCTATATTTACTTAATAGAGAGTCCTCTAGAAGAAAGCAGCTGGAGTTCACTGTGTAGAGCGACCATGAATTGGTACCGAAAAAAGAGCGGAAGAAGCAAGTTAAAATTGAGTTTGATTCGGAAGGAGACGTCCAGTCGGTTGAGTCTGAATACGAGTTTGTTGTACCTAGCAACCCCCCTTACCGAGGAAAAGCAACAGTAACATGCTGTATGTGTCACCGCAGCAGTTAGGATAAGGAGTTTCTGAAGCTTAATGGGCCCCTGTACGGACCTTTCGACGGTAAATATTATCTACACCTGCTTTGTGCGATTTGGGCGCCAAACATATATCAAAGCAACAGCACGAACAAGTTGATGAACGTGGAAAAGGAAATACGCAGGGGTAGAAAGACCTATTGTCACTATTGCGGAGAGTCGGGCGGGGTTCTGGGGTGTCGAGGGGGCAAATGCCGAGTTACCGCACATTTTGATTGCGCAATGGACAACGGGTGCCTATTGGAATGGAATGCCTACACCCTGGTCTGCAAAGATTGCTTAGGAAAGGAAGAGCATCGGAAGCAGAAAGTCTAAAGCCAGATCGAGCCAAACATCAAGGCAAGTTGACCAATATTATTATCTTTTGGTTAAGTTGTTCTTACTGTGAACTATCAACCTGCGTGTTAACTCACATAATTTTAGTTAGACAGCTACGGCCCCTTGCCATTTAATTTTACAATAACCTTGGAACGGCAATATTCACGAGATTGGTGAGAGCGCAACGCAGCACTAGCTGCCACTTCCACCCTCTCCATTTAGTTGCTGCTCCTCTCCGCTAGCGTACTCTGGCATAGTTGCAGTGCGAGTTGCAAAACGATGTGTAATCGGATGACGGGCGGGAACCACTCAAAAATTTAAATAGTATTCGCTTGCTTTTACTAATAGCGAGTGGTCTGTTGAACGTGCCGGTGATATTATAGCCACAAGTCGCGCTTTAAAAGCAGCGCCAGGCGGCAGCCCAGTATAATATTAAAAGAACTGTCCATGACCACCGACACCGCTACTGCCAACACCAACCCTGACTTCCTCAACCTCAAGGTCAAGTCGCAGGTACCACCTAAAGTCATTCAGGACGGCGAGGAAGTGTTCTTCAAGATCAAGAAAACCACCGTATTCAAGAAACTGATGGACGCATATTGCCAGCGGCAGAGCGTAACAGATTGTGCTAATATAGTTGAACAGCGGCAGTGTACGGTTCCTCTTCGACGGAGAGCGTATCAGCGAGACCCAGACCCCGAAGGACGTAACTAGCATTGCTTATTCAGCTCAACATGGAGAACGGAGATGAAATCGACGTGGTCGTGGAGCAGATCGGCGGCTATCGCTACTGAAAGTCTGATGTTGTTCATGTGGTCTAGCTTCCACCATGCTTCTTTGAAGGTTCCAATATCCAATGCATTTATATCAATCAAAAGAGTGCTGCCAATTAGTCGGATTAAATCAGTTTGGTCACTGCAGGCTGGCGATGATATCCACCAGCATCTCTACAGTCACATCGTTGGTGATGCCCAGCCTGCGTAGCTGACTCAGAATATAATTGTGGGTGTGTCGTTGGTACTTGACGAGTTTGGAAGCTGCCTGAATCTTGTCGCGAATGATCTCATCATTGTCCCTCAGCTTCTCAACTGGCGCCTCCTCGCGAGTATCTAGTTGGAAGCCGAACTTTGGTCCAAAGAATACCACGCCTTCATAAAGATCGACATAGCCAATTCGCAAGTCGAACAACTCAACAGCATTCTTACGGCTTGCTCGGAAGCCTATGGTCAAGTCGGCTTGTTGTCCAGGCATAACTCCATGAATCTCATATATCTGATCTGGTAGACCCCCGTTTCGAATTCGGTAAACGTAGATACGGCGTGGCCAAGAGATACTTCCGTTATTCACGATATTGAGACTCCACAAGAACTCTTGACAGAATCCGCTCTTTACTGTTCCTTGAGGTGGTTGGGAAAAGGCAAATGAGTAGTCGTTCATTGACTTACGACCGTAAGAGGGGCCAGTTTGCTCAACAATAGGCATCGGCTTTGGAACATCAAGTTTTAGCTCAGGTGCTTTCTCGACAGGCTTGATGTTGAGATGCCTCTATAGCAGAACTTGAAGCCTGTCATTGAGAAGCTCATCCAAGAAAGCAACCAAAGGATGCCCTTCTGAAATTTTACCTTTACCCTAGCAAATTGTACAGGCTATAAGAGCGGGCTTTCCTCGGCATTGGTAGCAAGCATAGAATTTACCCGCCTCAGGTGCGATGGCTGCAGGGATCTCAATAATCTCAACCTTTGGCTCAGGTTTCTCCTCGACGACCGGCTTTGGTGCCTCGACTTTCACTTCCACTGCAGGAACACTAATGATTGGTACATCCACCTTCTCGGGCTCCTTTTAGAGAGGCTCTTCCACTTTATGCTCAATCACTGAAATTTCCGGCAAGAAAAATGGTTCATCGACCTTCTTGGGTTCGTCCATCAATGCTACTTCGAACACCCCGGTCTCGTCCTTGGACTCCTTTCGCCAGGCATATTGCGAACTGTTAACGTCGGCAATATTCTGAGGTAGTTCCTTGCCCTCGTAAACTCTGAGCTTGACTGAGGCGCCAGCAGCCTTCGCCGTGAGCTGCTACAACTGTTCGAAGGTGGTGAGAGTGTTGACTACACCATCGGCGAGGAAGCCCAGCACCATTCCATTCTTGAAGCAGTTGGGGTATCTCAGCTTGACATCGTTATGGATGTCGTCGAGCGACTTCAAGCTTGGCGCCAACTTGTGCACCTTGCCCTTGAACTCGATTTTGATGTTCATGTTCGACTGTTTTGAATAATATAATCGACGGCAGTCGTCCCACTATTTCTAATAGACTGGATAATAGATTCCGGCCGGGAGACTGTGCTACCCACCAAAATATATCTTCTTGGCAAGCCTGAAACACGCTACAAGAATTTAACAGTGTTGCCTTGAACTATTGAGGGATATTCTGCTTGGAGGCAGTGTCCGAACTGCCGCTGGCTGTTGGTCACACTGGAAAGCGTTTGGTTGAAAGCAATCCTTATCGTACTCCCGCTCGAATCGATATTGTTAATTTTCTTTCCGACTTTTTGTGGTTTTCTTAGAAGAGACTGGTCACCATTTTCGGGGTTGCCGACGAAGTCAGTTAAAAATGACTTGATATGATCGAGATAATCAAGAATTAACGCTACTGCATGGTAGCAACTTGTAATGGCTTTCAATCATATTCATGTGCGAATAGGATGCGTTATATGTCGAAACCGGCAGTCTCCAATTGTGCTTTCACTGCATCCGCACATTGGAATACTTGTGCAACCTTAACACTATAAAATATCTTTTGGTTCGACTGCTCTTCTTGAAGTTCTGTCGTCACCACAACTGCACTCAGTAGTATGTATCCCTGTCATAGTTCACAAAGGATTCTCGATTGTCTGGGTTATGTTGATCGCCCCCATAAGAAACACTGAGATGAAGGGAACACTAGGGTTGGTTATCTTATGAATAAAGTAGGTTGGCGATGGTGGAAGCGCACAAAGAAGATCCAACGAGTTAACAAAGGGATCTTCGATTTATGTGCATATAAGTTGTCGCAATTTCTCTTTCAAAAATGCTACAACTAATATCGAAAGACACTGAAGAATGAATGAATGATGTTTGATGGATGTCGAATCACGGGACGAGCGACGGGTTCTTGGGAAAGCTGGCATAATCGCAGATTCTGCAGGTATTGGCACCATTATTAGCTCTGAGTCGCATAAATCCACCCTCTCCCCACCAGTTTCCCCAGGAGTTCTTGATCTTCCAGGTTGTGTTGGTCACTCCCACCAGAAGCACTCCGTGGTCGACTTTAGCAAGAGGATTAGGACAGTTATTGAAAATTCCTTGGCTGTAGGAACCCCAGTTAGCGGCAACTACGGCGACAGAAAGAGGCCTCTTTATGACAGCAGCTGCCACTGAGTCACAATTATTTGGAACACCCTCGTAAGCAGATATCTTGAAGCTGCTTTGGGTGGCCACACAGCTTCCTGTTGTTCCCGTGTTACCAGAGGTATGCGGGTAATCACTCTCTTTCGCGATGCCATTTGCCTTAACATAATTGAAAGCATTGTTCATCCATCCTCCGTCGCAGCCGGAGTTACCATGACTACTTGAGCAACTGATTAGCTGTTGCTCAGAGAGGTCAACATTACCTAGGTTGGCTTTGGAAATGAGGCTTTCGAGAGCAGCAACGGCTGAGAAGGCCCAACAACTACCACAGCCTCCCTGATCCCTGATTGTTGCAGTGACTATATTTGTGTTTTTCGACCAATCTTTCGCTTTCACGATGTTCCATCCAACTACTGGCGTCGAGACAAGCAGCTCAAGACCTGAAGGAGGTATGGTTCCAAGGTATTTTTTCTTAAACTCTGCTGTCGTCATTAAAGCAAACTTGTTGACTGCTTGCTTGTAAGTGCTCTTTGGATTAGCATTGTTGGCCTTGATGCTCTCCAAGTTCTGGCTGAAGACAGATTTACGGTATATGTCCTCATCAGCGTTAACAACCTTCAGGCTGTACTTGGCCTTGGCCTCCGTGTAAGAGATGTCATCCTGAGCCACCGCGGCGACAATCAGCGCGAGCACGAGCAATATTGAAAGCTTTGCCATGAATTAATATAAACTGTTGTGGGGGAAGCCCGCATTTAAACAGGGATATCTAACGTCCCAGATTCAACAATCCCACAGAAACCTGCTCTCGGGTCGCTGTATTCTCCTATCCTGTTCTCATGGGCTCTTCGCATCGATGGACGCTTACTTAAGAAGTAACGGCGGCAGTATGATCCTTATGGTGTTAGCGCACGTACCTAAAATCTACTCTATCTGTTCAATGTCATGTCATTCGATTGGTAGCTGCTCCAGCATCTTGCCCTTTGACTCCTGCAATCTCAATTCTCCCTTAACAACTACAACTGTCTTTGTACCTCACTGAGCATGATTGCCAGTTGGTTGATAATTGACTCGAATTGAGTGTTCCTTTATTCATAGTTCCAGCACCTTCGGATATGATGGCGCTTAGAAGGGATCTTCGTTGCGAATCTTTCCGTAGTCCCTGTGCCGCACCTTTATGGTTTTTATTGGTTATTTGTTTAAGCAAAACTTGGCTGGCAGGAGGATCATAGCGTGGTGTTTAGGTGAGCCTAGCGGTTGTACAACTTCCGAATTAATCTCCTATCGAACAAGAAACCAACTCTCCTCGGCTTTGCTGCGAGCAACAGCCAGTCGAATCTATAACTGAGTGTGAGCTGTTGACACTATAAGACCCTTGGTGGGTCACAACTGTCTCAAGGAGGTCTTGCGGAAAGAGAACACGTAAAATTTGACAAAAGCGAGTAGATGTTATTTGAAATTCATGCCGATTCTGAGGTTGGTGAGAGCAAACTTGAGCGGAAAAGTGACTGAACCGCGGGTCAAAGGGTGGAGGTCACGACCAGAAGTGATATCGACATGGAAAGCAGTACACTTCTTCGCTCAGCACCGCCCGAGTTGGCCAAGTTAACAGATGACAGCAGGTGATTTTGCTTTGAGCAATACGCCATCGGAAGGATAATTCATCGTTTTGAGTACGATATGTTGAGCCAACATAACGGATTGATGGCTGCTCTTTCTGTTATCTTTACGAGGAAAACGAATGATTCTTATTAAAATAGCATAAACCTCTCCTTCATATACGGCAGTGAACGCGATAGTCAACACGAAACCCCAAACCGATAAGACCCTGATAGACTTAGATGAGTGTTGAGCTCGGCTTTGCGAAGAGAGCATTCAAGTGTGTGAAGTATGCTCGAATTTCACGCAAGAATGTCCACGCTAACACGAAGTGTCCTTTCTGGTCGCCCTGACTACTACCTATTTTGCGGATGACACTGCGGAGGCGGTGATTGGTGCCGCCGGATCAAATAAACAGGCGAGAATCGAGCAGATCAAGGATAATATCGCTCGATCTGCTATTGACGACGTCTCTGTCGCTCCGTTACCTCGCACGTATCCCCTGGCTGTAGGGAGCAGGCCGGCTTTGACATAGTCTTTGACCAGCGCATTTTGTGCACGCGTTATGTTACCTGGAGATGAACACCAAGAAAACTGAAGTAGTTCTTGGGGATGATGCACGATCCGCCGCTCTCTAGAAATGGGTGTCCAGTTGTCAGACACTTCAAGTACCTTGACATTTGGATGGGCTCTAAAGGGTACTCTGAACTTCATATCGATAAGGTGAGAGCGAAGAGTAGGATGGAATTCCTCTATTGTAACGAAAGCTGTTAGCAGGCTGTAAAGTATTGAGCAAAGGCTCAGACTCTTCAGAATCTATGCTAAGGTGGTCATCGGCTATTGCAGTTCTGCTATTTCTGTCAGGAAAAACTCAATTGGGCTGATGAACAAGGACTCCAGATTGCAAGCAAAGTGGTTCAGGATCACCTTGGTCTCGCGAAATCGGTTTCGCTTAAGAGACTATAACGAATCCATGCAGGAGTTAACCACGAGAAGGGGCGAATAACAATGGCTTCTGATCAAACTGGCCACAGCAGGTTCCCACGCGATCAAGCCGAAGTAATGCCTATAATGTCGGAATCCAGTACAGAAGATATCTAAGGCATGTAAATGCACGTCAAGCTCAGAGGTGGCAATCGAGCTTCGGGATGATTTTGACAACCAAGCTTTAAGGGACAAAGCACTGTCATCAGGCCAGGTTTGAACTCGGGCAAAAAGAATCTGGCCCTATAGAGCTATTGCAAGAACCGTCGGCCCCGAGGGGCGCCTGACCATTGATTCTCTTCTGCTATGCTATGGAGTTACCTGGCTTTCAGGGTGATGACGGTTATGTGCAAACGTCACAGTATCGAATCGGATCAACAGATTGGATCAACAGTGCTGCGTTCGTATGTATGTAACCGTGTATTTAACTATAGAAAGAAAGATGGATCAACTGCTGTTCTGCAAAGAAACCAATTCTTCGTATTCCAACACCAATTTGTGAGCTGTTTATATCTATAGATCTCCGAAGGTCACTCAGCGACTTCTCGGGTCTTGTAACTCTGTTCTTGTTGGCAAATTCCTTCGGGGATGTAAGGCCGTATGATTCAAGGGGCAGGTGCTCACAACGTTTTTTGCTTCTATTCGTTTCGGTAAGAAAGTCCAGACGGCAGTCATCGTGACTCATGTTAGCAGCGACACGCATAAAATTTGGAACTTCTCAGTGGTCTGCTAAAAAAAATCCTTCTTGCAGGATGCCCAGCTGTCACACCAATTGGCTATTGATTATGATAGCTAATAAACCTTGAGCCTTTATAGCATTAGTTCACGGCTAAGACAGCATCATGGCATGGCATGGGTTGTATCAGGACCTTTATCCCCGAGTTAATTGTTCATTTGACAGTTTGCGAAGTTAAAAAGGAGATGCCCAGTTGGGGGAGATATCGAAAGGTTCACGTCAAATCTTGATACCATCGACCTCAAGATAATACAGGCCACGAGAGGTCTGCTCTTTTTGGGGTTCATCTTTGCTTGACAGGAATACTATTACAAACGAATCACTATCGGTAGGTAGCGTCGACGAAGTCCTGCACCTTCTTGATTGCCTTCTGGATGTCGGCTATGCTGTCGCAAATGTGGCTGCGTTTCTCGCTGGTCTCGGGATCCTCGCCCATCATGTCGACCATGGCCTGGTTCCTGACGATCATCACAAGTTCGAGCTTGAGGGCGTCTAGGTAGGCGTAGCAGATCAGCACTGCAGCATCGTTCTGGCGATGGCGGAGGAAGTGGTAGCAAAAGCTGAGACCCTTCATCATCGTCGTGATGATGTTGCCGAACTGGTCCTCGATCTTGTCCAGCTGTGCATCCATGATGCCCTGGTTGAACATCCAGTCTACAGCCTTGTACCTCTCTTGCTTGCGCTTCGCTTGCAGTTCTTCATAGAGGCGGTCTCGCAGCGTAGACTGCTTAATTTAGTGGACCATCTTAGTATCAGCTTTGTCGGGCTGCGCTTTATCCTGCTGCATCTTCGCCATCATCGCGTCGGCCTCCTTCTTCACCAGGTCTGTTGTGTTCTCGATTCCCCTAAATTTCGTTCCGAACCGCTCTACAAAGCGGTTTTCCAAGGCAACCCGGCTGATTGTATATACCTGCCTGACCTGGGGAGTCTCCTTGTTGATGTAGTGAAGGTGATGTCGTACTCCTCGATATTGTCGAGCTCGACGATCGAGTGCTTCAGCTTGGAGTTAAAGTCCATGTCGAAGTGACTCTTGGTGCTTTCAGCAAACACCGTCAGCTTTTTCCTGATTTCGTCCATATAGGCGGTTCGCATGGCGCGGTTGAACTTGCTATTGTCAAACAGTGTTCTCAGCTTGCTAATAATGTGCCGGCAGATGTCCTAGAACATGCGACTGGTCAAACTCTGGGAGTGTTCCAGGGTCTTTGCTATAAATTTATTCAGGAACTTCTGGTTGACGTACTCTCGAAGTGACTGCATTCCGTTGGCCTCCATCCACATCACCAGGATCTCAATGGGATCATTATCGATCCTGCTGGAGAGGTCTTTCTTCTCATCATTATACTTCGCGCCGCTCTTCATCCTGATGAACATCTCGATGGCATCGAAGTTACCTCGGTTGTCGCCCGAGCAAGCATACGAGAAGCTCTCTAGGAACTCATTGCAGTATTATGTGAATTTGGTGGCCTTGTTGTCTTTGGTAATCTGCTAGGGTAACTGTCGCTCCTCGACTCGGTAGCGATCCAGCCTATCCTCGAGTTCTCTGATGATGTCCGAACTGCAGTTTCTCACCTTCTCTGAGAACTTTTTGATTATAGCCTTGATAAGCGGGACATTGCCGATCTGGTTCTCGTACTTCTTAATCTAGGCAAGGAGGTCCTTCTTTCCCCGCAGCTTCGGGAAGTTCTTCTCGAAGAACGTCGGGTCGAGCTTCTTAAGACATTCTTCGTTTTTGAAGGTGTCACCGATGCTCACATCATTCTCGTTGTCCTCGGCAGTCCTGTTGAGGGTGAAGAATACCAAACTATTTGATTCATTACCCACCTCCATTGCCTTCTGGATCTTTTAGCCGGGGTTGTTCAGCAGCAAGTCGAACTTGGTCCGAATGAAGATCGTTCGCTCGAACTTGGGGTCCACCTCCTTGGTGATGACGTAGGCCCGCGAAGTGATGTAATCGACATCTGCAGGAAGCACGCATAAGATAATGGTGTTCGGCTCTCGAAGGTACTCCTTAGTGATCACTTCCGTAACACTACCGGTGGTCGCAATAATGCCTGGAATGTCGATAATCATAAAGTTGAAGGCGTTAGCCCAGCGGATGGTTGCGATAATCGGCTTATTGATGATCTCCTCAGTTGAAAAGTTCATTTCCTTGATGAGTTCTTGAAAGTGGGCTCGGCTGGTACAAATCTTGATTTCTCCTTCAGAAGTGTCCTGGATTTGGTAGTGGGGTTATCGGTGCTCGGGGTCTCGAATGATGTAGATTTCAGTTGGTCGACGAGTGACGGTACCGCTACCCCTTGGCAAACACTCTACACCCACTAGCATTTCAACCAACGAGCTCTTTCCCGACGATTGAATGCCTGCTATGCATAACCTTGGTAAAGTTCTTCGAACTTCATCGTCGAGATTGAGTCGGCTCAGTTAAGCGATCATCTCACTGATCGGGCCCCATTGGTGTCTCAACACAGGATCAAAAACATCGCTAGCATAGGACCTGGCAGCGATAGGCTCTTTCAATTAAGAGGTTTCGGTGATCTCGACTGTATCGGGCTCGTTGTCGCTTGCCTCCTAGCGAATCGTCCTATCTGTCATAAATGATTGGTTCTGCTGTTCTGTTATTAGCTTTTATAGCCTATCTGTAATTTTTAATACTAATGGCATTTCTCCGTACAGCTCCGAAAAACCAAATGGATATACCTTTGCATCACCCATCCAGCATCCAAATAGTCTCAATTTTGAAAATCTCAAGTCTCCGATGTCGGAAAACAGTTTGATGGTCATCGACAGGGTTCTTCGACAGCTGCACAAATACTTCCATAAAAACCAACCTTCCAGCGAATGGTTTTGCTTGGATCGACCTATGATGTCCTCCAGCCGACTTTTAGTCTTGCAACGAAATTGTAGAATTAGTGTGATCGGATTCTACCAGATTTGAGGAGCAGCCTGCCACTATTTGCAAACGAAACCGACCGCCCTTTGAAAAGGTTGCAGTGGACGTGACGCAACAAGGTAACTGCATGGAATCAGCCGAAATTATGCAAAAATCTTCATCAATCAATATCACTAGCCGAACTCTGCATAGTTTAAAAATTGTGTGCAGCTGTGATGTTAGATTGTCTCGTCTCTCCGAGTCTTCACCCGATAGACATGAAGTATGGAAGATAGCTTCAAAGAACATCACAATAGGGTTGCGATGCGCTTCTGTGGCGGGATGCTAATTGTGGTAGCTCTGTAAGCGTTTTGTGATACCGGGCTGCATCGATCTGTCCTCCGACAGCACCCACGTTGCTGGCCATGCAACCTTTGACAGTCGAGCTCGCATCCCAGCTTCCACATGTTGCTTTTAGGTAGAATGTCAAATTTTGATAGAAATTTCAGGCTGTTGTCTTCGGGGGAGCAAGGGCTGTGCTTTCAGAGCGTCTGCTGCCGAACTGGCACTGAGTTAGGATGGCAGTTAGGCGTCATGCTTTAATATTAAAGTTGTTGACATAACCATCAATTATTACCTGAGAGGAAGTGAAACACTGTTCATTAAACAAATGGTTGCGGGATGAGGCGTACCTGAAGAAGTGCAACCACCTACAGTCACACACGGAAGATTATACAGTTTTTCAGCCATAACAATCCAACAACTTCCATAGAAGTTCGACCAGCTTGCTCCTGAGGTCTTCTGCGGTGACTTCGACCTTTTCGAGGGTGTTTTGTAATTGAATGAAATGTTTATGGGACAGACAGGAAAAAAAATCAATTTTCGCGTGATTCCACAAATTCAATGCGTTTTGGTGTCGTAGAGACCTACGAAGGCAAGAGAGCTGGGTACCCGATACCAAGTTTCTGCAACTTCTTCAAGAATGTCAATCTATGTTACGACCGGTGACTCAAGAATGCTCGTCGGGGGACCGTTGTCTTTTTAGGAATCAAAGGCCCTTCAAAGCTCATCTACTGGTGTAACGATGATAAAGATGTGGTGAAGCCAAACTTTGAAGCGTAGACATCGCTTTCTTTGGTAGCTTAGAAAGGATTCGAAACTGGGGCGTACGCTTCATTGCTGTAATGAATCCATTCGAAACCCATCACAATGAATGACTCTGTGTGCATGAATGAGGAATATGCCGATTGCTTTGGAGTGAAAAATAATAGCATCAACTACTGTCAAGTGTGAAGGCTGCAAATTTAGCAAGTGAGCGAAACAGGAGGGGGCTGGAGAGCATTCATGGAGGAGCCGATATCAACTGAATTCGAATGACTGGGAGATGAATAGTGGGCTGTACGATCACTTGAAAATTCTAAATCGTTGTATTGAGTTATGACATGAGTTCTAACAGCGTTACCACCAATCTTCGGCATCTATTTACGCCGGAGCTGAGCACAAGGGTTACTTGAAGGCGCACCTCCCCAAGAAAACGGGTTTTATGGATTGTTGATAGGAGTAACGGCGAATCTTTTGCGTTTTAAATGGGGGCTGGTACGTTGCCAATCTATATTAATTGATGAACAAACTTTCAATATTGCTCCTGATGGTATTGGCCGCCGTTACGGTGGCTCAGGATGAACTACCCTTCGCCGATGCCGTAGCCAAGTACGGTGTTAAATTCGCCAACGAGGACGAGAAGAGCTACTCTCAAGGCGTTTACAGCGCTAATGTGAAGAGCATCAGGGACAATAACGCCAACCCGAACAGCACTCACAAGGAAGGAGTCAACTTGTTTGCTTTCTTGACGAGGGCAGAGTTCAAGGCCAAGTACCTCGGAGCCATACCTCCCAAAGGTGTTCAGGTGGCCGCCTCAACTCCAACCGTTGGGTGGAGCATACCTACTCCGACTGACTGGACTACGGTCGCCAATGTCGTCACTCCGGTCAGGAATCAAGGACAATGCGGTAGTTGCTGGGCCTTCGCCGTCGTTGGTGCTCTCGAAAGCCTCAGGTTTCAAGGCTACCGTGTTGCTGGAGCTAACTTCGCTGAGCAACAGTTGGTTGACTGCTCAAGTAGTTACGGTAACCAAGGCTGCAACGGAGGATGGCCGACCAATGCTTTCAATTATGTGAAGGCAAAAGGCATCACGACTGAAAGTGCTTACCCGTATACCTCTGGCAACACAAGGGTCACAGGAACTTGTAAGACCGTAACAGTTAGTTTGTTCAAGATATCTGGCTACACTAATGTGGCTGGGAACTGTGACTCGCTGGCCGCAGCAGTCAAATTGAAGCCTGTTGTGGTCGCTGTCGATGCTACAAACTGGAGCCCATACAGAAGTGGTATCTTCAGCAACTGCGCCAAGAACATCAACCACGCAGTGCTTCTGGTGGGAGTTACCAGCACAACCTGGAAGATCAAGAACTCATGGGATACCTGGTGGGGAGAGACTGGATATATGCGACTCTATGCCACTGGTGGTGCCAACACCTGCGCCATCTGCGCGTACGGTAGCTATCCCATCAAGTGATCATCCATCCAATATCGATATATTTAAATTCCTCACAATTTTGCTTCTTGTCATTTTATTTAGAAAATGGGCTGATTTGAGACACAGCAGCTCCTTTACTGTGCTTGGTAGCTTTCCAAAATAACTTCACTTATGAGCTATAGCTCCGAAAATCATGACCTTTCTCGCCAAGTTTATCAGTAACCGAAGACTCTAGGCCCCAAACAGTTTTCCTCAATAGAAGTGAAGGAAGTCTAAACAATAATATGAGCTCGATTCTCGATCACCGAGGATGAAGGAGGATTCTCAGTATCAGGCTACGTCGATGTGTATTCCTAGACTTGTGACGAAGTGGCTGCTGCCTCATAAGACCTCTTGCAGTTGCCGTTGATGCCAACAACTGGGATGGATATGCTCGTGGAATCTTCAACAACTGGAGTGCTTTTCGTTGGGCGTCAACCAAGATCTATGGAAGATCAAGAATTATTGGAATACCTGGTGGGGAGAGAGTGGGTTTATGCGATTCAATGCAGCTAATGGTAGCAACACGTGCTTCATTTGCTAGTTTGCTAGCTGTATCGTCAAGTGATAAAGTGATCGTATCCACAATTTAATGTTTATCGTTCCTTACAGTTTATTCGTCTCGGGCCTGAAAGCGTCAGATAAGCTGACCCGGAGACAGATCTGTCGACGGTGCTTCGGGACCTGATGCTTGTTGGTTATAATAGAACAAAGTAAAAGAGCTTTGTGGTCTGGGCCAGGAGCATAAGTACCTCGGAAGGTGGATTGGTAATCAGCTCAAAGTCACAGGCCATCTATTCACAGCTGCACATATAGTGCAAGACCAGCTACATCATTCACTCTCGCTCAAACCAATTTATGATGCTCAAAAGACTCAGGTTGAATCTGATGGAGTCACAGCAGCTTCATGACACCCAAGTCTACTTCAAGACAGCAGAAACAGGAGCACCTGCTACGAACACAACTCTACGTGTTTGAGCAAGCACTAATGCATCAAATAGAGCCTAGCCTGAGTCGCTATAAAGCTGACTGCTTATATCTTACCTTATACGGTCTCAAGCAACGTTTCACTGAGCCTCCTCCTCCCGACCTCAGCCACTCCACGAAGGTTGGCCTTGGCAAAGAGGGGATTTTTTGGGAGATCAGGTCGCTTAATCTCAAAGAAAACTTTGCGAAGGGCGAGCGTCGATCTTCTCTCGTGAAATTCGGGTATATTACACAAACTTGTTTTCCCTTAGTAAAGCCTCGTGTAATGCTCATCCAAGTCTGCCTCGGTTTGGTCTTACTGTTAATCTGCGCTTTCACTAAAGCAAATGATGGAGAAATTTATGCTAATTTAATAAAAATCATCCCTCTTCGTTGTAGATATGATAGGGCGAACAAATAGGGCAGCCGTCAATCCGTTCTGGCTATCCATCCAACAGGTCCTCAAGGTGATGTCCTTCCGATGGCGTAGAACGAAGCAAAATCGCCTCTGCCATCAGATATTAGCTCGATCAATTCAGCGTCACTGAGTAATAAAGTGTACCGCTTTCTTTTTGAACGTCATGTATAGTAGTGACCATCTATCCTTCGGCAGGCTGCTCCGTCCCTCTGCCAATATCAAAAGGCACACTAATATCAGAATCAGCTTGGAATTCCAAGTTACCCGTGTCAACGAATGTTATCAAGTCGAAGCAAAAACAGCTTTTCGCATCCAGCATCCTTGTGGTGATGCCTTCCGATGAGATATTTGGGATTGTCATTTCAACGATATTAAAGTCTCGAAGAGTGCTTGAGCCAAGGTAAGAAAGACTGTTTATGACCATTTCCCATACCTCTAACTGTCTCAAGCGTCAAACCTGCTTCGAAGTTAATACGAATCTCGAACAGCATATTCTCACTTTCTCGAATTCGCATGTACTTGTCTCAAAACCTTACTGAAACAGTTGGTGACCCACCCAGAGGCACGTCGCGCGAACAGTGCTTCAAACTCACCGATCTATACTTTGCTGGTAAACAAGTCGGGGAGAGGAGGTTTCTTGCTTAATAAGATGATTGACAAAGTCACGCAGTTACTTGGCCAGCTCCGAAGAACCCTGTTATGACCCTCCTGCCAAACCAGTATTGCTTAAACAAATAACCAATAAAACCCATTGAGGTTCGACTCACAGAGATCCTGGCAAAGAATTCTTCTGAGCACCCTCGCATCCAAAGACGCTGCACTTCCTGCACTTCCTTGTGAAGGAGTAACCGTTTCGACTCATTACCAGCCAATCGGCAATCATGTTCAGCGAGTCATCGGGACAGTCAAGATTATTAACAACTGAAAATCGAAAACTGAGGCGGCAAGAGACGGTGAGCAAGATGCTGGAGTAAGCACCAACTTAATGCAAGATAAGGTGCTGCAATATGGAGAGCATGAGCGTCGATATCATAAGGATAATCCTCCCAGAGTTACTGCTTAACGAAGCGCCCATACAAATATACGTATCAGCCCTCTGTGTTCTCCTGTACTGCTCAGATGGGTTTGCGGCATCGGGGGATTGTTGAATCTCGGATGTTAGATATTTCTGTTTAAATGCAGGCCTCCCCCAACAGTTGATATTAATTCATGGCTAAGCTTTCAATATTGCTCGTGATCTTGCTGGCTGCCGTTGCAGTGGCTCAGAATGATCTCGCCTACGAAGATGCCAAGGCCAGGTTCAGTTTCTATGCTGTTGATGCCGATCAGGATAATTATCGTCGAAATGTCTTCAATGCGAATGCCGCTCGCATAAGGGCCCACAATGCCAATCCGAAGAGCACCCATACGGAGGCTGTCAATGAGTTCACCTTCATGACTTAAGGGGAGTTTTCAGCCAGTTACCTTGGAACGAAAAAACCGAACGATGCAGGTGCTCAGTTTGTTTCAACTCCAGTCGTTGGATGGAACATCGTGACTTCGGTCGACTGGACTACGGTCGCCAATGTCGTCACTCCGGTCAAAAATCAGGGAGGTTGCGGTAGTTGCTGGGCCTTCTCCGCCGTTGCTGCAATCGAAAGCCTCAGGTTCCAGGGCTATGGTGTTCCTGGAGCTAACTTCGCTGAGCAACAGTTGGTTGACTGCTCAGGTAGTTACGGTAACAACGGCTGCAAAGGAGGATGGATGACTTATGCCTTCAATTATGTCATCGCTAAGGGTATTGCACTCGAAAGTGCTTACCCTTACACAGCAGCTAAGGGAGCTTGTAAAAAAAGAATAGGCGGTCCCTTGTTCAAAATCTCGAGCTACACATAAATTCTTTCTGCAAACTGTAATGATGTGGCTGCTGCTCTTGCGTTTAGACCCCTATCGGTGGCTCTGTGTGCCGACGGCTGGCAATATTACTCAAGCGGAGTCTTTAGCGTTTGCGGCACTTCAATCAACCACGGTGTACTCCTCGTGGGGGTGACCAGCACCACCTGGTTAATCAAGAACTCCTGGGGAGCCGGATGGGGACAACAAGGATTTATGTATCTCGACGCAACGAATGGCGCCAACACCTGCAAAATATGCAACTATGCCAGCTATCCCATGTGATCGTACCCATCAAAAACCATTCATTCCTCAATGTTTCTTTCGAGGTTGATTAATTGGAGCATTTTGAAGAAACTGCTTGGGCTTATGTGCACAGAAACATAGGATCACCTTCTCATTGAGTCTGTGGGTTAACACTTCTAAAAGATCCGACATCAGAGTACGACTCCAAATCGGACTCGAACAACGATCAAGGAAAGAGGCAGAATACTTTCCACTCCTAATGTGTGCTTCTCCCATCACAACCCGTCGCTTTCGAGTTGCTTTGGAAGATGAACCAGCACCTCAGCTCTTGTTTCATCTAGTTAGGCAGTATTTTGTGGGAGTGATAACCCGAAAAGTCAAGAACCCTTTCGTTGTTAGAAACAATGCTGCTGATGATGTGGCTGGTTATCTTCGAGCTGCTTTTGGTGACCCCTTGTATTGTTGTAACAGCATTTCTGTGGTTTTTACGGGTCTTGCTGATTGGTTATGTGAGAGTGATCGCCGTCAAGAAGAGCACTGGCACACCCTTCCTCTTTATTTCTTCGGATAAAAAATATTGCTTGTAATCCAATCGGTTGTTACCGAATGCATTCAGTCTACCTTTCTCTTTTTTCCTGATCATTGCAACACTAAATATCTTGGATTTTCCTCAAACAAATAACAGTTTCCTCGCTTTTCTCAGATTTTGGTTGTTGTTGTTGCCTCAATACCCTTCTTAATATCATCAACAACTCGCCCGGAATGCATAACCAGAACAGCACTTGAAACTCGTCGAGATTCCTCAAGCAAAAGTGAGCAAAGGCGAGGCTTTCATTCTCGCGAGGATGATTGAGGAGATCACGGAGTCTTAGCCAGGCATGAGGAACCCTGATATGACCCTCCAACCATGCCAACCCAGCAATTGACCAATAAACACATGAAACCGCATCGCACAGAAGTCCTGTGGATACTGCCGCCGTTACTTTTTAACTAAACGTCGACCGATGCGAAGAACCAATGGGAGAGGGCAGTGACCATACTTTTTTGGGGTTATTGAATCTCTGAACGTTAGATTCCTGTCGAAATGCAGGCTTCCCACACAACAGTTTATATTAATTGATGGCTAAGTGTTCAATATTGCTCATAATCGTGCTGGCTTCAATTGCAGTGTCTCAGGATGAACCGACCTTCGCAGAAGCCAAGGTGAAGTTCGGAGTTCAATTTGTCAACTTTGCCGAGGATGCCTATCGCGAACAAATCTACAACATTAACTTGAGGAGCATCCGGGACAACAACGCTAATCCCAATAGCACTTACAAAGCAGGAGTCAACCCGTTTACTTTCTGGCCACAGGCAGAGTTTGTGGCTAAGCTCCTCAGAGCTATCCCTCCTGAAGGTATTCGGCTACTTGTTTCAACTCCAACCGTTGGGTGGAACATAACTACTCCGATTGACTGGACGACTGTGGCCAACGTCGTCACTCCGGTCAGGGATCAGGGACAGTGCGGCGCTTGCTGGGCTTTTTCTGCTGTTGCTGCTCTCGAAAGCTTTAGATTCCAGGCCTACGGAACGATTAATGCTTCATATTCCGAGCAGCAGCTGGTCGACTGCTCAAATAAATACGGTAACCAAGGCTGCACGGAGGATGGATGAATAGTGCTTTCAATTATGTGAAGGCAAATGGCATCACTACCAAACGCGCTTACCCATATACTTCTCGCACTACAAATAGAGCAGGAAGCTGCAAGATAGTCGGCGGTTCGTTCAGGATATCTGGCTACAAAGATGTTACTAAGACCTGTGACGCAGTGGCTGCTGCACTCTCCTATAGGCCTCTTTCGGTTGCTGTAGATGCTACAAACTGGAGCCCATACACAAGTGGTATCTTCAGCAGCTGTGGCAATGCGGTTAACCATGCAGTGCTTCTAGTGGGAGTGACCAACACAACCTGGAGGATCAAGAACTCCTGGAATACCTGGTGGGGAGAGAGTGGATATATGCGACTCAATGCCACTGCAGGCAACAACGCTTGCGCAATCTGTTCATATGCTAGCTATCCCAACAAGTGATCTCATCCACTTAATATATTCCTCAAGGGTTCTTTCAAGTTACTCGATTAATTTCATACTCTCTCCCGATCCAGCTCCTCCAAAACAGTATTCATATCTCCCAAAGCATCAGCCTATTTCCTCCTTCCTTATTGTAATTGAATTCGGCTATCTTCAAAGATTTTCATTCCCTAAGAATAGTACAGGGAAAGCATTCTTCCTTTGAGTCCTATTCGCCTTTGGATGTGGACTCGACTCCCTTGATATCTCCTCCTACCTCTCCCGGTGTACTTTGTGTAGTATAAACAGTTGCACATGTAAAGGATTCGAGCTGTATGCCAGACCCATTGAATATGAAATATTTGTTTGATTAGGAGATGGCCAATTTTGGGTGTTGACATAATGATTAAAGGGAAAGAAACCAAACGTATGATGGACCTTCTCCACGAACAAATGCTGGCTTTAAGGGAGTTTCTCGATTTTTGTTCAGATGGTCAATAAAATCGATATCTTTTGATGGATGAGCATCGAACAGTCCTCTCCACTGCCCCCGAAAGGAGTCCCATATTGATCAAACAGATAAATGTTCACGCGTTCGGATAAACGCCCGAGAAGCACACGTTGCAGGTGTTGTTCCCGTTGATGGCGCTCAGCCGAATAAATCCCTCTTCGCCCCAGCCCGTGCCCCAGGAATTCTTGATTTTCCAGACGGATCGGTTAACACCTACCAGCAACACTCCGTGGTTCGGCTCCAGAGTACAGTTGCCAAAGGTGCCATTCTTGTAGTACTGCCAATTGCTTGCGTCCACCCCAACCGCTACTGGTCGCCCAGTCACTGTGGCAGCGAGTGCTTTGCAGTCACCCTCATTCACCTGAGTATACCCAGATATCTTAAAGGCTCCTCCTGACTTGATAAGGCAGTCCGGACCCATCCCATCCTTATAAGGATATGCTACTTCGGTTGTGAGCCCTACTTACTTGACGTAGTCAAACGCGTTGATCATGTCCCCGCCGTTACAGCCGAGGTTACCATGTGAACCTGAACAATCCACTATCTGCTGTTCAGAAAGATCAGCTCCTGCGGTTCCATTTACCAAAAAGCTGAGTGATTCAATAGCTGCGACTGCAGAGAACGCATAGCAAGATCCACATTTCCCTTGATCTTTGATGGGAGTCACAACGTTCGGTACAGTTGTCCAATCTATGCTGGCGGGATTCCAGCCGGAACCTGGATTGTTAGGGCTTGGGACTGAGTTGATTGATTTGCTCCTAACCTCCACGAATTTGATTGGGTCAATACTATCTGCGAGGACGACACAAGCAGGCAACGACAGTTCAAAGTACAATGCTTTGAACTCCGCCTGTGTCAGATAAGAAAATGCGTTGACACCTTCAAAGTAGGTGATTCCAGCTTCCTTGTTGTGCCCACGAATATAAGTCAGGGTGAGATCATAGACTGCCTTGCGATAGGTGTTTTCGGTGGGGTTGAATTTCAATTTGTACTGCGAAGCATACTCTTCGTAAGTAGGCTATTCGACACTGGCGACCACCAGAAGCACGGTAAGAGCAGTCACTATGAGCCCTTTCATTAAAGATTATTGAATCAAAACATTGCTCATTAAATCTTATTAGGTGGTCTGGAAGACTACAGGCTGCGCAGTAGCAACGGAGCAACCACTTTTAATCCTAAGGATCAGCATTCTGCCGACAGGGATATGCCTAAAGATATTGCAGCAATGATCAAATAAAGTTGGCAACCCCAACGAACTTCTGGACCATCCTGATAGCTTGCGAGATGTCCTCAACGTTCCGATTTATCTTCGTACGCTTTTGTCTTGACTCAGGGTCTTCACCCATCAATTCGAGCTTAGCTGGGTTGCGCAGAATCGTAACGAGTTAGACCTTGAGCTTGTCAAGATAGTCACCACAGATCAGAGCAGCAGCGAAGTTCTTCCGGTCGCGTAGCATGAAGTAGCAGAACGTGAAGCTCTTCATTACAGTGGTGAGGATGTTGCTTAGCTGATCCTCTATCTTGTCCAGATGGGCATTCATGATATTGTTCAGGAACTTTGATTCGACAGCGGGGTTCTTTCGGTTTTCCTGCATCAGCTTGTAAAGATGCTCTCGGACAGTCGACTGCTTGAACTCGTGCGAAATTACCACATCTCCTTGAGGTTATGCCTCTTCCTCTTTCTCCTGTAGCATTTCGCTCATTACTGTGTCGGTTTGTTTCTTGACACTTTTGACTGTAGTTTCTACTCCGCGGAATTTCATGCCGAATTGCTTAGCGAATCGCTCCTCCAATGCCTTTCGGCTGAGAGTGTACACTTGTCGTTCCAACGGGTTCTTGCGCTAGTCTATATAGTTGAAGCTAAGGTTGGGTTACTCTCGATCGTAGTCATCAGGCTCCCACATTGGATACTTCATTTCGCAGTAGAATTGCCGCCGGATGAGGTCCTCTGTATCTGCTTTGTACTCCTTGAGTTTAGCTTCAATTTGCGCCATGTAAGCTGCTCGCATGGTGCGATTGAACTTGCTCTGGCCGAATAACTCTTGCAGTTTATTGAGGATGTGCCGATGAATATCCTCGAACATTCTGTCTGTCAGCATCTTCGACTTCTCGATAGTCTGAACAATACACTTGTTAAGGAATATCTGGTTCACGTAGTCTCGGTTCGGTTGCATTCCACTTGCCTCCATCCAGAGAAGTAAGAGTTCAACCGGATTACTTTCAATTCTCTCTGCGAGGTATTTCTTCTCTTCGTCATGTTTCGCCGCGCTTTTTTGGCGGATGAGTACTTCTATGGCATCGTGAACACCGATCTGCTTTCCGTTACAGTTATTGTCGAAGTTTGTAAGGAAGTCGTGGCAGTATTCATAAAACTTCTTCTCTCGATTTTCGGGACTGATTTCCTCGGGGAGTAGCTTCTGCTTCCGAACGTAGTCCTCCAGCAGATCTTCTAACTTTCGGATGATGTTTGGATACTACACTCTGACCTTATCTGCGAACTTCTCGATAATTGCTTCGATCAAGGGTACTGTGCCAATCTGATCTCGATACTTTTTAATTTCGGTTTGGATTTCCCTCCTTCCTCGGAGATTTGGGAAGGACTTTTAGATGAATGCTGCGTCCAGATTTTTCAGTTTGTCCTCGTTGGCGAATATTTGCCGAATGCTGACCTTGTTATTGTTGTCTTCATTGGTGCGGTTTAGCGTGCAAAATGTCATATCGTTAAACTGGCCACCGATAGTGAGGGCTGTCTAGATCTTTTCTCCGGCATTGTTTAGGAGTAAGTCAAACTTCGTCCTGACGAAGACAGTTCGCTTGAAGGTTGGGTCCACCTTCCTGACGGCTACAAATGCCTGTGAGGTGTCCTCCTCGTTGCATGATGGAAGCACACAGAGGAT
>ERZ724508.489-NODE-489-length-28175-cov-5.707681_pt1 | contig 28175 bp, 44 predicted proteins | sample MGYA00376041_ERZ724508 | MGnify/ENA primary metagenome ERZ724508 (study PRJEB28724, sample SAMN07190887) | wastewater metagenome | isolation source: effluent of sewage treatment plant in Hong Hong | place: USA: Christiansburg, Virginia | collected 2016-03-01 ...
GATGTCGTTTGCAACGGAGTCCATCTTCTCGGATGTCGATACCGTCTTGTCATTCAGAAACTGGTTGTTGGACTCCGCTCGGATCAGCTGCTGCTCTGTCTGTCGAAGTTTCAACTCGAGTTCAGCTGCACTACCTTTCAGCTTGGCAATGTCACTTTGATTCTTTATCAACATCTGGTCCTTATCCTCAATGTTGCGTAGACTATTGGCGAGGAGTTCGCTAGTCTCCTTGAGTTATTTCTCCCGACCCATCAGTGTTCTTCTCAACTGCTCTTCCTTGTGTTTAAGGTCGTTGATCAGTTGCTTATGCTACTACTCTGCCTTTATCTTCACGGCAATCACAACCTACTTGTTTTCCAGCAGCTGTTTCATTCTCAGCTCGCTGGCCTCCAAATCGGCGATATGCTGCCTCGACAATCTCAGCTCATCCAAACTGGAGTTTTACTTTGACTTCCCATCCTTCTCCTTCTTCTTCAGTTCCTCAATGCTTATGTCCTTCCGATGCATTTCCTATTTCAGCAGCTTTAGCTCATCGTCGTTACGCTTGAGCTCCAGCTGGAGATAGTTTACTCGTTCGCTTTTTTTATGCAGTTATTCTTCCAGGTCCACCAACCTCTCCGACAGTTGCCTACGTTCTTTCTCGACTGATTTCAATTTCGAAGTTTCCAACTGTCCTGCCTTTCGTTCATTTTCTGATTCGATCAGCCTGCTACTGAGGTTAACAACGTTGGCCTCGAGATCAGCAATGATCTTCTTGAGAGTATCCTGCGATTCCTGCTGTTTCTTCGAACTTCGCTTTTCCTCTTGCCCTGCAAGCAATTATTCCTTGAGCCTCTTCACCTCGTTGCCAAGTGTAAGCGACTTCTCGTGAAACTAAGCAGCTCGCTTCCCAACCTCATCGATCTGCTTCTTCAGCTTATCGTTTTCATCACGGATGCCAGTATTCTCTAGTTTTTCGTTTTTGAGGAGCACTGACATGGACTAGAAGTTGCGTTGGATTGCCATGATGGTATTGTTACGCGTATCGATCTCCCTTTTCTGTTCCTCTATCTTTCGCTTCAGCTCTTCGATTAGTTGCTTCGTTAGGGATCTCTTACCAGCCCCGGTTGTTCTTTCTGCTGTAACGGCGGTTTCTTCCCTCGCTACTTATTCACGAAGTTGTAGTCTTACTCCTCGGGCAGCCGGTTTTTGCTCTCGATGGTTGGAAGTCGGAAGCTCATAACTATAATGGAACGGATGAATATTGAAACTCGCCAATCATTATTTGTAGTATTGTCGCCGAAAGCTGCTCTGTTGGTGTAGCAGCTGCAGGATTTATCGAGGGCGCATGCGGTCGTTCGGGTCAAAGCGCAACATTCCTTTGAGGATGTGCCGTAGTTCCGGAGTTATCGTGATACCGGAGATGCACTACTCGTCCAGCACGTGGTCCAACCGACGGATGGTTGCTATCTGCTTTTCGATGATCTTCTGGAAGTTACGGTCCTTGACTGCGAAGAGACCCACCTTATTACCGTAACAACCTTTGGCAGTAGTTATATCTGTGCGGTAGCTGAGCCAAAGTGGTACACCGTGCACAATTTCAAGCAGAATACAGCCCAGGGACCACACGTCGATCGCCGATTCGTTTCGGTAGTCATTGATGACCTTCAGCCCGACCTTATCATACTCCATTTCATTTTGATAGAGGATGAAGTTGAGGATTTCCGGTGCCATATACTCAGGCGTCGCCATGCTGAATTGCTTGAGATTTGTAAAAAGAAAGCTCGAACCGTAGTCAATGAGCTTATACTGAAGCTGACCGTTCTATTCCAGCAGGAGGATGTTCTCAGTTTTGATGTCTGAGTGGACGATATTGTGCTAGCCCAACAGTAGCAGAGCCTGACACATCTACACCACCAGTTTCAGCAGTTTTGATTGGTCAGCAATGTACTCCTTATATAAGCCCTTATAGGCAATTTTGTATTTCTTTTCGCCCTCCACCTGTTCTGGCTTGAGACTGTACAGAGCACAGCCTAACGTGGACTCACAGAGTTCGTAGAATAGCCAGGTATCGTCCGGTTTGATATCGTAAGCGAACAGTTTCAGGAGATGATCAACTCCAGGGTGATTCTAAAATTCTTCCCTGACTTGCCCACCAAATTAAAAAAAGAAGTTGCCAAACCATATTTCTTTGAGATGCGTCTGATGGTTGTTCTTCGATAGGATCTGCTTTATCGCGAACGGTTTGCGACTTTTCTTGTGGAGACCCAGCCACACTAGCGAGAAGCCTCCCTTACCCAGTAACCTAACCTTCTGAAACTTATCGGGAAAGCGATCACCGAACGTCTCCAACTACTTCTCGGTAAGATTGTATTCGTTTTTTGTCTATTGCTGTTATAGCTCCGAAGACGAGGATTGCTCTGTAGGTTCGGGGTGTTATTATGGTACGTGTACGTGGTTGTCTTTGCTCTGCTTTTCAGTATGTTGGTTGTTGTTGGAATTGTGGTTAGGGCGAGTAGCCATTAGCAGCTTTATATGCTTTCGCGATTCCTCTGAAGGAGGGTCTCGGATCTTCGGTTAACTTTTGTGCACTGGCCGAAATCTTGTCTTAGCCTGTCCGCTTTCCAGCGCTGCCCGACGTTTGGCGTACGGTGACAGTATTTCTCCTCTGCTCTTACTCGTAAAGTAGCGGCCTTCAAGTTTCTTTGCGAGTGCTTGAAACTCTTCCTTCGGGCTCGTCATATCCAACAGACTAGGCCGTTTGATCGTTGTCAACAAAGCACGCTTCGGCTCGCTCCTCCGGTTTTCGATCATGCTGACTTCAAGTTGGCTATTCGTTGACGAGCTAGGTCTACATCCTTGCTAATGACTACATGCGCAGCCGCACCTGTGGCGATTCACGGCCTCCAGGGGAATGTCTTTCCAATACAATCTTGGCGACTTGGTCACCCTCCGTTAGAATAGGTTTGAGTCGGTTCACAAACTTGATGGTCTTCCTCTCTCTAGCCTGCCCAACCAGATCCCTCAGTTCAGATCGACCTTCTGGCGCTACAACCGAGTGTTGCTGGGGTTACATTACACTGGTCTGCCGAGCTCCACCGCCTAATTATATAGGCAGAGGGCCGCGGTTATGATTGAGTAGCTCACTTAGAGGCCCCCACTCACAACCGAACAGCGTTCGATAGGCTGCTACAGACTGAGTACCCCAATGGTAGACGTAGAAAGCAAGCTGTCGGATTGCGAATATGGTCTGGTAATGTTGGGGGAGCACCAACTCACCAAACAGACTGTCGCAGTTCGCATCGTCATCAAGGATCGGTTACAAAAGGAAGGCAAGGTGCGAAGGCTCGCCAAGCAAATCGCTTTACAGCGCAAGCTTCACCATTCAACCATCGTGCGACTGTTCTAACTCATCGAGACAGTGGATAGCATATACCTGGTGTTCGAGTGGGTCGACGGAATCCGTCTGTCCGAGCTGATAGGTTCGAGAAAGAGGTAGCCAGGTGGTTAGGATAGGCTAAAGGAACAGCAACTCGTTCGAATTGTGTATGAACTGCTGCTGGCGCTGGAATACCTGAGAAGACAGCATATCGCGCATTGCAACCTTTCACCAGAGAATGTGTACTATCTGCGTGGTGATCACATCAAAATCACTGGTTTTGAAAACAGCAAGCAGTACTTTCAGCAGTAAAAGCAACCACCACTCACTAGCCGTACTCAGTTTTGTAGCCAACGCAGCCTCAACGGCTAGACAGCGATAGAGCGTAGCTATGGTGATCCATTCGAAGCGGATGTCCACGATGCTGGGGTTATCTTCAGTGAGCTGCTCTATGCCCAGGGAACGTCGCCCAGCAAGTCTAATAGAAATGGTTCGGTGGAGGGATTCTCCCAACAGGCTCGGAACCTTCTCGGGCTCATGCTCAACCGCACGAAAGAATAGAAGGTGCCACTGACCTAACTTCGCGCCCATGCATGGTTCCAAAAGTAAGATAAACGATTGCTGCTCAACATCTCCAACGAAACGACAGTATAGCCACGAATCCTCAAATAACTGGAGCTCTTTGGTATCGATAGGAAGTATGCTTTGAAATGCATTATGAAGAATTAGTGTAATTACGTCACAACTTTGTACTGGCTGTTACGAACTAAGCGTACCCAGTAGTAACGAGTTCCATCAGGAACTGGCGGGTCCAAGTCTCCTCCTCTAGTATCGACCTCTATCAAAACCACCAAGGAATTTGCCTCTCAAAAGACATTAGAACTGAAGATGAACCACCATAACCACCCAATAAGTACGAATAGCAAAAGCAAGAAGAAATTTCCTCCGCGTCCCCCGAAGAGCAAATAAAAAAAACGACACAGTAATGAACCCCGCAACCGCCCCAACAAGCGTTCAGCAGCCAAGAAATTTACGATATACGAATCCTCAACGGACAGGAGAAATTCCATTGAGAAAAACCATCGTTCATAGTAACCAATCGACCCCAAACCGGCAATACAGAGCAGCAATGACCACACCCAAAAACGAAACAACCCGAGAAGAGCATGAATTAATTTCAATCTATCCTAATCTTTATGCGAGTAGGTGCTATCTTTAGAAACCCGTCGAGACTACAGGAGCAGGGCAGCGAATCTAACAGCTGTGTAACTTGATTGGCGTCGACCTTCTCCGACTGTCTGTGTGGACACTGCCAAATGTACATGTCGGCTCGCTTGTCGAAGTGCTTTGCGAGTATTTAGTGCAGCACTTTATTGGGCTTGTACACTATCCTTTCCTTTGCTCGCGGGAAGAAGCATTTGAAGTCTACCAGCACGATCACTTACTTGTAAGGCAGTTCATAGTATTGGAGGTAGTTCAGCACTTCCTTGACTTCGTGGGCAGGTTGTATGCTACTGCTCTCCAAGGATTGTCCGCATGGGCATTACTTGAGTTCCTCCAGTACCTCCTTCTCCAAACAGTACAGATGGTGGCAGCTTGCCAATCGAACGGGTTGCACCAACAGGGCCTTCGTATACTCACACAGCAGTCCCATCGAAAATCTTTTGACTATCAAGTTGAACTCCTGCGTGTTAGTTTGGCATGTTCGGCACAGCATCTCCACCACTTGCTCCATCCATCGCAAGTCATACTTATTGTATATCATAAAAAATATTGGTCATCATGAAAGCCTCGCTATTGGTTATCGTAGCTGCAGTGCTTTTCATAGCCAACTCCACACAGCTCGAAGCATCAGAATTTTTCGAGTAGAACGATCTCAACAAGGACGGTAAGGTGACACGTCAGGAGATCGTTGATTCCTTCAAAAACTCTGATAATGCTCAGGGCATCACAGAAGAGTCAGACTACTACTACGAGATGGCTGATGTGCTGTTCAGGCACTACGATGACGACAAGGATGGTGGCATCTCCGCAAAGGAATTCGTAAGGTTCTCGGATGATGTGGCAGAGCAGGACGACTACCTGTAAGAACAGAACAACCAGGAAGAGGAAGAAGCTCTCTGATGATCACCAAAAAGAGCATCAAACATGGTATACTAGGAATTGCTTGATAGTCTCGGCTATGTAGTCTGTCTTGGGCAGCTGCTCCACCAACTGCTCAACTTCGTGGACAGTGCGTGCTTCCAAAATAGCTTGACGTTCCTTGGCAAGCAAAGCCACCGCGTATACCGCGAGTATCTCCAACGACTTCATAGCTATGATCCTGTCGAAGAGGTAGAACACCTGTTAGATGTCCACGTATCCGATGAAGCAGTAAAAGATCCATGGGAACACCAGCCTTAATGGCTGGATACCCATACCGTTCAGGTGCGAACAGAGCTTGCGTTGGGTGGAATCCATAAGCTCCTCGAACTGGAGTGAGAGATCTTCGTTAGAGTTGCTGGTGTACATAGGATTGATCCTGGCTCAGAGCTTATGGAGTGCAGGAGGCAGAAGTACCCGCAATAGAATTCTCGGAACAGGGCGTATATGGTTTCCAGCTTGAGACTGGTATAGCAGAACGGTGCGATGTATCGGCTGAGGTTCTTGCAAGGAAGGATCTGGCTTAGCGGAATTTCCTACTTCGCTACTTCCACTTCCAACCCCGTGAATATGTGCGGATGAATGCGTGCCTTTTATTGGATTGCACGATCCCTTACAAACATTTTAATGAGCCGACGGATCTCCTCCTTGAACACAAAGTAGCGCTAGTCGTTGAGGATGTCAGTCACATCAGCTGTTACTATGTTATCGAAGGGGTTGTTCTTCTTTTAGATTTCTTCGAGCAAGCTGGAAACGAGACGTTGGTCCTCATCTAACTGAAAATACTTGCTGTACAGCTGCACACGCTCACCATTGGTGCAACCGTACTGCAGGTAACGCTCTATCTCGCTCTCCATGAGCTCACTTTCCAGTAATCTAATAGCCTTCTTCTCGCGGTCTCGATATGCAGCGTTCTACCGATCCCTCCCCACAATATTCTCTGGGTGGCACATGAACTCAAACCGTACCTTAATCTCGGCATACTTTGGCACCCTCACAATCTCTATGGGGAACATGAAGCACTCCAACTGGCGAATACGGAGAGGTTGTTTGATTTTGATGGTGGTGAGGAACTCCAGCATTGTGGCAGCGTCGTATACGTAGTTAACCTGCGTTAATAGTTGGGCTACCGACTCGTCCTACTACTCATCCTACTCGTCCTTGCGCAGCTTGTTGGTAACAGTTCTGAAGGCTCTTATGAGGCTTTAACACCATCGCAGCTTGACATGATGCACTTCCGGCATGTTATCCTTAGAGAGGGGAACACGCTTGGCTGTACGGTTTGCACAGTTCTGTGCTGCACTTCTCAGCTGTTCTTCATAACCGAGCTGTGAGAGCACTCTCATCATTTCCTCCAAAGTCGGCGGGTTCTGATCTCTTCGATGTTTCAGTAGATGCTGTATCACCTCCTTGCGCACATTCCAGTACAACCTGCTTTCCTTCAAGATGGCGAGTACTTAGGCCGATCGTTGCAGCGACTGCTCCTTCGCCTAAATCATTCAAATACAATATAATACAACGTACGCGCCGTAGTGGCTTCCAACAGCCAAAGCTTACAGCTTAAATTCCAACCGATTATTGACCTTTACTACTAAAATAATATCATGTAGAAACGCTACGCTGAGACTTCATCAAGTAAGAAGGTTACGTTCTCTCCGAAGAAGGGTCCATTTGTCGAGGTGACCTACACACCAGAAAAGCTCTATGAGAACTTTATCTTCCGGTAGGTGACTTCCAACAAGAAGATCGAAGAGGAACGGAAGAAATCACGCTTGTACGAAGCCGAGAACCAGTTGCACCTGTAGAAGGTTGCTCAGCTGGAGACTGAAATCGTGACAGTCGCACGCACCCTCAACGAGCAGATCGACATGTACAGAAAGATGATCAAGGAACTGGAGGTGGAGAAACACAATCATATTATCCGGATTCAAGAGGAGTTTAGACTGGAAATCTCAACCATCTTGGCCAGCCATGAGGAGGTCTCAAAGGTTGAGCAGGCGAGGCAGGAGGAACTTGAAGCGAGAATTTAGGAGCTTCTTGCGTAGTTAGATTCCCATCGAGGGCACATCCGTGGCCATGAGGGGAACATTTCCAACCTCAATCTTAAGGTGAGCTCACTGGAGTCAGAGCTTAAACACACTAAGGACCTCTTGGCAAAGAGCGAAGCTGCACACTCAAGGTCTATTGAACAATACAAAAGTGAGATTGACAACCTAAATCGAAGCCACGCCGGCGAAAAGACCAACGCAAAGTCTCACTTCGAATCAATGCTCATGGACCGACAGAAATAGTTGGATAATGTGCATCGCATGAATAAACTCTAACAAGACAAGCTTGAAGCCCGTCGCCAAAGCGATATCTCTAACAAAAATAGTGAGCTCAGGGAACAAAGGGCGGCCTTTGAAGCTGAGAAAAGCGGTCTCCAACAACTTCTCGACGCCAAGGAAGCAGCCCACAGCCGCCTCAGTCAAGAGTTCGTTCGATAGAAATAGAAGTTCGCAAGAATAAGTGAACACCTATAACGCGAAATTGACTCACTCAACCGTCAAAATCACGAGCTAAAGCAGGAGCTTACTGGACTCAGTGAGGCCCATGCTGCTCTCAAGATGGATCGTGGTGCTGTAGACAAGGATAATGGAGCTCTGGCTTAGTAGGTGCGAAGACTACGAGACGTGCTCTTGGAATCGTCAACCGAAATGGACCGGTTCCGTGATTAGTTTGTCAGGATGGACGCAGAGAGGGAACGAGCTCGTCGCCAGCTCGCCTAGGCAGATAAGGAACTACTGAGGACAAAAGAACTTCTGCTGGAAAAAGACGAGTAATCACGAAACTGGATGTAGAACTACTTCGCTATGAAGGCCCGCTTTTGATTTCCACACTTTCTAAAGATAATGATACGTCACTTATGAAAGGATACTAGCCCTTACTGATCGGAATTGAACGAGCGATGAAACAGCAGCGAAGAAAGCCATCAATGACTAGGAGTAGAACTTAGCCAATTGATAGGCATCACCTATGGAGAACAACTCATAGTCTGATGCTACTCTCGCTCTTAAAAACCACTCAGAGTCGGGTTAGACTTATAATTAAAACCACGACAAAACACAATGGAGATAGAAACTGAAGCAGCTGCTGACAGCATCTAAGTGATATTGGAGTATGCCGGCAAGAAATATCATTACCGGCTGGGCGGAAATTGTCGGAGAGTGCTCATTGGTCGTACACAACTCACCAAGCTAAAGAAAATTAAGGATAGCGAAAGCAACCCTGTGCAACTTCTTCCCATTTTGGATTCCACGTATGTGTCAGGGGAGCACGCACTATTGGATATCAAGTCGATCGATCAGGAGCTTCGGTTGGCTTGGTTGATGAAGATTAAAGGGATGAAGCAGCTTCCAATTGAAATATTGAGAATGGTGGTGGGTTACCTATCCAGTCCCATCAACGTCTACCTGCAGGATCTCAATAGTACGGCAGGTACATTTGCGAGGCTACACCGCAACGTTCTTCGAGAAAAAGAGAACTTCTACCTGTAAAACCCAATAAGCGGGGAGGTTGAGTACTTTGAGAACCCTTACTGCCATGCGCCTGATCCCACTCTCAACAGTTTTCCCAACCGACTATTGAGGGAGAGTCACCTCGCAGCCCAGGGTTATCGGGTTATCAGCCTCATCAGAAACAGTAACTGGGACTATGTTGAGTGTGAAGCAACCATGAAACACAAAATATACTCGTGGGCTGTGGGCGACTACCAGGGCTTACTGGCAATCAACGAGTTCCTCTATAGCCGGTACGTGGCAGTGGTCGGCTATAAGTATCGCAGCTACGTATTTGTGATGGACACCCCTAAATTTACCCTACCAAAGAGCACCAGCATTGATTTCACGTTTGACGCCGAAATCACCCCCGACCGAAGGTTCAAACTGTCAACCTCCAACATAATATATAACAATCTCAAACAAGTCAAGTAGGGCGACCTTTACCAACCGCATCTCATTAGCGCGAAGGAAAAGATTCTAATTGCTGATAGGAAGCAGCTTCGGCTAACGGTGAATGCTTGCTGCTACTGACTGTTTATTCAAATGAGTAAATTGGATAAAGCATTTGCGGGATAAACTTAATCAATTGGTACGTTAAAATTATTGCATGCTCGGCAAGAGTATGGAGCATCATCTGCAGCTTCAGCGGTTGGTGACCTAGGAAGATAACCTCCAGAAGGAGGAGAATGCGATTGATTGTCTGCAGTACTTCAGTGACTGTCAACATCAACCCGACTGGGAGGCTTGGAGGCATCCCCGAAAAAGATTGGAAAAGATCAAAACGCCAAGGTTAGATACCGCGAGACCTACACTTCGCATGAAGCTTTAGAAGGCGCTTGCACGCACTCCAAACCCCTATCTTTCGAGGCAGTGCAACAGAACACCGCTGATTCTATCGACAAAACTAATTGAAAACCACGATACCAACCCACCCAGCTCTACTCATAAATCACTCTCGCGAGCTCGCGTGGAGAAGGAGAACATCATTGCTCGGGAAATACGCAATGCAACCAGACATCGGATAAAGCCGCACAAAGACCTGAGTCACAAAAGAGAGATGTAGCTAGTCGGGGAGGTGCTCCGTCGTAGAGGAGAAGGGTTTAACATCGACTCCCTCATCCGAAGGTTGTAGGACTGCCGGAAGCCTTCAGCAGGCGACGTCGAAGGCAAACTACCGCCACTCTGCATAAAAACCTACGATTTGCGCTTGCTATGACATTTTTTTCTCACTGATAGTGTTGTTAGGCTGTCAATTTCGACGGATCTTGACGATTTCCCTTGGCCCATTTTACATCATCTTCACCCGCATGATCGTCTTGACCTTTTGCTTTGTCTCTTCATCGAGTTGCTAGTTGATAGTATTGAAGGCTGTTATGTGATTCTTCTTCAACCACTCCAAAGTTTATTTGCAGAACTCGAATTCGTTGATCTTGGAAAGACTACAGTTGAACATTTCAGTGGACTGGACGTATACGTCTTCCTCATCGCTAAGGTCATCGCTATCCGCTGCCTACTCCTCGATATCGGCACTACTCCGACGCTTGAGCCGTTTGAGCACCTTCTCGTTGGTTACCATCGTGACACACAGGTAGAAGAGATGGAGGAAGTTAGCTTCGATGGCGCTACCTGCTGTTGCTAACCTCAGCAATTTACTCAGGCTTATGGAAAAGATTCTTCGCGGGAAGTTCTTTTCAACCTTTCGGCATTCCGCAAGAACCATATCGATAACATCAGGCAGCCACGCTTGGTTCTGAATGTGCGGATACCCGTAAGCGACGCAAAGCACGAGCAGCGCTGCTATACATTCTTGAAGGAAGCATCTGGAGATATCCTCGGTATTGTTAAGTCGTTGCATGAGGAATTGGATGATGCCATGCCAGAACTATAGTTCTAGCACCTCGCTAAACTCGCTGACCACGCACATCAACAGTAACAGAGCCTTGGCCTGCTAGGATTCGGCGTAGTAACGATCATGGTGCTTACTCAACATTGTCCTGCATGCGTCGAACACAAGCTTGAGATATTATCTTTGGTCGAGAATGAAGTTGCGACCTCCAACGAGCAGCAGCATGGTCAATGGGTAGATGTTGTGGAAGCTTCCACGGTACTTCGACAGGAGCTTCCCAAAGTAGTTGATGAGGGACAGTCCCACCTCGCTAACCCGACCTAACTGAGCAAACCTCACAAAGATGATGAGCAAGTCGTCATCGTACTCGATGCTCTTGGGCTCCTGGAGGTACTTAAAAGTCTTTTCCAGTTCGATTTCGAGCTGAAGATCAACGATGAGCTCGAAGGTAAGCCTCCTACTGCTGATGATTTGCCTGAGGATGCTCCAACAGCTGAGTGTGATAACTTGATCGTTCCGGCTTTGACGCTCTTTCAAGTTCACGTTTCCGACCATGTTGCATATCTTCTCTACGAGCACTTGAACGCAATGCTTGAGAAGCTGAGGGCGTTAATACAGCTGTTCGTAGTCCTTGATTAGTTGGAGCATAGCAGCATAGAGATGCTTACTGCTCGTTGTACCGTTCCTGACGAGTTCAATAAGACACGTCAGGACCTCCTCCATAAGTGAATGGTCATTATGGCTAAGTTGAAACATGGAGTCGAGCAGGCTGAGGTTGACAATATCTATGGCCGGGTTGTCGTGCGCAGGTGGGTAGTTTCCTCTGAGAACTTCGATGCTGACCCGCAGCATATCCGTTCGAAAACCTTGGTCAATTTTGTGAAATGCAGCTAAGTACTTCGAGATCACCAAGAATTGGAGACAGGAGTAGATCTCTATGTTACGGTGCTGAGGTACTTTCGTCTTCGGATGCTCCGGCTGAACTGCAAGCCATAGCAGTTTGGAAGTATTCGTAAATGCGGTGCACTTGGTCGCTTCTTTCGGTTGCTTTCATGCTCACCACGCCCAATATAACGAGCGCACGCTGTTTTTCCGAGAAGTTTGTGCTGCCCTCCAGCAATTCCAAGCAGCCATCAATGACAGTCTTCAGCAGCCCATCGATGTAGATGCACATCCGCATCAATAGTCGAGCAGCAACGATGTGCAGGACGCTTCCATCCGGATCTTTCTGCAGTGTGTTCAGACGATAGTCGTGGGTTCGTTCAGTCATTTGGTAGATGTAGTCGATGAACATTTCAGGTTCGGAGCGGAACTACTTATGTAGATTTTTGCCAATATCGAAGAAGAACAGCAAGAAACCGTTGAGGCAGTCCTCCCGGTGGTTGCTGAACATATCGTACTGGTCGGGAAGCTCGACAAGAACCGATAGGCAGACCAGCATTTGATGAGCACATTTCAGCACACTAGTGCCAATAATTTGGTCGGGTCGAACCCTTGAGAATACCACCATCATGGATTGAATGAAGTTGCGGAAGAACATTTGAGCATTGGCGATGAATGGGTTGCTATAGGGTGGGTGATTAACAGTACGGTCTGTCCTCTTGACTGTGAATATAGAGCATCGTAGAAATACCTCCAAACAGCCGATGATGTGGGACTTCATAGTGTTCAGAGACTGCGCCTCCTTGTTCTCTGCGACTTGGATGATGGATACGGGCAGGATATTACACGGAAGCTGTAGCTGCAGAATCCCATTGAGGGTATCGAAGACGTGCTGACTGTGAAGCATACGTTCAAACACCTGGTTTCTTGGTAGATCGTCGTGTCTAAAGCATGTTTTGAACATGCTGGTAAGCTCAACGCCAACTTCGACGATCTTCGGTAGCTGGGATGCTAACGGGTTGTCACCGAGCACGGCAATATTGTGGATAGTCCGACCCAGTTCAGCCAGCATATCGAGATAGCCCTCCAGCATCTTATCGATGAGGTTGAAGGTTAGTTGGTCGTAGCGCATTACCATTAGCAACTGTCCGCAGAGCGCCAGACATTCACATCGTAACAGGTTCAATGGAGCATGTGGCAGTACAACTTGTGCCTTCACAAGCTCGAAGAAACCCGCTCGAAGTTGATTTTAAGGGTCCTTCCGGAACAGCAGTACTTCCATAACTCCCAGTATGATCTTCTTCAGCTTGAGTTGCAGCTAGCAACTCAACAGCACCAGCATGTTCCGCATAAAACTAGCCTTCTCTTCGAGTGTACCATCCTGCAGCTTCGTCGCTATCTTTTTGAGGTATGTGCAACCCGCTACTCTGACGTTGTCTATGCTCACTAGTCCAAGTACCTTCCAACTGCGTATTCGACACCACCACAATAATCTCCTAAGTGAAATTCGGTAGTGCTTAGCGTTCCTCTACCTTCTTCCTCAGTTGCTAGCTGAAGGATGATGAACTGCAGTGCAGCTTGCGTAAAAGATCTGTAAGACTCTCCTCTCCCTCCATAATGTATATATTTAATATCGAAAGTTCCTCGCTCTACTCGCTCAACCCACCGCTACCAGTGTCTCTAAAATTGTATGATTATTCCTTTTCCCCTATCAGAAGTTGCGGTACTTGTCATGCCACTTTTTCTCGTCGTAGAGGTTCTCCACCGAGAGTTTTGGATGCTTAATGTTCTCAGTGTGCCATTCACCCGATTTTTCGAAGAGGAAGACCTCACGCAGGAATGTGCTGAAGTAAATCATTTCGGGGTCAACGATGAAAGACAATTTTAGCCCCACTAAGGAGCTACTGGCGAGAAGGTCGGAGTAGGTCCATGGTACTACGTTGTTGATGTCGAGGAAGCGTGGAAAGATACCACTGCTCCGCAACACGTTCAGCACCAATTGATCAGTCTTGGGACAGAATGACATCGAAGTGACCAAACTACGCTTTTGGTACATTTGCGTGGCCTAGCCATAAGCACTTGCTTTACTGATTCGAGCAGCATGGGCAGGAACTGTCGATAGACAGAGGCTGACTTGTCATTTGAAAGTAAATCGGACACACTGGTGCTGTTGTTGTCGATGGTGGTGGAGCGGTAGAGTGGGAGTGCCTCGGCAATGTTGGGCTGTGCCCTAGCCCGCATAATGTTGTACCGGAAGAGAAGCTGCGTTGGCTACTATCATTACCTTGGTGGTTAGGGGAGCAGCCCTCATAATTTTATGGATTATAATTGGGTGGATGCTCGCACTGTGCGTTGTCACTCTCCACTCTATAGAATAGTCGCCTCACAGCAGTCTAATATCCAATTTTCATCGATAATATTTTTATGTTGGAGCAGTAGCAGCGCACACCTACCAGAGAAACTGCCAAGCTTAGCTCGTATCGGTAGAAGCGCGCGGAAATCCGCCATGTGTCCACGTACTGAACTGCTGCTAGCGTAGTTCCTCGTCGAACACCAAGGACCTTTAGGAGCTGGCGGAGACTGTGAAGTCCAGTATGCGAAGGAGAGGACTCAGCCAGAGCTACCTTTAGGTGCAACCGGAGACTCGTTCGTTCGAACAACCCATTCGCCTACGACCCGCCGAGGATCTTACCGCAAACAAGCTGATTTAGAAATACTCGAACTCGAACTTTCGAATTCCTGAGGTGTTCGAAGACGAGGTGATGCTCCAACAGCTTGGAGATGCACCAACAGCCAAGAAGGAAAGAGTTCAGACAAAGCCTGTCATCAAGAAAAGTGCATCGTTCCTTGTACCGAGCAATAAGGAACAGGGGCAGAGGAGCATCTTTCAAGTTAAACCTGAAGCTGCCAAGACCATTAATGTAAGCAGCACAATTCCAGAAAGGAAGACGGTGGTCAAGGGACTCAAACCGTCTTCCTTGCTGGTCCAGCCAACTGGCGGCAGCAAAACCGATCGCAAGCAAGATCCAAAGAAGGGTATTGGCTTGGCCCAGCCGAACAAAGACCTTGCCAGACAACTGCTGAGTATTGAGCAACTGCAGGATGAACTGATACGAGGTCTCCCAGCAGAAAAATCCGCTCAAATAGTGTTCCACTTTGCCAACATCATGGAGCTACTGCGTGATAGCTGATCCCTTGCTCTGATCATTCCACACCTCACAGCATAATATTTCGAAAGGTATAACTTCCCCTGGATGTACAACCAGTTCACCGAGATCGACCAACGTCCACTGAACATTAACAAGGTTGTGTTGGACCCAATGCAAATCCCACGACCAGGCAAGCGTCGTAAGGTCAAAGCAAACTCCAAGAACCCTTACAAAATCAAGAAGATCCGACTGTTGGGAGAGGAAGCCATGCGAATCAAACGTCTCGATGGATTTGGATTACTCAAACTGCTCCGGTTCGAACACCCCAAAGAAATAATCCGTGCAGATATCAGTTACCGTCGCATCGTGGAGCTCAATCCCGATCACCTCGAATACTTCAGCAACCTTATTGAGCTGAACTGTTCGGAGAATGAGCTGAGGCTGGAGATGCTCAAGAAGCTACCAGCAGTGCAAACCGTGGATATATCCCACAACCGCATCCGATCGTTTCCGCTAGAAATGAATGGATTTCGAGCTCTTCGTAATCTCAACCTTAGCTTCAACGCGATTGAGTTTGAGTACCTATCGCACTTAGCAATGATGCCCGAGCTGCGTCACCTCAATATTGGCTTCAATGATCTCAAGGAACTGCCTGAAGACATGTCCAACTTCTAGCTGCTTGAACAGTTCGATCTCAGCGGCAATCTGTTCAGTTCGGAGTATAAAGCGGCACAGTTTTGGGGTAGTCTGGCAACCATTCCGCAACTCAAGCACGCAAACATCAGTAGGAACAAGATGCGGGGAATTCACACCGAAAGGCTCGCTGCAGGAAACTTTGGAACACTGGAGGTGTTGGACTTCTCGTTCAATAACGTCGAGAACCAGCACAATTTGATCTGTGCGCGGAATTTCACGGAGCTGAAGAAGCTGATAGTCACGGGTAATCCATTTGCCGTAGATAACGAGTACAAGGGACTTGAGATGGAAATTTATGCAAGGACGGGTGCAGAACTAGTTGTGGAACCCCTCAACCAATACTACCTGAAGAAGGAGAAGAAGGAGAGATGCCCAATACGCTTCGATAGGATCGTCAAGGTCGAGACATAATCATTTGCGAAGAACCGCAATGTTCTAATGGGCCTGTAGATGCCAAAAGACGACGATTATTCTGAGGTATTTTCTTTCCTTATTCTAGTCGGAAGAGTAAGAGGAACCCGAGGAAGAACCACAGGAATAAGAGAACCAAGAATAACCCATGTTCGTCACTGAGCAGATCAACGTCAAGAACAAATAAAACAAATCCAAGGACGGAAAGAGTGTGAAAAGCTCTAAGCTAGGTGGCCAATAACATCCTCCGTCCCTCCCCGACCAGAGCCAAAACCAATAGAGCAGAGAACCCAGCGAGCATAGCATAAAAAGCTAGCGTAGCCTAAAATACGACGAATTTAAAAAGGTAGCTGCCGAGCTGCTCGGAGGGTAAAAAGACTATGCACGTGCCTTCGACATCAACACTGCGTATAAAGCACTGAAGAACGTAGTGAGCAGGGTGCGCAACGAATGACTTCCCTACATTCTTTTGATGTGGCAGCTTCCATGAAAACAATAGAATGGTCAGTACTAGCTTAGCGTTGTGAAATTCTTTGGCATATAGCGTTCGTTTTCAGTTGACTACCATTCTATGTTGGGATGGAAGCGATACGTGCTACGTAGACTGCTACGCCCTTCGACATGAACAGTACGAAGAGGCACACAAGCCCTTCAAGGACTCCCTGCATAATGAACAGCGAGCTGGGGTATATTGCGTTGCACAGGAGGTCTACTATTAGTACAGTATGGTTACCATTGCGCTGAGCCGGATCTATTACGTAGTAGTCCTTAGCATAGCCCTTCATGATCACTCCGCAGACCACGTACATTCCTATCCGTAGTACTAAGTTGACTACGACAGTCCACACAAAGATGGTGATGTTGCTGCCATAACTTAATCAGCTACCGACTGTTTTTGCTATTTATGCTTTTGAATCCCCATATGCTGGTGATGGCCCAAAGAATATTCAAGCCCATGAAGCCCAGTGAGAGATAGGCGTAGTCCTCGCACTGTACTCGATAGTGGAAGAAGGCCCATAACAATTTCAGCGACTCATACAGCATGTTTATCTTTCCTTAAGACAATCCTTACTGCGAGGTAGCCGTTAGCAGCTTGAAGTATCTGTACCCTTCCCTCTTGTGTTTCGTTGTAAGCACTGGAAGTGGGTTCAATAAGCGGTTGACCCAACCCCTTTTGACGGATGATGAACGGCTTGGTGATCATTCACAGTATTATATCGGCAGTAGTAAGATAGGTGCAATCATCGAAGCCACTTCACAATAGCCACTGCATATATAACTTACTATTTAAATGTAGAAAGGAAAGAAAGAGGGTGACAGCAACATACTCGTTGCCATACGCATTCGCCCACTCAACCAGAAGGAGGTCAACTCGGGTGACTGGGATGTCATTCGCGTTCAGGACCAGCTGATGGTAGCAGGTGCCTTATGCAGATCATTCTGGACCCCATAGAGATGGAGTTCGAAGCCGAGAACAAAAAGATGCTGGAAGTTTTACACCGCTCCAAGGAGCAACGTTATGCATTCGACAAAATCTATCGAGATCACACGTCCGAAGAGGTACCGCAGACAATCTATCACAGATCTATGAGGAGACGGTTAGACCGCTGATACGAACAGTGCTCAACGGCTGCAATGCCACTGTCTTTGCCTATGGGCCAACTGGAACCGGCAAGACCTACACCATGCTTGGCAATCAAGACGTATACGGACTTAAGTATTACTGACCGTTAGCCTTAGTGTCCTGGCCATTCGTAACATCTTCGACGAGATCCGCCGCGATGATGAATTCGACTTCACCGTAATCATCACCTACGTGGAGATCTACAACGAGATGATTCGAGATCTGCTATTGCCGAGTCCTAGTTACCTTGAGCTTCGTGACGATCCTGAGAAAGGAATCGTAATGAGTGGTGTCACGGAATTCAAAGCGGAGTCAACCGAACAGGTCATGAACCTTCTCATCCTTGGAAATAAGAGAAGAACCACCGAAGCTACCAACGCTAACCAGACATCTTCGCGTAGCCATGCAGTCTTCCAAATTAATGTGTGTAAAGTTTCCAAGACAAAAAGTACTAACGTTGAGACTCTTATTGGCAAACTATCTCTGATTGACCTTGCAGGGTCCGAAAGAGGCACAGTTACAGAAAATCGCGGTCTCCGTTTGATGTAGGGGGCTAAAATCAACAGGTCATTGCTTGCATTGGCTAATTGCATTAATGCCCTAGGCGATAAGAATAAGAAAGGCTTCTTTGTGCCATACCGTGACTCCAAACTCACCCGCTTGCTGAAAGACTCCCTGGGAGGCAACTGCAAGACCGTAATGATTGCCAACGTGTCCCCAGCCTCTGCACAATTCTAATAGACAATAAACACACTGAAATACGCCAACAGGTAGGCTCTTACATTATCAAAGGTAGAGCCAAGAACATCAAGACTAAACTGATGACAAATAAGAAGCTGGTGTCGCTTCACATTAGCTAGTATAAGAACATCATCAACGATCTACGCCAAGAAATTGAACAGTTGAAGCTACGCTTAAATGAACGCGGATCGGAAGGCGAAGGAATAACCAACAACCTGTCGGAGGTTGATCTTCGCCGCAACAATATCCAGCAAGGCCCGATAGTAAAGGGTTCTGAGTGTACCTGCGGCCGGGGTTAGTAGGTCGATGAGATGCGCCGCATTCAATAATAAATCTTTGAGAACTTCAATGAGAGAATCCAGCTGCGCCGTGCGCTGATGTAAATTGAGTAGCAAAATGCTCTGAACATCCTTGAAATCAAGCGCAAGCAGGGTGAAATACTAATTCTCAAGAAGAGCTAATTCCAGGAAGACTCATAATAGGCACGACGTGCAACTGAGTAGATTCGGTCGCTGAGCGAAGCCATTACAACGCTGAAAATGTCAACGAACAAGAACATCATCACCAAGGAAATTAGAAACCTGCAGCTGATGGAGAGCATGGCGAGCACAAAAAAGATCCGTGACGACATTGCCAAGAAGATCAAGTTCAAGAGTAATCGCGACTTCCTTGAGATGGTTATCAAGAACCACGTGTTCGAGCTGCAGAATATAGAGTTGGAGATCAACCTGCAGATCCAGGAAAAGATCATCAGCGACCTCAAGAATATTATAGTCGCGCAGAAGAAGACCATAGCTGACAACGGGATAGAGACGCTCAAGCTTGATGACCAGTTCATCGATAACGAGGAAGTCGAGTTGGAAATCTAAGATGACGGGGAGCTCAATGATGACTAACCCTTCGCCGACGACGATGAGGAGGACTTCTAGAACTTCAAGAACATGGTGGCAGAGAATAAGGAGAAGATCCGAATGAACCAGCATTTCGAGCAGAAGGGCGAGAACAGACCGAACAAGCGTGATAAGTCAGCAGGCAGAGTTATCCTCGATAAGCGCGAAAACGAGAAGCTAAAGTCGTTCGAACGGTAGAGCTAGGAAGAAGATGAGGAACGCCAATCCGATCGCAAGGTACCTCCCAAACTTATTCATAGAAGGAAAAGAAAGGAATCCTACCACCGCAACCCTTCCCAAACAACCTGGGGGTGGTGGGCCAACTTGCACTGAAACCCTCGACAAATAAGAAAGATCCAGCGCCATCCTTTAAACCGGATAAGTAGCGGGAGCGAACTTCGGAGAAAGGCAACGGCTTGCTCGACTTAAACCTGAAGGGGGTACATCGTTAGCAATAGCTTTAGAAGAACATCCTGCTACCGAACATCAATACGAAGAAGAGAAAGGTTTGACCAAAGATGATGCCGGTTTCGTTACGCAGTTATATAATCGCATTCAAACTCGGTGCATGAGGAAGACGGCTATCAAGTAGGACAAGCCAGTCAATATCAGCATCAGCTTCAACATCTCGCCAAACGAGATTCTCAAACCGCAGCAGCCGCGCGAGAAGTGCTCACCTGGAGACATACGAGGTCGTAAGATTCGCAACCAAGAGACCCTCAAGAGTCACCGTGATACGCCGTTGAACACCTTCTTTGTGCCCTTTTCAGCGGCAGTTACCCATCGTCCCGAGGACCTCACAGAGAGAGAGACGTTCAGTAGGGACGACCACGAGCCTCGGAAGAAGCGCAAGATTAAACGGCAGTCCATGGACGGAATCTTCGAAAGCCGTCCTGGTCCGGAACAGTTGTTCATCTCCTGCGAGAACGACAAGATCTTCGAGTAAGCCAGCCAGTGATGTAGAAAGCCTTAGAACGCACCAACCAAGTTCACACCGATGATGTCAACTAGACGTAAACCAGCAATGAGCAAGCATCGAACGAGTATCACTAAACAACCGCCAACCAACGTGAGCACGAAAAGTGCGAAACTCTAGTCGACAGTACTGCGGTCGCTGATGAGTAAGAAGGAGCCCGAGGTCAATATATAACGCCTAAAACAGCTGATAAGTAAGCTGGTGACGGAGGAATTGCAGCGGCATTAGCCTAAAATGCAACGTATCAAGGCCACCAGCAGAGACATCCGTCCGCCGGTGCAACCGCCCAAATCTCAGCGCAGGTTGAAGTAGCGCAAGAAGAGCATGGAGTTTACCCGCAGGATTAATGAAAAAAAACGGCCGAGCAGCAAACAGAGTAACCGTTAAGTAGTGGTCAAACTCAACAGTCTCAAGGAAATGAACGATTCTGAGCTCATACATAGCGAGGCATCGGACAAGGAGGTGCTCAGTTCAACCGTGCCTCTACTGCCGATGGCGGGTATGCGTGATCTACATCACCCGCTGCCTAGCAATCCAACTTTGAAGACATCAGCCTCCCAGGCCAATCTAAGATAGCTCGTGAGGGTGCAGTACCCGGGGTCTGAACAACCATCCCGTGAATACTCCAGTGTCTAGGAAATGATGGCAATACGAATCCAACGGTTCTGGAGATAATACCGCACAAAAAAATTAGTGAAAATGTACATCAGTCTACTTCGTGAGACAGACGAAGGTCGAAACTATCTGTTGAATGAGATGTAGTACTATCGGGCAGACGGTTAGCAATACTATGAGGATGAGGAACTTTTACAGCAACAAGGTATGGAAGAAATGCACAACATGAGGCACGCAATGGACCCAAGGTTAAATAATAAACAGAGCGATATGCCACAGCAACCGCGAGTGACCAGCTTCCTCGAGGCAGATAGGTAGGACGTCTCCGAAATCATTGAAGAATACGAGCTGCAGGAACGGATGAACGAGGCATAATCGCAACCTAATCACACCCTAAAAAGCCCCCATAAACCAACCATAGCAGCAGTTAACAACGACGGGTCAGACAGTAAATAAATAAAACAGTTTCACTCTTTTCAGCTCGGCAGATAGGAGTAACCCAAGGATGTTGCAGAGTTCAAACGACGAGAGCTGAGTAAGTGGGACACCACCCTCGAGTTCATCAATCGGAACATGGATAAGCCGGATATGAAGGATGTGCTGATGCAGGTAATGCACCAACTTGAGCTCAACAAGACCACCCTCGAGAAAGAAATAGGAGTGAATAGGAAGGAACAACCCGATCGAACAGAACTTGCATCCTTCACGGTCGCCTTACCCAGCAAGCAAGAGAGCAGTCCTAGTCAATCCGAGTATTCCGAACTGGAAAAGTAAATCGGTGATTTGGGACAATCCTACATCTCCGATGAACCTAACGAAGAACTCAACTTGTTCAACTTCAAGAGCATTCATTCAGCATTGAACAGCCGGCGTAAGTCTCTTGAGATCAAGCGAAGTAAGGAGCTGCAGGTGCTGTAGAATAAACTGGAAAGTGGTCGGATCGACCAGGAAGTTTATGATAAGGAACGGTAGCGATTGAATAGGTGGATCAAGCATGAAGAGGCCGAAATTGTTCGTGCGAAGCAACATCTCGAGCGAGGTCTGGTAAAGGCCAAGCATATAATGGAAAAGAACCATGGCGACAACTACTTTCTAAAAAAGATTAGTGAGCACCAACAGAAAAGCATAAGTTCGGAGCTCAAGCGGTGTCTCAGCGACAACTTCATCAGAGAGGCCAAGCTGCACAACCGCACTGGTAAGAAGCAGCTGAGGGAGCGGGTCCACACCTAATCAGAGGAGTCTTCTGAGGAGTAAGAATCGAGACTCAAGCGAAGCAGCGAGGAACTCTCAGCCAAACGCCTCAAGGAGAAGCTCAGGGACCTCAGCAACAACTATGCACATTAATAGGGTGAATCACCTGAAATCAGCTACGAGTCACTTTCACGGTAGTATAACGAGAACTCCGAGGAAGAGTCCGAAGAGCGTAACATCATTCGCAACGAGCTGAAGAACCTCCGCGATGAAGAATAGCCCCTTGCGGAAGTTCAAGGGCTCTTAAGTGGGTCATTGAACCGTAAGATGGCCCTTCTGGACGAATCCGATAAATAGGATATCTTCGAGTTCATCTTTCTCGATCTCTGCATAGAGTTCTGCCAGGAGGAAATTCAGGAGCAGAAGTTGCAGCTTGTTAGGTAGTACATCCAAAGGCTCCGCCGACCTCCACCAAAGAAACCAAGAGGAATCAAGACCAACCTCACCATCGTTAAAGAGTACCTCAAAAGGTTCACGAGCTTCGTCTCCAGTAATTTTCATTCTTATGGCAGGAACCAGCCGGCAGCTGATGGATAGGGTTTGCATACCCATGGGACCAAGTGCTTTGGAAATGTTGAAATATATGCACTACTCCGAGGAGGACGCATAGGATTAGGAGGAGGATCTTGTTGGTGCACTTGTGCTGCCAGGCAGCACCTTCGAAGCCTTCGAGAATAGTCTTCTGGCAGGCATTGAATTCGACACCTACTACGATGACCCTGAAAGGTAGCACAATCGGACAGAGTTCTTGAAAGGAGTTATTCACATCCACAACAAAGCCATCTTCGATTCTCTGAACGAGAGTTTGGATTTGGAGAGACCGTTTGGTATTTGGGGGAAGCCCTTCCCCTGGAAGCGAGTACCTGAATTCGCCCATCAGCTTTCATTCGAACGAAAAGAGGTAAGCCAACCACCAATTTAGGAAAAATTCAAGAAGGCTACCGACAGAGTAGTATAAAACTGCACTTTCGTCTGCGGAATCATCATCGACAAGGAGGACTCGTTGGTCAATCCCGGAGCGAGGCTGTCCGAGTAGTATGTTGAGCAGATCCGTGAGGACCGCCTGTCGAGAATGCTGGCTGCTGACGTACACCCTCTTCGCTATTTAGCTCATCGAAAGTGAAGAACGCTTCGTGTTCTACGACGACGAATAAACAGAAGTGCTGGTGGAGATCAGCCAGCTGGCGTACTAACTATTACTGAGGGAAGCAGTAAGGGAACTTCTGGCGGTGCGAGACCGCCTGTTATGACTTGTTTTAATATTATCGGTATGAACGTCACTGCGGGTGGTAGAATCAAAGCCACCTTCACATACTCCAACAGAGCTTCATCGGTGGAGCAACGCATCACCAAACCAATAGAGATTCGCACCAACCAAAACAATGCGACAGGAAATCCGAACCAAGTTAGCCATCTGACCACTAGAATTAGTCCATTTTCAATTCCAGCAAACAGAAATATGGGTGATCATAACTCAGTGAGGGTATACAGTCCCATGCCAACCATTCAGCAGTGTAACTAATTGGTGAATCGACAGCCGTTAACGGAGCGAGATATGCATCATCGGCAGTAGCCGCCAACACTCGTTGAGCCTTACAACCAGAAATACGGAATTACTGGAACTCAGAATGCGAGTTATTCCAATCTCAAGCCTATCTACACTTCGCCGGAACGGCCACGGTAACAGCTCATTTATCAACCAATTCAACGCTCCCGTAGGAACCCCTTAGAGCCTGAGTTCAAGCTCAGATCTGCGAAGGGTCGACCGGACACTCCCCCATAAGTGCGCGCTGCTCGGATGCAGGCTCTAAATTCATAACCTCTTCCAAACTTTTCGAATCCAAACAACTGTGCGTGGTGTAAACCCGACCGAATCTAGTTCGACAACTACTAGCACCCCACCCACTCTTGGTGCTGATCGTTAAATTTTGATCTTATCATCTATCAGCTTTCACCACTTTTGTCTTTTCTGTGGTGTTCAGATCCAGCGACATGATCTTGAGGGATAGGCCCTTTTCGTAGTGTTCCCTGACCTGCGAACTATTGGGTTTTTGGAGGATAGACCCCAATGTGCTCTTACCCCACTTTTCATCGTAGGTGTTTTTCCAGTGATCACTCGTTTTGGTATTCGAATGCTTCATTTTTTCTTCGTACTTGGTCTCATTGAGACGACGTACAAAGTCTTCGCTGTAGCGGTAGCTGAGGTCACGGTTCTGCACGCGGATACTGATGAAGTTTGGGAATTTCACTTCGAAGGAGTGGCCGAGATCCACCAAATCACACAGCGCTTTTGCGAAGGCATCATGAGCGGAACTGACAGTCTATTTACTGAGGTAGCATGCTTGAGCAATGGGCACTGGGTTGCAAAACGTCATTGAGAAGCCCTTCTGATAGACGGAGTGCTGGCTTTTGGGCTTGGTGAGTTCCTCCTTACCTGGATACCTCAGTAGCGTGTTCTGCAGCTTCTTATCGGGAACGAAGCAAGGACTACACTTAGGACCATTTGTTACCGAATCTTGTGGATGTGTCTTCGGTCCTGTCTCTGATCCTCCAGCTCCTTAGTAATGTCAAAGTTGCTAAGCTGAGCGGGTTTGACCAGCTCCGAGCCAACCTCATTAGTGAAAGCTCCGAAATTACGGAAGTTGATTCCCTGAATAGACCACTACCTTACCCTACCGTTCTCCATTTGCTCTCGAAGATATTCGCCCGTAGCCTTAAAGATAATGGTGAACTGGGCTTTGGGTTCGAGAGGCTTGTGACTTTCATCGGAGCGTGGTTGCGGCTGTAGATGCTTCCCAGCATAGTTGTTCGGGTGGTTGATGATCCTTCGTAGCTGCCAAATGGGTACCACACGAAGATGTCGTCCATACTCATCGCCATTTTTCTGTAACTTCTGAAATAATAATATTCGAGAAGGTTGGCTACGGTCTTTCAAACCAAACTTCTTCGTTATCGGCAATGCTGTCCAACCAGCAAACTATCACAGGTTCTTGAGCTGCAACTGTTACCAGTAGAACGCGATGGTTCTGTCGAGCATCACGAAACTCACCTATACTACGCGGTCCTGGAACAGTTCTTTTAGGTCACTAGCGGGGACATCCTTGAGGAAGCTCAGGGTCGAAGCGAGGAAATGTGCTTCCACCATAATGTAGTTCAGAATGGACATGCGAATGTACTCCTCGCTCACCTTGATCTTGGAGCTCTTTTCGAATTCAGCGATGTAGAGCTTCAGCAGGTCGGAGTAGTGTTGCTTGAGATCGGTAGGCTTGAGGTTCTGCACAAGGAAACGGAGGAGGTCACTAAGCGGAAGTCCCACGAGCCCATACTTCCAATCTACTAACTTCAGTCCGTGCTCATTGAAGAAAATATTCTCGCATCGAAGGTCGCAGTGCATAAGCCCCTTAATCTCAGCCTTGTCAAAGGTGAGCATATTGTTCAGCATCTGCTTGTGCAGCGCTAGGAACTTTTGAAGGTCCAGTTTCGCCAAGATTTCGTGAAGGTGAGTTCCCTGTAATGGCGTCCCCTTGAAATCAACATGCTGCACTGCATTCCACAGTACTGTCATTTAGGCTTCGAACAGAGCTTGCACTCGTCCCATGAACTCTTCACAAAGGATGTTGTTCGGTGCAAATGACTTAATGTTCGAGAAAAACCTGCTGTAGGGTTCGAAGTTCTTCTCGATGTCTGGGTTGTTGGCTAAAGGTGCGTGGAAACGGGCCAGCTGAACAACTGCCTTTTCGGCAGTCTTATAGTCTATCCCTTAACTTTGACGGAACTGTTTGTGGGTCGTTTCCAGGTCTTCCATTAACAACGTGAACCGCATGAAGTCTTGTCGAACGATGGCGTAGTAGACCTTAGTCAGTAGTTCAAGTTTGTAGCGTTCCTGCGCTTCCTTGGATTCAAGATAGCGGTAGGCATTTACCTCGCGCAGGTAGGTCCGATCGACAGCCAGAAGGGCATTGATCCAGTGTTCGGGTGGTAGTATCCTGGCGTACTTTATCATGAGAGTTTTGGGAGCAAGCCCTTCCTTGCCTTCCTCGTAGTGCAGCACAAGCCGACGTATTTCGCTCATGGCACTTTCGTAATCTGTGATGTGCACCTCCACCTTCACTATGGGTCTGAACCCATGTCCCTGCAGCATAAAATTGACAGCCTGCACGTTAATATCCTCGTCCTTTTCCACGACCACCATTTGATTATATAATTTGGTCGAGGCACGCATATCACACCTTTTCATTGTAGTTGGCTATGTTACGGTTGAACGGGTTCTGAGGTGATTTTTTCCATTCCTCCTGAAGCATCTCGATGTGCTGTGAACGCTTCTGGTTTGGGTACTCCTGCTTAATGCGTGGAAGGTTCTATTCGAGGTATATGTTCCAAGCGGCCTTCATTCGCTTTTCTGGATGCTTGTCCGCACGATCACCCAGCTGTAACTGTTCCAGTGCTTCTTCAACGTTGTTGGCTTTTACCTATTCCGTAATCTCAGTATTGGGGTTCTCCTCCGGCTCTTCGTCATCGCTATTCACAATGTTTAGTCCCATGGCTTTTATCTGTCGAGCAGCGATCTCGGCAACCGTCAGCTTTTTCACTTCAGGGGCACGCTTCTTACTGTACTTAGCCATTTCTCTTTCCTACTCCTCCAACAGCTTCTTCTTCTCTTCCTTCTTACGCTGCTCCTAGTACGCATCCCGCTCCTTCTCCTTCTTCTTGTTCAAGTGCTTCTAAGTTTACTCATCCTTCCACTTTGATCGTTCCTTCTGCTATTCACGCTTTCGAGCCTCCTATTGCTTCTTGTCTTTCTAGCGCTATCGCTTTTCAGCTGCACGAGGGTTGACGCCCCACGATGACATCTAAATTCCAGATAAATCTTTTATAAGGTGTTTACTTCTGGCTGATAGCGTTCGACAAATTGGTATTGCTCAGGCGTAGCAGAATATCTATCATTAAATGATTGGGACGTTGAGCTGTGGTATCTGCACCGAGTGCTTCAACGACAAGTAGCTGACTCCGAGGGTATGTCAGAAGTGCGGCAACAATGTGTGTCAGTCCTGCTTGAATGATATCCGTGCCAAGCATGATGTGTATGCTTGTCCGTTCTGTAAGCAGGAGACTAAGGAGGTGTGGCCGAAGAATCTACCACTTGTCAACCTCATCGAAGCTGAGAAGTCGGCGATAACCTGTGAGCCACATAAGCGCAAGGCTGTGAATTTATGCTGCAGCTAATAATGCCAACAGCCAGTTGCTATGTGCGACCTTGCTGAATGCTCAAAGTTACATAAGGAACGAGGCATGAACTCAGTGCAGATGGGTCTACTGGTTGAGACACGCACTGACGACAAGGAGGAGTCACAGGTGAAGATGAAGGTGCTCAGAAACTTCTATGCTGAGGCCTAAGCTAACATTGCCTTGCTGATGAAACGCAGGAAGGAGGAATCGCTGATCGAGTCGTACCATAACTAAAAGGACCGCAAAGACAGCAGGAACAGCAGCTCAAAGATCCTATCGAAGCTCAGAAGCGGCCAGGCGAAGTAGCTGAGTTCCAAGTAAGTAGCAGTCCTCAAAAAGGAGCTGCTAAACCAGGAGTAGGAAGAGGAGAGCTAACTCAAACACAGAAATTAACTCATTGTTCGCAGGGAGAAGCAAATTCTCATTGAATAGCTGGCTCGGTTGGTGGAAGAGCTGAAAGTCGATCTGCTTCCCGTATACAGCTAGTCAGAGATTAAGGCGAGCCGCATTTCGTCAGTCGTGGAAGCCAAGCTGGAGCCCGAATTCGAGTTTATCAAGGAGGTGCTCAAGGCTAGCTTTATCCCGAATCTGATTTTTGATGCGGATACTCAAGAACGTGGGTTGTTCAAACCCCGCATTTCTGGACAACCAGACCTTGTGTTCCTGATTGAGCTGAAGGATCGTTGCAAGTTTGGAGTATACCTGCCACGGCACTACTCTAAGACCTTTGGGTAGGAAATGTTCATGGTAGATAAGGACGCATTTGTGTTTTGGGTCAACCAGCACAAGGTCTTTAAGGCGGCGAAGAATTCGTATGCGCAATACGATG
>ERZ724508.490-NODE-490-length-28173-cov-6.394836_pt1 | contig 28173 bp, 52 predicted proteins | sample MGYA00376041_ERZ724508 | MGnify/ENA primary metagenome ERZ724508 (study PRJEB28724, sample SAMN07190887) | wastewater metagenome | isolation source: effluent of sewage treatment plant in Hong Hong | place: USA: Christiansburg, Virginia | collected 2016-03-01 ...
CGCCAGGTCGCCTCCTTCTGCTGACTTGAGAAGCAATTTGAACTCAGTTATGCCTAATACCTGCCTCCACCAACAGGAGGGACACTTATGTTCGTCGTAGTATCTAGCGGACCTCCTCGCCAAAATTAGGTTTGTAAAACCATTGTTGGCAAGGTTGCCTATCAAACCATCATCTTCAAGCTAAATCAGACACCGAATATTGGCATTGACTGCACTTAAGTCGTATTTGGTAAAATCTGCGAAGCTACTATCACGACACCTATCTCAACGGTTTGTCTCTTTGACAAACATAGCCATCAGATCAGCCAGATAGCATCGCAGCAGGTCTGCCGAAGTGCTACTATTGGCTTCGTCGATTCCTTCTATAAATAATGTTCCTCCCCGGCTCATGCGGATCTTAATCAGGAACTTCCATTAAATTCTCGTGGAAACAAACACAGCCTCCCACCCATATTTCATTGGCTTGATGCCATCCTATGTTAGTGAGGAGTGTACGTTATACTCAGGCTCTCGGTGAGGGTTCAGATGTACTGCCTTCTGGAAGTATTGCTGCATGCTCCGGTGCTCCTTCAGGATACGCTTGGAGTATATAATCTATTCAGTGCAGTAACGCTGCGCTTTCTGTTCACGAAACTTAGCCTTGAAGTTGGATACCGTTTGTGTAGACAGTTCCATGAATTTGCTGATGTTTACAGGCAAGACCAATTCCAGCGTTTATGTTTCTCCAGTAGCCAGCTTTATAGTTGCCGTGAGCCTTGGCTGCTGGAGCTTGAACTCCAAGGGCACTTTGAAGCTGATTGTTTGTTTTTCCTGCCGATTGGGAGAACACTACTTTATCTGCAGGTTGGCAAAGTTGGCTTCAAGTGGTTCAAGTATCTCAAGCTGAGTGTTCATTTCCTGAACTTTATGAGAAAAGGTGTAGAAAAGCGTCAACCGAAGTCCGTTATCTCTGCAGGAGATGACTCCGACTTCCACCGTCTCATTCTTATGCAGTAACTCCTTGTTTCTCAGCAGCGGCTTCCGAATTTTCAAGTTAGCATCACTGTTGGGTGCTCCAATGGTTGTTGCGCTCTGTTCAGACTGCGGTTTATCGAGACGGAACCTTCAAAGGCAGAAGGACGAGAACTTTTAGCGAGCTCGCCTGTAGAACTGAGTCTATCCAGTCTGTTTCGCAATGTCTTATTCTCGTTCGAAAGGTATTCTATCTCGTTGAGATAAGTTGCTGGATCGCTCACTCGACTTCTATTACTGATACTCACCTCAGAGCGTAGACTTGTGATCTCACTGCGCTGCTCCTCAATCACCTTCATATACTTGCGCTCCTTTAGTTGGCTTTCTTGGAGGCTGCGTTCGAGCTCTTGAATACGTTCGATGTACATTCTCGTCATTTTGTCCATTTCCAAGTCCAAAGCTGTTTTGAGCTGGTTTTCAGATTGTTGGTGACGCTCCGTCGCGTTCTTTCGTTGGGTCTGCATAACGATCCAAGATTACGGGGTTAAGGTTGCGTAGTATATTCATATCCTCAGACACCTTTGTCTTGTTTAAACGCAGTTCAGGCTCATTGTAGTTCTTGGATGGGAGAATGAAGTGATCGACTGCAGTTGCTGTCTTGAAAGTGGGTATGGGCTACATTTTGAGCTTGCTAATGATATTCGCTGTCAATTCATTAGTTTCGTGGTAGCTTGTGTCGAGGGGGTCCATTAATGGTTCCACTATCACACTTTCATCTTCCAAGTTGGGGGCTTCGATCATAGGAGTGTCTTTTCTTGCGATTTATATTTGTTCTTCAGCTGTATAGTGTTTGATAGGAGGAGGAGGCAATGGTTCCCTCGTATTCATTTGCCGTTTCTTCATAAAATTTGGATTGTTGGCGGAGTTGATCTCTACTGATACGCAAGGAACCTCTACTCTTTGCATACTCTTCACGTTACTGTCGCTGAGTGAGGGTGAAATTTGTTCGACGAGATCGTTTCGACAGATAGAAGCATCGAAGTAGACCCTGGCTTCGGATGTTTCACCCATCTGAGCGATACTTCGCTCGACTGAGACTATACCACGCTCAGCAGATATACCGCCATTTTCCGATGAGACAGGCTTACTTGTGGCTGGCGACTGGAAAAATTCGTGTCTTGAGACGAAGATATTGGCTTGCGGAATAGGTGGAGCTGGAGACTGTACTTACTGCTCAGAGAGGAGTTCCTCCACAATCTTCTTACCGTCGATACGCAGCTGCCGATAATATTCTAAGGCCTTTTTTAACTTGGCCTTGGTCTACGGCATCGTGTCATCAAAGGAGTTCTTGCTGTCGTTCAGAAGTCGATGAGATTCAAAATTTTGGCAAAACCTGAATTAGTTAAAGCTTACTCAATTTCGCAGTCTTAAAAGTTGAGGAGTTTGTAGCTATGGGGAAGGGGTAACCCGAGACAGAATCCATCCACAATGTCTTTGCTGATGGAGTGATGGCGGGTGAGCAGCGCTTGCCATAATCTAAGCATCTCATAACACATCCTTCTGATAGTTTTGCTTTAGGAGGTCTCGAACAAAGGGTGTGAGAGCTTTTCCTATTCGAAGTCGATGAGGAAGATGTTTCCCACTAACTGCAGAAGAAAAGTATCTCGCAGCTTTATCATAATTTCAACCTCTGCTGTGGTAAAGAGTTCGTTGAGGAGTCTCAGCACCATCATTGATTGGCTGTTGCTCTTTGATTCCGCCAATGTCACTTCCAACAGCTGAACATAGTCCTGAATGCAGTTGCTATCCCCACTTGCAGCTATTCTTCCCAACAACGCCAGGTAGTCTCCATTGGTAGTGTCATCCAATTCCTTCCGGGCTTGCTCAAAAACGAAAGGTAAGAAGGTGCAGATTTCTTTGGTACGGTGTTCAGAGCTGTCGCATTCTCGGAAAACCTTGGTTATTCTACAATTAAAATTTCTCTACTTTTCTTGGTCTGCGGGCTTGTAGTACGAATACTAGGCAGGAAAGCTAACTCCGTTGTTCTTTAAGGTCAGGTACATACTCGCGAACATGGAAGGGAACTCGTGGTATTGGTATGGACTCAGGCTCACCAGCTTTCCCAATATTTCTAACGTCTACAGCACAATTATGTGTAGACTCAGACCCAGCTGCTCGAGTTCTGTTTGTCGCTGTGGGTTGATGTAGTCGCTTCTATTTTTGAACATAGACTTTCCTCTATCTGACGCCTTTGAGTCTTTTTGGTGGAGAGCAATGCGAGCCATGATTGGTAGCAGCTATGTTTCGACGAGCTTGATGAAGCAGTAGCTGCCACTCTCAAGGTTTTCTTTGAGGAACCGAATGGCAAGGAGCTTACTTAGAGGTTGAGCTTCCTCTGCAGCAAGGAGTTTTTGCATTGTGGTAACAGTCGAGACCGTGGCAGGGCTGCATAATGGCATTTGGCGTACATGTTCCGCTGCTGGATTAACTCTTTAAAGTATCCACTCAACTGCTTGTAGTTCTTGTTGTCATGCAGACAATCGGCAATGTTCCGATAGTGCTAGTCCAGCATTTAAATTTAAGAATGCAGAGTCAGACAGTCGGCTTACGTAGCGGTGAGAGCTGACCTTTTCGAAGTAATTTAGGCTCGAGGTTGTTGTTCTCTTCGTTTGATGGGATCGGTCGTTGACCAGCAATCGGTTCCAAATTGGCGTTGGCAAGCGCAGCTCGGTCCTTCTTGGTTGGAGGTGTTTTATGCGGAATTTTCTCGGTGTTGCTACCCTTCGCATTTTTGATGACTGAATTGAGGCTGTACTCGCCATTTTCCTTTTCGTTGTTGGATTTTTGAATGCTCGTATCACGATTCTCCCTCGGGTTTCCTGCTTCTTCTTTCTTCTCAAACACAAGGTCGCGGTTTTCTTTGAAATCCTTGGCAAGGTCCAGCCCTTGTGTTTCGTTGACCTTTGGAAACACCAATTTTTTGTTTTTGAAGTAAAAGGGAGGCACACGATATTCTTGGCTTTCCTCTTTGTACTCGCATACGCTTTTGATGATTTCGAGCTCTTCCTTTGTGAGCAGCATCCCCAGGATACAGTTCTGCATTTTCGTTTCTTTATTCATGCTCCGAATCTCCTCCAACAGTTCCTCCTTATCCTTGTAGTTCTCATAGTTAATGTCTTTCAGGTCGCACTCCAGCGATTTTATCTTCTGCTTCTGCTTCTTCACAAGCTTTTTGAAGTGCTCCAACTGGTCTTCTTTGATCCCCTCCACAGTCATTTCGTCATCTGCTGAGGTTACATTTGTGACTGCCTTCACTGCTTCTTTCATCAGCGACTCTCGGATCCTATGGATCTGTTGAATCTCCTTGGTTTCTTTGTCAACATCTTTGGCTTCGAGGCGCTGTGCCTCCAGGGTTTTTATCTTTTACTCTAGTCGTGCTCGTTAATCCTTTTCCTTGCTGAGTTGCTGCTACTTGAGCTCTAACTGTTGACGAAAGTCGCTTTCCTGTTGCTCAGAATTTACATGCTCGCTGCTTGGAGATGACATTGGCATTGACGGTGGCAAAGAACCTCCATTTTACAGCAAGTGTTTCAATCGTTTGATCTCTTCAGCATACTCTTTCAGCAACGCGTCTTTCGGATCTTCATTAATCACAGGTTTGTTCTTTATGAATTTTGCCCTGCTCGCATATCTGAGCGTCGATAAAGTCTCGTCAAAGTTGTAGTCGGCTGGTGAGCAATTGGCAATCATGACTGTTTTAGTGTTTCCACCAAGGGAATCTTGAAGCAGTCGAGTCAACTTTGAATCACGGTACGGAATGTGCTGGGTCTTCCCATCCACAAGTGCACTAATAACATTGCCCAGCGCACTCAGTGATAAATTGATCTTTTGAGCTTCCTTAAGCCGATCACCAGCAGCACCTGTTTTGCTAATACGCTCGCTTCCTGCAAGATCGACCAAATTTAGTTTACCAGCTACGTACCTATCCTCTCCTGTCAGTGACTTCTCTGCAGTTTCGATGAAGAGCATGAATATTGAGTGCGAGCGAGACGAATCCTTGTTCATGAGGGTCTCTCCAACTGATCGATTCTTGTTTCCGATGTTCATGAACGTCATCAGTTATGCATAAGTCTTGGCAGCATTCATGGAGAGGTCCTTGACAAAGATGCCCTTCTCAGGACTTTCCTTGACATCCAATCTCGCCTTGACGTCCTTACCTAAATTAGATTATACGAATACTCAGCAGGTCGTGTACTTCCTCATTGTATATCTCGATGAAGCTGCAGCGAATGAGAAACTCCTTATTGGATGCTTCAGCCACAACGTTGAGAATATGCTTAAAAGACCGAGGAATGATCCCATGAAGCTCTGGCTCTTCCAACTTACCAACCATTGAATGCGTTTTGCCACAGCCAGTTTGTCCGTATGCAAAGATTGTGCCATTATACCCCTAGATAACGTTTTCCACAAGCTTAAAGGCAGTCTTCTCGTAGACAATGCCTTGCTCAGAACTTTAGTTGAAAACCGAGTCGAATGCAAACGCCTTCACGTTATCCTCTTCATCAGGTTTGCGTATGCTGATTTGGTTGCTCGCTTCGTCGGATTGGATGATGCTCAGACATCCCCGATCCTTTTCTTTCTGGTTCATGGGGCGTACTCTCACCACCACCTTGATGGTTTCGCTCATAGAAGGTTCCTAAGGATAATAGAAAATAAGCTGTGCTATGTGAAATATAGAGTCAGGTCAGCGAGGGTTGCTTTCAAGAACTTGATCCATGAAGACTTCAACTGATTAGCAGTTGGCAAAGCGTTCAAGGCGGTTGATTCCTCCTAATGCCTCGAACGCTGAGAGATACGGATTGGCTAGAGTAGTTTCTGTGATTAGCTCTTCTCCTATTTAGAACATGTTGCGCAATGCAAGAATAACCTTGTCGATGAGCAACCTTTTGTCCTCGATATACTCCATATCGAATACGTTGATGAGAAAGGACAAGCCGCCCAAGCTAAGGAAGCTATCGGCTTCTCGCTAATTGCGCAGTTGGGCAGCATAGTTGCAGATGAACATGACAATGCCTGAATACAGCATACTCGCTGTCTCCTGCGTGTCAAGAAACAGTCCAACCAAGCCAGCTTCATTGACACTCTCACGAAGTTCATCTGACACGCAGAGATTTGAGAAGATGTGCAAGCAAATTAACCGCTATTCTGGATAGCTGTGCATCACATAGAACTTTAATCGTCCTAGTATTTTGCACTAAACGAGCCGTTGGGTGAGCTATTCGTCGTAGTAGCTGATGACTTAAAACAGGAACAGAAGTCGACTGGCCAAATCACTGTTCTCAGAATAGGGGTGGCTGGTGATGTTGTCAATGATCACTGACAGTGTTTGTTAGTTGAAGTACATCTACTTGATCTTGCAGGATACTCCGTTCGGTTGATGCTCTGCTTCATATTCTATTGCATCGGTCAGGAAGCTGAGCTACTATCTTCCCCAGTAGCTCCGATTTCCAATAAAAAGTTCCAGGAGTTCCAGGAGGCTGCTGGGTATGAGGAAGTTCAAGGAACGAACTAATGGGAAGACCAGATCGTATTGGCCAAGCTTGGTCAACTTTGCTAAAAGTTCTTCTGTGATAAGCTCGAGCAGCGGTTCTGCTTTCTCAGGGTATTGCCCGGCAACAGCAGCCAGTATCGCCATTAATGCTTTGAATTGGTTGATGCAAGCCTGTTCCTGCTGATGCTTCTCCTGGCCCTCCTCCTCCAACCGCTCCCTTGTTACATCGCTAAAGGCAACTTGCAACAACTTCAAGTGTTTGACGAAGGTTTAGCAAAGCATTGGGTGCTATTGAACTCCACTACTATCGAGTAGCTTTGCTAGTTGGATTAGAACCGAGGCGTTGGGCAGTTGCTGAAGAAGCGAAACAACTTAGGTGAGCTCCTGTTCCTTGTATTCAAGTATCTGTTCACGTCTGTGCTTGAGTATTCCTTGAATCTTTTGTCTCCGTAAACGCTCTCGAAACTTATTCAGGCGCTGCCTCAGCTCAATTTACATAATCATTATATTTGGGGGAATCTTGCTTGCTAAGAATGTCGGGCTGTGCTTCTTCGTTTTATAAACTTATCAGGGATACATCAAAAATGGAGAGATATCTTGCTCAACTGCAAGCAGCTCCCTTCACTGCTTACAACCTCATTGTCAGTGTCTTGATGACACCTCCTCGAGAGCTATGGGGGCTTGCTTGCTTGGCTGTCTGTATCGCCAGCGTCGTGAGCTACTTCCTTAGTCGATACGAGGAAAGTGCTCCCAACGAGTGGCTTCTCATCATCAAAGAGGGTAAGCAGGTCCGTGCAGATGTTGGACTGAAAACATTCGTCATGCCCAACGAATCGGTAGTTAGATTTCCATCAGTGATGCAAAGGGTGTAGTTCAAGGCCATGAACATTACAAAAGAGATGCAAGGAGTCTCCATTGAAGGTTATGCATTCTGGCAGGTCTACCGAAAGGACGATGGGCCCTTCCGTTGTTACAAGTACATGCAAGGTTATGGGGCAAACGAAAATGTCAAGACCCTCTGTGAGAGTATTGTTCGCAACGAGCTTGCTAATTCCCACTTGCACGATGTCATCACCAAACGAGATCAACTGCGCGACAATGTCAAGAACGAACTGATGCCTCAGCTACAGGGATGGGGAATCTGGCTTGAAACTGTTGAGCTTACCGAGGTGAAGATTTGCTCCTCCAAGCTATTCGAGGACCTCCAGGCCGAATTCAGGCAGGAAACAAGCCTTACTGCAAACCAAAAGAAGATCTCCACTAACGAACTGCTAACTAAAAACAAATTAACTTCTGAGCTAAAGATGACAAAGACTGAAGAGGAGAGCAAGTCTCAGCGACAGATCGATTTCAACAGGCAAGAACTGAAGCGCAAGCAGCAGGAAGTTGAGTTCTATGAGAAGACCTGCGCTTTAGAAAAGAAGAAGCTCGAAAACGAGACTACCCTTCAGCTGGAGAACATCGCTAGAGACTTTGAGATCAACCAAAAGAGATTAGAGAATGAACAAAGGAATGAGCGCGAAAAGAAAAACTTTGAATTTGAGACTGCTAAACGAGAGATCGAACTCGCCAAGAAACACACTCCGCTCACTCTCGAAAAGTACACCATCGACTCCAACGAGCGTATCTACCGTCAGCTCAAGCTCGGAGAAACACGAATCAATCAGTTCGTGGGATCGGACGACCCCAAGAGTTTGTCACTTGGCTGCTTGTTACCCGGCCTAACGCTCCCTCCGGAGCGTTCATGATTCAATCAAATGAGATGCAATTCCATATAATTTCTTGTTGCAGGAATGATGTAGGAACAGTTCAACTCTGATGAAGACGAAAGAAACCACATATCACCAGCCTACCCAGGAACTGTTATGGCAGCATCAGAAGAAGAGCCTCGGAAGAACCGACCTCTTAAACCGAGTACATTTTCAAAGTCTTCCACAATCACTTTCTTCAAAGCGGGCATTTGTCATATGTGTCGAGGAAAAAGCAAGTTGGTCTACCAGTGCTACAAGAACTACATGGCTACAAGCTGCGAAAAGAAGTTTTGTTTAGACTGTCTTGTCTTGGTGTACAAGGAGAACATCGTCGACACATTGCAAAAGTGTGATAACTGGAAATGCCCTTACCTCAAGAAGATCTGTCGGTGCAAGCCATGCTGTCTAACACGCCGCGAAAACGAGTCAGTGCTCGAGCTTGACCCCAGCCAAGCAGTGCTATGCTCCCTGAAAAGCAAGCAAAAACCCTCGAACCAACTACCGGCTGCCCAGCTGGAGGAAGACGACATGGAAGAAGAGATCGATGAAAATTTGCGATGCATGCTTAAAGAGAAGTTCCGCAAGCTGATAGATTTCAACGGGCAGATGATCAGCAAGTTCAATGGGAACCTGCATAAACTGAACGAGGAGGAGTCCCGTTTCTACAACAAGATCATCCATTCAAATCTCAAGGTCCTTGACCGCTTGAGCAAGAACATGCTTGGTGGTGGCGCCATAACCGATGACTGATTGTTGATTTAGATGAGCTTGTACTATCGCAGGTGGACTCGTATGCATTTCATGCCTGCGCTACGTTACTTCTACAAGTATGGCATGCTTAGTGATCAGTACGACATCTTCAAGCCGGTCATAAGCCGCTAATTTGCCCAAGACCTGCCACCCAAATGGAAAAAATCTCTCACCCCCAAGCTTGATGATCTCGACGAGAGGCTCATCGATAAACTCTTCCTCAAGTATCCCGATCTCAAGTATGAATCGCTGGATCGGGCTAGCCGAACCAGTGATTCTTCCAATACTTTCAGCTACGCTTACTCATTCATTGCGTAACAAAAAAGGCTTCTGGATCGAGGCTATACTGTCGATAAGTCATTCGAGATGGTAGAGAAGAGGTTCCACGATCATATTAACCGCAAACTCGATCAGACTTTGCTTTCAAGGGGGTTGGCTATCGGAAATCGGGCGCGTAGCTTCCTCACCGTTTACCAGCAACAGATGGAATACGAGTCGAGGCTGAAGACTCAACGAACAAAGCGTGAGTTGCACAAGTACGAGCAAAAGTTAAAGCAAATCAAGGAGGCAATTGATAAGCCTGCAGCTCAATAGTCCGAGGAAGAAATCTACGCAAGGATGCTCTATAAGATCGAGGAGGCCGAAATCTACCCCGAGAACAAGAAGCCTAAGACTGAAGAAGAACTTCGATAGCCAAGCCGTCACGAGCTCGTCGAAGATTTCGAAACAAACGTGCGGAGTGTATTCGAGCAGTTTTACGAGACAGCTGCTACAAAGGATAGATTAGAAGGCCTTCGAGACCAAGAGATTCTTGATCAGATTATGGATGCCCCCAGCAAGATAAAGAACAGGCTTCGTGAGCTTCTAAAAAAATTGCACAAGCATGGTGTACAACTGACAGAAATTGGAGATATCGACTACTCTAAAGTGAAAAATCCCAGAATCAAGAAGCTTTTCATGGATAATCCATCAGTGAGAGTGGCATTGCTTACCGAAGCCATCGATTTCGAGACACCACATAAGGAGCACATGAAGGACTAAGCAAGAAAGATCAACCAGCGACTTCGGTAGCTTGAAGAGGAGCAGAGGGAGTATGCACTCACGGACGAACAGAAAGATCGTATGCTTAAGAACATGAAGACTGCCTACACGCCCTACCAGTCTGCAGAATTGAGAGAAGAAACTACGACCTACAAAATCTTTGAGTCTCCAGAAGAACGTTTATTGAGGTTAGAGATTAAATGGCTGCGCAACAAGCTGGCGGACATCGAAGGGAGTATCGAGAGCTCAAGTCGTGACGAGTATCAAAATTCACTGAAAAAGGCAATAGGTAATGCTGAATCTCAACATAGACAAACTCCGACGTTTGAAGCACCGCATAGAACAGAAGAATCTAGCCCATGTGTATTCAGACACCCAAGTTATATTCGATTAGCATCGTACCATTCAAGAAGAAGTCATACTCGACAGCAAGGTCGAATACGAGCAGCTGTTGCACTACCTCAGAAAGAAAGTGGAAGAAAGGAGGCTTAGCACCTTTGAAGAGATCAACGACGACAAGATTAATGAGCTCATCAAAAGAGTCGGAATCCAAGAGGACCCGACTCCTGAAGGATTCAAGCGACTCGATAAGGACCCGAAGTGATATAATCGACCGAAGGAGGCGACTTCTGAGGACTGTCCGCTATAAATTAAAACCTAACGAACCTTCATGAACGAAGATTACAGCACCATTGAACAGAACCTGCGTCGCATTCTAGAGCAAGCCGAGGAGCTCACTGAAGAGACTGACAAATAAAACAGTGAAAGTCAAAACGTTCCAACGAACCCTTTCGCAAAGCGACAATTCAATAAGAAGCTGAGGTCAAGTCGGTGCAACCAACCCTTAAGAAGCGAGTCAGAAGAAAGACTGCCTCTGAGAATTACAGAATCACATATGAACATCCCACAGGCAAGTTGCACAAGTGAGCGGAAGAGCAACCCAAGCCACAGCGCACATAAGTTAAAACAGCAAAAGTCATCGACTAAGCAAAAGAAGGGGCTTGCAGAGTATCTATGGGACGACAGGATTGAGAGAAAGGTAGAAGAGAATAATAGGTTGTTTACCGACATCATTGAGTACCTGATGAATCTGCGGGAAAAGGTGAATTCACAAATTCGACAGGCAAGTTGCGAGATAAGTTGCAGGTCAGGCTCCAAACGAGAGAAAGGTCCTCTAGTAGTGGAAGACAAATAGAGCGAGAAGAATATTGAGGCGATCCTCGGAAATATCAAACTGTACTTTGAGCAGGTACTCCAACCACAGCTTCTTGGTGATGTCACCGGCAAGAAGTATCCAAAGCATATCGAAACCGTAATAGAGTTCGAGAACATTGAGTAAGGTCAACCGTCTTCCAAGAACAATCGAAGGACTCTACCTCAGCCTCGTGAACCTGAAGAGGCTGATCACCCGATCAACTCAAGCATCAGCTACTTTCGAAGAAGCCTAGCAGGAACAGGGCCACTGAAGACTTTGGAAAACAGCCGAAAGGATAGTCGGGTGGACAAACGCAGCCTTGAGAACACGATGAAAGGGTGCCTTGAGACTTCAGGAATGGACACTCAGAAGAAGAGCAGCGTTTACGAGATGATTCTGAACGAGCGTAAGTCAAGAGCTAAGAAAACGAAGTGACTATGCTTAACAGACTGCTGCACATGGTTGACGTTAACTCGGGGAAGCCACCCTGACTGTTATGCTGGGGTTGTAGCTCAGTTGGTAGAGCGCTTGTTTAGCATACAAGAGGCCCAGGGTTCAATTCCCTGTAACTCCACTTTTTATTTTTCTGTTCAGGGCACCTGGATGCACCCTCTGGAGATGGCTGATAAGCTGTTCACAACGATAATCCATATTCACTATTCTTCCCGGAAATTCTGGCGTAATTCCGGAAAGATGCTGCTTGCCTTGCGCTAGTCTTTGCAAATGTAGTTGCTGAGCTTCTGCTTACAGTACGCCATGCTGTACTATCTATGGCATTGGTCCTTGACACAGCAGCTGAAGTTGATGGTTCCACACACTTCTCCTTGGGCTTTGATACACGATGCTGTGCAGTTGTTTCGGTGCTCATCTGGGTAGCGTAAGTGCCAGTCGCTAGTGGGTCGACGCAGAGCCTTTCTCACCGATTCTCCGAGGACGATCGTTAAGAATATAGTCAGGATGAGCACAACTGATTCTTTTCTCATTTATAATACGATATCGGACTAGATTCTGTTGCTTGGATTTTGCTGCAACAACAACAACGAACTAACCGAGCAATGCATGGAGGTTGTAGTGGCCAAGCATCATCAGCTTTATTTGGTGATCCCGAACAGTTTAGAAGAATTTGTTCGTCCCGATGATAACTGGTTGGCCCAACCATTCCACCCGGGTTGCTCCGGAAGTGCGATGACGCTTCAACGCTTATAATTAATTTTCCACCATATAATCCGATGAAGCGAACGTACTACAACCCACCGCCAATGATGATGATGGACACCACCACCGTCCCGAATTCAGTTAGACAACCTTTCGAGATCGAGGACCCCAGAGCAAATGAAATTGTGCCGCTCAGCAAGGACAGCTGTTTCACACTGCTGCTTACGACGATCTTCGTAATCAGCACCATCGGTGGGTTCGTCTACATCAACATGTATATGATGTTCAACCTCTACAACGTCGTGATCCTCGGGCAAACTGGTCTCATGGGGCCAACCCCGACTGATTGCAGCCAGTACTACTGTAGCAACTCGGTCACCCTGTATGTTCACAACTATGCGGCCTACCAAGCTTGTAATACGATCAACTGCCAGAACGTCCTCTGTGCTGGTTTCGATACCAATGCACCAACTTTCCTGCCTCTTTCATACTACTACAGCTGCTTCAGGAAGACTGATCCTAACAACATGACTTTCCCACCCCAACTGTTCATCATCTTCATAGTTGGGTGTGTAGCTGGATGTCTCTTCGGACTCGCAGTTATTATATCTCTTCTTTATGGACTCTTCGGCTGCTGCTGCTGTGGAACTGCTGGTATCAACTGCGGAGAAAGGATTGCTCTCTTCTTCAACTTTATCTGTCCCTCAGCCAAGTATTATGCTTTCCGAGAACGCCAAGATTGGGAGGACTGCCGAGTTGGCTTCAAGTGCATGCTATGGACCGACATCATTGTAACCATCCTGATCGGGCTTTCTCTAGCTGCATATATCTACCTCGCCATTTACCAAGCCTTCCTGTTCCTCGAGTACTTGGTTACATATGGAATGGGACTGGTATTCCTGTCCTACATCGGCAACCTCCACCGTAACTATTTGGAGCTGGTTGCATTCGAGGAGAGACTTGACAGGCTACACCGACGCAAATGATGGGATCGCTCATGAATATCGAAATTTTATGCGAAATTGAGAAATATTGAGAAGTCAATTGCGTTCCTCCTCATCATCATGAGGCTCCTCCTCATCCGGAAGCACCTCGCAGCTCCTATACTCGTCGATCATATCCGTTAAGTTCGCTTGGGCCTCTACGAATTCCATCTAATCCATCCCCTAGCCAAGGTACCAATGTAGGAATGCCTTTCGTCTGAACATGGCAGTAAACTGCTCATTTATCACCTGGAATGCATAGTGAATTGATGTTGAGTTGCTCAAGAGAGTTCCTGCATTTTTTCTTCCTGAAGGTTGGATATCGCAAGTTGACACCTTAATGTTGCTTGGTGTATTAGGCCATTCCGAAAATAGCTTGTCCTTGTACTTCATTATGGTTTCTATACCTGCTTCTTTACTAGCATTTTTCCCTTGGTAGGTAACAGCACCAGCCAGCAATCTTCCACCACGCATATTCGTATCGCATAGCACATTCCTTTCTCTGAACATCAGTTCTGTCAGTTGCTCATAGTTTAGCAGTTGGAACTATTCCTCGTAGGGTTCTCCGAGTGGAGCATAGCTTGCCATTAAGAAATGGTACCGTGGGTATGGCACCAAATTATAAGCCATTTTCCTCATATTGCAATTGACGCCGGTTCGGAATCTCCAAGGACAGGTGATTCCTGACAGTGCTTTAGAGAGAAGTTAATTCAGATCGCCCATTGTAGGGTACGATTTTCTTTGAAAGATTCTAAAAAGAATATGATAAAGAGCACCGTTGTCGAACAGCACGCAAGCGTCTGCATTCTCAATCATTTGGTGCAAGGACAGTACTGCATTGTAGGGCGATACTAGCGAATCTGTAGTGCCAGGGTTTGACAGCACAGAGAAGGTAGCCAACATCCTGTCTGGATATTCTTAGCGATGCTTCGAGAGAAGTAAGGTTCCTAGGCCAGAACCAGTTCCGCCACTGATGGAATGAATTAACTGTGCTCCTTGATAGCTATCGCACTATTCGATCTCCAATCTCATCATATCCAGGACTGAATCCACTAGTTCTGCCCCTTCTGTATAGTGACCTTTTGCCCAATTGTTTCCTGCACCACTCTGGCCCAACACATAATTCTCAAGTTTGAACAGCTTGCCAAGGGTACTTGCACGAACTGAATCGGCTGTGCCTGGTTCGAGATCAACAAGCAATGCTCGCGGAAGGTAACGTCCTCCGATTCCTTCGGTGTAGTAGGTACTTAAGCGATCAAGTTCGTCATCCCTCCCCTTGACTTGGTTACCGAGAGCATCGATGCAGTGTTCTTGGCAAATTGTTTGCCAAGACTTAGTGCCAAGCTGATTTCCACACTGCCCCACCTGTAGCTGTAGGATTTCGCTCATCTAATCGCCATTATTACATCAAACATCGACTTGAAGCAAATGCTGTGATGAAAGAATAAAACTAACCTCCAGCAGAGCCGCCACACCAACAATCTGACCGCTATTCCAGAACACACTTTAATAATTGATTTCACTAGTCAGATATTATGTCAGAAGTTGAGTCCACTAACTGGTCCTACAACGAACAGAGTAAGGCAGTTAGCAAGCGTAACGTGCAACTTGGAGACCTTAAGGAGGGAAATATACGCATCAAAATTTCCTACTTTGCAGTCATCACCACCGATATCTTCGCCAAGGTTTCCACAGAAGAAGGTACATCCGGTACTCACATAGCATGTCTGGGAAGCCAAGCTGTTGGGCATGTCACTGCAGTCGGACCTCACGAAGGCAGATTTAAGATTGGCGATCGTGTGGCTGTCGGCATGTATCGATTGGCTTGTGGAGCGTGTAGAGAGTGTCATAAGAATCGTGATGATCTCTGCAAAAAGTCTGAGTTTACGAGCAACTCGAACGCTGGCGGGTATGCGACTTACATCGATGCGAATAGCGACTGGGCATATCCAGTTCCTGCTTCTATTCCAGAAGAGGATGTTCCTGCTCTCGTTTCCGATGGGTCCGCTATCTATAGTGCTTTAAAACGACATGCGAATCCAAAGGATACTGTTGGTATCATCGGATCCAAGGCTGCTGGTCAACTTGCATTGGCTTATGCGAAAGCGATGAAGTATGATACCACTGTTCTTGGCGATGCTGAGGATAAACAGGCAATTGAAGCACTGGGTGGAAACTTCTCCGAACTTGCAGCAAACAAGTCAAAGTACAATGTTGTGCTGATTTGCACAACATCTATTGACAGCCAGTTGTACAACAAAGCATTGACTTCCACTAAGATGGGGGGAAGGCTTGTCGTCGTCGGTCATCCCATCCAAGGAGACATCAGATTCGGATTCTTCAGCTTTGTTGGCAGTACCTTTTTTAACTATCTTAGGTGAACTGGAAATGATTCAAAACCTCGTCGGAAGCCGCAGCGAGACCTATCAGGCATTGTACTTCGCTGCTACTCACAATATCCGTCCACAGGTGAAACTACACCAATTTGATGAAGTGCCTGCACTCTTCGAGCAGCTTGCAAAGAACCCTAATAGCGCATACCAAGTTGTCAAGAACTGATCCTCACGTAGTCGTAACCCAAATCCTATAATCGATCGGCGCTGTCGTTAGGCTTATAACATACGTTTAAATTTAAACCGGCATGAGCGGCGAGGAACACCCACACCACCGAAAGAAGAACAGTCAAGTAGTGGTGACAACTGGTGGCATGGCTAACAGGCCTCCACCACAGATGCAGAACAGCGCAACGATTGTCTACTGTAAGGAAAAGGAAAACGATCGGTTGAAGAGCTACAGAATGGAGGAGATTGCAGAGGACAAGGGAGTACATAAACGGCAACAAAGTAATGTGGTGAGTCTGCATCAGCAGCACCAACAGCCAGGACAAGCCAATCAGCCACAGTTACAGCAGATCGGAGGACAGAGCAACAACACGGCAATTAATTTCAAGGGGCTCGCTCGATATAATACAGGAGCACCGGTCACTTCCCTCGGTTCGACATCCACAACACCAACGAATTCCACATTGCCACAGTCTAACAGCAGCAACTTAACGACTGTGAACAAATAAGCAAGCAGAGTGCGAGAGAAGCGATTAACTGACTAGAAACCTATGACTGCAGTTCAGGCAACTTACACCATCAATGTGAACAGCACAACTCAAAACAGAAGGGCAGAAGTGAAGATCCCTGACAGAAATGATTTCTAACCGCCGAACATCGTTAAGGATAACACTAAAGAGAAACCTCGACCTTCCATCAACGCCAACGACAAGAAAAAGAAGAAGAAGGTTAGCGAGCCGGATGAATTTGAATGCAACGAGGAGCTTGAGCAGACACACCCCACCAAATCGGCTAGGCAGCAGCCTCAACCTCTTAACAGTGCTTCCACAGTTGGCCACCCCCAGTTTATGCAGCCTTCTGGCAATCCTTCGATGAGACAGCCTCGGTTTGAGATAAGCGCGCCAGTTATCGGAGGAATGTTTAAAACTTTGAAGGAACCGCCTCCAGGAAGAAATTTCGATGCTGAAATCAAATAATTTTAAGCGCAACAAGTTTTGTACAATATGGAGGAGCAAGCAGAATCGCTGGTGTACTTGTCAAGCCGCGAGGGAAACGAGTGCTACAAAGTGGACCCTTACTATATCGGGGCAGCCAAGAAGCAGCGTCACATGAAATGGGATATGCGTTCAGTGCTGCTGGGCTGGATGATGGAGATTCACCAAGCGTTCTTTCTGAAGAGAGAGGTAACGAAGTCGTATAAGATAGACTTACCACCTTTCAGTCATGCTCACTGACCTTTACTTCAACCGAGAACACCACATTCAAAAGAATGACCTTCAGCTCGTTGGTACTGCAGCAATGTATATTGCTGCAAAGATTGAAGAGCAAGTGGCAGTTGAAGTCAGCAAATTCGCTGCCTCAACGGAATGGAAATATCCTGCTCCAATGATCCTTGATATGGAGGCGAAGATCACCAAAGTACAATTTGAATGCGAGATAGGCACTTCGTTGGCAACTCAACCCACCTACCATCAACATGTGGGCAAACCGGATAATGCAACAGTGGGACAGCTACACCGAACAGAACGAATACGCACGGAGTCATCCGTTGGTTCAGGAGAGGCCTGGAATATTCTTCAAGAAACCCGACCAAGACTCATTCTGTCACTACAGCCAGATTATGCAGCTTGTTGACTGCAGTACGCTTGATGTGCAAACCCTCGTCTACCAACCCAAACTATTGGTGCTTTCCTTCATGTATCTCGTACTCGGTAACTACCTAGCTAACTTAGGAAAGTAATTCGGTGAGTTCCAAATGAAGGAAATTGCCAATGAATTTCCCAGGAGCTCGCAGTACATGATCAAGCCCGACAGCACCTTCAACGACTTCTATTACAGCTTCATGGAGTTTTCGTTTGGATTGACTCCCATTGAGATTCTGCCGTCAGTTCAGTACTGCGCCACCTTCTTCATTCTTCCTTTCGACTTCAAGTACCCAGAGCAGACCGACCAATACCAGATAGTACTTTCAATATTGACTCAGATGAACCTGGAAGACTTTGAGTCGTACCAAATGTACAATCCCAACTACCTGCAAACACTAAAGAAGCGACAACGAGGAGTGTGAAGAACCCAATTTGGGAGCCGTAGGATCGTATGCATTAGCTTTAAATAAACAAACAGGGGCTCAGGAGCAATTGAGATGAGTATCCAGCCTTGTAAACTTGTCTGTCGACTTGATTTTGCTGTGATCCAGGAACGAACTCTCGGTAACACGTGGATACCGGTTCACCAGCTTGGATGATTCCATCTGTCGTTCCTCCCGCAGCAGTAGCTCCAGGTCGTCGCGAATCGTATCTGTACGTTCCAATTCTCGCAGCAGCTTGGCTTCATCCTGCTCCATAATACTGATCTTGCCGAGTGACTAATTCAGAGAATCCAAAGTCTTCCTCATAGATTCTTATTTGGTCTGCTTGAGCATCTGTAACTTTTATCGCCAGTACCGCTCGACCTTATCTTTGCTCTCCAGCTATCTGAGCCTCACCATGTTCCTTTTTCGATTGTTTTCTTCCTGCTATTGCCGTCGAAGCTATCGGTAAGTTCGCTCTAACTCACCACTGCCGTTCTTATGATGCTGCACTCGAATTGATCGCATAGTCTTTACGTTTTACCGGAGTCGACTGTTTGGCATGCGATCTTCCCTTGCCACTTTGCTTTGTGCTAGTTCATTGGATTTTGCTCGGTTCTGTGTCAGCTCACGCAGCTGCCTTAGCTAAGTGTAATTTACTTCCTGCAGGTAGTGGCCTCTTTCGATCTTCTTCGCCAGGTACTCCTGATGCTGGTTAATCTTGGATTCGATTCCACGCAATCGGCTGTCGCGTTAGCGTGTCAGCACATTGATACGGTTGATGAGAGTGTGAAAGTTCTTGGTTGTTTGGCGACCACGTCGACGTAACTCCCACTCTCCGGAAGTCATCGACGGTTGGTTCGAGTTTTATTCTTCACAGTTCTTCTTCATTCCAGCGGAATATTCTATTATGGTCGTTGAGACGGCAAGTTATTGCGAACAAGATTCCTTTAATGTGCATCAACGGTATCAAATTCCTTTCGAAGCAAACGTAAGTGGGATGCCGAGCAATACCGTTGCATTGGCTTTGGATTTTTCTGCAGGATATTCCGAATTTAGAGATGGACTTCTCGCACATTAACCTCTTCGTGATGTATCTGTTTCTGCGTAATGTATGTAGTATGCCATATTATCGTGGACCCATGCAACAGATCAAGTTCGACCAAATATTGAGTAATAATTTTATCGGCCATGAGCATGTCCCCCTCGAGCTACCCTCCCGAAGAACGTTCTCGCAGTAGGCCAATGCATGTTACATTTGACTTCTTCCGGAGAACGAACCAACAGCCCTGCATTTCGAATGTGGAGTGCGCAAATCACCTGGTGCCAAATGTCGAGTACGTTCGTTCCTTTGCCGACCAAAATAACAATGGGGTGCTTCTGTGCGCCTACCTCTACATTTGTCGATCAATTACAAGGGGGTTAGCCGGAAAGCTAGCAGAGTAACTTCGCAAAGACATCGGGCCAAACTCACCTGCCATCATCAATATACCCGAAACTTATCGTGAGCACAACCATTAGGAAACTATCGCTATTATGCTGTTAAATGGACTTGTGAGGCTAGAACGTGTCGCACGTTCCTCTTTTCATGAACTACGGGCAATTCAGTCAGAGTTTATCTCCCTTGTCAACCTTTATCCTTTCTTTCGGTTCTGCTTGATTGTATGGCTAAGACTCAAGGCAATCAGGGAATTTAGTGATGCTCCTATCGACGAATACATGGAGTCAGTTGGTAACGAGGTTACAGTTCTCAGTAATTACTCAACGTAACTGCGAGGACTTCCACTGGACATACTCTGCAATGTGCTTGGGCTTCGACTCTGCCTTCGAACAAGCCTTCAAGATGAGTTTTACGGAGGACGAAAAGACAAACTGGATACTGAACGTGAACTTCATTGTTTTTCTCTAAAAGGTAACACAGTTCTCCTCCAAGTCGAGGAGGAAGCGCAGTACATTAGTGAAAAACTTGAGGTATCAGCTAGTGGCACTTCGACGAACGCAAGAAGCAAACCGTCGTGGTCATGTTGGGATAAAAGCCTCTCTGCACAGTCTTCTTTGAAGTCCTTCTATGACACGAAGATGACTCCAACCAAGCCAACATCCAACATCCTGAGCTATTACAGTCATGAGAATTGCCGACTGTGTTTGACCAGGTAGTGTGTTTGCGACAAGTCGATGTTGGATATCCTCTCGCCGAAGAGCAACCATCAAGCGGAGCGTCGGACACCAATGTTTTTCCACTCGAACAAGGCGTCGGGTAACGTGGCACAATGGTCCAAGCTGAACCGTCGACTTCCTCAGTGACTTGCCTATTATAATCAAGTGCTTACCATGATCAAAAGTACTACGGTAGTGATCTTGGTGCTGGTACTATTTAGCCAACCAGGCTGGTGCCTCACTGACAACGAAAAACTTAACGAGATATGGTATGGGGTGTTTGCTCAGAACCGCCTTCCTCGACCACAATACTTCCTAAAATGCTTCGATGACGAGTCCGCAGGGCGTATCGTCAAGCTCGCCAAGCAGATAGTTCCACAATTGGCTAAGGTGGTGCCACCTGTTCGGAAGATCAAGGAAGAAGTTCTGGAATTTATTAGTCACATGGACGGTGGACTGATCTGGTGCCTTGGCTATTGCTACGAAATTCAGGAACTGGGCTGGGCTATGGGCATCTTCGCTGGCTCTTCTCCACAGGAAATACTGCACGAATTTGAAGTGTATTATGCACTGCACGAGCCAAAGACACATCGTCTGTTGGTGCATCTCAACCAACTTCTAGAGCAGGAGAAATATTACGACATGGGATTCTTGGGTTCAATCTTCGCACACGAAGTGGTTGACGGTAAGAACGCATTGCACGAGCTTGCCCATAAAGTCAAGGACCTCACACAAAACTTATTGTCTGTTGGCAGTGATTGATGCCTAGTCCCGATGAATTGCCTCAACCTGTTGGTCAACGAGTTGGCCCTCGACGAGAGTCTAATAATTTTAAGACAACCCACAATTATTTTTATATGGAGCTCAACCTTTCCGAACTGCTGAGACCGCTGCAGCAGGTTCGTCAAGAACCATTGACCATCGAAGGTCGGAGCTACCTCACTTTAGCTCTACCAGCACCTTACAATCTGAACGTTCAGATTAGTCTGCAAAACTACAAATCAGAGATTGAGTACATCTGCAAACGAAAGAACGTGCCAAAGGAACTCCAAGAATTTATAGTGAAGAATTTCGAGAGGAATGCAACAGCAACAGGGGACCCTATTTCTTCTGTGAAGCATACGACAATAGAAACCAGCGATACCAAGAAGCAGTTGAGCACTATAACCAATACCAATCTCCGCACAACCTTCAAGCAGCCGGTGTAGCCCAATCGGACTATAGTGCAAAGGGATAAGTAAAGAGCCAAACGATAAACACTCAACCTGACTGCATAAAAATTCAAGAAGGTCACAAAATAATTGCACGATGGAAAGATCGACCCGTACAGCAGCAAACAGAAAGTACAACCATGCAAGCACAACCCATAGGTATTTGATAGGCTGCATACTTAAAGTAACTGCAAGAAGAATGTATGCCGAGAAATCATCAGTTCAAGGGAGAAGCAGGAGGATGAAGACTACAAATAACTGCGGGACCGCCCCGTGATAGACCCGAGGAGTGATTTGTTGAGTTCCAGAGAAAATCGTGACAAGGCTTCGAAGAAAGAAAGCATCCACCAGAAACTTTATCGAGATCATTTGAAGCGGGACTACATGACTGAGAAGAGAAACTAAGAAGTGTTGAAAACGCAAAAGCAAATACAAACAGGTCCGAGAATCGATACGTCGAGTAAGTACCTGAAAAACTACCGACCATTCCTAAGCCGATTAGATGAGGAGGTACAGAACCTCCGGAAGAAGAAATAATTCTTGAGTCTGTCCACAGTAGACTTCGCAACGAATCAGCAACTGTTCAAACCAAGCATCAACCGTAGCAAAGCCAAACCACGTGTATACGACTTTCTCAATCGGAGTGCGGAGCTATCAACCCCCGATGAAGTCAACCTGTCCAAGGTAGAAACAGCCGATGTGATGAATCGGTCGACTGAAATAGTCAGGAACCGTTAGGAAATGTATGTTCGTTCGCTCGCAGATAAACTCTTCTCGAGCGGCAGGCTCGCGTTGGATGCAGAGAGCATTGGGAAACTAAGTGACCGAGAGTTTAGTCTGATCTACCCCTTTCTTTCGAAGGTAGAGGCAGATAAAAGCATGACCCGCAGCCACTTTGAAGAATCATTTGAAAAATTCTTCGCCAAATTGCCGATTCCCGAAAAGCATGAGCTAAAATACGCAGCGGCGCCTGACCGGCGAGTGCATACAAGATCGATTACCAGCAGTCAGAGCGTCTTCCCGTACAAAGTAACCAGATATATCGATTCAGCCGAAATTGAATAGCAACTCGATTGGCATGACCGACGAACACTATTACTAAAGTGTGCTGGAGTTCGTATGAAACAAGCTCTGCAAAAGGAGAATACATCAACATATGTAATGTTGGAAATGATCAGCACTTTGATTATACTATTATGTCGAACTCAAATCTCGAAATGGTAAAGAGGTTGATGTCCAATCCCAAGTGGGAGAAGTTTGCTGCAAGCGTGAGTGAAGAACGACCCGCCGATGTCAAAGATGGAAAGTCAAAGGAAGATCTCTTAAAGGAGCTTTGCTAAGCTTATGACAAGATGGTCCAGAGTGGTAGCAAGTCGGTGGAGGAACTCGAAAGGCGGGTTGCGCAGCTTCAAGAATAACTACGCTGCTAAATTGAGAAGGCGAAACTGAAGGAATCAATTTTCATCGAGCTGAAGGACGAGGAATAGTAAGTCGATGAAGACGAGATCATCCTGAATCGTCCTCCGCCTGCTGCCGTACTGCCAGCTTCAGTTCCAGTAAGGGAAATTGTACCACCCTCTAGGATGTTTGAAATCTAGTTTGGTATGAAGGAAAGATAGCCGTCAGCGGTGCGCATGGCATTAGCTGCCGAATTAAAGAAATTGGACTCTAAGCTCAGTTAAGCAGTGGATACAATCAATCAACTTAGCATAGATGTCAAAAGGTCAAAGGAGGAGGAGGCTAAGGCTACCCAAAGTGCAGAAGCGGCACAAAAACTTGTGGTAACCGGACGCAAGAAGGCGTAGTAGAAGGAGCAGTCGCTGTCCCGGGAATTGTAAAAGATGAGCCTGGAAAATGCTCGTTTGCAAGCATAAAGGCTCCAAGTTGCTGCTCAACTATAGGCCCGAACCGAGGAATTGGAAACGTTACGGAAAGAACAAATTTCTATTTCTCCAAAGCAAATGAAACGAGTGTCTTCACTGGAATAGCTCCAACAAGCCTTAAACACATCAAATTCAGCCTCCATCTAAATTGTTCAATAGGAGTCTGGCAAGTTGCTTGAGGAACTCACATCGCTAACGGCGTCGATTAAACAATTGGAAACTGACAAACAGCTCAACGAATAGGACATTCGCAAACTTCAGCTTCAGATAAAAAAATCCTTGACCGAGCAGGCTGAGAAAGAGTCGATTGAGAAGCAGCAGAGAAGTGAGGAGCTCAAAAAAGTTGAGCATGAAAAGCAAGCATCAAGGTCTAAACATCAAAACGAAATCAAGGAGCTAAGGCAGCAATTTGAAGAAGAAAAGTTCCAAATCCAGTCCGTTCATCGGCGTTAGCTTGATTAGCTGATGTAACGCATGAGAAGCCTGGAGGCAGAGAAGCTGAGAGAGACCCAAGATCTTCAACAGCAGCTGAGTCGAGTATCGATGTCTTCCAACAACAACCTGCCGAACATAGATTAAGACCTCTCGAAGGTGTTTGAGCATCAGAAACAGCGGATTGCCGAACGACCATCGGAGAAGCTGGATTACGGCAGGATAACCCAGAAGCTATATGACAAAGTATAGAAACTTTACAAGCAATTTACAGCGGAGCTGCCTTAACGGACGCAGCAGTGACCCTCCAACATCTGTTGTGACGCATCATTATCGCATAGTTTGAATAATATTATTAAAGATTCCTCGGGTTCATGTTGGAGAAACCGCTTAAGCTGATCGGCTATCTCTTCTTCTTACTGCAATTCTCAGCCATTATGTTCTATCAGTACTACAAGTACTTCAAGGCCATCTTCCGGAGAATCCTTGGGTCAAGGGAATCTGCGCAACTGCCATCTCCCTTGGGGAAGGTCCATCCTCACGTCTATTCGACAACAGGTATGGAGACTGTTGATTATGCAGAGCAAATCATTCAGCTTTCAGGGTATCGAATCGATACTCACGACATCCTGACGGAGGACAACTACGCTCTAACAGTCTGGAGACTAGTCTGCTTGTCTCCAAAACCATGCGGTCCTCGTCCCTTTCCTGTGCTGATCATGCACGGTCTTCTGGACTGCGGAATTACTTGGTTCCTTCACGAAAATAAGTACAACGACCATTAATTTAGGCATAAGAATCTGCCGTATATGCTTGCTAACATGGGCTTTGATGTTTGGGTTGGAAACAACCGAGGCACTCGTTACTCTAAGAAAGGAAGCGATCGTCCAGGATATTGGAACTTTAGTTTTGACGAACTCGCGAAGTACGATGTCCCTGCTTTGGTAGACAATATCTTAAACTTGACTGGTCGGAAGAAGCTTATATACGTTGGGCATTCCCAAGGTTCAACCCAGCTCGTGGCCCGACTGACCGAAGACTTAAATTTTGCCGCAAAGATTGCTCTGAACGTCGGCCTTGGAACTGTTGTAACTCTTCATACCTACAGCGACGACTGCATACTTAGGCTCTTTGAAAAAGTTCCGATCCTGCAACTCTTAAAATGGCTTGGCTTCAAAACGATGCTAAGTATTCCTGCCTGGCTGGTCCGGTGCGTTGCGATTCTCACCTACAATACTAAATTTTATCCGACAGCCGGACTCTACGTAATCCATTTCGTATGCGGGTTCCCCAAGAAAGGGCAGTCAAACATCAAGCGCGACCGCCTTGGAGTTATATTCTCACATGAGCCAGGAGGAAGCTCCATCAACAATGTCATCCAGTGGTACCATCTGTTTTCATTTAGGTTGCACACTAGCTTTGAAAAGCAGCTCGGAAAGTTCGATCATGGGCGTCAACAGAACTTAAAGCTGTATGGTCGAGAAAAACCCCCTCGATATCAGCTCGAAAACCTCAAGGATTGCCGATTCCCTTCACTATTGTTTCGCGGAACTATTGATAGCGTGGTCTCGGAAACAGACTTCGAGGGACTTGCAGCGAAATTTCCAGCCGAACTCACCCGAAGCGTTCATATCGAAGACTATCATCACCTCGACTATGTCTGGGCTGACAGCGCTCATTCACTAGTTTATCCAGAAATACTCAAGGCAGCCGTGTAAGTCTCAGAATTACAAGTTTGACATGATATTGCTTAACTATTCCAATGGCGCTGCCGTCCAACTTTAACTCATCATCTCAGATTGTGAAATCCCTCTAATATGCTGTCGTAATATTATGTCAGAGGGGCCAGCTCGGAGTAAGGACTATGATTGTCTCTTCAAGCTTGTGCTGATTGGAGGTAACGAATCCCGATATGCCAGACAGCGGAGTTGGCAAGACAAACATCCTGTCAAGGTTCGCTCACAACCAATTCTCACTGGAAAGCAAACCGACTATCGGGGTGTAATTCGCTACAAAGAGTCTAGAGGTCTCTGACAAGAAAGTAAAGATGCAGGTGTGGGACACTGCTGGTACAATAGTTGACGACTCAGGACAGGAGAGGTTTAGAGCAATAACCCATGCGTACTACAAAGGGGCGATGGGAGCATTGCTGGTGTACGATATCACCCGCAAATCTACCTTCGATAACGCTGACAAGTGGATCAAGGAACTTCGTTAGAATGCTGACGAAAGCATAACGATTATGCTTGTCGGTAATGCACTGAGAAGATGTAGGAAATAAAAGTGATATGAGTGACCAAAGGGCTGTCAAGGAAGAGTAGGCAGCAGATTTTGCTGTTCGGAACAAGCTGATGTACCTAGAAATGAGTGCTCTGCTAGACGATAACAACGTTGAGTCTGCCTTCAGAATGCTTGTTCAATGTACTTGCGTGAAGCATGTAGAGATTCTGAATAAATCTGGACAGTGGACAGGGCGGACCAAGCCCGAACCGAAGCTTCTAAAGGAAGCAGTACTCACTGTTGCTAATTCACCCAACAACGGATCACCCTCGAATGGGAAGGTTCATCTCAGCTCCAAACCCGATCATGTCAAAAAGTCGTTCTCTGCGACGAGCAACTGCTGCTCCTGATGTTTGTAATAGGCCTGTATTTAAACCAGTCTATGCCGGAGCCGACGGTGATTCCCGAGCAAACATACTCAACCATACTCAACTGCGAGGAAGGAGCGTTGGTCTGCACTCTGCGCGGCATGTAGGGAGTCATATGCTGCATCACTCTTTACTTCTTCGTGAAGGGCTACTTGCATATGAATAGACGTCGACTTGTCCTTAACGAAGATAAGGAGATCTACCTGTTGAGCCTGGCGCAAATACTACTGCTTGCCATCTACTATCTGCTGTTCGAAGAGTTCTTTCTGCTTGCTACCATCCGAAACCTCATCCTCTGGACGGACCTAATCATCCTCAGCAACCTCTGCCAGATTCACTTCGTCAGGCAGCCAGTAGCACTGACGCGTTGCAAATACGCGATATCAGTTATGCAAGCGACGAACTTTGTGCTATGGTTCTACATTGCTGTGGTGGACGGTACTACCTTGACAAACACATCATTCAATGTTGGCTACAACTGCCTGATTCCTGATTGGATTATCCTTAGCGGAGCCATGCTATTGGTGGGCCTACTATGCGCTTTTGTGGGAATGCAGATCTACGATAAGCTTGAGTGGGAAGGTAACAACCTCAACAGACAGGTGGAGGTGAAGAGCACTCAATAAACCATAATGATTTTCATGGCGAGCACTGCTATTTCGTCCTTTATGATGTTCGTCTGGGACTTTGTGGCGCACCTCTACTCGCACACCGAGCAGGACTGTGTTGATATGTTCTCTGGCAACACCTTTTCAAGGAATATTCTGTTCTTTGTGCTTAAAATCATCACAATGCAGGTGCAGCCGCTCGGAATTTACTACACCACTTACTATAAAGTAGTCAGGGATAACCCCGATGACGACAATCCCGAGCTCAACCCCGATGGAGTTCTTAACGAAATGGACTTAATCGCTGATGATGCTCCCTCTGAACTCAATAACTCCATGTTCTCCAGAGGTTCCAGTCGAGCATCCCTTCATAGTAACCCTTCCCGGTAGAACCTTCTCAGGGATTGACTGTACGTATAAGCTTCTAAATAAATCTTATTGGCGGATGAGCAGCAACCTTTTGCAATTGCAGTCTGACAGATTGGCTCCACTTGCTGCTCACAACAAGTATCAAGACGTGGATAGGCTCTACGATCCCCTGAGACATAGCTTTGATCCATTGCAGCCTCATGTAGTTAGCGGAGAAGCTACTCTGCGAAGCCATGTCTCACATCATCAAATGCACCTTACCCAACAGCAAAGAAACAAGCTGGTAACAATCGGTGCATCTACTTAGAAAGAGTCAACGCTCATACCATCTCAAGATCGACTGGTGCCCACCCACGATTTGTCACTAATTGCCGGAACTGCTGGTCATCTTGTCGCGATAGACTCAGTCGAGAAAGTGGGAGCCCCTTTGACACCATAGCAAATGCATCAGAGAGTTCAGAACAGACATGCAGACGAAGTTATCGTATACCAGATCGGGGATCTTAAACCGGCAATCGTTCAACCTCCAGTACCTCAACCAATCAACTAACCACCCATCATAATCGAACAACCCCTGGGAGTAAACTAGTACCGGATGCCTTCTCTCAAAGAATTCGCACCTCGCCCCGTCAAGCCGTATCGATACAACCTCTACAGTATGATTGATGAACCTGTAAATCGCATGATGGAGACTCCAGGCTGCAACATTTTTGGAGTATGCACCAGATGTGCTCCTAACGAGATAATTGCAACTCGAAATCAGGTGCGTAACAATTGGCTCAGGTGACTGTGATGTTTCCTCTGTAATTGCAGCTGCTCATGAATTGCTATAAATTATCGATGAGCAAAAACACTCCCG
>ERZ724508.491-NODE-491-length-28131-cov-5.292563_pt1 | contig 28131 bp, 48 predicted proteins | sample MGYA00376041_ERZ724508 | MGnify/ENA primary metagenome ERZ724508 (study PRJEB28724, sample SAMN07190887) | wastewater metagenome | isolation source: effluent of sewage treatment plant in Hong Hong | place: USA: Christiansburg, Virginia | collected 2016-03-01 ...
AGTAGCTCTAAGTTTTGAGCCGAGCCTTGTCGTAGAGGGATGTACCTCGAACTGTGTTGATTTCATACTATTTCTGCTGCCCATTGATTGTTCGGTGGGCTCTTCGCCTGATTAACTCTACTCTTTCATGGTCAATCTTTTCCTCAAGGCAAAGAGGCTGTGTTTGAAAGTCACGTTCATCGCCTCCACATAGGATAAACTTCTCAGTTGATTCAACAGCAGGTTTGGTCTTCTCTTTCAGACTAACATTTATGCGGTTGCGTGAAAACTCTCTAGCTGACTCTAGCTTTCTTCCAAGCTCAGTCTTTAACCTTCCTTTATTCCGAGCCCACATCTTTACAGCTGTTATGTTTGCGTTGTCCTCATTCAGGATTCGCTACTGATCTTGGGTTTTCACCCTCTGCCGATAATTCAATCTTATTAGTGCCGATCGGTGGTCAATGGGCTTTGGGTAGATGTAGTTACCAAGCCTCGGATCAAGTTTACCTTCTTCCTCCTCCAATTCCTCTTCAGCGTCAGCATTATCATCTACTTCCCCTAATTGAAGATCGGCTGCCTGGTCAGCAACTCCTCCTTCAGGCATTGGCGGAAGCTCTGATGGCTCGGCTTAGTTGGTAGCCGCTGTATTCAACTGAATCACACTTTCAGTTGGTATATCCTCTGGAAGTTCGACTTTGAACTTGATCGGAAATGCTGGTTTCTCGTACTTCACTCGAGAGCTGTAGGGGCCAGTTGCAGTTTACTTTGCTGATGTATCCAAACGGCTGCTCTCGAAGTTGATAATTCGAGTTTTGTATCCTTTGAGTCTTTCCTGTGGGGTGTGCAGTTCCTCGTGCACAGTCCTCGCCTTCCATCGGTAGTGCCTCTCCTATGCCTTCGTCTGTTCACTTGGCAGGTTCATATTAGGCTTGCTCACAGTTTCTCTCTCTGACGATAACGTTCCTTCAAACATCTTCTGCAACTGCTCAAAGTAGTTCGCTTACGGCTTGTATTTTAGGCGTATGTCCAACTTATCCATAAACCAGTCGTAACCCTTCTTCAGTAGCCTTAGCTGAGCCTCCCTATCCTCTGTTTTGAGAATGGTGTGCATATACCTCACCATCGAATCGATTACTTTTGGTCTGAGGTCATACTGCTCTGGCAAGATACTTGCCACTTGGCTGTTGTACCGAATAAACACTGCCTTGATCTCCCGAAAGTAAGGATTATCGCTGAGGAACAGCGACTGCATAAACGATAGATCGATGGGTCTCGGGCGTAGATTCTCACTACGCCAGGCCTGGTGAGAGGCGGTCAGTGCAATTTCATTACTGTATAGCTCCTTCTTCTGCCGGAGGATATTCGCTTCGTTTAGGTCTGCATAGGGGTGGATTTTACTTCCGTTGTCGTCATAACTACTGAGCGCTTTGACGAGCTAATCGTTACGCATTCTATTATATATAACGTAGAGTTACAGGCTTCCGTAGAGGGAGTGTCCCCACCAATAATATTTATGAACTCCAGATATTATAGGACGAGGATCAAGTACATGGATGCCTCCAGGATCCTACCTGACCCACAGCCAAAAAGATAACTTCCGGTGAAGCAGCGGGTACTGCAGATATTCAGGCGTAAGATGGCACCGGAGCCATAGACATGTGGTAGAGGCAAATCCCAGCTGAACATAGTTCGGCAACATTCAGCGAGAGACTCCAGCGAGAGGAGCTGTTTCGTAAGCCGAGAGCAACTCAAAAGCTGCAGGCTGGTGCGATTTCCAGCTTTATTAGACACCAGCAAAGAACTCAACTTCGACAATCCAGAACACAAACCATTAAAGCGTTTGATCTAACCAAAGATCTTAAAGTGCCCGTATAGTAATGAAGGAAGGCAACGCCGTGCTTTCTCAGCAGGTATGAAGCGTAGCCCATTGGAGTACACGTTCGGCAGAAGCGATTTTTAGTGCTTGTGATATTTCATCGTTGTTTCAATCGTCTAATCACCACTTCGAAGGGCTACACCCTCTTGTTCCGGAAGAAGTCCAGCTGCTGTAGCTACTCCACTTGCCGATAGATGCCTCCGATTTCAGGCTTTGAACTTGCCTTTGTCGTGCTTTTGGTCTTGCCCAGGGGGGTATTTGAGCTATCACGGGCCTTGTTCTTCGGTGGGGTGTGCGTCATCAGTGTTCTTGAAAGGCGTTCAATAGAATTGTTCATTTTGCGTGAAATACTGCCGGGTTCGAACTTGGAAGCGCTTAGACTTTTCTTCAATTTGTTAAGATCAGGAGTGGCAGTTTTGGGGTCTCTTTGCCTGACAACCCGACTCGTCCCAACCGATTTAGCCAGCTCAGATTGATAGGTTGTGAGGAAGGAGTTGACATATTTCATGAGCACAATATCGATGTTTTGGTGAAGCTCTCTAATGACCTGAAGATCGATACCGTACAGCCGTAAGCAAGCCTCACCGTAATACTGTTCGAGAGCCATCTGGATATCTTCGGGTGATTCGGTGAATAGCATGTGCTAGTGTTCCTCGAAGATTCTCTCAAAGATCTCGAGCTTTCTCTTGTCCTGGTTAAAACGAGGATTGGTCCTCCAACGTACAAATGCCTCTCGAAACAAGTTTGGAAGCGAGTCCTTTCCACCCAGTTTCTTTTCAAGGTCTTTAAACAGTCTCGCTAGGCTATTGATAGTCTCTTCTGAGCACTTCCGAGCAAGGTAGTTCTTGAAGTTGCGAAGGGATACTTTGCCTTAAATTTGGTTCAGTTCCTGCTTGAACTCTGAGAACTGTTGTAGGAATCCTTCAATAATTTTGTCCCTGAGCGTAATGTTCCCAGCTAGCACCAGTGCCATAAACAGGAACAATACCGGCGATGTCCTGAGATGGATAACCCCGTCTACATCAAGGTACGAGAAGATCTTTTCCATACCTTCCAGAGACGTATGCGAGCCATACCGGTTCATAAAGTGGAGGTTGTACTCATCGTTGATCAGTTCCAGTGCCTTTGTGATCTGCATTAATGGGGGAAAACCTTGATAATGGTCAGCATATCTCGCGAAAGCTTCTCACTGCTGTACAGCTCCACCTTGTCGAAGGATTCTAGTTGCCTCGTACCGAAGATGTTTGTAATGCCCTTGGCTTCTAGCCAGCCTTGATATAGTTGACCAAACTCCTCCTGGTTAATCTCTTCATTGAGCCTCCAATGCAGGATCCTAATTCGTGGCTTATTTACTCGAGGAGGCCAAGCGAGTTTTCATCACAGCTCGTGACTGCGAGTTCCATGCATAGACTGTCCAGAGCCTTCGAAAGTAACGGCTCCAAGCCAAGAATTTTTTCCCTTGCTCGCATAACAATTTATTTATTAGTCCTATCGCCAACCAGCAATTTAGTCGGTTGTGTTTTGCCGAGAGAGTTCGCATGAGTTTGTATAAACTGCAAATATGGAGATAGCAAAGACTGCAAGAAAATTGATTGGCGAAAAGGCTTTACTGTTCGTCTGCGATGTCCAGGATAAGTTCGCTCCGAAGACATACAAGCACGAAGGTGTGGTGGAAGCTGTGGGAATGATGTGTGAGGTGGCTGGTATGTTCTCCATCCCAACTCTGTTCACAGAGCAGAATCCGCCCGTATTTGGCGACACTTATCCCGACTTCTTCAAGAAACTCGGCAAAGCACCCTACTTTAAGACAGCGAAGACGTAAGTATGCTTCTATTTCAGCACTTTCTCAATGGTAAACAACCAAACCTTGGAGTTCCTCAAGAAATATCCCGAACGCAAGCAAGTGGTGCTCGTTGGTATGGAGACTCACATCTGCGTGTTGCAGACTTTCCTTGAGCTCAGCTCAATGAGTAACTCAAAGTTAATTCAGACTACGACGTATTTTTCCCAGTCGACTGCCTCACCAGCACACGAGCTCTGGATCGAACAGCGGCCCTCACCAGAATTGCTCACTCTGGAGGTGTCATATCCACCTTTGAAATGCTCACGTTCGAACTGCTGAAGGACTACAAGCACGAAAATTTCAAGAAGGTTCTGAACATTCTGAAGGGCACCAAACGCGAGAATATGATTCCACATCTTTGATTCGAAGCAGCTTTGAGTTGCCGGCATTTGTCCAAGCACAGGTCTGTTACAATATATTATAGTACTAAATGGACGACAAACGTCGCAGGTACGTCCATCCGGTCTATAGTCCTCACCGGACTCGGGAGGCACTTGTGGCTGTCGACAACTATCGCAGCTGTGTCAACGACGAGATCTCGTTCCTGAGGCAGGAGAACCAGGACATGCGTCTCAGACTATCAAAAATTGCAGAAATCTAAAGTCGTGTGGAAAGTATGTTGGTTCGTGATCAACATAACCTCGCAGAGATCGAAAGGCTACGGATGGCTGTGAACGATCAGATTATTGAGATTGATGAGCTACGTGCTGCTCTGTAATGTGAAAGGCATGGCAAGGCACAGTTAGAAGCAGCCTTGCGAACATAAATCTAGTCCTTGATGGCTGAGCTATCCTGGCTGAGCCGTGATCGAGAGCAGTAGCGCCAGTCATCAGAAAGGAAGTTAGAGGAATTTCAACTTGCAGTTGCGAAGGATAGGTAGCATGCTGATAAGCAGTTCGAAAAGACTATGCAACAAGCCGAACGTCAGATCAGTTGTCTTGAAGACTCCTTAAGGGTGGTCTGCACAGAGAAAGACCAGAATGAACGGGAGTATACTGCCTTGCGCCTACGAATGATGGATCAGTTGGAATAACTCTCAGGAAGAGTGGATCACCTGTCAAGGTAGAATGCCAAAATGCAATCGGAAAACGATATGTTGAGGATGCAGGTGAGTGCATTGGGAGGAGAAGCTCAACAGCTCAAGCAAATGCATGAGTTAGCGACGGTGGATAAGCTCCGAAGCGATCAAGAACGGGCACAGATTCTGTTAGACTTGAAGGATGTGGAGAAGCACTTGGCGAGCACAGCTATGGACTGTAATGTGTTTGAACAGAGAATGCATGCAACCGAAGCATAACTCGCCCGAATGACTGAGTTCTGTAAGCAACATGCCCTCCACATTGAGGAGCTCGAGGCAGAGATACGCAAGAAGAATCGGTTGCTTGACGAGTACAATACTGAATTGAGGCGTGAAGAGTAGATTTCTCGCCAAGAACTCACGAAGACAACAGATAAGCTTATCGATGTCGAATCACGGTTGGAACTTCTCAAAAACGACAATAGTCAGTTGGCAAGCAAAAACACCTAACTTCAAATTGAAAGTGAGTCAAAGACCTCAGAGATTCGAGAGCTACTCTATTGCATTGAAAAGCTAGAAGCACAACTGTTGGAACTGGAATCAAAGTGTCGGGTGTTGTAGAACGAGGGGATGCTGGCTGCTGAGAAAAATGCCTTCCTGTTGCAGGAGAGATAGAATAACATACTGGAAATACGGTCGATGCAAGAGAAGTTTATGCTCAGAGAGGATCAAATGCGGGACTTGGAGGACCTAACTAATCGAAAGGAGAAGGAATTGGTCGACTTGCGAAAGTCCTCCGGAAAATGTGAACACCTGATCAAAAAGTACTAAGACGAAATGCTCCGCATGGTCAAGCTCTTCGAGGAGGACAAGGCAGCGCTTGAGGAGAGATTTTTGCAGGAGAAAGCTCGCTTGAAAGAACTCTACGAGTACGAACTCAAGGATACTCAGGACCTGTTCCAGAGGAAAGTGCGAGTGCTTTAGGAGGGGCTCAGAGAGTGACCTGCGTAGTTCTACTAATAAGTATGAAGTGCCTCGTTATAATTGGCAGAGTCTAACGTTATGCAGCAAAAACTAATGAGCTACCAGATCTTCACGGAGATCTTTCGAAGTGCAAATCGTGAGTCAAGCAGCACGGCAGGCGAACCATTATCAAGCCCCAAGCCGACATCGGAAATTGCTCGACCTTTTAGTTAAATGGCACGTACCAATGGACAGGGTTATAACCTGCCAGCTAATGACTTGTCTCTCACTGCAAGTGAAATTAAGTCTGAGCACAACATCTGCCACGATGCTAGTGTGTAATTGGAGAGTAAGGACTATGCTCTGATGGAACCAGAACAGGGTCGTTGGAAGAAATCATCTGTCGAAGGTTAAGATGTTCTGCAACAGGTCCTACGAGAATGCCACCGCCAGGAAGAGAACAACCCTATATCAACTGTCAAGCAGCTCAGGGAATTACTGGCAGCTCGGGAAAAAACGATTGGAGAGCTCATCCAGTCCCGATAAGAACTCTAGTCGGTTGTTCGCAACTACAAACACCAGCTGTCAACAAAATAGAAGTAATACGAGACTTTCCGAGAGATCATCAGCAACCTTGAGGAGGACATTATGGAGTTTAGAAGTGAAATTAAGAAAAGTTAGTTGTAGGCGAAGGAGACCTCAGAGAAGCATGCCAAGGAAGTGCAAACTTATCAGCAATAACTTAGCGAGCTGAAGCAAACGATCAAGGAGGCAAGGGTTAAGAATACCTTGATTATAAAGGACAAAGATGCTGAAATTCAAAGCAAAGACACCCAGCTATCCGAATCAATTGATACGAATAGCCGACTCTTAGATGAACTGATCGTACTCAGAAAGGACAAAGACATCAGGAAGGAACAAGTAGACAAACAGCATCAGCTGATCATCCAATACGAGAAGCGTAACGAATAGACAAATAGGGAGGTAACTCGACTTACTGACGAATTGTTACAGTTAAGACAGGAGTTCTCCAAACAGGGTGGAATTGCGTCACTAGGCTCAACTACTTTAGTTAAGAACTGCAGCAAGAGCATGGCAGCCAGCAAAGTTACTACCCATTTCAATAGTAGTAGCGCATCCAAAGGCAAACGAAGCACTAGCATTCCAACTAAGCGATGCTAGACCAACATCAAAGCCAAACTGTTTGGTCTTCGCAAGGAACTGGCCGAGCTGAAGTAGGAACTACAATCATAACAGGAAAGTCTCGGCCAGTATACGATGGAGATGGTACAGAATATCGTTGGGACGATGCAAGCTATGCACAACGAGCACATCACCGAACGAAATGAATAGCTGGAAGCGCTTCGAAAGGAAATGATCAAACTCAAAGTCGAAGTGTTCGAATTACAACTCAAACAATAGTCGGCCAGGCAGTCAGCCACATGTCAATCAAACAACCGCCACTCCGATGGGTTTTGGATGGCCAAGTTGCTTGAATCCACCAATGGACTCGAGTCGGTTAAGGCTAGTCATACTAACCGAAACAACGTCCTGGGACGCGAGACTGTCATCAATAACTCAGGATGCACATCCACGAGCAAACGCAGTTCCGCGAGGAAAATAGCTAAGGAGTACGACAGCCAACGCAAGGCCACTCAAGACACATCCGCTCCGGCAGCCGGCCAAAAGCATTGATTGTGAACTGTTTTGATGTTAGTAGTTATAGTGGAAAATATGAAAGAAGCCTCGACACGCTACAACCTATAACGTAAGATCGACAAGTACCGCGAGAACAAGTCGATTAGTGACAACGAGTCAATAGTGAGTCTAGCAGACGAAAAGCGGAGAAACTTAATGAAGCTGTTTGATGATATCGACAATGAGGATCAGCTCAAATAATCGGAGTCACTCAACAACAGTCTCGCAGATGTGAGTAAAATCAAGGACAATCCTCGGGGCCGCGTTGCAGTTGGGTCCGTCGATATGCTGGCACAGCAGAAGTTCGAAGATCTTGAGTATCTCCAGCAGGCCAAATCCAAAATTGGAGAGTTAACGCGTACAATCTAGACAACCCGCATGGAACTCTTGGAGGCAAATAAAAACGTCCTGGCTCTGAAGTAAGTTCTAGAAAAGGAGAGGTATCGCAACAAAGCTGCTGAGGAGTAGCTTCGAAACCAGAACTAAAAGACTCTCGAAGCCATGCGCTCTGAGTTTGAAAGTCGCACGGAAAAGCACCTGAAACATATTGATGAGCTTTTGGAGGAGAAAGTTAAGTTCAACGAACGTTCTGAGATGTTTATCGCTGAGAAGAAGAAGTTCGAGAAGATCCTCAATGACCAAAAAGAGAAATTTGCCAATGAGTTGAAGAATGCCAAAGAGGCCTGGGCAGTCTTGGAAAAAGAAAGACGTGAAAAATGGGAAAAGCAGAAGGTTGGAGAACTTAAATAGACCACCATCAAGGGAATGGAACCAGAATTGGAGCGCATCATTAAGCGCAGTAAGGATGAGATCAAACGTACCGAGGAGCGTTGCGAGGCTAAGATTATGGAGTTCAGGGAATAGTGCCAACGCGAGTTCTAAAAGAAGGTCTTAGAGTACAAGGAGGCAGCCTTCAAGGAGCATGAGCAGGAGAAATAACGAATTCGAAACGAAAATTCAACTCGGCTAAAGGAGCAGTACGAGAAGCTTGAACGGCAGTTCGAGGTTGACAGAGAAAAAATGCGTCAAGCATACAACAACGAAACAAAAGAACTGTAGCTCCGGAGAAAGCAATAGGCCGACGAGTACATGCAAAGCCAGAGAAGAAGCAATCAGGAACACCTTGCTGAAATCAAAAGGATGAGGGACGAATACGAAACAAGGATTTCAGGTCTTGAAAAGAACCTCTCGCAGAATCTGGAGGTTGAGAAAGAGAAGCTCGACAAAAAGTACCAAGAGGGATGTAAGGAGCAGATAGAGAAAGCAAAGCTGGATGCTCGAGCGAAGCTGGAGGCAGCAGCTAAGAAGCTAAAGTAAGAACAGGAGAGGAAGCTCTAGTAGATAGTAAATAAGTTGGCCGCTGAGAACAGTGAGTATGAAAAAGACATTTAACGGAAGCACGAAAATAGAGTAAGGGATGAGAGAAAAAGCTGGGAGGATGAACAGAGAAAGCTGAAGAGAACCATTGCTGTTTTGGAGGACAAAATATCGATGTTCGAGAAGCATACTGGAAAAGCCTAAAAGTAAAAAGACCACTTTGAGAATCAGTACCTCTAATTGAAACTCAACTACGAGTCCATGTAGAGAAAGTACCGAGATATGGAGAAGCAATTCAATAGCCTTGAAAAAGAAAACCAGCATGCTAAGGTGACCATGAAGCAATAGCTGTCATTGAAGTAAGCCGAGTTCAACCGTAAGAAAGAGGATGAACTGAAAAAGGTGAGCAGCGAAATCGTGGAGCTTAAGAAGCAACTATAGGAAATCGAAAAGGTGCACACACAGGCAATGAACGCGCGATAGCGAAAGTGGGCTGATGACCTGACTGAACTCGACGAAAGAGCTCGTACACTAGTAAAACGCCGGGACAAGTAAATCGAGCAACTTAAGCAATAGGTTAAGCGACAGTAGCAGATTGCCAAGAGCTACGAAGAGATGCTGGAGAAGCAGCGCCAGCAACTTATGGCGTCACTCTACACAAAGTGAACTTGATTTGAATGCAGTGCTATTTAATATGATCAAGCAAGTGCTGCTTCTGGGACTGGTTGCTACGCTACTTGCCAGCATCCACGTACGTCCAGAACGCAGGGTTCAGGAGGTCTCGATCAAGCTGGGCGAGGAAAGTGAGCTGGATTTCCCTGATTTTCCTTTCCATGACATCTACGACCGGGGAATCTGGCAGACTAATAACCTTGACCAGGAAATCGCTTTGGACGATATCTGCAGAAAGCGAGCATCGCAAATCGAGCTGATCATGCTGAACCAAGTGGTGTTCCATCCAGAACACCCTCGCAAGTCAGTAATATACGAACTCGACGACATGTACTTGAGTGATAACGCAGCAAAAAGAACAAAGACGTGGTGGATATGCACTTCCTCAATCCAGCAGAGATCTACGTGGTGTTTGAGAATGCAACGCTGGTCATATTTACTCTTGAAAGCCAAACTCTGGTTATCAGCAAGCAACTTGCCTTTCCGAATGTCAAAGAAATTGAATACGGAGAGTTTCATCCCATGAAGAAGGGGAAGCGATTGTTGTTTATGACAGACACCAATGCATACTTACTCACGCCTTCCAACATCACTGTCATGGATGGCTACCACCCTACAAGCAAATCCTTCACATCAGCCACACCCATTGGAGAAAAGTACATCGCAGTTGGCTATGAAACTCTCGGGGTAGTCTTCTATGAGATGGTTAGCGACTGGTATCTCAAACAGTCCGGAGGGTACGCCGCATCATTTTTTAACCGAACCAGCATCAGTGTGCAGGATCTCGCCTATCATGAGAATTCATCGACGTTGCTCATCTTGGATGATACATATGGAGTCTACGCTGCGCAGGTTCATCTAAACCCCGAAGGTCACTTGAGAATGACAGTAATTCCCAAGGGAGCCCATAAAAAGGGCTGCTACATAATGATGCTTGTCGAAGGAGACCTTTACATCGTGTGCCGCTAAGTCTTCAAGTTCGGAATTATGACAGACTCTATCACCCAGAAACTCGACAACCCTTGGTTCAAGGTAAAGAAAATGTCGGTATTCGGTAACTTGCTAGTGCTGATGGGCGAGAACTTCTTCAAGGTCTACCACAATGATAGGTTCGTGGAGGACTTCGAGTATGACCATATGGATCGCTTTCACATCATCGACAACCGAACTTTCATGTCTGTGAATGAAGACGGTATTACCTACGGTAACTACAAGTTGGACCCTCCAATCATCCTGTGTCATACTTCCAACTAAAGGCATGAAGGCTCCATCAACGCGATCGTTCGCACAGAAGCCGAATGCAACCAGGAATACTTTGACAAGTATAATGTTGACATCCCTTTCAACGACACAGATACTTGTGTGTACACTTCACCAGTTACTCTATTGTTCTGGAGACCAAATGATCTCAACCTCTTGCCGTTCAAGATCATTGCGATAATACTGCTTGTCCTCATTATAGGGCTCATTATATGGGCATGCTTTGTGCGAAGAGAAGCCTTGTACCTCAGAGACTTAATAGTCGGGTACAAGAAGGTGAGCGACCCAAAAAGCAAGCCAGACTACGACAATATGGTGGAGTTAAAGGAATGCAAATCAATACCACAATAAGTCGACCTTGATATTTGTGTCCCAAAGGAAGTCCTACCACCGACGGTAGAAGATCTCTCCCCCGCTCGCAAGGAATGATTCTGTAGTTGAATAACTTATCAGTGATGGAAAATATTCTTTCAGAGGGCGACATAAACAGGTTGTTCTCTCTGACTTCTCCTCAACTTGGCAGCTACCCACCCATCAATCTCGATGCCTTACCGACTTCTGCTAACTTCTCCAATGGTTTGGCCAATAGTGCTTACCTAAGTCTTCTATAGAAGTTTAGAAGGTGGAACAAGGTCGAACGCTTACCAAATAGTCCCACAGGCTATAAAAGCAAGGCTCAAATCGAAACAGTTCTTAAATGCATCTACCAAGAACTTCTATTGGTGATGAGAGACTCCTACAAATAGAGAGGCGCTCAAGTGATCACCCTTAATTAGCTGATGAGAGAGCATGGAGGTGACTTTAGGATCCCCCAAAGTGGCAAGCCAAAAAAGCATATACAAGAAGATGTTGAATCGAATGCCGAACAGAAAACCCCTTTCTTCGTCAGATCGAAGATTACCAATTTAAAGCTCCAACAAAAGAAAATCAGTTTCGCCTAAATCGAGAGCCACTCTAAGCTGGAGTCTCCATTGGGTTCCAAGGACTCTCGGAAGCTCAGAATATACGGTGAAAGTCAGTTAAGCGACAACGTCAAACGAGACGAATAAGGGCAGACACTTTTTCGAAACTGGCTAATGAAGTAGCGTAGCCGACAGTTCGAGATAGAGGTATTGCTCCTTTCACTTAGAAAATCATCAGATGGAACAGGTCCAAGTGCAAAGACGCTTATGGCAAGATTGTCATGTCCGACTATCTTGATAACCGTCCGCTTATCAGGCCGCTTACTAAAAGCAAGCCACCATTGTTCGGGACAGAGCATCTGCAAGCAGACTTCTGATTTGCTCAATAACTTATAAGTTTTGCAGTTAGAGCCGTTAATGAAGGGCCAACGCAAGCCCCTACAAGCAAAGTACCCCCTCGAAGATAGCTGGCTCTTTACGAACAAGCCCACTTAGGAGATATTGCCTTTCTGCAAGAACCCCAGCTAGCGTAGTTTTGTGGTGTAATCGTTCGACAAAGAGTCAGGCAGAGCAGAGTGCCAATTGACTTTTATGAACCCGAACATGTTTCGCAAGCAAAAACCACCATAGCCGAAGTCACACAACATGAGTACTCTGAGTCAAAAGACAGAGAAGACAGACCCTCGTTCCCAATCATTCTTTCGGTAGGTTGATAAAAGGAAGAACAATGTGATAGAGTTGCTGGATAGGTCACGCAAGCAGAAGGATGCCTACATCAAACAAATTCTGAGCATCAGTGTTGACCATAAAAAGCGGTCGAATTCATCAAGCAAGAAGGAACAGCCCTACCGAAAGTCAGAAAGCAAGTTGCCGCGTGCTCGCACCAAATCAGTGCTGAGAACCTGCTGCACTATAAGCACTCCCAAGCATACCACTATCCAGACACCGAAATCAAAGCAGACACTGACCAGCACAAACAAGTAGAACAACATGCCACTGAACGAGACACTTCGGATGCTGGCCCGCAAACAGGAACTCGAGAACGAGCTGAAGGAAATCAATACGAGTTTGCTCATGAAAAAGCGGAACAGGAGGAAGCAAAAGCTGTGATGCAGAGTGCCAGCATTATATCCCAGAACCATATTGAATAGCATGTCTGCAGACCTCAAAAAACTCAGTAAAGGGAAACAACAGCTCAAGGACCTAATCAAGGAAGCACCCCAGCGCTGCCATATTGACGAGAAAGATGGCATTAACTGCCCAAATTTCGAGCGGGTAGCCCATCAACCACTTAGATTCTGCAGTATGTTTCGAAGGAAGCCGGAATCGACCCTCCGAGCAAGGAAGAGGCCACCGAGCTGTTTAACGAGTTCAATGATAAGAACAGTACAGATAACCTGCTCACCAAGGACGAGTTTAACAACTTCATTGAGAAGGTGCTTGAAATGCTAGGGGCGGCAGTCGCTAATTGATCAGTCGATTAATTTAAACTCCATCAAAGCAGCTATGTCCCAAGACGAACAGAAACCAAGCAGCAAGCATCTCGAGGCTCCCAAGTCCGCCCTCCTGGACAAGTCAGCGGAGAAGGCAGACAAAAGCAGATCGCCCCGGGTCAGGTTCAGCCATCAGCCAACAAGCATCAATAAGAGTTACGGGAAGAACCCTGATAGTAGTGCTAAAGTTCATAAATCGCCAACAAAAGAGCCTCAAGAGGAAAGCAAGGTCGCTGAGCAGCCACTAAGCAAGAGTGGCTCCAAAGAAGAGCGTGTCAGCAGGTCCGATTCAAAGAATTAGAGGTCTTCTGCTAGAAGGTCCAAATCCAAGGAGAGCGAGAAGAAGAAGTTCACGAAGCAGGAGATCAAGTCAAAGAAGAAAGAAGAGGCTGAAGAAAGCACCAAAAAGGAGGTGGAAATGCAAGTGGCTCCAAGATAGAATTTGGTTGAGACAAGCGTCGAAGCTGTCAAGTAAATCGTCGCGAGTGCTCTGAAAGAGGAGTTAAAAAGAATCGAAGACTCTCAGGATACTCACAAATCTCCATCAAAGAAAAAGTCGGAAACAAAAATGGAGGCGCTTGAGGGTGAAGTTCAAGTGACCATCACATGCCAAGTCACTGTAACTGAAAACCATGTGAACTCTCAGAATAAGGAGGAGAAGGACGACAAGAAGGACAAGATGGAAGAGGATAACGAAGAGGTGCAGAAGTAGACCAAAGCCTCAAAGAAAAAGGCCAACCAATCGAAGGACAAGCAGTCGAAGGACAAGCAGTCGAAGGACAAGCGTTCGAAATCGAAGAAGAAAGTTGATAAGGGCTCGAGTCCTATTCGAAGCGCTGAGAAAGAAGTGATTTCCAACAAGTCAAAGTCCAAGAAGGCAGCCAACACTAAGAGCAAATCGAAACTAGGTATGAACGAACTTAGCTTAGACCCAGTTACGGCAGCTCCAGCTGAGGACGAAGGACCAATATCGAGCCGCCTTAAGAACCGCAGTAAGAAGAAATAGCATGACTCGAAGTCCAAGGACTCAAAGTCGAAGTCAAAGGAGAAGCTTGATGACTTGAAGAGAAAGGCTAACACCGAAGACGACAAGTTCGAGTTAAGTTCGTCAAGGAAGCTGCGCAAGCGAGAGTGATCGGTCCAACCCAATTTCGTCTGTGTTCAGTCAAGCTAAAAAGTATCAGTTGTTTCAAAGTGGTGTGTTTCGGTGTCGATAAGTTTCGTAGTTTGTAAGGGGTCCGGGGCTTGGATGGTGTACACCTACTCTGCTCCCGACAACTGAAGAAGCTGGTTATCGAGCGGGATAGGAGGATAGAGATGCAACTTCGTTGACCCTTTGATGGTTCCTTTCGGAAGCGTTTATCATCAAATTTGAAAAAGGCATAGCTCTATCGGAGAATGGGAATAATTTGCACTTTTCAGTTGTTTCTGTGGTCGGACAGCTGACTTTTTGAACTCGGGTGGTATTCCTGCCGGCATCATCTTCAACACCAACGAATGGCTCGGCTTCTCTGGGTTGCTATCGACTGAATAGCCTTAGACCCTGAGTTCTCTCCCTCTGCACATAGGTCTTGATGCTGGTATCGGTTGAAAGAGTAAACTTCTTTCTATTCGCTGACGTAATTCTAATGATTGGGTTGGATGCCTGTGGATGCCTCATCAGCGGAGTTGAAGGGATTTGCGTTTAGCGCTCACTGAGAGCTGCATAATGTGCTGGAGCATAATTGCTACCTACCTCCGATGTAGTTGAAGTGTCAGCAGGCGTACATGCCTGCTTCCGATGCTCCCGTGGAATCTTACTTGACTCGTAATCGACCAAAAGAGTGCAGTCTTCCAATCTCTTGGATCCGATGCCGTTGCTCGGATCTGAAAGTTGGTCGATCTCCTAAATCTTCTTCTCCTCAATATACTCTTCCACAAAATTAAGTGCTTAGAAAAAGGAGAATCCGCGTGAACTTCGTGCTAAACAGGCCTGTTCGTAGTAAGAAAGAAATGATTGCTGCTGAGTTTATCGGACATGCATCCAAACGATCCTGATGACTCGATCTACCATCGCAATCTGATTCGATCTGGCTTACTTGGGTGATATAGCGTTGGGCAGGACTCTATGTGACTCGGGAGAGTTTAATGCGTGGTTAGTGTTGAGCCATACTCTCACCTTCCCTGAATGGTTAAACCCAACTAACGTGCTGTCGACCTTGATAAGCCCATTCATTTATTGAATTGTTTTGAATCCCATAAGCGCATTTTTGAGGACATAGACTCCCTCCAGACTGCTCAAGCCAGCGATATCACAAAGTCGATAGGAAATTCTTTCCACGAGCACGTTTAGCTCAGTCTTCCCTGAGCATCCTGCAAAGCCATCTGCTTCTCCTACGTAGTAGACCTCCACAAGACTCTGATGCTGCTGCCTGCGATACTCATACTTCATCGCTTATTACTGAAAGTTTGTGTTATGAGGTAGGCATATGCGGTGCATCACAGCTTCCTGGGTAGTGATGCGATGTCGAAGCAATCTTTGCTCGTAGATGCCTCCTGCTTCCTCCCAATCTCGTAAACGTGAGCGATCAGTCACAGGAAGTCCGATATTCGATTTAACACCTCCCATAATGAATATCAATAGCAGCTGATGAATTCAATCATTCCAGGGTAAACTCCTGAACTCGTACTTCATCTATAGTCTTCCTCCGAACTCCAATAGCTTCCTTGAACAATTTGTTCTGTCCTGAAGACTTTCGGACGACTGTTAACTTGTGGCCAGTTGAGTCTGCGCTCTTCTTGGACTATAGAGTGTTGTGGTTGGTTGTCTTGTTGCTTGATTGGTGCTTCGCGTTTGAAGGTTCCTCAAAGCACGGAGTACCCAGTGTCTTTTCTCGCTTGTACCCCTCTCGTTATTCTTTCTTTTTTGAGAAGTAAGTCTTTAAGTCTTCACGAGCTCGACCATATACCTCTTTATTCCGTCTTTTGGCCATAACCTCTTCCATAATAAGCTGAGTGCTTGCATCAAGTTGCTTTCTCATATCAGCCAACACTGTGTTCATATCGTTACCGTTCCGCGTTTTCTCAATGATGCCTTTCATCAGGGACTCTTTGATGGAGCTAAGTTTATCGGAGATTTCCTAGCACTCTTCTGTGTTGAGCCGATCTGGGGTTGGATGGTTTGGATGTAAGTTCTCTTTATTCGAGGGGTTCACTGATTCGACACTTACTGTCATGCTGGTGGCAACAGGCACTCCTTCAATCTTCCTTGTTTATTATTGGAGCTGCTTGAGGTTAGCTCTCCTCACTTTTAAGGTCGGTCCGTTATTGGCCTGTCGTTCCTATCGAGCCGCTCTCAACTGATCGAGTGTTTTGTCGTCCTCATATAACGAGTTCATGTGCTGATCTTCTTGTTTTTGTGGTTTGAGTTGAATCGCTTCGATCCTACCCTTAAATGTCGAGTTTGGCTTGGACAGGCCTTGCTGCTTCTTCTGTGCGAGACTTTGAAAGGACATCGTGCGAGTAACTCTTCCGACAGGATCAGCGGGTTGCTGACGGTCTACTTGAATAAGGTCACGGAACTGTTTCATCAGTGCTAACTGCCAACGCCAAACTTAAATTATAACTCTGGGGCGCGAGTCAGATAATGTAGAGCTTGGAGTTGAGGGCTTCATTGAGGAACTGAGTGCTGCGTATCTGCTCGTCGAAGATGCTGTAGATGAAGCGGCGCACTTCTGCTCGGAACTTGTAGAAGGTCATCATCATCAGTACATTCCTGAGAAGCTTGACCGACAGGGTGAGCTCGGGATTGGCTTTTTTCATCTACTTGATCTGCCCGAGAGCCGACTTTTGCGAAAGAGTATTCGAAAGCATGGCGATGTTGCTCAGCAACTTCTTCTATTCTAAGTTAGTGCCTAGCCTTACTTTCATTAAGGGGTTCCAGCTGACTGTGGTATTAGTTCCAGTACTGGCCATTAGCAGCCCAGTAGTTATCCTCAGTTTTATCAATCTTGAAGAATTTGGTTGAGACAGCTGGCACACATATCCAACCGATGTTGCTGTTACGGTTGGTAAGCCAGCCCTGTCTCACTATTTCCTTGCGACCCTCGGCTGAGGCACATAGCATGTTCAGGATATACCTGCAACTGCCGCGAAGTGAAATATAGGTGTGGCTGTAGCTCATGCGGATCAGGATATCGATGACACCGTATTGCTTTATCAGCTCCATGCCAAGGTTCGAACTTCCCAATTGACCCAACGCCCAAAGACTAGCGCGAACTCGAAGTGGCGATTCACCTCTTTCGATGTTTTCCACAAAGTACTCCATAGCCTTTTTGCTGCGTAAGTAGGCGATGCCTGGAGAGGTCTTGGCAAGCTCACCCATCAAATGCTTCGGAAGCTAGGCGTTGTCGAAGGTTTTATGAATCCTCAACTCCACCCTGACTTTGATGAGAATGTGCACGTCAGCAGCTCTATCAATACGGTCCGGACGATCTTGGAAAGTAAATGTCACGCAATTCTCTGTATACTACACAGTTCCGTTGGGCTTCTTTGTGCCCTTTGCAATTTTATCGTCTACTAAGGTAAAGTCGATTTTTTTGGAGGGGGTTGCCTGGCTATCCAGGTTAATGTGCTGATCTATCTCCATGGTTCCTATCATCAGCACCATCTCCTACCGACCAGTTATCTTCTCGCCAACTTCAGCCTCCAGGTAGAACACGTTTCTCCTCCACCTACAGAACATTGGGTAGATAGTCGAGCCTATTTTCAACGTCCACGGCAGCTTGTAGATGTACAGCAAGTCCAGCTCGTTGTTGGGCTCTCGAAGGATATACCCGTTGTAGGTAGGTTCAGCAAAGTTGAATGCCTCGTTCAGACTATCCTCCATGTGATCATTATACTGCAGGTTCTTATCCGTTAGCCATCTTTCATATTCCTAGTCAAGCCACTCTCCCAAATGCTGGGTAATGTTGACAAACCCTTTCTCGGTCGAGAGTAGGTTAATCAGAAACTTCGAAGACAGGCTGTCTTTGATCCTCGCGAGATCCTCAAAGGAAAGATATTCGATGAAGTCGGAGACATGCTATTCCTCCTCGAAGATTTCTTCGATGGACTCCATGATGGTAGCAAGCAGTTACGGGTCCTTCAGCTCCTTATTCTTCAGCAACCTAGAGTACATTTTGAATCCCCAATTGTTAAAGCCGGCGACTTCAGTTTTGTAGAGCATGCGAAGAACCTCGAGAGCCTGCAGAGTCAGCTGTTTTGAGCCCCTGATTAGACATTTTTCCAGCAGATCACGAGAGCCGATTTCTCTTGGATCCCGAACATCCTTACTAGTCGATTTTCTTTGGTTTTACTTGCTATACTCGAAGTACATCAGCAGAGTCGACAGGATGTACTCACAACACGGCTTTTCGATACAGTCCTACAGCAGTTCAAAGAACTAATTGTGAACTACCAACTACTGATAGCCTTTCTTGCTTTCGCTGAATAAGCCAATCCAGACGATGAGCTACCGCTCGAGACCCTGGTAGAAGCTGGGAGTAACTCTCTTCTTCGCTGCAGTGTCCTCCATTATGTACCTTAGAGCCTGCTTGAGCTCGTCAATGAAGCTCACTGTAATTTCGAACTGACTGGGGCTGGGGTCGTTGAGCATCTTCATGAAGGCAGGGAGATTCAGGATATTCTTGACCAGCAGCTGCCCAACCTTGACATAGCGGAAGTTGTCGATGTGCCATGACTAGTTGCTGAACAGTCGTTTCGTCGGAGAATAAAACCGCAGGAGGTACTTGATAAGTTTGTTCTCCTTGTGATTCTCAGTTTCCAGGAGGTTCTTGGTCTTATTATCGTAGGGGTGCTTTAGAATTTCCTCAATCGCCTCCCACTTCCACCGTTGATACTTCTACTTCGATTCCCGCAGAATGGCAGTAGTTTCGTATATGCATTTGAGTTTGGTGTCGGTATCACCGTCGGGAATGAGGTTCATGACGTAGTTGGTTTAGTTGAGCGAAGCCTGCGTGAGAGGGATGTACAGTGTCGACGGCTTATAAAGGTTTTACAGTTCAGACAGCAATTTGATACTCTGCTGTTTGGGTTTCTTATCGAACACGTAATTGCCAATCTTGTTGATGACGAAGGAGCTGCAGCTTTTGAGCGACAGTGATACAGTCCCTTCATGTTAGTTGGTCACGCTCGATATCAGGAAGTCAATGTATTTGCTGGAGTTGGGAAGGGAGTTGAACATCAGGATCGTCAGTTGCTTAAGGAACTTTTGGGCTGGGACAGTGATCTGGGGATCTTCAAGCCCACTCAGCTCAACGAGAATCTTGAACAAGTCACAGTCGATGAGCAGCTGCACCAGTGTGATCAGATAGCAGTTGAGCAGGTTGGCTATGCGAAGTTTGTCTGAATAGCATATGGACTACTTATAGCCTCGCGCTGCCGAGAGCAAGTATTACTGCCGATCATCAGCAGGCTCTCCAGTACCTCGTAGATAGCAGTTCGCACCTATGGTCGAATTTTTTGCCGGAGGGATTCCACAAATGATTTCAGCACAGCTATTTAGCTGCCCAGATAGACAAGTCCAACCCACGATTTGAAGATCTTTATGATCGCATTTTTGCCGAGATCCAATTGGATCTGCATCCGTGCTTTGCTCGTCTGGGGAGCCTGCTTATCTTTCTTGTCGGGGTTGTAGTCGATATCATTGAAGATCCAGAATATTCTGGACAGGTCTAAGTAGGAATGCGTTTTGCTGCGTGTATTAGGCTCGTTTATCAGATACAGGATTGTGCATACGATATCCGAGGATAATTCCTACAGCTGCGGGTCAATAATGGCATTTAGGAGGACGTTGATACCGCCTGACCATGCGCACAGTTCGGGGTTGTTTGTCGAGAGCCTTCGAATCTGGGTTAGTTGGCTGGTACCGCGCCGATAGCGAGTTTCTTCTCACTAATGTGAATGCAGTCCTTCTTGGTGGTCTATTAGGTGGGGAGCTCACTGAATGCTACGAGTGAGCTGATCAGTAGTTTTGGTACTTCTTTGGGAGCTATATCTATCCACTTTTGGATGAATTTGAGACACTGCAGAATTTCCTTATCAAGTGCGCGACCCTTCCCTGCTTCGTTAGCCTTCGTTGTATCGGAGGGTATTTCTTTCTCGAGAATGCGACTCACCAACAACGGGATGTTAAGCTTTTTGTAGCTACGACACACATCCGGTGAAGTCATTATGTAGCGGAAGTAGGCCACTATCCCATCCTTGGGCATTCCGTCAGTCAGAAGCGGTCGCATGCACATTAAGCTGGTTTCCTTTGTGAAAAGCTCCAACTCCTCAATGTTCTTCTGCTCTGCGAGTACCTTGATCTAGCGATTTAGTTCGGCCATTGTGAAGACTTTCCCCTCCTCGTTGTACTTGTTCGAAGTGAACCATTTAACCCTTTTGAGAGCACTAGCAGCAAAGCTTGTTTTTGGCTTCTCCTCTCCAATCATAATAATACCATGAAAGCCATAATTGTTCTGACGCTCGTCTTCGTCGGCTGTCTAGCGACATCTCGCGAGCTGTTTGAAGTTCATGAAATTCCAGGTGAGGTCGAGATCACTCATCGCAAGGTGAAGGAGCCGGAGCAACAGCCAGCTGGACCACAAAAAATTGATCTAATGATAGAAGAGGATGAAGAAACACTAATTCCCACTCACAGGCAATACGTCAATGAGCCTGAGATCGAAACTATTGAAGAGTCAAGTAACTAAGTAGTGACACCTTCTCAATAAATCGAGGATGCTCACGAAACACTCGAGTAGGCAAAGCCGGCCAGGGTTGAACCTGCTCAAATACCCATTGAGTCCAACCCAACAAAGCCGACCAAACCTTACCGTCCTGCTTCTGCTGAGGCGAGACATAAACCCTACAGAATTGTCGTTAACCCTCAAGCTCCAGAGGAGTCCGAGCAACTAAATGAGAATTAGGAGGAAATCAATGAGGATGCCCGCATGGACGGTGCCGTGTTCGATGGTGACAACGAGTTTGCTCAAGCATTGTTTGTCGTTACCCTTTTCGGTATACTGGTGTGCCTGTTGATGAAAAGATGCATCCGAGTCAAGACACGACAGCAATATGTCATGAACCCCGCACAAGCCATGCAGCCTCAGCAATACGTTGCTGCTAACTTCCAGGAAATCCCGCTGAATCCCTACACGCATCACCAAGGCCGCCAATACGCTCCTCAAGCACCTGGTTACCTTTACCAACAGCAGTACCAGCATTGATAGCAACCAAAAATCACAGCATTCTATGGCTTGTTATTATAATATACCAGCAACCGATCGTCTGGTGATGGCTGTCAACCGCGAACCTCTCAAAACACCGTTCGTGAAGTACTCGGATAAGTATGAGTAAGTTTTGCTGCGAGCCCTCAAAGCCAAATCAAGCACAACGCTACCCGAACCACCAGTTCTTCCGTTCTTTATCCGCGTGAAGTCTCTCGGTATGGGAGCATACTCAACGGTATACCTCGTGTCAGAGGAGAAAACAAAGACTATCTATGCTCTGAAAGTCGTTCCGAAGTCAGTGGTGAAGGCAAGCCGCGAGTTGCTGGAAGAAGAGCTGAAAGTGCATTTACGACTTAACAACCGCAACATCATCCAACTGTACCATGCCTACTTGGAGGAAGGCTAGCTCCGAATGGTTTTGCAATTCGCTGAGTAGTCCCTATTCAGCATGCTGAAACGTCGAGGTGGCCGGTTATTGGAAAAATAGGCATTGCCATTGATCAAACAGCTGTTCTCTGCACTTGCCTACTTACACGGCTTGGGAGTGACCCATCGAGACCTCAAGCTTGAGAATATTTTGTTGCTCAACGGCGAGGTCAAACTGTGTGACTTCGGTTGCGCAAGGAGACAGAAACAGTTTGATTCGAAAGAATTTCTAGGAACAATCGACTATCTATCCCCTGAGGTCGCCGCTAGTAAACCCTACACTCACAAGACCGACATATGGGCAGCAGGTGTAGTCCTCCACTAAATGCTGTTTGGTCGAACGCTAATGGGCGACCTCAAAGAAAACGAGAAGTATCTGTACCTAATTAAAGTACCGTGTTGCTTATTCAGTTCGATCATCGATAGTTGCAGTTTCCTGAAAACAGTTCCCCTGAACTAAAGTAGTTCTTTGGATGCATCTTCAAGCCGTAGGCCGAGCGTTGGTAGGCTGCAGCCCTTATCGAACACCCATTTCTACAGAAGGTGTGATTTACGTGCAACCGACTATCATCGAAGAGTCATTGGGTGTTGCAATTATCAGAATTTATGAAGCTGTATAGTAAAGAGAATAGAGCCAAAAGTCGTCACAACGGCCGAAAGATCAAGGAGATCCTTGAAGAGGCACATAAAAACTTTGCATACCAACTGCTCGAGCTGGAGATGACTCTGGAGGACGAACATACTTACATTGGGAAGAGTAAACTTGACGACATAACCTCCTTGATCCAGCTATACATGAAGGCCATCGAAGCCTTAGAGGGAACCAACGATCACAGGTACAAGTACTTCAACCGCAAGCTCCAGGGGTTGATGCTCAAGAAGACGGTGTTCCGAGAGCTGAACAACGGTGCCGACCCCTCTTCATATGCGGATTACCTAAACGCGCCAGATAACAAAGAAGAGCGAAAATGGTAGCACCAAGCGCAGCTGCTCTACACCACATAGCAGACCCAGAAGCACCGTGAGAAGGAACTCAGTGAGGCTGAAAAGGTGTTGGAGGGGTGCTAAAATATTGTGAAGGAAGGTATCAAAAAACAGGAGGATTCCATTAAGGAACGCATCCGAATCCGACGGGAAAAGTCTGAAAACGGTATATTCAATGCTAACCGCAGGAAGCATGAAAGATATAGGGGAGAGTCCAGCCGTTAACCGAACACTCCACCAGGCCAAGATAGACGAGTACTTCGGCCACCAACCGGAGAAGGTGATTGGAAAGGGCGAGCGCAAGCGTATAAACTTCGTGACAACACAACACCACGATATCTGATAGCTGCCACTACAACTGCCGCATATATCACGCATTGGTTGCCGTTTTTGCTCAGTTATCGAGTTCCAGCGTAAACTCCCTTGTAAACTCTTTCTGAGACTTCCTGCTGTTCTACTCGTAAAGGTTCTCCTGCTAGCTGGGGGCGCCAAAGATAGCCGAAAAGTTTTTCAGAATTGACTACAACACTAGCACAAGCTTCTTGCTGTACATCAGATCCTCGATTGTGTTGTTGGGTGAACGCATCAAGCTGGGCAACAGCACCACAGCTACGTTGTAGTGGTTCATCTTGTTCTTCGCACTGTTGCGAATCACAGATTCAAGGAAAAACCGGAGCAGAAACATAAGTGTTACGTAGTGGTCTCGAGGGAGTGAATCTACCACCTCTTTGAGGTACATCGGGTCAGAGTTTTGTCCACTATCGTTGGTCAGCTTGCCGTAGGCTTGGTAGGGGAACAAAGGTTCCTTGAGACTTCCAAGCATTTTCTTAATCAGGCCTTTATCAAACAAATTGTACTAGCCACGATGTGGGGGTTGCTTATCGACTGCAGGTAGTTATAGTTGCCGCTGAACAGTTCGCTCATGGCCTACTCCTCCTCGTCAATGGCAACCGATTTGCGGAATATTCCCTCCTCGCATAGAAAGTCAGGCCGCATCTCTAGATACATGACCATCATTTTGAGGAGAATCGGAACTCCGATATCGCTCGTTTCCTATATGCGAAGCAGCTGGTACGTATTCATACAGAAATTTGTTTAGAAGACTAATTGGTTTGGGCTTCTTGGGTTCCTAATGAAGATTGTCAGATAGCTCAACTGCTTCTGTAAATAGTCTTTGCTTTGTCTTCGGGACTCTCTTTCCTTCGGGATGAAACCCTTTCGGAAAATCAATGCACCTGATGTCCTATCTGATGCAGTCCATAACTTCCTTGTTCAGAGGAATCCCATAGTCCTTGAGCTGGGGAAGTGTGCTGACGTAGTGAGTGTTGTCTCTCAGGTAGGTGTTGAGAGGTCCACTGACCATCCAGTCAAGTGCTTTGATCGCAAAGCTTGGATGAACGACTAAAACTGCCCTAAGCCCGAGGAAGTATTTCAAGGGAAAGGAACGGTAGATGTTGCGGAAGGTTGAGTAAGAAGTATAGCTGTCGGCATTCGAGTTGAAATACACTATAACGAATCCCTCGCCTCTGCATAACATCTGAACATACTTGACTGGAAGGCGCTCCTCGAGCCACTGGCGGATATGCATATACATCATCCTCACCATGTTGTTGCTCTGCAGCATCCCAAATACAAAGAAGAGTTGATTGCCACGTTCATCCTGCCCAGCATGCCGTAACAGATTCGGACTGATTCCTTTGACTTCAGTATAGAGCACCAGCTGCCTTTCCTTTTCGTAGGCGGCATCCAGACGTTGCATTTCCTTGCGAAAGCCTACGTCTTCCTTCAAGAGTTGCTCCAGAGAGTTCATGCCGGGATGCAGGTGTAATATTATTATGGCTTAGGAATCACCGCGGGACTCGACAACAAAAGAGCCGTAGATAAACTGGCAAGACTTCAACTATCCACCCCTCGTTAAGATCATCCACTTCAGTCCTTCTGAAGTTCCATAGGAGTACAAAGGGCTTGTATGGATGCTGTTCGCCACCCACATGCTCATCTTCATTGAGGGCTGGCTTAATCTCGTCAATAATAGCGTACAGGTAAGCGAAGGTGCTAACGGGCTCCGTATACTCTACACGTTCCTCTTCATCCTCATCTTTAACCCTCTAGCAATGTTCCTCTTCTATCGTGGATACGCAGGTCTTTGCAGAGATAAGTCTTACCTCTCCTTGTTTATCTACCTTCAGCCGATCGCCATCATACTGTGGCTCGCATTCTCCATCATTAACTTTCTCGGGTTCAACGGCTTCATCCGAGTTGCTGACCTTTACAACAAGGGATATTCCGCTGCAGGCACGTTATCTCTCATTGAGTCGCTCATTTTCCTGGGAGAAGCACTCCTTGGATCATTCGTCTACTACAAGATCTGTGGAATTCGAAGCAGCTTGGCAAGCAAACTGGCGCCCCGTTTGTTATGATCGCCCACATTATATGTATAAGGTTATTGTTACTCCAGGAAACAACTCCGGGCTGGTGAAGAAGGTCCTGCTGATGCGAGGTAACTGGTAGGCTGTAGGAGATGGCGAAAATCTCGAGAATCAGCTGCCACGAACAAACTTCATTTGGTCGCCAGTGTCGCTACCGCTGCGCGTACATCTGTGCTTACCGACAGTATTACCAAATAGCCGACGAAAGCAGTCGCTAGCAAAACCGTCCGATCGTGATGAACCATTTCGAGAACCACCGAATCATCACCACCAAAGTCAATCTCATCCGTACGCTGCGCAACTACTACACCCATGAGGAGAGCGCCTACCGATCAAACTATGTAGTGTTCTGCACTACGCCAACCACTTTCATCCTGTCGGTCGGTAACGAGGATAAGGAGTACCACGAATTCGTGCATCGTTATGGGTAGATCGAGAAAGGTCACCTCCTTCGAGAAAAAGTATGACCGTTAAGATAGTTAGGTGCCGGCTAAACACTGCAAGTAAAATCTGTGGTTGGTCAAGCCAGCCAACCTAAACCAAGGTCGAGGGATAGAAATATTTCGCAAGCTGAACCAGATCATGCAGTTCCTCGGTACCAAACCGATAAACACTTTGTGGGTTGTGCAGAAATACATCGAAAGGCCGTTGCTGTATCACGGTCGTAAGTTTGACATACGAGTTTGGGTATTGGTTACTGGGAAAGGCGAGGTCTACTTCTATCGCAAAGGATACATTCGAACCTCCAGCGACGAGTACTCGCTCGACAAGTCTAACAATTATGTGCATCTTACCAACAACTGCCTGCAGAAGTTTGGGAGTGGATACAGTAAATTTGAGGAGGGAAATACCCTTCCGTTGTAGACTCTTCAAGACTACGTCAATGGACTCGAGATGTATAATGGGTTGGGGTTCGACTTGGAAAGAGACATAGTGCTTCGGATCAAGGATATTATAATTGACACCCTGGTAGCCGGGAAGAAAGCTTTCCTCGGAAGAAAAAGAGAGTTCGAGTTGTTCGGCTATGATTTTCTCGTGGATGAAGATCTACGGACCTGGCTGATTGAAGTTAATACCAACCCCTACTTGGGAGTACCGAACGACTACATCAAAGACCTACTAAATAAAATGCTCGATGACATGCTTAAACTGGTTGTGGATCCAGTCTTCCCTCCCAAAAACACAGACATATTCTCCAATACAAATGACTTTGAGCTGATCTACTCTGAAGACCCCTTCAGAACCACCCGATCGCAATTCAGTAAGGCTGTTTACCCGATCGAAAGTCTAGCGCAGGGTCCCAACCGTAAGAAGAATTAGTAAGGACAGCCTGAGGTAGAGAAGAAGGCTTTTAAGGAATACAGCGTCGATGAGCATGTTCGGCAGCTGCTCGACTCTCATATGTACGGAGATATCGAACCGTTCCTGAAACCTGTCGGCCGATTGATGAGTTAAATCATGAATTGGTAGTTAGACTCGGAGGAGAACAGAAACAACCACACAAAAACTTTAAGGCTGTTGCAAGAGAGCAAGTTTGTGGGTGTACTAGCTCACGAAAAGTTCATCCCCTTGATGGTGAAGGTAATTGACAGCCAAAGTTTCCCAATATAGATTCAAACCGTCGTCATCTAGTGCGTCATGATTATGTGCAAGAATGTGGAGACAAAGGTTAAAGTTGCCACACCCGAAATGATAGACGCGCTAGTGAAAGTTGGGCTCTCCATGTTCGACCAAAATGAGTACAAACAGTTTGATAAGGGGCTGATCAAGACTTGCATTAAGAGTCTCATGGCACTTGCTGGGGTACAGTCCTTGAAGTACTTCATCCCAGGTGAGACCCGTGAGAATAAGGCGATCAAGGACCTCTTTATTCGAAACGGTGGGTTATCGGTGTTGCTACTCGCCGAAAAAGAATAGGACTACCGATAAGAGATTCTATAATTCCTTGCGAACATCAATCTGAGTGATTGGTAGTCACAGCTAAGCATGCTCAAGGAGGAACCAATTATAGTAAACAAAATAAGTCCCCAAAGTTCAAAGGAATATCCATCGGCTCCACAAAATGCTGCTCTCAAGGTTCATCGAACCACACTAATATCGCTCGTCCAATCATACATTGAGGAATAAAAACAGAAGATGGAGAGACGTGAAAGGGAGATGAAGGAGCGAAGATAGAAATTCGAGATATAGAAGCAGCGCATCAAAGAAGAGAAGGAGAGAATCGACAGATAAAGGAAGCTTGCCGCAGAGTAGTACATCCGAAGGAAGAACAACGAAAGACTAAAGATGAAGGAGTAAGAAGATCGCAAAATGACTGAACTTCGAATGTACGAGTAGGAGCGTAAAAGACGCCTTGCAGATGAAATTTTGAGAAGGCGAGAGTAGCTCAAAGTCGCTAGGAATGATTCCAACACAAAGCTTCAGCGATAAAAGGAAAAATAGAAGGAAAAGGAAAGGGAGAGGGAGCGTGAACAATACTAGAAAAGGTAGAAGTACACAAACGAAGAGCGGCAGAGAATTTTAAGCGAGTGGATGGAGAATAAACGCGAACAATCGAGGCTGAAGAAACTAGCAATGAAGGAGCAGGAGTTACAGAGGAGCAAGCTAGAAGAACAGCGAAAGACTTAGATTCAGGAGCGGGTGATAAAAATGCAGCTTCGAGCCAAAGACAGGTAAAAGGAGAAGGAAAAAGATATGGAGAGGTTAGGCGATCTGAAGGATATGCTACCGATCCACGTGACGAATGAATCGTAACGTCGAATTCGAAGACCTACAAAAAATGTGAGTCATCCCGAGGAACGAGTTCAATCCAGAAGCAAGTCTCGGTTTCCAAGAGTGCCGAAATCGCCAAGAAGAAGGCATCCACGCTCGATGAACCAATCCTAGGATGAATCAGACCAGAAAAACGGCAGCAATTAAAAGAAGTCATTGCTGCAGGAAGATAGCAACGGTCAGGCAGTTAAGTGTTTCATGAGTGTCATTCGCAGAGCCATCAGGTCCAAGAGAAAATAAGCTTTTT
>ERZ724508.492-NODE-492-length-28128-cov-4.703737_pt1 | contig 28128 bp, 48 predicted proteins | sample MGYA00376041_ERZ724508 | MGnify/ENA primary metagenome ERZ724508 (study PRJEB28724, sample SAMN07190887) | wastewater metagenome | isolation source: effluent of sewage treatment plant in Hong Hong | place: USA: Christiansburg, Virginia | collected 2016-03-01 ...
GGAAATGTAGCAGATTGATGACATTGAGGATTAGTTTTAGTTTCGACATAGAAAGCGCGTTGATGCACTAGAAAGTAAGGCTATTCCAATCGGTTTTCTTCAATAGCAACAAGGCTCATCTTGAGAGTCTTCTTCAAACGCCGTTAGTTGGCCTTGTAGTCGTTGATGAGCTTTTCAAAATGAAGATTGTTCTACAGAGGTTGGAAGTAGAACGAGTCGGGATGATCATGCTTCCTGAGAGGGTGAGGCTTGATAGGACGGTCCACTTGCACCTCTACCCTTTCCGTGAGCTTTTAGATCTTCACTTCGGGATTGCAGCAGCTTTTGATGACTCCACCCATAACAAAGGTAGTTTGCAGCTTACAGGGACGTTAATATTTTGAATATGCAGGAACAGTCCACTCAGCCCACGGCTATTCCTTTCATCCTCAACTCCTAGCGTGGCTTCTTTCTTACTCCAGAGGCGATGGCCTTTCTGCGTGGTTTGACAGCACCTGTGGGTGTGATCACAGTTGTCGGCAAGTATCGCACCGGAAAGAGCTTGTTCGTGAATAGAGTGCTGCTCAACAATCCAGGTGGTTTCAAAGTGGGTCCCACAGTCAACCCCTGTACAAAAGGACTTTGGCTCTGGCGAGAGACCCTACGAAGCGATAACCCTGACTTTCCTGAACAGGAAGTATTAGTGATTGACTCTGAGGGATTTGGTGGCACAGATGAAAACAGCAACCACGATAGCAAGATCATGCTGTTTGCTTTGTTACTGAGCTCGTTCTTCATCTACAACTCAGTGGGGAGCATTGACGAGAATAGTCTAAATTGTCTGAACCTCATCATCAACCTGGCAAAATAGATTCAGTCGAAGGCCAGTGAATAGATAGATGGGTACTTTCCAAGCTTCTTATGGGTCATCCGCGACTTCACTTTGCAGATTGTCGATAAAGATGGATGTCCAATGGGTGCAAAAGAATATCTCTAAAAAGCTCTGGAGATGCAGAAAGGAGTGTCAGATGCTATTGAGAACAAAAACAAGTTGAGAAGGATGTTTAAGCACTTCTTCAAGGACCGGGACTGTGCAACCTTGGTACGGCCTGTCGAATCTGAAACAGGTCTGCAGAATCTGAATACTTTGGATGACAGTGAGCTCAGACCATAATTTACAGAGCAGATCAAGGCCCTGCGAAAAAAGATCTTCAAGAAGGTCAAACCCAAGAGTATTCGAGGTCGTGTTCTGAATGGACCGATGCTGATCGAACTTGCGACTGCCTATCTGGAAGCAGTCAACAATGGCGGCCTTCCTAGTGTAGAAAGTGCATGGACCTACGTTCGTCGAAGAGCATCAGAACAGGCAGTGGATCTGGCAATAAACCAATTACAGGGAACACTGGATAACAATCACTAACGGAACTCGGAAGCACAACTGAAGCAGCTCAAAAAGACTCTGAAGTCTGAACTACTCGCAACTTTCCAAAAGAAGGCCATTGGCTCGGAGGAGTAAGTGAAGAGCTACCTGGTGACGTTGAAGGAGCAGATGAATAAGAGGCTGGCTGAATTCAACCACAACAACCTTCGAAAATGGACGATCTACTACGAAGGGGTGTTTGACGATGTCAGCAGAGACCTCCGAGAACAGCTGGAAGCTGGGAAGGTTAACAGCATTCAGGATTATCGAAGGCTATTTGCACAGCTTAAGGAGCAGTTTATGAGTAAGTGTGAAGAGGGTCCCAGTAGGTCAGAATTCTTGAAGGACATGGAGATTAGAATGAACAATGAGCACCTGTACCGGCTGGCTGGAAGTATGGAAAGTCTGAGAGTCAAGTAGGTTGAATTTGCTGAATTACGATGTGAGAAATTGGAGGAGGAACGGCGGAGCGATAGAAGACAAACCAAACAGCTTGAACATCGGGTGTGGGAGCTTGAGAAGATGTTATCCTGCAAAGAGGATGAAATAGAGGGTCTGAATCGCCGCTCCTAGCACATTACTTCTGGTCTCAAGAACTAGCTGCAGAAGGCTCAAAGCTAGCTGCTTGGCAGAAAGTCTTCGGAGGAGAGGCTGCAGAGCGAGGCTGAGTACCTTAAAAAGTTAGTGGAGGACAGCAAATTGCGACTGGAAGGACTGACCTCCCGCTTGATCGAAATGGAAATCGCCAAGAAGCAGCTCTTCGAAGAGAACAAGAATAGCGTCAGCGAACTTGAAAATGCCAATTTTTTGCTTGCAACTAAACAGGAGGAGCTGACTCGACTGCACAGATAGCTGCAGAAGACACAGGAAGTATTGGAGCGGGAAAAGCACAAGGAGGCTAAGCTGAGTGAGAACTGTACCAAGCTGAAGGTTGATAACGAACTTCGGCATAACGAACTCACTGACCTTCGGGATAAGTATACGCGATTGCTCAAGGAATTTGACGAGGCTAATGCTGCAAAATATGACCTCAACGGGGAAGTTCGGGAAGCTCGGGAAAAACTTGACAGTATTACAGACAAATACGAGACACAGCTGGATGCGCTGCGAGCAACACTCTAGCAGGAGCTCTCCACCAAGCACGAGCTAAGCGAAACCAATAAAAATCTCTCGTCGGCTGTCTCAAGAATGGAACTCCGCACTAAACAAGCAGAAGAGAAAATCGAGGCTCTGAAAGACTACAAGAAGGCGATTAAGAATGCCTCCTGCCTTCAATGCCAGCATTGCAGCAAATTCGTAGCCTGTGCAATCTTTACTCAGCACCTGAATATTTGCACCAATAACGGAGGCAGCATGCTCAATAGTATGGAGGTATCACTGTAGAAGACCAACCCTGTCGTGGTGACGCAGTAGAAACCGATTCCACTGGAAATAAGCATAACTCAGACCTTGGTGCGGTAGTGCGATAGTAAACCCTATACAGAGTACGTTATCTGCTTGGCGAAGGGTACCGCGAGATGGACTGTAACTCGTAAGTATAAGGCATTCTGCTAGTTGCATAATTCATTGAGAATATCGATGCCAGGGATAACGCTATCGGAAGTCGCCTACATAGTCAATCCACAATAGGGCAACCGAAAGTCGTTACTAATCGAATAGCGACGCAAACTACTGTAAAGGTACCTCAGAGATATCTCCGAGAATGAGTTGGTGCAACGTTAGAAATGCTTCATAACTTTCATGGAATTGCCAAAAGAAAATGATCGAATGTTGGCGACTGTAGGAGCCGACCGCAGCCTTCTTCCACAGTCCCCGGAGGAGTTCCTGAAGAGCTGGAACGAACGCAATCAGCGGCTCAAGGAAACTACTGCAGGCAAACGGCAGGCTCTTCGCTGATTGGTCAACTTCTATGAACATATGCACATCATCAGAACAGGTCCTCCAGGGCTAGCTCGTCTATTTTGAAGTCCTCGCTATCCATGAACTTGAAGCGAAGGTCCATTGGTACTGGATTGCAGGAACGGGTTTCTGACAACGACAGCTCCCTCGTTAGGTTTTCCATTGCCTCTTCTGATTCAAAGCAGTGCACGGAACGCCGAGTGCGTAGTCTAAGTACTGGGCTGCCTAGACTCTTGTCCTCTAGAGAACAGCTGCTCGTCGGCTCGTCCTGAGAGTACATCTGGCTGAGGTCGATTGACATCTTTTTGATGGGCTTGGGGGTGCGTAATTGGCCCATCGTTCGCGTGATGGTAGTCTCCGAACCGTTCATATACCTGTCCCAATCGATAATAATTATTTCTATGGCTGGAGCCACTGGTTATACAACGGGTGTGACCCGATGAATTCTTTTCATACGATAAACCTTAATCATCAAACGTCGTAGCCAGGGAAGCGTCCACCTTCGCCGATCAGCAGATCACAGCAAAAGCATAAGTCACCAGCGCGACCCAGCATCATTGAGAAGGGGTAGTCACTAATTCCCTCGAAGAAGCGGTCCTCGAAGGGATAGGTATCCAGAACCGTCATAATCTTTTCGTCGAGTTGCAGGAGCCACATTAGCGATGCCTTCTTGGTGTATTCCTAGATTTTGTGAGGTAACACCTTCCGACAGATTGGGGAAATAAACTGGTAGGCATTTCCACTGATGCCATGGCAAAGTCCGTAGTAGCCCTTTTTGATGATACCGAACTGCCAGATGTGCTCAAACAGGGTCTCGAGGTGTTCTCCGACTTTCAGTCGTTTTGCGTGATCAGGAAAGAGCAGACTAAAGTACAGCAACGGTGTCACGATGCCTGGAGCCCCGTGACAAAACTGAACTAACTTGGCTGATTTGCTTTTAGCCCGAGGTGGAATGTTACCACCAGTTTATTGCTTCAGCAAATAATCGACCGAAGGAACAGTTGTGAGAATGATCTTGTCGATAAGTTCTTGTGGCAGTCTGTTTCTCGCCAAACTAATGAAAATCATGTTGAGGGCTCCTGCCAGTCCATGAGCACCCCCGAGATACTCGGAGTCTGAAAAGAGGTAAACCAAACGAAAGTCAGGCGGAATTCGTCTGATATCAACGTGTTGGCCGGTTGCCTGGGTATACCCTCTGAGTCCGGTATTGATGACTACTTCTACCAACTGGGTAACTTCGTTGGTAAGGTCGACCGTGAAGTCCGCATGTGGACCTGGCTGGTAGAAACTTTGCAACTCCAACAGCATATATAGGAAACCTGGAACGCCATATAAAACTTCAGTCTGCCAGCTGTAAGGACTGCTCATGATTGTAGCATGATACTTCAATAGTTCCTGCACACTCTCTCGAAAGAGTTTAACATTGTTGGTGAGACACCCGAGATGCGCTCCACAGAGATAGACAGGACCTTTCCCCATGCAAAAGCTAATGGCCAAACGCTTTTCTTTTTTGCGTGTGACATACGAAAGTAGTTATTCGTGTTGCCTCACAGCCTTCTCTAGGTATAGCTTGGCATCAGTGAGCTTGTAGAAGGCTTCATCACCATACTTGAATGTGGTCTTGATCCTATCAAGCACATTCGCTGGCAGCACCTTAAAGAACCTGTGAAGTCTAATGTACAAGTAGAGGTAGCTGGAGCTACCCTCAAACATGGAGTAGTCTTCGTGTGTCTCGTTTGGGTCGCTGCTGATGGCCTACAGGGATGGCACTGGCACACTCTTCTAGAAGTTCAGCAAGTGTTAGAGGAAGAGGTCACTGATGTTGGAGTGGCTAGCTTCGACTCCTCTCCAGAGCTCAGCGAAGGGATTCAAGACGAAGCGAGTGTCTGCCTACATCTGATTATATACGATACGATACACTATCACATCAACTGCTGGTCATACCAAATGTCACCACATGATCGTCAAAGATGATGGCTTAGCAGTATTGCTCGATTTTGACAAGGAGACCACCGTTACGAAGCATCTCCAGACTAATAGAAATGAGCACATAACCGGAAGTTTCCAGAGTAAAGGTATCGAATGGTTATCTTCTTCTCAAGAGGAAGACTTCGAAGTTAGCCTCACGATCAGCAACTTCGATGGCCTCGAGCATACGGTTGACCTTCTAATCCTTGAGTGCATTAGTTCGAAGATCGGACACAACAAGAGTGCTCTTGTGTTTGAGCAGAATCGACTTTAAATTGGGCTTCTCGATGTAGGCAGTCAGCCAGTCGAGGCATTAGTCGGTTCCCTCATTGACCACCAAATGGCACAAATCATCTTTGCTGCATTCTTTTAGCACACTTTTCACGACTTCCTCGGCTTCTTCCTCCTTACATCGCTTGTGAACCGACGAGTACTTAATATTCCGAAGGAATGGCAGTGCAATGAAATCGCACAGCTCCACCAAGTGATTCAGAAAAGTGCGTTCCGATAAAGTTGTAGTAGATTCTCCAACTTCCACAATCCAAATGGTTCGTTTTTCGGGGATTTGGTTTGCATACTTGCTTGGCTTAATTGACGTGTCCGTACCTTCTGTGATGAGAGCAAGAGTTGGCTGAAACGAGGAATCCATATACCCCTCGATCTTTGTGCCTCCTTCTTGCTCAACCACCCCCAAGTTTGTGCTCTGGAAATCAACAAGTTCTATCCTCAAATCGGCATCCGTGAGTTTTTGAAAGCATACCTTCTCGACCAGCAATTTGTCTTTTTTGGTGTCTCCTCCTGGATATGTTACCCGGTGCTCAATTTAGATATCATTTTCGCAATTGGTTCCACTGATTAATTTGCCTTGCACAAATGTTCCTTCTTCTTCGCTACTACAAAGGTATGCATGCGCGCAGTTTTAGCTGCCTCTTTTAAATCGCCCTTCGGCTCGTCGATTGCCGTGGTAGTCGAGGCTCGCGATTTAACCATCAAGGGTTTGGTGGAGTCTTCCCTCTTCGGAGTACACGCCCGGCTTGAGTATCAAAGACTCGTAGCTCACGAGCTTCCCATAAGAAAGAATCATAGACAGTTCGGTGCTTTGGCTTATTGTAAGAAACTTAGCACGGAGTTGCCCTGGTCTCCCTCGTTCAATGCTCAAAGTTGCTGCATAGTATCCATGAATGGTCCATTATTCATTTCTGTCACCTGTCTCTGCGTCGACTGACTCTGAGCTGAAACACATTACTACAGTCTCAGGATAGCTCACCAGAAAGTTATTGACGACAGCCTCTTCCAAGACTCGTTCCGATACAATAAGTAACACTGCCTCATCACTCTTGGCATATCTTTCCAACACCTGCGTTCGGATGAATTCATTCGCTGCCAATTCAGACAGACCAATGGAAGAGTCCCGGAATAGGTAGATGCTATGGCAGTCAACTTACTAACCCAGCGTAGACAACTGCGCCAAGTGTGCTCTGTTTAGTTTAAGATAACTTTGCTCAGTCGCCCAACCAACTTACCCTATCTCATCAACGTATTTCTGAATGTTGTAAGGGAAGTTTTACAGTAACTCCTTCTCGGTTACCGACTAGCTGTTCTCGGTCAAGATCAGGGCTAAGTTTTTTACGAACTTTCTTGTCCCCTCAGCCGATATCATGTCTATTATAATCCAACAGCATAGTCTCGGCAATCGGGCATTCGATCCACTGTCCCTGTTGTACCTTAATTGCCTGCTACTTGATAATATTATTAATGCCGCCGAAGCCTCTTCAATTCACCATTGCTCTGCTGCTGCTGCTATCGATTGTCAGTTGCCAAGAACTCACAAACTTTACGTACGCTAACCATGGAACCGATTGGCCTTCAACATTCTGTAAAGCAGGTAATTAATGTCTCATCGTAGGTGATTACCAATCGCCAGTCGAACTGAAGAGAAATGTGCGTGGTATCGATTCATTCCTGTTCACTGACTTCCGAGAGGCTGAAGCCAACATCAACTTCTACAACACGACGATATACATGAAAAGCCCATCGCTGGGAACAACTTACTTCCTTAATATGTCCGGAAAGGCATTTACGATGAATGCTCAATAGGTTCGTGTTCGCTGCCAGGCCTAGCATGTCATCACTGAGGATGGGGCCGAACCGTTACGTCATGATCTCGAACTGCAGGTAGAGCTCAATCTACGTAGATATTCCACATGATGGTCTATCAGTCAGAAAATGAGCGATTGGCACTGTCGCTGTTCTTCAAAGAAGGCACGACTGCTGATCCAAACCTTGACAAGATAATTCAAGCCTATCAGCAAAATGCCACGAAGGTGAAACTGGACTTCTCGAAATACTTGCGCCTGAATAACAACTTGAATTTCTGGCAGTACCGTGGCTCTCCGACAATGCCACGCTGCAACGACAACTATATCCACTGGGTGCTGATTGACAAAGCCTTTGAAATGTCACCCGAGCAGTACCAGTTCTTCCATGCTATGTTCTACGGCAAGACTGATACTCCCACCGGTAACTACCGCGGCTTGCAGAAGAACAAGAACGAAGTAGGCTACTACAGCTCCTCGCAGCAGCAATAGCTTTGACGCTTCCATGTTTGTATGATTAAAAGTTGTTGGATAGTGGCTGGCAGGGGGTTCGCATATCGCTATTGCACCCGAGCTGAAGCAAAGGCAAGTGGACCTGTGAGCCCACAGCAACTCGAGAAGCTTGTGGCTTTGGATCAAACACACGGCTATCGGGATTACACAGCCCTCAGGAAGATCTTTGCAAAGCTGCTCATGAACGACTATTACGAACAATAGTCCCTCTACAAGGTACTTGGCCTGATGGCAGGTTATCCGTCACTGGAGCTACAACCATCTGCAATCGACTTGTTGCACACCAAACTTCAGCCACACCTGCATCGACTAAACTCGGCTGAGTGTGTGCATTGCCTCCTGTTTCTTGCGAAGGCTGACCCCACCTATCAGCAGTCACTCCTCTACGAGCACATGGTCAGGTTCTATGTGAGGAACCGTTACTAACTCCTTCGGACGAAGTTTAAGCTGGACCCTTCGATGACCGTCATGCAGCACATACGGAAGATATTCAACCGATCCCTGACGATGTCCTACGGGAGTCGGACACCACCATATGAGAAGGAACTAGGAGTTCCACTGGAGCTCAGAAACGCGCTGCTAACGCAACTATTGAAAAGTTCGAACGATCGGTCAATGTTCGTCCGAAAACTTTACTATCAATTGTTCCTCGAAAGCAAGAAGTTCTACGAATAGACAATGCATGAGAATCTCTATGATGAGCGGAATGCCTAGCTTGCTGTGTACTTGGGATCCAACCTCAATGTTTGGTGCAGCAGCAACCCCTTGATTGTAGAGGAAAACAGGCTCATACGAGAGCTGTACTGTAAGCTACTGTTAGTATTGGCCGACCAGGGAAGGTCGCTTTTGCACATGCATAATTTAGCACTTCTGTGGGGCGCTTTGTAGGGATATTAGAAAGAGTAGCTCAGGGATAAAGTGTTAAGTCTGTTACGCGCCACGATACTCAATCAAGAGTATACCGAGAAGTGTGGGACACCAGAGAGACTCAGAATACTGCAGCTAACTGCAGCAAACCCAAACAGCTTTTTGGAAGATACAACCCTGGCGTGTTTGACTTCAGGGGAAGTGCACTTCTACTTCACCGAGCTCCTTTTCATCATCAAGCTCGGATCCAGATTCTCTTCTGCGCTAGCCGAAAAGACAGTTGAACTTTCATGCCAACTTAACTTGAACCAATGCCTGCAGTTAGCACTTGTTATTCCAAGCCAGCAAACCGATATGTTGATGAAAAGGATGTTGGAGATCGACGATGGTGTAGTCACTCACTCTGACATTGTCGATATGCTTCGACTACTTTCCCTAAAGTCACTTGATCTTCAAAGCATCAACCGTGCAGCAATAAGGACGTTTGCATTCAAGTATCTCTCAGACAACCACCGTAGCTTCGAGCTTGAGATGTACAAGTAATGCCTGCAGCTGCTCAAGAACATCCCCGACAGTAACACGCCCTTCGACAACTCAGGGCTGTACAGCTCCAGCATTCATGAAGAACTCAGGGTTTACAATTAGAGCATTGGTCTCCCCTGACATATATATTGCAGAATGTAAAACAGAAGCCGCTATGATACCCTGAACATCAGCATGCAGACAGATAATGTCTCTAGACCGCGAAGGGCTGCAAGCTAGCTAAACCGCACTATCGACGTCTCCGATAACAAAGCAGACCCACCATAAAGTCTGAAGATCATCGAATAGCATGAACAGTCGGCAAGCAACCAAGCCAAGTACCCAATGATCTAAGCTAGTGACAAATACTTTCAGCAGCTGTATCGCAAGAACGAGGAGCTGAGACGATAGCTCAAGTCTATTAGTTTAAAGCTCACAGAGCAGATCGAGCGAGTGAAGTTCAACCCACTGCGAAAAAGTTCAGCTGCAGCGCCAACAGAAAACAAGGCAGACAGTACTGCGAGTGTTGATTGTAGAGGGCATCAAACGAGAACTCGAAAATGCTTATCGGCAGGTTGCCATGTACAAGAAGCAGATCGCCACCCTCAAGGCAAAGGAGGAGACGTAGGCCAGTTTTGACAAACTAAAGGATCTTGAGAATCTGATTAGCTTCAGGGACACTGAAATTGTGCAGTTACAGTCACAGCTGAAGTCTGTCAAGGCTGTAAAAGCAATGCAGGAGAAAAAGCTAGAGGTTGACGTAGAAAATGAAGAGGTGCAAGGGATCATGAGTTCTTATGCACAGGAGTCTAAGGAGCTCAAGGGCAAACTGAAAGAGCTCGCAGCTCGCGATCGTAAACGCGAGGAAAATTACAAAAAGCAGCAGGCCTACCAAATTGAGGTGGAGAGGAGGTTAAGGGAGGTTAATTAAGTCTATCATCCGGGAACAAAGAAAGAAGAACCACCAAAGCCCCCACCTCAGGAAGGGAAAGAGGTTTCAGATGAAGAGTGGAGGATTATTAAGACTGAGTTGGAATATGAGAAAGGCTTTTACAAGCAACTACACAAGAAGATCGAAACAATGTCAAAGCTAATCAAGAAGGAAAGGTTAGAGAAAGAAGCAACAGCTAAGTTATTGGAGGAGAAGGAGGAGCGTATTAAAGTGGTCAAAGCACGGATTGCTGAGATGAAGAAGCTTGTGAAGGCACACGAGAAGACGACAGTCGACAATATGAGCGATAAGTAGGAAGAGCCTGAGAGTAATCCTCATCAACCATCAACAGTCCAACAGGAGAATGTTGACGCAACTTACAAGTCAACCGCCTCAAAGAAAAAGCCAAAGGAGTGGAATGGCCAATAGCATCTAGAACAAAAGGGCTTCGCAGCCAAAGAGGATACTCCTTTCTCTGATAAGGAGCTGTGCGATGGGAAGGACAGTCGCATTGTGGGAATAAGCCTGCAACTAGACGATGATAATGAGATATGCACTTTACAGGCTACTTATGAGATCGAGCAGGAAACAATCGAAGGAGAAAAGAGCTCAGAGTTTGTTGGCACACACCTACAATGGAATCTGCAAAACGGAGACTACGTTAAAGCAATATCGGGAGCATTCAGCAACAAAGGTAGTCTCGAACATTTGGTGCTACAATCCAAAAACGGGAAGACCGGCCGGTTCGGAAATGTGACAACCACCCAGAAGACATTCATGTTTGAGATCAGCGAGCATGAGATACCAAAATATTTGTTTGGAGCAACTCACAAGTTTGGGAAAGATGTGAGAGTGTCGATGTTAGGAGCATGCATCGGGCCCGAACGTTCTAACTGAGCATGAGAGTGGCCTCTACCGTGCAATGATAGCGTGGAATCGCAGTTGTTTTGAGATTCTGTGTTGAACTGTTGGCGAGCCCTTTTAGGCCTCCTTTTTCCAAGTGGATTACTATTTTCGGTGAGATAGGTCTGAAATGGTAAGGGTTTGCCCTTGAGACGGTGAAGTACCTTGGTAGATATCTGTGGTGGCTGCTAGTATAGGCTGGCTGGCTTGACAGTTGGTTAGGTAGGGAGAGTATGATAGTGGCAGTATAAGTGAACTGTAGATTTGGTGTCCACCGTCAACTCATTAACCCGTTGAAGAAGGTCTTCGTTCTCTTTAAGGTGAGTCTCCATTTTCTTCTTCGTGTAGCCTGCAAAATCATCGTTGCGGTGCTTAAGCAAGGCATTCCTCCCATAGAGTCTGCTGCCAGCCTGGAGCTTACAAGCCAGGTCTTCCTAGCTCTTCTTGCAGGAGACGACTGGCTGTCGCATTCGACGTCTCTGTTGAGAGGTCAGCAGCAGTTCTTCTTTAGATGCTTGTTGTTGCTTCAATGCTTCCTATTCTTGCTTGCAGCGGTACTGAACCAGATGGCACTGCTACCTTAGTCGCTGAAGATTGGATTTGAGTTTGTCTTTTTTTGTTGAAAGTGCCGTAATGGAACCCACAAGTTTCTTCTTGCTGTGAGCCTCCTTCACTAGATCTTCCCTGACGGCGAGGGTTTGTGATGCCAGCTGCTCATTGTATTCGCCGAGCTCCTTGAGCTCTCTCTTACGAGCTACCACCACGGAATCGGCCTTGTACTGCATAACTGACTGAAGGTTGAGATCGAGTCCCAGCGACATCATTTCGAAGGAGTCGTAGCTTGCAACACGGTTGAATTCGACCTGGAGAGCTGCTAATTACTGCTACCGTTGCTGGTGATATTTCTCGGCACGTGAGTACTCTGCAGTCATCTGTTCGACATCCGAGTTCATCAAACAAAGAGTGTGCTGTAAACCGTCAATCTGGTCGGTGAATTGACGAATCGATTTCATTAGGCAGATTTGCCTGTTTCGCTCGTTTGACAGGATGTTTTAAAGAGCTGTGACAAGATCAGAAGGAGCTTGAAGCTCAGCAATTAAGGCTGATTATGCTTTGTTTGTTGATGTTGTTGACATCGTACCCAAATATTCCTCAAAACTTTTGGTGTGTGGGTCGTTTTGTAGTTCGTCACTTATACGCTGAAGTTCTATCGAAACTTTGCTGCGATAGTCTTCGATCTCCTGTTGGTACTTTCTCTTGAGCCGAAGCAGTTATTCTTCGAGGGCAATGTTACGCTGAACCAGTGGAAGGTAACTGCCATGATATGCCAGCACCTGCTCATACTCGCGATCCTCCAGGTTGTTCAGATCGTGTCTTAGTTGGCGTGCCTTTGAGTTCTGCAGGCTCACCTCTGTGCTCCGTTCATCTAAACTCTTGAGCCTATTGTTGTATCTTTCGTTTACGAAGTCAGTTCCTTTCTTGAGCTGTTCTTGGTGAACCTCAGGAAGTGTGATTAGTTCCTCCCGAGTGTCTTTCATCCTAACAGCACAATGTTCCCTGACGTCTTCAATCTCATGGAAACGATGCTGCATTTCAGAGCGACTATCAACGACCAAGCCCTCCAGATAATAGCGGTAGAAGCCCATGCCGTGTGCCTTTAGGCGTTGCAGTCGCATTTCATTATAGAGTTGCAGTCCATCCTCGTATATTTAAAGTTCAAGTGTGCAGAGGTTACCAAAACGACTGGCAGCATACATTGTCTTGCGGTCTGGAGATAATCGAATCTTCTCAACATTCCACCGGAACACCTCTACTTCAGTGTAGTTGTTGATGAAGTCTGCTGGGTCTATCGGCGGCCATCGATGGCAACGAATACGGCCATCCTCCAGGCCAATGAAGGCGGCGGAAAGCTCTCGACACACACACAAAACACTGATAACGGCATTGTCCGCGTAGCTTGTTGAGGCTTCGAAGGCATTGAGGGTTCTTAAGAATGTAAGTTGATGTCGCTGCTTCAATGCAAACATATCGTAAAGATAGTCGTAGGCAAGGAATTTGTGGTCATGCGGCAGCCGAAACTCTCGAGTTTTATGGAGGAGCATAATATCGAAGAAGTGAACCACACGCGACGCGTCGACCACAATCATAGTAGTTCCCTCGGGATTTACATCCATGTGTAAAAGCTCACCGTTCTTTTGTGGGCTTTCATATTGGAGCCTTAGCTCAAAGCTGTATGAGTCATACAGCCGCAGCTATGTGCGCATGAGCACTGCAAACATGTTGCCGTAGCCCGTAAAGTGTGCAGCCAAAAGTCTCGAAGCCGGTTGTGTATGCAGTACTGACATACTTTCATTGTGGATAATGTGTATTCTGAAACAGTATTAGTAGCCTACCAGCAACATCAAGCCGTGTGGGTGCACTGCCATACATGTTGCAGCCTATACGTGGCCTAACTGGGTATTGCTGAGGGTCGAGACACAGCTATCCAGCAGCACTAAGGGCTGCTCGTAGGTCCACCGAACACACACCTCCGAAACTGGTCCCTTGGTAAGCCTTAGAGGAGACCGACTTAACGGGTGCTTGATGTGATTCCTGTAGGACTCATAAAGTGCGATAGAAAGGAAGAGTACCTCACTGCGACCACTATGATTCAGACAGAATAGTAGTAGATTCTAGTTGTTTGGAGAAAGTCGAACATTTAGCATTCCAGCAAGCCAGTCGGAAAGATCAACCTGTTCATGGTTGGTGCCATGAAAGAGATGAATAATTGGGGAACCTTGAGTGCATACAGCGATTGTTTTGTGTCGACAATCCACATCAATGATTGGCTCGTCAAACTTCCACAAACGAATTAGCTTGCGATTCGTGCCCTCTAAAATGATTAGTTAGCTTTCGAGTTGGATGAGCAGTCTTAACGAAGCCGCCAGCAAATTCTCAGAGGAAAGTTCGTGAAGCCGAAGGGTGTTTTGAGGTATAGCAATGACCTCCAGTATTTCTGCATCTAAGCCTCTTCCATAGCGAATGTATTGGAGTGTGTCTCGGCGTACTAACATGAGCACTAGTGGATCAGATGTTACTAATACATCGCAACACCCATTCTCCAGATCCTGACTATATATGGTGTCTTTCAGGACAAGACTAATCACAGATAGGGTGACAACCTTGTTGTTCTAAGTCAGCAAGGCGATGTTCTACGTAAGCCAGCCATTACCTAGCCCATTACCATGAGTTTGCGCACACTGTCTTTGATTGTTAGTGATTGTACCTTCGTAGTAGTTAGTAGATCTGGGTGGAAGCTACCTGGCTGCTGCTGCACTACCACCTTATAGTAGAAGTTATCGATCTTAGCGACGTAAGCCAGCATGCCTTGCTGCGTGCCTTTGTAGTACACTGTCATCCAGACTACTTCCTGTTATTAGTGGTCCCGCCTTAGGCAATGACATTCTCCAGTGACGAAATCGTACCGCAGAAGATTGCTACCAGAGGCGTATATGACTGTAGTCTCGCTCAGCCAGTAAGGCTAACGACCTCCTTCGGTTTCGACCCTACTGTACATCTTCGGTATAAGTCGAAACCCATTTAGAAGTGCTTTCTTGCCATTGGCCACCCTAAACATTTCCTGGGGCCTCTGCGAACTAAGCCATGCCTTACCACTTCGAGCCCGTTGATTGTGATAGGTCGTTAAGCTTGGTTTTCTGTCGACTGAACTTCCATCTATTATTGAATTCGAACGTCGTAGACTGTTCCGTTGATTGTGGTTGCAGTGTAGAAATTGAAGTCCACCGGATAATAATTTTATCGCTCGGGCAGCGAATGCTCCACCTGCAGTAACAGCTAGGCTTTGGTCGCAGATAGCAGAAGTTTACTCCCCTCAAGAACTACGAGAAGACATGGTAGCGGATAGTATCAGCCCTCAAGCAAGACGACTACTGCCTAGTGCCGTCGGAAGTGGAGAGGCCCGTACGCAGCCGCAAAGAACGTGTCGAGCAGATGATGAAGTTGTACACCCCGCTAGACTACCGTGAAGTAGTGCAGGGGGAGACCCTTCGTAGCTATGAGTCAACCAAACTGAGGCTGGTTACAACGAATGTTTCGAAAGCTCTATTGCGCAGACAAACTGACTGTTTTACTGATCATGAGTTACCTGAGGCGGAAAAGCCGGCAGAAACTCTCGCGGTTCGTCCCACTTCAGCAGTAGTACCTTTGCGGAGACCTCTCTCTTCCTTTCAGAAATCGAAACAATAGCAACAACATCCTTCTCAACAGTTGAGACCAATACCGCAGAAAGTCTAACCGACTCGAACAGTTGTAAAATCACAATCTCAAAGAAGTCACCAACGCCCTTTCGTACCGCCTGCAAACGTAACTGCGTATGCTTACTTGGTGATGGAGTTGCCGCAGCAGGCCTTCCACATAACCTGGAATAGCCAGACCCAACTGGAGGTCGCCAGTCTCACGAAGATCATGACATGCATGGTGGTGCTGCGCATGCTCAGCGAATCAAAAGGTGATCTGCAAGAGACAGTTGAGATAGGTTCTGTAGAAACTAATATTAGTGGAACCACAGCTGAGCTCTAGAGAGGCTTCAAGTACACTATTGAGCAGCTGCTCTATGGGTTGATGCTGCCCAGCGGCAACGATGCAAGTCTCGCACTTGCAGTTTGGGGTGGTAAGCTACTCTTTCTTCGGGAGAAAAAAATGGAGTTAGATAGTGTGGACACAGATGTGTCCATCAATAACATTAGGAAGCGCGAGGCCATTGGTCTGTTTGTTAGAGAGATGAATGCCATAGCAAGATAAATAGGCATGAAGAGAACGACATACAGCAACCCCCATGGTCTTAGCAACCCAAACAATAAATCGACTGCGGTGGATATTGCAATGCTCTGCCGACATGCCATGGAGAACCAACAGTTTAGGAAAATTGTAGCATGCAAACGTTACAGAGGGACAGCAACAAACCATTACGGAGAATGCCTTAAACTGGACTGGTAGAACACCAACAAGCTTCTGCACAAACGTTAGTACAATGGACTCAAGACAGGTTTCACAACGTCTGCTGGCAGCTGTCTCGCCAGCCACATTACAATTGAATAGCGATAGTTCATTGTCGTCGTGCTTAAGTGCAAGAAGCTCGAACGGAGGTTCAAGGACACTGAAATTCTAAAGAGATGGGTAATGCGCAAGGAGGGGCTAAAGCTGCGTCATTCTCCTGACGAAGGTGGTGAGACCGAGCAACTGGAGTTGGAAACACTTCAGGATCTCGATTTCTGATCGATAATATTCGTTCGCAGAATTGTGAAGAGTCAAGGCGAAGATGCCTACTCCACCAAATGTGTGCGAAGGTCTCGTGACCACCATCTTCTGGGTGTCATTTACTGCGAGGCTGAAACCGGCTTTTTCATATTTTTTAGTGACTACTTGGAGAAGTCCAAGCGACAGTTGGGGCAGTTCATGACTTGTTTGCACCAGTCGCTCAGGCACTGCGGATGAAAGATATGTTAGCACGGAGTTTTCCGCACGTCATCCTCTCGGTTGATGTCGGCGAGGCAGACCGGGCAGTTGATGGTCTCCGTTGTTGTGCTGCAATCTTTTAGTTTTTTGATGGGCATATATTTGTCGATGTGACGGATGCTCTGTTTTCTCTCTGGTGGTCTTCGGATATAGCATCTCCGGCGTATGTAGTAAAGCATTGTAAACAATAGTGCGACGCTCAATACGATCACAGACGAAGTTACAATTGTGGAGAGGACCGAGTGGTTGACTTGCCTACCTGCTATCGCGATCGACATAGCTTCAGTTCCCGGTTTGGAGAGTGCCAAAGACAGCAAAAGTTTCTTATAAGTTGTATTTGTGCTGTCGAGCCCAAAGTATACGTTTGATGTTGGATACTCTATACAGGTGCCCGTGGTAGGAAAGACTATCGCCCGAGCGTTAGCGGCACTTGGCAGTTCATCCTCCTGTTGCTGAATTTTTGCATACATGATGTTAGTTGTTCCAGGCAGAGACTATCCACATAACACCAACATCATAATGCTGTAGGCTTCGAATTCCGGCTGAAAGTAGAAGTAGCTGGGGGCCTAAGTAACTGAGAAGCCTCCGAGTCTGTCAGTGATTTGTTTTGCACAAATACTCATGGTAGAATTGCAAAAGTGAAAGTCGGCCGGCTCGCAGGGATTTGCCGAACAATCGTTAGCAGTTGCAGGCTATGCTGGATCCTCGCTTGACGCCTTTGCTGGGTCGGACTATTGAGTAGTTTCTTGAGTTGTATTCTACGGTGTGGGTCCGGCAGCTGTCCCTGCTTGATCCTCTTGCTGCCGAGTGACAAGGGCTAACAGCAATAGCACCATGAGGATAAGTCTGTACTTCATCGAATAATTATAACCTCTCACGACCAAGCAAATCGCTTATTCAGACAGTCTGCACAGCTCAGATAATAATTTTATGAACCAGCATCCTGACCGGTTGGTCTAACTGATAGAGAGGCGTATGGCAGGTCCAAGCTACAACAAAACTGAAGAGGAAAAGGCCAATGAGCTGTTCGACTACCAACCACGTCCCGATCCCGACAACATCAAGTTAGCTGATGCACAAGCCAATGTGAGTTTCGTATCGCACCAACAAGCCGAAGTAGCGCTGAAGGAGATCTTCAACTTCTATGTGAATGCCTATGCACTACTGAGTAACCGTCAATGTTATGCAGAGGTCAACTAGAAGTCGACATTTGAGCAGATCACACACCAGCACCTTATTATGGACTTTCAGGCATTTTTACTGTTCTGTCGGCAGTTCCGACTGGTCAGTCAAGTATTCCCAGTCAATAGTATTCGAGTCATCTTCAAGAAGCACTCTAACTTCGGGAAGTCGCTTACCTTCGAGGATTTCGTAAATATTGTCAATAGCATGGCCCACGAAAAGGAGTCAGTGGCCTACTTTGGAGGAACTGCACAGGAAGCGGTGAATCGCGAAGCAGTCGATGAGGGTCAGCTTCAGCATCTGTACAACTATCTGGGGTTGGGGGAACGCGATAATTTTCGAGGACGTTTCAGGCCAGTGGTCGAGGCATTCGACAGCAGCTCCAAACTTGAACTAGCGAGGATCCGTAAATGCAATTAGTAACGTAGCATACCACTACAAAAAGCTCTCGCAACCAGAGCTTTTGAGTAAAGCTTTTCATCGACGCCGTCCAAGTTAGACATCGATACCGGTGACAAAAAGTAACAAACGAAGTCAATCCGAGAAGTAACTGAAGCCTATCAACCAAAACCTAATATCGTGGGAGGTATTGCAGAAGCGTCAACCCTCGCTAGAGAAGCTCAGCAAGGTACGTGCGATGGTGCAGGAAGAAGATGACGACAAGATCTACCTGCAGGAGTTCGTGGATCGAAAGAAGCAGCGTACTGACAGCCTCAAGGAAGAAATTCGGAAGCGCATTGATATGCTAACCAAGAACGATGAGCAACGCCAAAAACGGATACTGGACAAGCTAAACCAGCGAACCTTCGTTAATGAATTACTCTGAGTTTGGATGAAGTAACTCTAACTGTCATTTGGGGCGTGTGCTATGAGGGCGTGGTCTGCGTTTCTCTGATTTATTCTTCTGCTGCTCTGTCTCGAGCTTGGTAAGCTGCATGAGGAAGCCAGGGTTCGGTCGTACAATAGATCTTTTGGTTTGAACCTTTTCGAGTGCCTGGGTTGGACATTGTTGTTACTTTGCTGAGAGAAAGGCCACGGGTATGCATTAGGAAACCGATCACTATGGTTGCGCTTCTACTGATTCCCATCTGGCAGTGTACGAACACGTTGCCTTTATCGAGGTTGTTACCGATGAAGTCGAAGCACTTGACAAAATGACCGTAGATGTCTTCGAAGGGGCTATCGCATATTTTGATGTGTAGATGCGCCTTGTCAGTGAACTTGATTTCTAGCGTTTACACCATCCGTACCTATCTCGCTGGAGATTGTCAAGACTGCAGTGATTCTCTTCTTCCGTAGCATATCTCCGTCCCGAGCGCCTTCCTCATTGCCGAGGAACAACCCACCGCTCTTGAGTTCCTTGGGCGAAATGATCACCGACAGCTTTTCATCGTAATGGTCGGGAATCAAGATAGTCGACATCCAAGGCCTGCTTTAAATATTATCATTCTAGACAGCAAGGCAATTATCACAGCTTCGCTTCAACTGCCTTCGGTTTATTTGATGGTACTTTCATTGCCTTATTGACGAACTGCATGAGCTCCTTGAAATTCTCCATACCAATTCTGGGGATTTTATGCCCTTCACCGTGGTGCATGATGTATGGGTTTACAAACCGAGTCGTAGATGCAACTGACAGCTGGTACAGAAAGTCAGACTTAGACATGAAGTGGAAGGTTGGGAAGTCAATGGGGTGAACATCTCCCTTCAGTTCAATACTGTTCCACTTCCATACTGCTGTGCATATTAGAATTGCAAAGCGCATTTGGTTCATACGCTTATTGCGGAACATGCCTTGAGATAGTGCAAGTATCATCAAATGCACGAAGGCACCGCCTTGGGAAAACCCAATCATTCCGTCGAATGGGCCTTCCGCCTCAAGGAGTGCTTCCATATAATCGATGGAGGTTTGAACTAGCTCAGCTTCAGGTAAGTTCCGATAGTCAAACCAACTGTAGCTCAGTGCTTCACCTATGAACTTGTGTACTGCTGGATCCACCACAAGTGATTTTGAGGTTACCTTGCTTCCATTGGGAAAGACAAGGTCCGCATAAGGCTGCATTAAATGGTAAAGGTGACGCATTTGAGTCTTCATCATCTCGCCATTCGTGCCGAATCCGTGAAAGCAGATTATCTTGAGCTTCCGCGTTTGCTTGCCCTCTGGCTTCTCCTGAAACATAAATTTAGTTGCGGGGATGATGTCATAAGCAGAAATTTCGGTTATCGTGAAGCACGGTTAAATCGACGTATCGGAATTTATCCGGCAGTCCGCTTCAAATGATAATTGTCTCATCCCAAGAGCGCCAACGGGGTTTGTTCTAAAATTATAATAAAATGAACGAAAGGTCGAAGAACTAAGGGAAAGATGGGAACCCACAGCTGCCTCCGCAGCCTAAATACACTGTCCATATCGTGAATAAAAAAACGGTGCTGCTCACTTTCAATCACGCTGAATTGGCTCTCTATTGGAAGGAATCAGAGCAAAGCAAAGAAGTGCAAACAGAGTTTAGCGGCGTCACAATCATTGTGGAGGACGAATGCGTCAAATTCTCTGGTGAGGTGGACTTAAATAACCTCAGCTGCTACCTCGAGAACCAACTGATGAACGTGTCATGGTTTACGCTAATTAATTTGCGCCTCTATGACCAATCCATGCGACGCTTTTTCGAGCGAAGTAAGCTGGTGGAGAGTATACTTAAACCACAGTTCTTTCCTCGCTGGAAGATTGTGGAAAAGACGATGGCCAGTCTGTAGCAGGGAGATCTAGTGCTGTGGTACAAATCAATATCTGAATCGTTGGCGCTGGAGAAACGTTACGAGCTGGAGGGATTAACCAGATGCACAGTTGTGATTGAAGCCTCCGACATCATGAACTTCGAGGGGCTGAGAGGAGTGGAACGGTCAGTGCTAATGAAGGTACTGGCAGACTATTGCGGGGATACCATTCGAAAGAAGATAGGATCTTTTATCCGGAACGTTGAGGTGGAATTGCTAAGGATTTTCGTTCGGAAAGACTGGATGCATTTGGAAGTTAACTGCTTCCGAAAGTGCCTTTTGCAGATGTTTGAAGGGTTATCGGGTTGGATGGAACAGCTTAAGTTTCAGATTGTTCCGTTCTGCTCGTAGAAATACCCCAATAGAAAACGCAAACTCATGGAGATGCTGCAAGACCTAATGGGAAATGGTTAGGGAGCAAATGCTTCTGCATTAGGAGGCTAGTATTACGTCTAAGATGACTTTCTGGTGGCTTTGGACATCACCCGCATTGACGACCGTATTACTTACCTGCTGGAATCAGAGCCTCGTTTGGTACGAGTTGGAAAGCGTGAGTTAGAATTCTTACAGGGCAACCTTGACGAATTCATCAAGACCTTGAAGCGTCAAATTGAGTTGATAGACTGGAAGTTTACCGAGTTGGGTTTGGAGGTCGTGAGCAACCATATGAATTACTCGCGAGCGGGAGAACTGGTACACAACTTCTTAGCAAGGCGAATGAGAGTCGAGTCAAGCTTTAGGTTTCACACTGAGATTGTCCGTGAAATCTTTTACGGATACTTCCGGGAGAAGCTTGAGAAGGATCGATCCGAACTGAGTTTCGCAAAGGACTAAACTGATAGGCAGCGCATCACCTTCATGTGTAGCCAAGACACCAGGCTAAGCCTCGACGACGAGCTGCGTCAGATTGATAGGCTCATCCGCGCGGGTTATACTCGCATGTTTGTGCCAGTGTGCTACTCAAGTGCAATCAAGTCAACTTGTGCGAGGCTCAACAGCGCCACAATCAAAGTCTATAATCCGCTTTGTGAGCAGGGTTACGAACTGAAGAGTGCTAACCCCTCGATGGTGCGGGTAATAGATAAGGGGCAACTAGAAACACTCCGTTTCTAAAATGTAATATGCCTGTACGATCGCACCCAAAGCTTCTACAGTAGCTACTGCTAGAAGCTGCTGGATAAGTATGGCACGCTCAACACCTTCAGGAAGATTACTCAGAAGGAACATTCGAAGAGCTCGAGCTTTAGCTACTGCAACGACCTCAGCTGCAACATCTCAGAAGTAATGTGCTGTTTCATGGATAAAATTGGATTTGCCTTTGCGCAGAGTCTTCGACAGGCAATCGGTGGAGCCCTTGAGAAGGATGGAGTCGGTGTGGTGGTTCCCGAAGATGAGATCGCTGCCGAACGGATGATATCGATATTCACAGAGGAAGTCAGACGATACTCTGAAGACACCACATTGAAGTGTAAACCGACCCTCAAAAACTTTTACCTGATATGCGATAATGAGCGCATACTCACTGATACTGAGAAGCAACTTGAAGATATTGCAAAGTTGCAACTCAAGCTGATACCTCTCAACCTCACAGCGTCGGATCTGTTTGCAATCAATCTAGCGAACTTCTATGAGCTGACCATAAAAAACTCCGAACTATCCCCAACTCCGCTAGTGGGGTTCGTTATTGGGGCTGAAAGACTTTGTTCGCCAGCAAATGCCAGCAACTACGAAGGACTTGTAGTGAATATGCCACTGGGCGACGGCCAGCTCTACGATGAACTATTCCTTGACTTCGACAGTTTGACAGTATACGACTTAACCACTGGTCTCGAAAAGTAGGTACGATAGTTTGTCAAAGGAAAAGACCCAACCCTCGTTAAGTACATCCGAGCAGTTTATGACATCCTCAAGACAAGGCAGCCACCGAGGCTATCGGTAGTGTACCTCAGCGAGGGAAAACTCATCGAGAACTGCTTCAGAGTGCTTTCCAACCAACTAATTCGGACCAAATTAATTGGTTCTGGCTTCAAGAACTACCCAGAAGAGTCGTATGCCTACGAGATTAAGAAAAAGATATCGCTTGACTGCTTTGTGCTTGAAGGGCACCGCCAAGAAGTGCTATCACTCGTCATGCATCTTCAGTGATATGATTCGTTATAATTGTCCGAGATGTTGAGAAACCTCAGAGGCAGGGTTTTCCGCGGTCTCTTCTCGACTGTAAGGATTAGATTTATCGATCGTGACGGCAGTAACAAGGACGTGTAGTGCCAGGAAGGTACCAAAGAGAGGATTCAGGCCAGCACTTGTTGGAGATTGCAAAGAAAAATGATGTGTCATTGGAGGGAGCATGCGAAGCTAGCCTTGCCTGCTCCACCTGTCATGTGATTCTGGATCAGAAGTTGTACGAGCGACTTCCTACAGCGAAGGATGAAGAGGAGGATCTTTTAGATTTAGCCTTCGGATTGACCGAAACAAGCAGGCTTGGGTGCCAGGTGATAGTAGACAAGTCATTTGAAGGCACAGTTATTCGCGTACCTCGAGCTTCGAGAAATCTGTACGTCGATGGTTCAAAGCCAAAGCACTGACGGTGTATTCACTGAAGTCGTAAATTTAAGTGGTTTAATTGTGGGAAGTCGAGAACATTCCAACGCCTGCGCATGTAGCCCTTTCCAGGCAGAGGAGATCTGAAGCAAGAAGGATAGGTCACATTATCACCCTTCATATTCTCACTGTTCTGAGTCAACACACAGCAAAACTCACTTGTAAAGTTCACTTATCAAGCTCCGAGAAACCAACATCCAAAATCTTTGTGAAATTGTGTCGGCTGGCAGCGGGTGGGTGGCTCTGTAAAAGACTTTTAAAGTCGATGACGATCTCAAGATCAGCCCAAAATCTTCGAAATTATTCGGACGAGAATCATTCTTTCTCCAAGAGATGGTTGCTTCCGTTAATCTTGGCTTCTTCTGAGACAGGTGCTGATTGCTCCTCCACGAGTTTGTTGTAACGTGGATGGGTTGGCATTGCCAAGCTCCGCGGTCGACGAATTGCGCATAGCATTGCACCGATTGCCCAACTAAGGTAGAACTGAATGAATGCTGGCGTACCACTGCTGCTGCTAAACAACTCCACCTTGTCTCTTCTGGTTTGTTAACTTCAAACGAAATGAATCTGGCTTGGTAGGTTATGGTGAAATAGAACACAACCTGCATTTCCCGACGACTTACGTAGAAGATAGCCCCGAGCAGTGACAGCACAGAACAGCATGTGAGGTGTGTTGGGCTCACACAACATTGAAGTAGCCCTCCCATTTATTCTCCCTGTTAATATTACTGAACGGGAGGATTTTGTTTGGCTTACTGATCCCAAGAATCCATCAGCCGGATAAGAGATGTAACATAGATGGCCAGGTTCAGCCGAATCAGAACATTTTAAAACAATTCAACTGCCAACGACATTAACAAATATCAATGATCATTCACTGCGTCTAATGTCTCATGAGTCAAGAAAGCAGGTGCCGAAGCTGTGATCCAAAGGAAATGAACAGACCCACGAAGAATACCATGATGAGAAACTCGGTAGATTGGTCTGGGTTAATTTGACGTTACCTTTGTAGGTTTGTAGCTTTGTTTGGGTCTCGAGCTGAGTGGCCAGCTCTGTCCTACGCCTCTGGAGGTCCCTGGCTTGCTGGATTTGCCTACTTTACTTCACTGCCAAGCCCATTACATTCTCGATCATGTCAATGGTGCGAAGCGGAGTATTTCGAGCCCCGGAAGAAGCTGAACGATGTTGTACGATAGGTTGGTAGCGAGTGGAGATCGGTTGTTGTCTGCCAAGCTGCTGCGATTCATATGAAGAAATTTGATAGGGTCTGGAGCTATGCTGTGGTGATTCCGATGGTCGGATCACGGGTTAGTAAGGAAATGAGGTCTTCGAAAGTTGGTTTCCCGAGGGCATCCCTCCACTTGTCATTACCTTGGTTGGTCTTTATGGAAATGGTATCTGCTGCTTCGAATTTATATGCTTGGGGGACAGCAGTTCGTCTTCCTCTATTAAGTGCTCTGAGTGCATCGATATTGATGATTTAAAACTATCCTCTCTGCTTAGTTGTGCTGGCTGCTGAGAATGCGGTAGCCCACTGCCGTTAAAGGATCCGAACGGTGCGGACCCCTTGGATACTCTACTGTAGATGGACCCAGCTCGAAACTCTGAACGTAGTTGGGAGTACTCCGAGCTGACCATAACTGGAACGATGATTGTAGAATGCTGCAGCTGCACATCCTCCCAATTTCCAAGTCTTTCCTGGCGCTTGATTAGAAGACCTGCATTACCACTATCGATTCGTTGTAGCGGTAGCCCAGTCCGCCAATAATTTGAATGTAGCTGTTCGGCAGCTCTTCCTTGTGAAGCTGGGTTATGCTCGTAGTCGTACCGATCCCTTTGACAGATAGATCTTGAATTCTTTGTATTCATTTGGAGCGATTAGTCCTTCATCGGGTATCACTATGAACTCGCCTCGTGGATGACTTTCGATCTGCAAGTAGGTTGTCGTGCTACCTTAAACGTAACATAAAGCAGGCTATGAGCACTTTTAATTTGGAAGCTTGAGGTCCGACTGTAGCCCCGTAACTGAATCGACTGTTCGCTGCACTCTAACAACTTCATTTGATATTATATAACAGCAGGCTGCAATGACGTACAGTCTACGGTCCTTCACACCAATTATAAACGATATGTTGTGCGCCTAAAAATACTCTATGTTGGTGACTAAGGGCAAGAAACTTAGACCTCTCACCACAGCGCTAGCAGTTGAGGAGGAGCAAGCAACAGTTACTCCTCGCTATCATAGCCGCATGAAGAAGGTTTATAGCACTGGGTGCTGTTACTATGGGTCACCGATGACCAGCTGTGAAGGAAGTTAAAACCAACCATCCCAACGAACCAGACTTGTCAATAACAATTCGATTATCAGCGGACTATCCAGAGCCAGTCAACGTTCGGCCAGCGTAAAGTCTGTCCTGTGGAAAGGTGGTATGTTCGAAAGGGTCAACGTACAGAACGTAAAGGAAGACCTAGAACACAGGCTGAGAGGAAAAGAACATGAGAAGAACATCTTAGAGATGAACATAGCGACGTTATCGGCGAGAGTATTGCGATTAGAGTGCCAACTCGAAGACGTTAAGGAGCAGCGCATTCGGTGGAGCCGTCATACCCGGAGAATGTTGAAGGTTATGTTCGAATGACAGAATACTCCCGACTGCAGTACCTCCTGATCCCACTCACAATGCTATTGCTCTTCTTTCTCTTTCGAAATAAGTTGTAGTAATGGGTATCAAAGAATATCAATTCACATGGTCATTCTAGTAGAGAACCTTCTACTGAACCCCTTGAAAGCACAGAACGTGATGATTGACGCTTCGCCAACTGGTCGACCTGCGAGGTACTTGAAAGTGGACTGTTGAAGAGGCTGTGTGCTCCAAGAATTGGACACACAAATAACAATATAGCCGTACAACACAGAAACAGTCCGTAATAGTGATTCTTGCGTTGGCACTTCTCATCGAGATCTATCATCCAGTCGCCCTTATCATCCGCCTCGTTGAGAGTTATTGCAAGAATATAGTAGATGTTGTAGGCAATGCGAGCAAATGCACCGACAGCCATTAGACCCACCTTCTTAAGCAATTTTGTGCGGCTATAGATCAGCTGCATGAACTTGAGATGCTTGATAAACTGGTAGGTTTGATAGAGCAGTACAGCCACTGCCAGCGTGGTAAAAACAATCTGTGAGTAGCTCTCATCGAGGTAGTCGGGTCTATCAGAGGTGATCCACTCCACAAGGTACTTGGCTGTCATGAGCAATACCTGCAAGACATCTGTTGCGATCAGAAGGTAGTATATGCGATGGTTAGCTTGTTGTCCCACCGATTCAGCGATAATAGTATGCCTGCATTGCCTACCGAAAGGTACCATAGGTAGCCAATGAGAATGTAGAAGTTGTTGATCAGAACGGTGACAAGCCATACGCTTGTCACGTACACCTCCATAGCTGTAGAGTCCGGCAGATAGGGGTCTGTCTTGAAAGTCGTGAAATATACTCCAACTTCCACCCAGTTGTCTAAGAAGAACACTACGAAAAGCAGAGTGCTTTACGTACGCAGGCAGCAAACGAAGTGCCGAGGATGGCTTCAGTGATGAGAAGTTGGCTACCCTCTAGCTTGTGCCAGATCTTCTGCTTGAGCCCCTGCCAAACAATATAGCAGATCAGCAGCAGGAAGATCAGCTACTGACCCAGGATGAAGCCAAGCTCGTTTGTGGTTGTTACATCGAGGTTTTTCTTGACAGTATCGCAATCTCCTGTCATGCTATAATTTAATGATTAGGTAAAAGAGGATTCTGGGGGAGCTGGAGCTGTTACGTGAAAGTGAACTTTACGACATCGAGTAACGAGCTGTTCAGGGTGTGAAGGATCGCAACAACTGGGTTGTTTGGTTACCGGGAAGGAAGGGATCTCTTTATGAAGGCGCAGTGATTCCCATAACAATCACGATTCCACTTGGCTATCCGAAGGAGCCTCCAAAAGTAGCCTTACCACGCGACTTTAAGCATATACACGTCTATGAAGGAGGAGCTATTTGCATGCCGATAGTTGACCAAGACTATTGGAAGCCTACCCGCACAATGCATTAAATAATCAGTCGATTCGATAGTTTTTTGCATCAGAAGCCAAACCTGCTCTCTCCAGCGAACGAGGATATGCTCACTTTGTTTATGGATAAACTTTCCGACTATGAACAGGCAATCCGTGAGCAAGCCTCACACTATCGAACCCAGGGTGAGGAATACCTTATGCGACCGGCAGTGCATATACACTATCGGAGGGCATAGTGATATGCTCACTTATTCATCGAATTTAGAGTACGATAAAATTATAAAGGTACCTCCTTTTGTGCGAGGGCTTCGATACAAAGAATCTGGGACAGGCTGAGGGCTATCTATAGAAGTCGCTGTGCTGTCGACATCACGCAATGTGCTAAGTCACCACAACTCATTTGGTGAACTAACACAGGATCGACATCGATCGATATGCCATTGCTGCTTGAAAGGTTCAGCAAAAGAAGAATCGAGCCAAGGGCAAGGCGGTCGACATTGAAGGAGCTGTTGGCTGAGTACTGTATAAACCTCAGGGGAATTATAGCGAGACCAATGAGCAATGAGCAGACCAAGGAGAAGGAGGAATGAAAGCGGGAGCGATCGGCGAAGCAGGATAAGCAGCGGGAGCTCCGACAGGTAGGGACTGAACATCATACAAGGCGGGCCCCCTCATGACATACATACATCAGACCTCATCCACAACTAGAGACTTGGTGGATGAAATTGTTCGTGCAATAGGCTTCAAAGCAAAGATCTGCAAAGGAGCACCGTAAGACTTGTTGAATTTAGCAGCCCTAGAAATGGATCGTTGTTGCTTATTCAATAAACAATCTTTTAATTTTGGATCTATTATCAAATGGAGCAAGACTAAGAGCGCGACGAGGACTATTAACCCAACTACAAGTCCA
>ERZ724508.493-NODE-493-length-28113-cov-10.400171_pt1 | contig 28113 bp, 30 predicted proteins | sample MGYA00376041_ERZ724508 | MGnify/ENA primary metagenome ERZ724508 (study PRJEB28724, sample SAMN07190887) | wastewater metagenome | isolation source: effluent of sewage treatment plant in Hong Hong | place: USA: Christiansburg, Virginia | collected 2016-03-01 ...
TGCCCCTGCCATCAGAGTGAAAGCATTGAGTGGGAAGAAATAGCTAGAGATACTGCTGAACATATAGGTATAATTTCTCAAGGTTGTCTTGAAACACTTTGTGAAGAGGTAGCAGAAAAAGCTTATAAGGAAGGATTATCTGAAAACATTGAGGAACTTGAGAGAGCGTCGGAAAAGTACAAGACTCTTTTCTGGTGCATCCACGAGACGGAGAGAGAAAAAGTTAAAGCCGCTTTCAAAGAAACGAGAGATGCTTTCCATGAAGATGAACTCCACTGCGGATGTCTCGCAATGTGCGAATGGATACTAGACGGAAAACCCGAAGCCAACATCAATCTATTTTATACAAGAAAACGACAATGTAGACACGGTAAGAATATGTAACAAGGGTAATGACGATATCGTGGTTAAGCTGTAAAAAGAAATAACTATGCCACACACATCGTATGTAGCTACTCATGGATATGCCATGCAGGTGGAGCCGTCACAGATTGGTACAGCTCAATATATAGTTTTCTGTATTTTATTTGCTTCGTTTATTTTTTACTTAATTAAGAAAATGGTATGAAAAACTCATTTAAAATAAAATGGCATCTCTTCCTCATAGACATTAAACAATTCCTTTGTTTGCATGACTATGTTTACTCAATGCACAGAGGTGCTAATTGTAGATATTGCCGGAGATGCGGAAAAGTTTGGTAAAAGAAAACGACCTCCGCAAAGGTCGCTTCAAAAGCCTAGTTTTTCAAACATTTTATTTCCCTGTCACATACTCCTTGAGAGTATTGATAGCTATTCCACAGATAATCACAATCATCGGCGTATACACACCGTAATCCATTCCTGAAATTGATTGTATAAGATATGTTAGTGTTCCGGCTCCAATAGATATAGCCGCACCTTTGGAGATTTTCCCCTTCGTCACTGGGTCAAACGTGAGCGCAACTTGCTCTTTCGCCACTGGAACGGAAGCGAGTTTATCAGTCAGTCTGATGTTCTCTTCGTAGAGGCTCTGATTGGTTTGTTCGAGAAGCTGATTTAGAGCAATTTCTCCTTTAATCTCTTTCAACTTCTTCGCTGCATCTTTTTGTTCACTTTCATTCAGGTCTTTGCCGAAATCTTCTCCACAAATTTCGCTTAAAATCTTCACTAAATCTTTGTTCATAGGTTTTTTTTCTAGCGTTTCCGTTGTTACGGTGTCAGCTGGTGTTGAATTATCTATATTATAGAGCGGATACTTAGCCGCTTTTGTTTCTCCATCATATGCAAAATGGTTTTTATCCCATGAGATGTCATTGATAAGCCCGACAGCTCGCATTTTATCTTGGATTGACTCCCAGTTGACGCAATCAACCGCCATCCCTCTCCGATGATTTGATTGAAGCGTTTTTGAGGCTCCTTTAGCAACCATCACTTTTTGCTCTTCTAGTGTACGAAATGACGATATAACGATTGCCTCTGGTACTTTTTTGAGTCGCTCCAGGAGTTTCTCATCGACGACAACTTTGCGTGCTTTGTAGAGCTTTCCATCAAACTTTCTGTCTGGTTGTATGTATGACTTTAGCATCGGTGTTTGAGTTTATTGTTTATCCGAGTATTACACGGGATACAGGTATTCCCCCGCACCAGATAATTCGTCCAATTATTCTTGAATTTCTTCTCGCACAGGAAACAACGATTTTTAATCATGTGTCGAAATTCTTCTACTCCAAAACTCGAATCATCTAAACTTTCGACTATTTTTTCTTCGACTTTCGGGACATAGTCAGGTCTGCGCCACTTTTCGATGTACTTTTTTTTAATCGGCTTCGGCTCCTCAGTTCTTGGGTCTTTCCGTCCAGCGAGCACCTTTTGGAGTTTAGCTTGAATATCAGCTCCGGTAATAAACTTAAACATATTTTTATTTTCATAAAATATTCGTCGTCCTTGCGACTAAATGGATACCACCCAGAAGCTTGCCAAGTACCAAAACCAAGCAAAGAAGGAAAAACAAAGTACCAATAACCCACACCCTGCAGCGAGCAAGGATAAGTTGGTGCTCAAGGTGCTTCTCTTTCCTGAGTTCGACATTTATACTCGTACTTTAATTTTTAACCACACAAAATACTCTTTTTTGTGCTCATTTGTTTGGATAGGCACAAATTTTGTGCTTTTTTGTGCTCATTTACCGTCGTTTCTTCTTCGACGATTTGCTCAGAGCCTCTTTAATCTTACTTGGGATTTTGGCTACTTCTTTCATGTTCGCAACGAAGTTCCCAACAGAAGCTCCTTTTGGATTCTCTTTGAGTGAGAAAAAACTATTATCATCTTTCTTCGTAGATTTTCGATTGTGTGATGTCATAGTTATTTGGATAATGTATAAAAATTTTTATTAGTTTACAACTTGTTTACAACTTTTTTGAACGTAGTTTACAACTTAAATGGAAGGCGGGGCGTCCCTATGGTGGGAGTCGTGATGAATCCCCGCTCCTTCTTTCCCCTCTCGCTAGATGCTTCCTTTCGGAAGAGCCACCTAGGAGCTGCTATAGCCAGCGAGAGAGGCAGAATCGAGTTCTGCCGAATTGGTCAACCTCTTGCTCCTTGGGAGCGATACGATTGACCTGAAAATTGTCCTTTTTGAAGGATACTCATATTGTATCTCTTGACTTCTCCGCACGCCTTTGAACAGGTATGCGTCCCATCACCCCAGACATTCGTCGGGACAGCGAGTTTTCCGCAGATGGTGCAGAGCCGCTTGTTATCAGTTGAATCCCTCGTGAGAAGAGCGGAGAACCGCTCCGGTCTAGTATGACTCATTGATTGCCTCCCTGATTGAGTCGGCGTGTTCGTCGGTACACTTCGGCGAACAGGTCGTTGACCCGTCACGGAAGATATGATGCGCTTTGGCGTTATGTCCACACACAACACAAGGATGCGCGAAATTGCGCACCATTTCGGCGAACTCTACAGCAGTCATGATGTTCACTTTTTCCTCCTTGAAAAAGGCGTTGGATGCCGGCGCTTGTAACACCGGAACTTGATGATTGCGAAATTTCGCATTTTGTTTTCTCCTGTGAAATAACTAACTGTAGTATAGCATTTTATGAACTAAAAGTCAAAATTTCTGGAACAAAGCAAAGAGCAATCCAACAACTCCTCCTGATAACAAAAACCACTTAAAGAAACCTTCCACTCCTTTAAAACCAATCATCTTATCGAAAACAATTTTATGCTCTCTTACCATTCCAATTTCTCCAGTTTGCTTATCCCCGAACATAGCCCGTTTCATGTCCTTTGAAAACTCAATCATCTCTTGTCTCCAAAGTGCATCTGTTTCCTCTCTTTTAAGTCTGAGAATATCCCGTGCTTTTTGAGCTTCATCGTGTTCGTGCTGCCAGTTTCGTAGTTTGCAGAGTTCATCGACCGTGGTCTGAGCAGATACCATGTGTGCTGGAAAGTCAGCAAATCTTTTATTGATATGCGTAAAAATCTCCTCCTTGAGAGAGACCATCTCTTCTGTAACGACAGCTCTAACTTCTTCTTTTGTACACATATTTTTTACCAGAATATCAGAGTCCTCCACATTTCTTGGGCTGAATGTCTCATGACATAGAGATATTTGAGACCATCAGAGGTTGTGATAATTTCCATTCTGTTCCCAGATACGGCAGTTGAATGACCGTATGGAATAGTTGAAGATGGAACGAATATATTTTTAACCAAATCATAGTACACCATTCTTCCTGTCAATCCAGCTGTGGTAGATAGATTGATATAAATCCTATCCTCACCATCGTAAGCGTACATCGCACCAGTTGTGAGAGTTTCAGTCTGCGGGAAGTACGATAATAATTCCCACTGTTCGTTGGTTATATTGTACCTAGATAATTCTGGAGTAGCTGACCCAGAGAATGAATACATGTACTTATGGTTGATTGATGTATCTGTTGAGTCATATATTATATCGAGATGTAAACCAAAACTTTTTGGTGAAGATTTGAGAATAGAGTATGCGGTTGAACTATCTGGGGCTGTCGTAATAGCTGCATAAGTAAGCGTTGTTGCTGTGTTTGATACAATTGGGAACTCCTGTCCAACGCCCGTCCCTGATTCAAGGCGCACTCTCTTTCCTGCGAATACATTAACTCCCCAGTTCTTTGTGTTATCTGTGAGCGTAGTAGTGGAACCAACGGCTGTAATCGCTGTTACGTTTACAGTGAGACCAGTCCCTGTTCCAACGACATTCGTTGTCGCTACACCAGAAGTAACCGTATACCCAGATGTTCCTCCATCAACTAATTTAATTGTCTGGACAACTCCTCCTGATACAGATAATACTTGTACTCTAGCTGTTCCTCCTGTTACTGCTGATATATCTCCAACAGCGTATCCAGTACCTCCTGCTGTAGGAGCGGATGCGACAGTGGTGATTCCGCCAGCTGCACTCACCATACCTACTGTCTCCATAATCTCATAACGAGTTGTAGTATCAGGAGTAAATGATTGAGTAGTATACGTGAGAGTCGTTGCTGTGTTTGATACAATGGTCATTTCATTTCCTACGCCAGTTCCTTCTACTATTCTCACTTTTCTTCCAATAACTTTTGAGAAATAATTTATCTGCCAGTTTTTAGTTGAATCGACGAGAGTCGTTGTAGAACCTCCTGTTGCGAATCCTTCCGTTCCACCTCCTATAATTCCTTCTGAGCTTTGTTCTACTCCGAATGCTTTTCTATCCAAAATGACATATCTATATGTACCGTTCGCTGGAGTTGATGCTGACATGGCAAGAGTCCATGTCAAAGAATTTGCAGTGTTAGAGACAATTACTCTTTGCTGAGCGCTAGTCGCTAATAAAACGTTGTTGGAAACTTGGACTATTTTACCAACATGCTCATTCACAGCCCAGTTTTTCGTACAATCGAATAATGTTGTAGTAGAAATTGTCCCAGCTACAGTTGCGGTCGCCGCTCCTGGGTCTCCTCCAGTGCAATAGCTGAATTGTGTACCAGAAGGAGTCCCAATTATGGTTTTTACACCATTAAAGTTAGCTGCTCCAGTACCCGTAGCACCAGAAATAGTGACAGTATCTCCAATCGAGAAGTTATGAGAGAGCGGTGTGACGCACAATTCTGTAAAATCAACAGTTGTGATATTCAATGTACACCCAGTTCCTCCGGCTGGAGATGCAGTGGTAGCTTTACCAGCGCCTGTAGTATACCCTGTCCCACATGTTTCGAGTGATACAGAGAGTACTTCTCCAACAGACCCAACGCTCAGAACACGAGCCGTTCCACCAGAACCGCCAGTCGTAATAGTCAAAATATCATTGACATTATACCCAGAACCTCCGGCTGTAGGTGTTCCATTTAATACAGTGATTCCCGTGGCTGTCCTTGTGATGGAAGTCAAAGCATACGGTCGCTGACCACTTCTTGTTGCCGAAAGATGTTGTACTTGTCCATAATCAAGCTGCTTCCCTGTTGTCCACTGGTCAGATTCAAGGCTATACTGCAACATTCCGGAATCTCCACCACCTATCATCCATAATTTACCAGTGTCACGCCATATCTCATATTTTGAAGTAGCATCTGGAATCGTGTCCCAATCAGCAGTCACATTAAATTTTGTTGCTGTATTACTCAAAATACTACGAGATTGTCCGATACCAGTGCCACTTGTGATACGAATTTCAAAGTTAGCATATTGCATCGGAGTCATGGAAAGCCCAGAGTTAGTCAGGCTTCTTGCTGTCGCACTCGTAGCTGTTGCTTCTGATACAACTGCTCCTCCGGCCTCAGTTATTACTTCAAGAGATAAGTCAGACGCAGCCAAAAAAACAGCCGCCTTTATTCCAGCTTGAGAACTTTTGCCATACCACTGGTCAGCGAGTACATCGTAATATTGTAAACAGAAGAAAGGAGATGATGTATTGCCCTGTGTAACAGTCCATATCCCACCACTGATGATGACGAATTGAGATGTTGAGTCTGGGTTTGTGGCCCAACTCGTATCCACTGTTACGATATGGCTCTCAATGACGTATAGAGATTGTACACCAGCAGTAGCAGATGGAGTTGGAGACGCAAGATTAGAAGACCATGGATTTACCGTCAAAAGTGTCGCGTCAGACCATGTAATAATATTCGCTGTATTATACAGAATTGGTTTACATATAGTCCTTCCTGTCCCGTAGTCAATTCGTATTTGGTAATCTCTCCACTGGTTTACTTTCCATTGTTTCAATCCTGCTCCAGTTGAAGCATCAGTTATAGCGGATGCACCGGCAGTAGTAGCTACTCCTCTTTCGTGAATAACTGGATTCGCGACAGCTGTTATCGTGCGCTCTTGACCAGCTCCAGTTCCAGCGATAATACGAATTTTATATCCAACCAACGTATTCCCACTTAGTCCAGCAAGTTGTATCGTATTGCTACTTCCACCTGAACCAATGGCTCTCCCATAATGCCCGACTGCTGAAGAATATGCATTAGCGGACATGATTGTTGGCGTTGTATTGAGGCATGATTGAAGTTGGTGCCAAGAATCTGTCACTGTGTCGTAGCGATACAATGCACCAGAAACCTGATAATATAAATATCTTCCAGGAATTTTCGGAGTAGTAAGACAGGATATAGCAGTCGATGAAGCAGGCGCAAATCTGCACCATTCCCATACAGGTAAATCAACTTGTGGTTTGAGGTTGTTAGTTAATGCCATATTGTTTTAATTTCTCAATAAAACTGTTTTTCTCATTTATAATCATCTGTATTCTGAGCTTTTCTTTCGCCTCATTTTCTATATTTAACAGGCAGGAATGACACACGAGATGAGTGCATTGAGGAGTTCCTAATGCCTCATACTCTTCTTGGAGCTGTTTTATCTCATCTTCTGTAGCTGCTATAATCTGTTCCATATTATGAAAATGAAAGATTAGACCTTATACCGTTTGCGTATGCGTTCCGAGCCTGGTCAGCTATTTGCCATCTTTGGTCTACTGGGCCAACCCATACTTGCTGCCAATACGTTGTTGATGTTGGATTAGTAGGCGCATATGGTGTGGGTACGTTGACTATCGGAGTTCCGCCACCGGTTGTCGGCCCAGCTATAGAAGAGCCAAGCGTTGTTCCAGTGATGTAATCGACAGCTACTCTTTGCCTGTTCTGTGAGTCTGCTGCTGATGACGGTTCTAATTGTTTGCTGATTCTTCGCAACCAAAATAGAGTAGATTCTATTTCTTGAAGGGTTTCTTCGGTGGCTGGGTTCAAAATTTCACCATTTTTTGTTTCAAGCATGACTGATGGGTTTCCTCCACCACCACCAGCCCTATCGACATTCACTTTCACACGACCAAACTCGTCAAATTCAAAAGGTGGATTCTCCTTTTCTGGTTTCGCAAGTATTTTTTCAAGCACATCTTTTATTGGAGATAGTGCTTTTTGGAAAATGTCAGCAAATGATGGAAACTCTGGAAACTTTGGGAACTCAGGGTACTCCTTTTTCGCTATTTCTTTCAGTGTTTTGTTGGTTTCAGATAAATCAACAGGCTTAAACCATGATGGTTTTGAAATAACGACTTCACCATCAATTTTTATTGATTCTTTTTGTGCTGGTATTTCAGGGAAAGCAGGATATTCCTTGTCTCGTATATCTTTCAAAACAGACACAACATCAGTCATGTCCGATTTCGCATCTCCTATATTTTTTACAGTAACTTCTTCGATTCCTTCCTTCATCTCAACTGATTCCTGCACTTTATAAAGCGCATCAACGATAGGAGATGATATTTCTTCGGCAGAAACTACAGGGATTTCCTTGTTTTTAATAGCTTCAACAATCGGTTCGGAAATTTCCTTTGTGTTTATTACTTTCGTAAACACAAAGTTATCTCGGAAAAATCTTTTCCAATCATTGAAAGTTTGCTTTGCTAGAGCCTTAAAATCGAATTGTGGTTCTTTCATTTTTATTTTTGTATACGATTCATCATACCATCAATCTCATATTTTGACAATATTTATCAGAAATCTTACTCTCCGATGAGTTTTGATATTTCATTATCTACTTCTTCTACTGATAATTCCATCTCATCTGAAATTTCATCAGCATCTGACTCATACTCGAATCCGTATTTCTCGAATATTTTATCCTTTGTTCTCTTATTCAGGCTATCAACTCTCGACTTTTTATGCTTGTCATCAAGTTTATTGAATACGCTATTTTTTATAAGAATTGGTATATTCTTTTTCATCTCATTCGCATATTCCTTGTTAGCCTCAAGAAACTTTTTAGTTCCAACTTTTTCTTTGAATTGGAGCATTTCTTTTGACTGGCTTTGCTCCCATGACATAACATACACACCATTTTTATTCGAGAATCCTCCAATATCAGCAAGCATAGCGATGTTAAATAGTTTGAGAGCGTCTCCGAGATTATCTGGTTGATTTGCATTATACGCCTCTACATAGTTTTCCAATGGTATAGGAGCGAATACCCCCTTTGCCCAAATTCCGATGGTTCGTTCTCGATTTTCACTATCCCAACGTGTCGATTGTCCATCAAAATTATATCCTTCAAGATAGTCGAGAATAAACCTTGAGCCGGGTGATGTTTTCCCCTCAACAAAATCTGAAAGAATACTGGTTACACCATTCTTATAATTACTTGCCGGCGCTTTTATTCCGGTAGACGAACTTTTTATTTCCATACCAAACGGAACGCCAAATAATCTGGTGAATAATGTTATATACCCACCCATTCCGCCTGTGACATCTACGCCTTTTATAGTGCCAAATTTTGAACTAGATGGGTCATATTCAACTGAATTTTCATCTTTGGAAAGCATTGAGCCGATAGTCATAGCGCTAGCAGTCGCAGACAAGCGAGTAGCCCATTCTTTGAATAATCGTTTTCGTTGCACAGGACTCTTCATCATATCTGAATCAAGAATATGCCCAGAGAGCTTATCGAGATTCGACTGTAGGAACTTCGGAGACCACAAAGCAGCGTTTGTGACACCGCTTGCTTTCCCCATCCATAGGTCTCCACGTCCAGTCATCGAGTTTATGCGCCGTCCAATCCGAAGTAATTCTTCGTCAAAAAGTTTCGTATTTTCTGATGAGAGAATATCTGTTCCAATGTCTTTCCAGTCCTTTATCATTTGGAGATAGAGTTTATCAGCTAGGTCAGCCCGAGCCATCCATAGGCCACCAGTAAACATCTCTGATGATTCTTTTATCAGTGGTATTTTATCAGCGATTGTTGACGCGAATTGCTCTTCGCGCCCTCCTATAGCGACTTTCATCCGGTCATAAATACCGAGACGGCCAAGCGGCCGATTGTTTATATCTGAACGAATAACTGTGAGCACTTTATCACCAACACCCGCTTTTCGCATATCGAACGATTTCTTGAAGATTTTTGCCTGGTTTACGATGAGGTCAAGCCATTGTTTCGGATGTCCAGAAGTAAGCACTGGAAGTCCTTGTCGGCCAATGGCAGATACGTCGAAAGACCCTTTCATCGCTTTCATTAAGCTAAAAGCGTCTACTATTCCACGCTTTGTAAGCGCGAAAATTTCATTAACTCCTTTGTTCTTTTTCAATAGTTCAAGTTCTCCACTATAAGTACCCTCTGCATCAAGTTTTAATTGCCCTATAATTTCTTCTAGTTGAGAACGTGATGCACCATAATTATTGCTAGTTCGTTCTTTCAATACACGTTCAATCTGCTCATTAACGAGCTTTTTAGCATCATCAGGTATTCCATCTGTCATAACTCTCCGCAAGTCTCTCCAGGCGTTAGATGATAGGAATTTCTTTGTGCGTCCGGTTATTTCGGCCTCTTCGAGTTTTCCAAGTATAGAATCAAGTAATTTAGCATTTTCAGTGCCGATTTTTGTGCCTCTTGCTGTTTCAATTACTCCTTTAATGTACTTCTTATCAAAAGCACTTTCTCCGACATTAACTTCTTTAGAGAGTTTGAATATAACCTCAGCTTCTTCTCGTGTTAAACCGACACCTACCTTTTGTTCGGCAAGCTCAGAAAGAAATTTTTGTCCATCTTTCGGATTGAATATTCTCGACAGGTTATCTGCCTTATGCTTTGCAATATTCTTTCTGATAGCCTCTAATCGCTTGCTTGGTACTCCTGAAACCTTTGATGCCCAGGCATCCATTCCTTTGAAGAAATCTCTTTGTAGTAATTTCTTTTCAAACAAGACATTCATTCGTTTCGCATCGGCATCGCTGATTCCAAGCTCTTTCTTGAACAAATCAAAACGTGCTTCGCTTTCCATTTTTCGAAGTTTCGCATATTCAAGTTCACCACTTTTTATTTTAGAAAGCAACTCTTCAGATTTATTTTTTACCAGACACCAAGTATTAGCCATAATCAACAGGTTATTTTTTGTACAAGTTTCGATAAATCAGAATCAGTTGAGGCATTTTTTTCGATGAATTTTCCTATTTCTTCCTCAGCGCTTTTCACGTCTTTTTTTATGTCAACACCTGATTTTTCTGCAATCCGTTTTTTCAAGTCGTCAACTTGGCGCATTATTTTCACTGGGTCAGACATAATGGTCGAATCGTATGCTTTGACATCACGGCCAGCTTCAGCCGCTGCTTCAATCGCTCCTTTTGCTTCTCCGGCAGAACGAAGTCTGTACAATGTATCAACATCATTCTGAATGATAGCCGTATCACGAACAGCTGTATACAGAGAACCGACACGAACACCTTCTGGAGATTCTCCTTTTATCGCCATCTCTATCGCTTTTTGTGGGTCTTCAGCATAAAACTTGAAAGCCTTCTTCGTTTCATCATCCATTTTCATTTTTGAAGCCAGTCTTGGAATTTCTTCTTTTTTTAGCTTCACACCACGCTTTTCGGCTGTCTTTTCAAGTGTTTTTACAAGACCACTTTTATTCGGCTTTTCTGATTTCGGTTCAGCATTCGTTGGCTCTGATTTCGGAGTTTCTTTAGACCCTCCCTGTGCTTGTTTCCAGAGGTCGGTTAGTTGGGATTTGGTTTGTATATCTCCATTGAGCATCCTCATTCTAACCTGTATCGGAATTTTTCTTCTCTCTTGCTGAACGATTTTTCCTAAATCCGAGGACTTGAAATTCCTGTACTCCTTCATCGCTTTATCAAGTTCTGACTTTACAGCAAGGTATTCTGGCGACCTATCTGAAACTATGCCCATTTTTCCAGAAAAACTGTTTGCTTTCTTTGATAGTTCGTCTGTCAGTTTCTCAAGCTCGAACTCTTTTTTCATCGCAGAAGCAATACTATCGCCTACTCCACCTTGTGCCTTCACAAACTCCTCTGGTGTAGAGTATTTCTTTGCTTCAGAGAGGAGAGGGGATTCAACTGGTTTTACTTCAGCAACTGGATTTTCAACAGATTTTTGTACGATAGGAGTCTCTGGAGTAGATTTTACTGGTTCTATAACTGGATTTTCCTTTATCTGAAACTCATCGAGTAGCTTCGTAATCTGCGTTTCATCTTCCATACCTTTCATGGTTCTGGAAAGTGTCGGAATATCGTCATCAGAAACGATTCCTTTCAAAAAGTTTGCAATTCGTTTCTCGTTGTCAGTCGTTGCAATTTTCAATGCCAAATCTTCCCGTATTTTTACTGGGTCGTAGGAATCAATGATTCTTTTTACCTCATCAGGGTCTTCAATGACTTCGAGCTGTTTGGAAACTTTTGCTCTTGTTTGCTCGTCAGGTATTTTTGTTTTAAGTATTTTTGCGATAGTTTCTGGATTATTTGTCGAAGAAACTGTTTCACTCATCAAATCATCATCCGTCTTTTTAATAGGAGATTCTATTCCGGCTTGCTCGAATAATGCCTCATCTTGCAACTCTGGAACATCAGCGAGAGCATCTTTCTCTTTTGGCGTAAAATCGACTTTATCGCCACGAAGCCAATTACCAACTTTATCTCCGAGTTTATTCATACCAAGCCCAAGTCCGACCGTAGCAGCTGCCGAAACAATGGCCGAGGTAGCGACATCACCAAGGAATTGCATCGGAGTAGTATCATCTCTTTGTCCTGCCGTAGCGGCGCCGCCGATAATACCAGTAGCTGCTCCTTCCTTTGCAAGCGAGCCAATAACAGCTTTTGTGCCAGATTTAAGAACTGCTCTCCCTGCCTGAGTAATCCCAGCGCCAAATGGCATAACATCGGTAGCTGTCTCGACAGAACGAAGTGCTAGCTGTCCGGTTGATAGGTCTTTTATATCTCCGCCAGTAGCCTCAACAAGCATTTTATTTTTATCCTGTAAAGCCTGGAGCATTACGTCATAATCATTCGCTTTGTCTGGATTCTCCTTTTTCTTTTTGAGCAGCTCAGAAATTGTCTTTACGTTTTTTTCTATTTGGCTTCTATATTCACTATCTTTTTCTTCTCTTTTGAATATGTCTCGATAATCTCGTTGTGCACCAGAAAATAAACCAATTCCGAGGAAACCTTCGGCTGGTTTTTCTTTTTCTGCTATCTGGTTTTGTACATCGCCAACACCCTGAGATTCATAAACTGTTTTAAGCCTATCATTTTCCATTGTTGTCTTTATGGATGATAGGGTTTCGTTTATTGAGTCGTCAGAAATATCAAACTTTGACCTATATTTACGCAATAATGAGCCTGAACTGTTTTTTTTACGCGCATCCTCTAACAACCCCATATACTTTTTGTTTTATTTGTCACCAGCTTTTTTCTCTGCTTCAGAACTCATCCCGAATCTTGTTCGGATGGAATTTACAAATGGTGAGCCAGTTTCAATGGCGACTCCAAGTTTATTCCCTTCTTTAACGGCGTATTCCCAAGCATAATTACCGTATAATCCCTTAGATTCCGCCTCATCTACAAGCTCACTCGCTAACCTTCGCTGTTCAGAGTCTGTAAAAGTCACTGATTTTCCTTCTTTTGTGTTTAAATCTTTATATCCTTTAGCAATATCCAACTCAGCTGACTTCAATTTCAAATCATTAAGTTTCTTCTCAGCATCAGCCTTCGACTTATACGAAGCCGTCAAAGCTTTCTCCATAGCCTTTGTGTTCATACTCCCGCCATTGGCGCTCTTAGTAGAAACGCCAAGTTGCATCAGTGTTGCTTTTAGATTTTTCTTGTAATCTTCTTTCGCCTTTTTTTCTGCCTCTTTAGCAACCTTAGAATTATATTTCTTCACCTTAGCAGCAGCCGATTCAACGGTATCAGTGAAGTTTATCTTTGCATTTGGATTCTGCTTTATATAATCAACAATTTCTGCTCGCTGTGATAGGGCTACATTAGCTTTTTCAGAAGCAGTTTGTTTCGCAGTAGCATAATTCGCCGAAGAAACAGCAGCGGCATCAGCCAAAGCAGCTAGTTTTGCATCGTCAAGTTGTCCGGCTCGTGCCTGCTGTCCAACGATAAATTGCTGCGATTCGAGTGGATTCCCCTCAATAGCAATCTGCCGATTTCGTGCCGTAGCCTTCGCAGCTGCCAATGCAGCAGTATCAGCCTGAGCCGCCGTTCGAGCAGTATTCACATCAGCTCCATTCAAATAGAAATCATAAATAGCCGAAGCATTAGACAGGTCAGGCATAGCAACTGGGTTCATGGACGCCTGTTGGATATTTTGAGCAGAGTAAATATCCTGTGGCGTTGGGACTGCCATATTTGTCACAACCGGAGTCGCGGTTGGAGTATTTGTTGTCGTTACTGGAGTAACATCTGGAACGTAGTTCCCTTGTGCGTCAATCATATTTATATTATAACTTATTTGGTTGTCTTAAGCAATTTTATCTCGTAGAATTTTATATTTGAATGTGGCGTTAAATGATGGAGACCCACCAGATATTGCATCACTCGATATGATAACAAGGTTGGTGTTATTTATATAATATGAGAATGAAGGTTCAAATACTGTTGACGGAAGCATCTGACCAAGTGGAGAACCATAGGTGGAATCATTGAGAACGAAAGCCACTGGTACGTAACCGAGATTGTGCGGTATGGTAGTCTCGACAATGTAATCATCAACAGTGACACTTGAACTTCCAGATAATGCTGTGTCTACTTTATACACGTTTCCTCCGCTAAAGAATTGCATGTTACGAGCGTCTGTCTCTGTATCAGCTTTATACCCAGGCTTTGCTATTTTGATTTTTCCGGTCACATTATTCTTCCCAGTTCCAGTACCGTTTTCTTGTTGATTTCCGAATATCTGGTAAAAAACTCTATATGTAGAACTCGCTTCTTTACCGAGTATATCGAAATAGAGTTTCGTAGTTCCGACATTCGTGCTGAGTCCCATGTACCCATCCTGGTGTGGATACCAGTTCCCAGTATTAAGCGGGTCACGGACGAAACAATAGTAAGACGGTCTATAACCAAGGTCGTGTGTAAAATCAGCTGTACCATTACCAGAACCATCAGTATTAACATCAACATACCCAGAAAAAAGCTCATTTATACAAGTCCTATCACTCGTAAAAGCCAAGTTCTTTTCTGGGTCTTCGACTGTCCCTCCTGGTTTTGCTATTTTAAATACTGGCATATCAAAACTCATCTAACAAAATTATCCAATACGCAGTATATGTCTGTGTACTCACTACATTTTCTCCGTCTGCTGTACTGGCTCCTATTGTGAGTGTATTATTTTCAATAACTGAATAGAAATTGATGATACTATCATAGAGTGATTCGTTAGGTACCCAGATATAATCGTTATTGTACAAAGGAGTGAGATTTGACGGTACCTGGTAAGAACGAGTTGAATACCCTATATTTGCAATGTATATCGGTCTATAACCAAGATTGTGAGTTACAACATGTTCTCCGTAATTATTCCCTGCTGCTATTGTAAATGTCTGGCTTCCAGATAATGCAATTTTTAAGGTAGGATAGTCAGAATGAAAGCAGAATCTCCAAATATCAGTAGAATCAATATCCGTTTCACCTGTTTTTAACATTTTTACTTTAGCCATTTGGGTCAAGTACAACTACTACGTTACCGCTTGAATCTCGTAATTCCAATTTTCCGCTAGCGTCTACATAGAAATTCCCATTTCCAACCTTCATTTCTTTGATATTTTTATAGCTACCACCGTTCGGGTCGGAAGTAGGAATATCGAGTGGTTGTGGAGTTACTTCAAATTCAGCCATATTAGTCTTCGGTTATGACAATTACTCTATCAGAAAGCCACTCTTCAGATACTATCACTCGTCCTTCTGATTTTATCAATTCAATATACTTTCTTGCTTTTTCTACTCGTTCATCCTTATCCATCTGCCCCTTTTTATCACCAGGCTTCAATTTGTATACTATGGTACTCATACGATATTTATTGATTTAATAACGGATAAACCAGTGAGTGTAACCCTCGCCTGTACCGTATTTGCAAATCCAAAATTCGATTCTGTGCGTATTTCCTTCCTATCAGGGTCATTTACCACTGTTTGCGAAACATACGCTCCATTGTCAATTTTTACCTCGATTCCGACCGTCCCAGCGCTCCGATAGGGGATAACAACACCAGTAAATGCCATTTCATTCCCATTTGAGTCAATATGCGACGCTAAATCAGCTTCCGGCGTTTCAATAATTGCTGTAGCGTATGAAGAGCCAATATGAGCTATTACGCCACCACCACTGACGAATAAATCGCCGACCGAGGAAATTATTGATTTAATCGTGCCAGAATGTGTATATTCACAAACTACAGACCAAGAAAAATCTCCATCTTCTCTGTGTAGCGAATATATTTTTGACCCGATAGCAATCAGGCTTCTTTCATCAAATTCAGTAGAATTATACGGATTGACCGTGCTGGTAACTCCTTTTATTTTCTTGAGCTTTACCGCCTCTGAACCATTCCAATAATACAGTCTTCCTTTTGTTCCTGCCTGGAAAACGTGCATGTTATCAATTTTAAGAAAACAATTTATTCCTACTCCTGGTACTCTATCCTCACCAGTCCACGATGGGCTAATTCGGTTCCAGATGAACACTTTACAATACGGTACGTTAGCGCCAATAATAGTTCCAATCATCAAATCATCGGATAGACCATCGAGAGCAGAAATAGTGAATTGAGACGGCAAATCTAGCGCATCAGGAATGAATGTATGTGTGGAATCGACGAGATAGACGTTATTTCCATCGCCGATATACAGACCAGAACCTATCGTATACATCGGTTTATGCGCTCCCGCTGTTGCAAAGGTGTTCCAAGAGTCAGATTCCGATGACCAAGTTGATTCAGAAGATGCCAGTGCCTCGGTAATTCTCCCAAGTTTCGATTGCGTGGCGTAATACAGGTATCCCTGCCAGAGTTTGCAGCCTTTATGCGCTCCGTTGGTATTGGTACTGACGAGCGAATATACGCCAGCAGCCGTCCGTTTCCATGTTTTCCCAGAAGTAGTGGAGAAATAAAATGTGTCTCCGTTTGAGAGTATTTCCGATACGCAATCTTCGTTTGGAATTGTACTTTCAGTAGTTAGTGCGAGATTGTTCTGCAATACTCCTAAATCTCCATGTACGTCGCAATTCGTCAGTGAGAAAAACCCAGCCTGGTCGCTGAGTGAACGATTTTCTCCCACTGTAAATTGTGCGTATTTTTTGGACATTACTTACATCTTTATTACTGATTTTAGAATTGTCAGTAGACTATTGGCTCAATTTAGTTAATTCTTTATAGGGGGTTATAGATATGAACAAACAGCGAAGAGGTTAGTGTTTCCAACATCTCCTCGAAATCCGATATTTTCAACACTTGCCGCATCGACGGAACATACGAGGTAGTAAAGGGTCTTCGACGCCACCAAGAGATATTTTTCTCTCCGAACATTGATTACCATATTCCAGTTCCCAGAAGCCCCCGAGTTTCTGATGGTGCTTTTCATCGTAACGTCTGAGTGAGAGTTGTTGGTAGTAGAAAGAGAAATAGACATGTTGTTCGTGTCCGTTGCGGTGTCATTGTTCACATAGGCATTCACATCGTATCCGAACTTCCACGAACCGATTGGGACAGTGATTTGTACGTTCGTCGTTCCAGGGTTGTAGCCTGTCCCAGATGAAGGCGAGGCTTGAAGTCTGGATGATGTATCAGTCACATAAACCCCCCACTTGAGCGGGTCAAGAGGGAATCCGATAGGAGCTTTCATGTGAGAATACGAGATAGCAGAAATAGCTGCGTTTGCCAGTGTGTAGTCCGTTCCGCCATAGACCGTAAGCACCGTATCGGCTACAGCAGTGACAATGAAATACTTTACTGTCGTTTGAGTGAGTTTTATTCTGTCACCAACACCGTATAAAGAAGCGGCTCCACTTGGAACAGTAATGGTGAATGTTGGTGCATCGGCAGATGCGTAAGTCCAAGAATCGGATACTGACTGCCATCCGTCTTTCCCTGGAAAAAGCGTATTGAAATAAGTAAGCAAAGTCGCCTTCACATTCGCCCAAGTAAGCTCCTTGAGAACATTTGAAGCAGCGGAATCTACTAATGGGAAGGAATCAGCGTCAACTGGGGTTGTCTTCCCTGCGGCGGCTACTGTAGCTCCAGCGACAATTGATTGACCATTTGAAGGAGTCAAAGCACGAACGGTGTCAGTGCTTGTAGCGGCTTCTGCATCCGTCGCCAGTTCTACCTTTCCTTTTACGGTCGTTGAAGCGTCTGAAATAGTGACGTTACTAGACTGTATCTTTTTCGTTGTTCCACTCGCAGACATTGAAGTATCAGATACATCAACAATAACAAATAAATCTCCTGCGTCTGGAGCTGTTGCGAGTTCGTTTAGATTACTAATTTTTGAGTCCGCCATAGTTACGCTTTAGGTATATTAGTCCAAATATTTTCGTCAATCTTTAGCAAGCTTCCATCTTCCAACATTATTTTGAATCCATCTTCTTGTAATAGGTATGCGAGGTTTTCAGCTCTCCTGGAATATGTTGGAACTGTCGGCTTTGTTATTGTTGAGTACGATGTTGTTGGTTTTGAAATCTGCGAATATGGTGTTGTTGGTTTTGCTACTGACGAATAACTCGTATCTGATTTTGAACCGAGCCTCCATATTCCAATATTTTTGAATATGTCAGCAGGACTAAATGTTAAAGCAAAATTTACTGTATCAGCAAACATCTTGCTTATCTTCACAAAATTCACAGATATACCAGTGAGTGTGAATGTACCAACCGATGTTATCAACTTTCTTCCGACAAGTAGTAATGATGATAACCCAGTGAATATAAACGAACCAACCACTGCCGATAATAACCTATTCAGAAATACGCCAGTATTAATACCTGATAATATAAATGAACCGACGGACATCTGGAATGTATAGCTCGTTGGCTCTTCATTCAAAATGTATAATCCGTCCTCTTGCAATATACGGAAGTTGTCCTCTTGCAGTATTAAACTCATTCATTTCTGTTATGCTATTGTCAAAACACCTGCGCTACCATCGAAATCTATCGTAAATGTTTCTCCGTTCTGAATACTTATAGAAGAACCGTAATCATAAAATCCAATCAATTCCTTATTTGTTGCTGTATCAGAATAAAGAACAACGTACCGAAAAGGGCCAACAGTACCTGTTGCCGTAAGAATCAAATCAGCAAGAATAAGTTTAGCCGTTCCTGATGTTTGAGTGAAACTCGTTGTCGTAACATTAAATGGCGTTGCGCCTGAAAGATTTGTCGTTGCGAGCGGACTGACAAGATGAGAATACTGATTGTCTGTCCCAACTGTCGGTAGCGTGTTTGTTAGTGCCACTTTAATCTGGTCTGTTCCAAGGTTAAAAACCTTATTACCAAGGTTAAGTACAAATTTCTGAATTTTTGTGAATGTAGCCATATTTATTTACGAACAGTCCTGAACTTTCGGACTTATCTTAAAATTACGTTTCATTCTGTCATTGTAAAATGCAATAAACCGATTTTCAGCCTTTGTTGCTTCTCTCCTAATTCTTGCAGCGGTTTCAGATGAATAGAGTCTGGAATGTCTCATCAATTCCATTTCAGCCAAATCAAATGCAAGAATAGAGTGGAGGTTTTCTTCAAATGCAGGAGTACCACCATCCGTGAGTGCAATTTGTCGTTCTTCAAACCAGATTCTTATTCCGTTAGGAATAGTAGTAGTAATATGGAGAGGACGGATAAAAAATGATTCACGCTCGAACCGAACTCCTGGTTCTGCTACTGAGTATTTGCTATTTGTCAATGATATTTCGCTATCTTCGCTTTCTCCAATGTCATAAACCGTTGCCGGAACAAATGAAATTCCATCATACGAAATTTCCATTCTGAGTGGACGAAGTAAATTTGTCGGAAAAGCATATTCTCCATCGTAACCGTTATCACCTTCTACAAGCGATGTCGTATCAATGAGATTGGTCTTTGCCATCTCAATCGAAGCGTTTCTATCAACCTGATATTTCAGAATATCAAGTGTTCTGTTTCCAAGAGCTATATTCAGCCATTCGAGCAATTTTGAATCTGACAGAACAGCAGAGTTTGTCCCAAGAATATCGCGCGTCAGAGTGTAAATTGAGGCTGTATTCATTTTTTAGTATTCTACCAATACGACTGCGCTGTGAGTTCCATCAGTTGCCTCAGTTACAGTAACTTTGATGAATGAATATCCGAACTGTTCCAAATCTAAAGCAACGAGCGCGCTTCCATCAGCAGAAAGTGTTTTAGTAGCAATACGAGTAAGTGTTTGAACATTTGTATTTGTCACATTATCAATAAGCGTATTGAGTGCAACATACGTCGTTCCATCAACAGAACCAGTAACCGTAAACGCAGAACTTCCAGCACTATGATTTGCGCGAGTAAGCAAGAGAGTAATTTTTTCTGCGTATTTCACGTCAATAGCCTCAGAAGTCGCTGTGGCCGTAACTGCGCTTAGAGCAGTAATTACTTTTGTTTGTTTCATTATTTTTGTATTAGAAGATTTATAAGAGTTTTCTTACTCGGTTGTCCTTTTACAGTAATTCCACGTTCTTTCGCAATATCACGAAGTTCCATAATAGTGCATTTTTCCAATTCAGATTCGACAAAAACACCATCAGACATAATTTCTTCTGGGAGTTCTTCGTCTACTGAAAGCACATCCTCTACTGTCAGAACCTCTTTTTCTTCTTCAGAAACTATTTTTTCAATCGGTTCGACAACCACTTCTTCTTTTTTGCTTCTTAATGCATGAATCTGGTCGATTGTCATCCACTTTCCGTCTACTTGGTATAATTGAGACATAGTTTTTTGTATTAAGTGTGGATTTTCCATGAATCGAACATGGATATGACTCCAAGAAATCCATCGGGAGAGCTTTCGCCCTTCCCTCTGCTTTTAATTTTTGTTTTTGTTAGCACTTTTTACCACCATTTTTCTTTCCTTTCATATTAGATAACATGATAGAAAACAGTAACGGTAGCAGTCCCAGTACCAGCAGCGAAAGCAGCTGTTTTATTCGAGATATACAGACCCTTCCCCTCGATTGAGGCTGCGGCAATGTTATCTTGAACGAGAGGAATCTTGTTGGTATGCGTTGTACCAGCAGCTCCAGTCACGGTAGCGGCCGTAATATCAGCATGTGTTGATGTACCAGCTCCGTTTACCGTGCTATCGTACTGTACGTTTACTACTCCACCTCCAGTAAATGCAGTTGCTGTTCGAGTAATGTCGAAAATAACTCGGTTAATGTAGATAGATTTTCCAGTTACACCAGGTACAACTAACACTGGAGCAGCATACATACCAATAATCTGCGCAGCTGTCAAAGGAACTTTTACAGCCTGGAGAACGAGAGTTTCTACCCTTCCTTGTCCAGATACTTGCTGCGCTACCTTGAAACCACCACCGGTACTTACATGTTCGTATTTTGAAGCCATGATATTTTATTTTATATCCATTTAGGGGCGGGGAATTTCACCCCGCCAGTATTCTACTACTATCTAGCTACTAAACTGTTCCGTCGCTTCCGTATAACATGTATGGCAAATTATTGATGCCAACCTTGTAATCTCCAAAACAGTTCGTCCAAACAGAACCGTTCTTTTGCTTGAGTGGCTCATCGAGATATGGCATGTTGGTGATACCGATATAGAGAGGAGAACGATACTGTGAGTCGTATGCAATCCAAGCGGTATCGGAAGTCATTCCAGGAGTCTCAACAATGCGAACTTTCCCACCTTGGAAAATATTCACATCAGCGACATGTACTGGAGCGATTTTCTCAGCAAAGAGCTTCTTGGCGGTGGTTGCGGCACTCGAACCCATCTTTACGATGATTGTATCAAAGGTCAATGGGAAATACACGCCGTTTCCATCGACAAACGCACCACCGATTTTCTCAACATTTTCCCAAGCGGAGAGTGAGAGAGCAGCGGTACCTTTGTTCGAGAACGTAGTACCAGTAGCCCAAGCGTGGTCAGTTGCGAAGAGAGCCTTCGTATCTGGACACAGGTAGGTAGCACCAGTAAAACCATCATTCAACATTCCATACACGACGTTGAGGAACTTCATGCGATTTGCTTGCAAAAGGTCAGCAGCAGCGTCATTGACGTACTCACTAACCTTTACAGCGCTGTCACCAGCCTGGAGTCGCATTTCACGGGTAATTTCGATTGCACCACCATACGTCTTCTTGGTGATGGTAGTCGAAGGACCAACCATACCAGCGAGAGATGGAGGAGTTTCATTTTCAGCGAGTTCTTTGACACCGCTCATCCCCTCACGAGAAGTAAAGGTTTCAGAAAGTGTCGTTCCAGTCTTCATATTGAAAATTGGGATTTCCTTGTGGCGAAGAATATCATTGGAAGCGGCGTTTTTGAAAACATCGCTAATCCCTTTGACGTTCAGTGCTACTGCATCTTGTGATAACATAGTTTTTGTTTCAGTTTTTTAATTTAGAAAATTGGTTTGTTGATTCTCACGAGCACGTTGCTTGCAGAACCGACAACTCCAGCATCTTCGGCGATAGAAACTTTGAGAACCTTAGTGGTTGTACCGCCCTGGTCAATCGTCTGGGTCGTATCGTTAATATCGTATTCAACACCACGATAAGCAGCAGCGAATACAACATCCATCGTTCCACGTAACGTGAAATCATTCCCTTCAGTAATCTGAATTTGAGTACCAGAGTTAGCAGGGTGAGCCTTTACGCAATAAGCAACTGCGGTAGATGCAGCAGCAGCCTTTACAATAAGACCTGAAGATACAGCAACGAGGTCTCCATATTCGATAGCAGTACCAGTAGCGATAGGAGCCATAATAGTACGGAGCCTTTCGGAATTGGTGATTACAAATTTTGCAGCCATATTTTTTTTCTATTTATTTAATACTTTGGTGTGGCCGCTGAAAATCCTTTCGGAAGATTACTGATGAAACTGTTTTCCAATGCCTTTGTTGCAGCATCTTTTCCAATTTCGATATTCTCCGATGGGTCTCCAATTCGACCTTCATTCTTCTCTTTTTCAACTTTTTCTGCGTGGAGCGCCTTCGCTTTTTCTTGAATCCATGACTCATTCTTCCATGCTTGGATAACGGAAATTCCCTTAGCTTTCGCAATGGCTTTCAAATCATCTTCAACAAGTTTCGACTCTGGCTTACCTTCAAAGAAAATAACTTCAAGGTCAGAAGCGTCTTCCTGCTTAATAGCTGGTTTAGGCTCTTCTTTCTTTCCGTCTTTCTTCATGCCTTTTTCAGAAAAGAACTTCGCAGCTCCTTTCTTGATATTTTCGACTTGAGATTTCAACTCTTCAATATCAGCATTTTCGTCGTCAAGGTTAATCCCCTCAAACAACTTATTAAACTCCTTCTGCTCCTCTGATTCTCCTCCGTCAACAGGTGTAGCCGGAGCTTCCTGGTTCTGGTTTGGGGTTTCTTCTGGCAACATACTTTTTTTCTTAATAACAAAAAAGTGCCATTTCTGACACTTTTCGTAGGTATAATGAATCACTACAAACATTATACCGACAAAAAGCATCGGAAACTTGTAGTGATTACAGGTTGTTAATTCTACTTGTATATTACACCATAATTAAAATATACGCAAGCATCAGAGCAGTTCTTTCCTGTCTTCACTTATAATTGGGAACAATAATTTTGTCAATGCCGAGTAATTTACGCGATTATTTCGGATAATATCAGCTATTTCTTCATCCGTAGCTGCCACCAATTTTTCCTCGTTCGCATATAGCCATTTCAAATCACGCAGGTTTTTCAAAACAGGGAGAATAATACCATCAACATAGTGTTTTTGGAATTTTTTGTCAGATTGAAGTCTCAAAAGATATGCTTTCTTTTCATCTTCTTCCTCTTTTATTGATTCGTCTTTCTGTATTATTTTCATCGTCGTATTGGTGCATTAGCATTTTGAAATTGTTGGTCTTGTGGCAGCGGGTTTACTGGTTTTCCTTCTGCGAGCATTTGCGCCTGCATCATTTCCGCTTCTCGTTTCTTTTCTTCGTCAGTCTTTTCAAATTGCTTCGAGTTTTCACCCATAGCATCTATAATAACCGCCTCAATTTGCTCACGAGAAAGAGTCGTATTCATCTGGAGAATCTGCATGAGATTCTGAATCTTCACAGCTTTGTCAAATCCTTCATTATTTATGTAGAACTCGACATAGTAATCTATATCTTTCAGAATTTGTTTTTTAATCTGTGGGAAACGATTCTTACCAAGTCGTTTCAATCCGGCGTATGCACCTTGTGTTATGAACGCAACCTCTTCTTGTGATGGGTACACTCCGGTAGAATTATATTCATTGATAACAGCTTGATTTACATAATTTTCAACAAGCATTTTATCCAACTCTTCTAATTCACGAGTTGAACCGGTTATAGATACTACTTCCTCCTCTGTAAGTTCGTCGACTATCTGTTCAAGATAAAAGTCCTGAAAAAGTTGTTTCAGGCAAATTGAGACGCGCTCAATAAGGAAGTCGTAGGTATTTTGAGAAGTTTGTTTGTTTGCAATAGCAACGGTAGCAGTCGTTGTCGCTGGCATATCCTGTCCAGCTCCTTGTGCCGTGATTCCAACAATCTGGCGAGCAATTTCAAACAGTTTATCAGTAGAAGCAATAAGTTCGCCAGTTTTTGTATCAATAATGAGACGCTGCAAATCCTCGTCGACTCCAATTTGCACAACTGCTCCAGAGGTAATATTCGCAAGATTTTGCTGTTCCAAAGAACGATTTCCGTCCTTTACCTTATGGACAATAATAGATGTCAAATCGAGGATGTCTTTCTTTCGAGAGTAGTACCATCGTTCATTATAGAGTGTATTTAACCCAGCAAGGATTTCAAATACACCGACTCCCTGCCCGCGACCCTTAATTTTAATAAATGGGAAATAAAGATATGGGAAAAGTTCTTCGTATTCACCATATTTTTTCCGAAGATAGGCAGTCGCACGACGCTTTTTCTTCGGAGTTTTAAATGTTTCCAAAACAAGCGATGGAGACCATTGATTGTTATCATCAAAAATCTTCGGGTCGATATTCGTCATGTCAAGAGACCGTTCACAAACCTTATGGATTTTTTTATCTTCCATTTCACGGAACGTCCAAAAATCGTCTATTTTTACTTGGAAGATTCCAGTAATTGAATTTGCTTCAAAAATCTTTTCGACAATAGCCCAGTTTTTATCTCCCCAATCTTTCTTATGATTCAAGCACTCGTCATACGTCCAATATTGATGCTCAACAAGACCAGTTTTTTGTACATTACTCGAATGAGCTGGGATAACTGCATTTCGTAAATCAACTGTTTTTGGTACTCCATCAACCATTTTAATAAGGACAGAACCAAAAGCTGCCATGTCGGAACGCACATCGTCAATGAAATCTCCGAAACCAGTCCGGTTCAAATGTGACACCATTGCCATTCGGAGGAATGAAAGTGTTCCAATACCTTTACCGTTTAGACTTCTGAGCTGCGCATCCTTGGTATCAATATCAGAACCATAAAAAAGCGTGCGATATACAATCCACGCTATATTTATCATTATCATCTGCAATCCGTCTGCATCTTTTTCTGCTTTTGAACGTCCGTTGTAGAGGCGATACGACTCGTTATTTACCTCTTTCATTTTATACGAAACACCCTCAGCAACTTTTACAGTTCCTTGACCATGTTCGTCAATGAAATTCCGGCACGTTATTTTCACAACAATTTTTGTATTTTTCTACAGTATACAATACATATAAATTATGCGCAAGATTGTGGTACATGCGGGGTAACTTTTGTCAATACTTGCTGGAATGGTGATTGCGCAATTTGGTCTTGATAACTAAGAGCATCAATAACATCATCATGTACACTATTCGGGAAAGCTAAAAGCTGTTGTTCCAATTCTTCACAATATCCATCAATATGATTTATCGAACCAGATTCATAGCGTCCGAGAAGAGAACCGCGTATACGCTCTTCTTTTTTCTTCCCACCATGGAGCAAATCTACCATGACTGGATATTGGTTCCTCTTCCGCATCTCTTCTTCAAAAAATTCCTTCAACGCCATCTGGAACGTAGTCTTTTCTATACCATTTTGTTCAGGATGATACTTATTATGTATCTCAAAAACAAAATCAATAAGCTGTTTCGGTGTCATTCTCCTATTGATTGCCATTATATTCCATTTTCCTTCCATGTCAACAAAGTTAATTGCGCCACCAGTATAATCTCCATTTTTTGTCTGTGAGATAGCAGTATCAAGAGTTAAAAATACACGACATGTTTTTTTCAAAACTTCATCGAGCGAAATACGGTGGAACATTTCTTTTTTGAACACCTGATATTCTGAACCAATCGGGTTGTTCATCATTTCTGTTTCAAAAACAACAGTGCCAAGCTGTTTCCGCTTATCCTCAAGCGATACCTTATTCGTTTTTTCAGCCTCTTCATTTGTCAGCGCATATTTTGACGGCCAAGTTGGTTCACCGTTTTCAATAGCTGGAACCATGCGGATTCTAATTCGTTGGTCTTCTTTCGCCCTATCCATAAGCCACTGAACGACTCCAGTTTTCGTAATATAATTTCCGAGATACAAAATACCAGCGTTTGAAGCAAGACCAGACGCAAATTCTTCGATATGACCACGAGTTGAAGTCGTGTAAGCAAGCGAGTCTTTCGTCTTGTTTGTCTCAAAATCGTCAAGGCACAACCACGAAGGTCGCTCATGTCCGAAGATACGACCACGAACAGATTCAGCAATTGAATGAGCCTCTACAAGCACATTATTCTTGGTCAAAAAGTTATCCATTCGAGTACGGGTCAGCTCTTCCGTAGACCGTTTTCTATCGTACAGTTGTCCGAAATCAGATATGATTCTCCGGTTAGTCAAAAGGTTTTGAGCAATATCAAAAAGGAAGTTCTCAGCGTTACTCTTATCGAATGAGTCTACGTTCAGATACGCCCGCTCATTGAAACAAACCATTTTTGTCAGTAGCACTTTAGCTATCGAAGATTTTGCTGCTTCTCGATAGACAATCCATGCCAACTCTCGTATCTTACCATCACGCAAATCCCGCCAGTCCTGGAACATTTCAAAATGGAATGGAGCGAACGGATATTTTATGTATTCAGAAAAATAATATCCCATGAAGAGTTCTTCCCCATATTTGGAACTTCTAATAGTCATGACCCGAGCTTGCGGAGTCATTTTTGATATTCTTTCCAGAGCTTGCGCTAGGATTTCATTCGTGAGCATTTATTTTTTTGTATTTTTTTGATTTTCCGTATCCTTCCAGGAGTTCCCTGCCACATTATCTTTGTAATCGCGTTCTCGCCGCTTGAAGCTACCATCGCCTCAAGAATAGCCCATTTAAGCCTCCATACTGGGGTATCTCCTGCATATCCTTTTGCTTCTATGTATTCTTTAACTCCATCTTTTCGTATAACAACAAAATCAATATTATAATTCCCGACAACGTAATCATTGACGATAAGTGGTATTTGTACTTGTGTTTCCCAGGAAAGAATTTCGTTTGCCGCGAGTCTCATGTCTAATTCAAATGCACATTGTGCTTCAAACTTACTGGAGAATAATTCTCCTCTATACTCTGTTTTCTTCGCGTTAAACTTTTTCATTTTTGTGTTTTTCTTCGCCAGAAATAAACTGAGCTTCTTTATTTTTCTAGACAAGGACTACCAACAAAGAATTTCTTGAAATTTTGTATACATTCATCAATGTATTTTTTATCATCTATCAGTATACAATATATACCACCACCATATTTTTTACCATTTTTATGGAAATAAAAGTCAGCAATTTTCGTACCACAGAATTTATCACATTTCTTCTCGCACTTGTCAGTTCTTAACGAATAATATTGTTTATCAAACGTAATACCCATACCAGATAATTCCGAAACCAGTCTTGAGAATAGCGACTCAACTTTTTTTTCAATCGTCATACGTTTTCTTCAATAATTTCCGCATCGGATACTTTTGGATGCAAGATACTGATGACATTAGAAATAGCCAGGTTATCTTCATCAGTCAGTTCCCGTTTATCATCAATTTCAATTTTCTCTGGAGCTTTAAATCCAAGGCGGTCTAAAATATCAATCGCTGCTGCTAACCGAACGGAATCCTTATCAGCATTTTTCGACAAGTCAATAATTGTTTTCCCAGCTTCTTGTGCAATATCCTGCGCGTATTCTCGAATGAGCGGATTTTTTTTATTCCGTGAAGAAATAGCAAACGCGAATTTACGCGCTTTTTCAGAGTTGTCATTAGTCAACCCGTATGCGTACTTTGCAGCTTCTACCTCATCTTTCTGTTCCATAGTGAGTACAACCCATAATTTATCTCGCCAGTGCAGTTTCTTCTTTTTTCGTTCATTATACTGGAAGTCAGCATCAAGCGCACGCTGTAAAATCCACCGTTTATTATATCTCCTCTTATCACCAGTAGCGTAATTGTATTCTTTCGGAAGCCCTGTTAGCGGAGAAATTTCAAGAGGCCACTTACAATTTTTCGGAAAACGTTTTTTTCTTTCTGCTTGCATTTCTTTTGTTCTTTTTTTGCGAATGTAGCTGTTGAATCGAAGAGAGAAATAATATCCTCTAAATCAAATCCTCCTCCAGATGAACGAGCGATAGAAACAGAATATACTCTCTCATTTTTCTGGTTCATAA
>ERZ724508.495-NODE-495-length-28042-cov-5.562511_pt1 | contig 28042 bp, 42 predicted proteins | sample MGYA00376041_ERZ724508 | MGnify/ENA primary metagenome ERZ724508 (study PRJEB28724, sample SAMN07190887) | wastewater metagenome | isolation source: effluent of sewage treatment plant in Hong Hong | place: USA: Christiansburg, Virginia | collected 2016-03-01 ...
TTTTCATCGGGCCCCAAAAATCGACATAACTGGTAACGATCAGGGATTCCATTCATCAGACTATGCTCAATCAACCTGGCATCATAGGCGTCTCAAGTACTCGCTTCGGCTACTTCGCATTGTAAACTTGCTGTCCAATCGACTTCTCCGCATGGTATTCTCCAAAATTGAGTCGGCGGCTGGTTGCATAGTCGCCCCACCGTACAATCTCCCCTTTTGCATCTGAATCACGTTCCGTAGGCTATCCAATTTGTTCTCCATACTTCGGAAAATCTGGTAGACATCTTACACAGGAGGCGGTGTGCTGGCATAATCTGAAGCATGCTCTTCGTACGTATAGGGTTGTCTGACACTATTGCGAACCGAAAATGTTGAAGTGGAAGATCCCGACTCCCTTCTTCCATTTTCCTTATCACATCCATAGTAGTCGTCGAGGGTCTCCATAGCAGATGGTCGGTATGTTGCCCTAGTTGTCACTGGTGTTCGAGTCACCGACTTCGAATATCTGTCGATGTAGCGAGTAGGTTGCAGTGATGACATTGAGATTCGTGGAAGAGCTTCAGGTTGGTCGGTCTGAAGTGGTTGCAGCTCCGAACGACTTTCAGCTTCTCCACCGAACACATCCTCCTGAATCTTATCGAGGCCGCTAATGATGCTGTTGTCGCGGCTGAGCGTAGGCCTCTTAATGAGATTGGAGTCGTTCTTCGCCGATTCGCGGCTGGCAGTGCCGATGCTTGTGTTGCTCTCCGGTTGAAAAGGTGTGACCGAGAACTTTGACTTCTTCATCGACTTCATACTGGCCGTATTCGGCAATCAAACTCTGGAAAGATGATATTCTAATTGGAAGCCATCGAGAAGATATTTACAGCGCTAAATTAGAAAGCACTGGTTGTTTGGCTCTGACTGCCGCACAGTTGATGGTCTCCGGTTGATTGTTTTTGTCGTAGCGCATACAATAACTTCTTCCTCAAAGGAAGAGGAAGGTATAATTCGCAATCTTTTATCATGACCTGAATCAAAAGCAATAGTCGTATGACCTTCCATTGGCACCTTGTCATTAGCTTGGTCAATCTTACAATGACTTTCCTGCTTTGATTGTAACACAGTTGATCTTGACGTTAACTTGATCGAGCACTGTGTCACCGTGCCTTGCGTGCATGCCCCTTTCCGTTTACTTTCATACTATTAATTTAGTTTACCGATGAGACGAAAGAAGATTTAGCACTACATCGTCTACATGCAGGAGCTGTTAGGCGAAGGCAGTTTCGGCCGCGTTTACAAAGGCGTCAACGACAATACGCAGTAGCCCATCGCTGTGAAGGTCCTCGATAAGAAAACAGGTAAGCAACCATTGATCATACAGTCGATGAGGATTCCAACCTTAAAATTGCACTGTTCCTGGAGATTCAGATTATGAAGAAGTTCAACTCAAAGTACATCGTGCGCATTCTGGACTTTCTTTCTACCGACCACAATTACTACATCATTGAGGAGTACTGTAATGGCACCGACCTAAAATCTGCAATACGGGAAGCCAAGTCCTTTACAGAGCCAGTTGCACTCAAGTACCTCACCGACATCTGCATGGGTTTCATAGAGCTCATCACTGAGGGTGTCATACATCGCGATGTCAAGCCGCAGAACATCGTTCTGCACAACGATACGGCCAGAATCACCGATTTTGGGTTTGCAAAGAGTGTCATTAGCAACACCCAGCTCAACTGGACGGTAGTCGGTACCCCCTACTACATGTCACCACAGCAACTGAAGTTGGATAAATACACCTCTAAGTGCGATATCTGGGCGATTGGGCTGATCTACTACGAGGTAATCGAAGAGTTACAGTTAGATGCTCTATGGTAGGCTACCGTGGACTGCGAATAGCGAGTATTAGCTGCTACTGACCCTCACCAACAGACCATTGGAATTTCCACAGCAGCTTCCAGGAAGCATCCCTGTCAGTGCTCACTCTAAATCATTTATTCGGGGATGTCTCGAGCTAGATGAGGCTCGGAGATTCTCATGGGAGGACCTGTATGCTCATCCGCTCATTGCTAAGAATTTCATGGAGTTCTCAGGAAAGATCCGTCAGTTCAATCACAGGCTCAAATATGTGATGACTCGAGTACGTCAGAAGGTGCATCAGCAAAACTTAGACGTAATTGCCACTGGCAGAAGACTAAAACTGTCATCAGCAAGTGTCTTGGGGTACACTGAATGTCGATGAAGGTTCGAGGAGTTCCACGAATTCATGAAGAAGCTTCACCCAACTATCGATATTGATGAGGCTCGTTATGTCTTCGACAGTCTAGATAAGCACCAGTTGGGTAAAGTGGTGTTCGATAGCGTCATAGAATTGTTCAAGGAAAGCCGAATAAACTTGACTCCGCTGTAGAATGTCTAGGAATCACCAACAAGACGCCGAACTCAGCAGTCAGTATCTGTAAGGGAGCGATCCACTTCAACTGATCCGTTTGCTAAGTAGAAAGCAATGATGAGAGTGCGATAGTCCCTTAGAAAATTCCGAGCTCGCTTGTTGGCAAAGAACTACGACATCAAAGCCGTCTATGAAGCCTATGACCGCAACCATGATGAGCTTATAAGCCCAAAGGAATTCACCAAACTCTTCAATAAGATCGATCCAGAACTGACCCCGATTGAAATAGACAGCTGCTTCCGCTACTTCGACGAGAATTCGGACGGGTCGATTACCTTCGATGAGTTTCGCATGGGAATCGACAACATCAAACACTTCGAGTGACATCAGGGAGACACTGATCGGCTTGCTGACTTTTAGGGCGAATTGCGACTTTCCTCCAGTTCTCGCATCTTCTTACGGTCTTTTTAGGCCTCAGCATAGAGCTTCAGTTTATCGTATATGATCGCGCGGTTTTTGAAGTTTATTGGCTCAGTCGGTGCTATTTCGGTGGCTTTGGTCATGTCAGTTAGGGCCTCTTCCGGGCGCTTGAGACTCATCAATGTAATGGCTCGGTTCGCATAATAAGCATCCACCTGCTTGAGCTGGATTGCTCGGTTGTAGTCCTCAAGTGCTCGTTCGTACGACGTCATTGCTTTATGGAGTACCCCTCTTCCATTGTAGTACTCGCTTGTCTATGACTGTTGCCTGATAGCTTAGGTAAAGTCCTCCAGCGACTTGTTATGCTATCCCATAAGTTTGTAGGCAATCGCTCGATTGTAGTAGTAGTCTGCATGATCCTTTTTAATGCTGATTGCTGTGGTGTAGTCTTCGACTGCTTTTTGGTATTCACCCTTATTTCTGAAATCGATGCCTCTGTTGTTGTAGAAGCTTGGGTTGTTTCGATTGGCATTGCTCACCTCCTCGATTGTCTTATCCTCCTTGATTTATTCTGCGGGGTATGCATTCACAAATGCCGTTTTGTCAGCGATGCTATGGCTGGACATGACTGAGTTGTAGGGCTTTATCGCCTATTCCCACTTCCCCTGTGCAAGAGGCTATTCATTTTTGAACAGGCTTGTAGTTGACTTCGAGACATTCTTCGGGTGTTCGCTCTCCTGGTAGGTTGTCAACAACATATCAATTTCACTGACGACAGTGCTAAGCTTCGCGATCTTTTGGTTCACAATGTTCATTATTTCTTCCTCATCCTGCAAGAGAGTTGCAGTTTGAGCTGCTTCGATGAGTTTGCTGATTTCCTGGCCAGTGATTGTTGTGCTCCCCGCCTCCAGGCTCTTCAGCTTATCCAGAGTCTTTTTGTATGGCTCTTTAATCACTACGTTCTGCTTTGTCCTTTTGAGTGCTTCAATTGAGCCGAAGAGAATGCTCACAGCTCTCCGGGTAACCTGCTCGCATTTTCCCACGAGGGTCTACAGGTCAGGGCATAGGAACCCATTATTGCTGACAACTCTGTTGAGCAATGGCTCGATATCATCCCACAGGAAGGCCATGACTGGCTTACCCCCATGTGCATGCTGTTGCAGACACTTCCCCCGACACGAGTGGCATATCCAAGGCGGGTATTTACAGTTGGAGGCGACACACAACTTTTGGGTGGGTCGATGACTAAATGGGCAAGCTGGCTGCCGAATCATAAGTTATGTTTATTAGCCGGAGTAAAATAAGCATCAATTAAGAGGCTCGTCGCTCTGCTTGGAGATGATTCTGGAAGCTATGAGTTGATCTTTGCGAGCAATTTCGCTTGATAGATAGCGGTTCTTCTCCTCAACGAGAACTAAACTCTTACGAAGGGACTGGACCTCAGCGTAGTTACCCTGCCGATCCATCTCCAACCTGTTGATTAGTGATTTCTTCTAAGCTGTTTTTTTAAGGTTGAGGATGTGAATTTCATCTTGATAGTGTTTGATCTTGGATTCGGTTGCTGCTAGCTGGTTCCTGAGATTGTAAATTTATTCGCCTCTGGAGCTGAGCTCTTGTCGCAATCGGATTACCTCTTCATCATGCCGAAGGATTATCTCGTCGATGGCTTGCTGCTGCTGTTGGTTGGCTGCTGTTAACAATCTGGAGGCACTCATACTTTGACTGTTGCGCAGTGAAGAGTTATCCGTAGATAGCTTGTTGAGTTTATCCTTGTAAAACTCCATCTACTCGCGCAAAGCGATCACCAGAGAATCCAGTTCAGCCACCCTATACTGCAGAACGGTTGATTCGGCTACTCTATCCATGATTTCTAACAGGGTAGTCGAGTTATTGGTTTGGGGTGCTTCCTCTATCGATGACTCAGTCCGATTGTGCCGATCTTGACACTCAACACATACACGTTTGGTAGATGCCTCAAGCTCCTTTTAGAGTTGCGCAATTCGTCTCATGTATGGCTCCAGGTCTTTATGTCTTCTCTCGGAGCTGTTGGCTTCCCGAGCTACCTCCTCGTGCAGTTCTTTGCAGGCCTGCATCAGTTCTTTCAGGTCGGTTGATATCTTATCGTTCTATTGCATATAGATCCGTCTGTCTTCCTCTGCTGCAATAAGTTGCTCCTCTTTTAGTGCCAGTTAGTTCTGAAGAGCTACAATGTCCTGTTCGAGCTTTCTATTTGTCTCCATTTGAAAGCTATGCGCATCATTTAGCTTCTGATATTCCTCCTTGAGTCTGAGGATATCCCTCTATCTTTCACCAGAAGGATTACCCACCGTCAAATCGAGTACCTTGATGAGACTCGCACTCCTCACTATTGAAGTTCCCATCACACTGTTATCAGTGGATTTGACTTGATCATTGCCCACAGCTACACTTGTTTCGGGCTTCTTGTTGGTTTGGGTATGAGCATGCTTGCTCGGGGTCAAGCTACTTGCTTTCGGTACCGTTGCACGTTACGATGCGAAGGTTCTAGTGGTACTCGAAAGAGCAGACCTTTATGTATTGAACTGCTCAATTCTGTAGTTCATACCCTTGTCCTATTCTATCATCTTTCTCTGTTTGACTCTCGCGTAGTCACAACTCTCTTGTGTCAACAAATTTGTTTCGCGAAGTTGGAAAACACCTTCTAACGACTAACTTCCAAACTTGCCGTTTGGTGGCTCCTTGACTCGGCTTCCTAATAGTCCACCCAGCGAGCCTGCACTATTCGTCAGACCGTTGATGTACTTATGAACTTCCTTCATTTTAGTGCGAAGTCGATCAATTTCTCCGGCGAATGGAGAATGCTTTCTACGACCAGTCGTTGGATTATCCTGTGCGTTGAGCATCTGTGAAGTGAGCTCCTTGCTCTCTTCAAGCGGTTGCCTCCTTAGAAACGGTTTGACTTCAGTTGGTCTGTGTGGCAGCCTAATCCTATTGCCCAGCATTATAATTGCAAAGTTAGACATTGATTAAATTAGTCAGTCGGGTCCGATAATCTTCTTAACCATTTCCTCCATGATTTCATCCTACTTGTTGTCTGCCTGGAGAGATGCTTCGGAGGAGCAGTCACTCCCTGAATCTAGCTCTTCACCGGTTTTGTTGGCGAAGTCCATGGTAAAATGCTGCTTGATGTCCTCATAAACATGACCCTCCGGTTGGATCTTGCGATTGCGTGGGTAGTAGATGAAGAAACCGTTCTTAATTTTATCCGAGAGTTTGCTACATAATTTGATTCGATACCGCTTTTCGGAATTGCTATGGTAGTAGGGGCAGATCTCCCCCTTTGGGCACTTCATACCGTTGGAGCATGGTCGCATTTTGTAGTTCTTGGGATGGTACTCAAGCTCCTTCCAACCATGGCACTTTCCGCAGTTGAGCTGTTGAGAGCATTCTGAATAAATAACTCTGCTACCTGCTTCGTACTTCGTGATGAAGTTGTTCGGATTCCATTTGGCACAGCTCACTGGTTCGTAAGTGTACAGATGTGGCTTACGACGGTAGTCCTGCCAGTTATGCGCATACACGCAGTGACTTCTGTCATGTTTGACATAATTGAAGGGACACCACAGAGTCTTGTAGTGGAAGATGAAGAAGTCGATGTCCTTCTCGTAGTGGTGGATGAGGTCCATCCGAATTTCGTTTTCTCGGTGGGCGAAGGAACAGTACTCTCCATATTAGCAGCTCACGCAATCCTGTGGGTAGTACGTGCAAAACTTAGTCTTATATTTCTCCAAGCAGTAGAGTTGTTCGACCTTATTGTGACACTTTGAGCAACCATCACCCTGAGGACACACGAAGTCGTATTCATCGTTCTTGATGTACTGAATAGCATCCTGCCATACCTTCTGAGCGACCTTGCATAGATCACTTGATTCAAGCAGTTTCGGTCGACGCCTATCCTTATTGCTATGGAAGAAGCGACACTGTTTGTGATTGTGCTGCACCTTAATCTCGCACTGGAAAATTTTGAAGCGACTCAATTCCAGATCTTCGTTGAGTGGCTTTTCGTAGCGTTCAGTATTAGCGTGTTGGCTCTTTGCATGGCGTTCCTCCTCGTATTCGTAGGGCGGCAGTACTTTGATATTGTAACCGGAGTAGGTCTCCATGTGCACTATGTTTGATATTCCGGTTATGATAAGGTGAACAACAGTCAAGGAGCTTCGATGCTACCGTCTTTTATGTTTGAACCGACTGAGTGTTATTGGCGTGCCTTGAACCTGAGTCGACCATTCTACATCTGCTTTCCCTGCATGAGGTTGACGGCGAGAAAATCGCGAACCTCCTCACCGAAGAACACCTTATTCTGAATTTCTACGGGATCCGTTAGGCTCTTGTTTTCGAGTATCTTCTGCCGAGCTTCCAATCGGCACTTGTGAAACATGTTATAGTCGCCCTGAAAGACCTTCATCATGGTCTGGAGAAGTCGACGGTAAAAGCGTTGAGCTGGCGAAGACATTATTAATAATCAAAGATTCTTGAGTTCGTAGTTCTTACGACGTGGTATCCCCTTTCCTTGGATGGGCTGCAATGCCTTCTGTTTGTCTTCCTCGGTAACCTCGAGGTCAATCGTCATCGTTTTGTTTGTCAGTGGGTTAATGCCTTGGGTAATCCAGACGTGCTTCATCAGGTCTCTGACGGTCGCCCGCTTCTTGGGATCCTTCTCAAGGCACTGGTACAAAAATGATTTTAGTTCCTCACTCATCATCTCGTGCGAGAAATCAAAGACGGCATTCTGAACAACTGTTGCAATCTCGTAATCGGGTATGTTTTAGGGGTAAGGCAGTCTGGTAGTGAGGAGCCTATAGAGGGTGATTCCGACACTCCATACATCGCTTGCCTTCAGATCGAATTCATTCTGGCTGTAGGTCTCTGGTGCCATGTACACTCTGGTACCACTCTTTTTGTTGGATATCATATCATCACTGGATAGCCCAAAATCGGTGAGTTTGAGTTGATCGTGACTATCGATAAGCATATTCTCTGGTTTGATGTCCCTGTGGGCCATCTTGGCAGTGTTATGGAGGTAGTCCAGCGCCAAGAGTAGGCTTCTCATGTGAGGCCTTGCCTGCTCCTCGGTGAGCTTTTTAAAATCACTAGTACGCGGCAGCATAGGGTTTTAATCCTCTTCAGATTTATTGATGCAGCCTTTCTGACAGTACTCCATAATGAGGTAAACCATGCTCTATTCCTCGTCTTCGATGACTTCAATCAGCTTAATGATGTTGGGGTGGCTTATTCTCTTCAGACTTGCTATTTCACTACGAATTATCTTGTCGGCTTTGTTGGTGGTATCCTTCCTGAACAGCAATTTCTTCAGTTTATGTGAGTCCAGGATCTTCACTGCGTAGGTTTATCTGTTCGAGGTGTCTTCACACAGTCTGACCTTGGCAAATGCTCCCCTGCCGAGCTCCTCCTTTATCAAGTACTGGTTGATTTGGATATCACCGTTCTCCGAGCGGGAGATCGATTGCCGGGAATTCTAGCGAACAGGCAAGAAAGTATCGTTGAGATAGCTGGTACCTCTGACCAGCATCGATGATTTACGCATTAGTGGTCTATCGATAGCCAGCAAATTATTTGAGACGGTAGCCTTCCTGCCAAACGACACTTTGGTAGTGAGGTGGTTCTGAGGTTGCATTGGAGGGCTAACATTGATTTGTGACGGTGCTATCATTCCGATTGCAACAGCTTGCTGGCGTTTCTTTGCCTCCCTCTCCTGTTTGAACTCAAGCATCATATCGTGGAAGGACAGTATTGGGTTGGGATGGTCAAGGTTATGGACCTAATCGAGGAGGTTCACCTAATTCGCACCGAACATCTATTACTATTATAACGCAGACCGCCTTCCGATAGACCCTTTAAATTCTGCTCTTGCGTGTGCAGGCTATTCAGGTGCACTGCCACTCATGGAAATTTCATGATTCGCAACACTATCATGTTTATACCGTCTGCTTATAATAATGTAGGAGGAACCAACTAAGATCAAAATCGTCACCAAGAAGGCCTATGGCATATTCCAAAAGCTGTTCTGCTGCAGATGCTTCCATTGTCTGCAAGCTGACGACTAGACCATGCTGACCAGCGACATTCGCAAGCAGACCTTCCAACGAATGATCAAGAACTTCGCTATTGATAGCAACGTATTACGCAGGCAACGTAGTTTGATAGCAAAACTCTCTTTGATCCCCTGAAGCTGATGATGACCATCTACCTCTGCGAGGACAAGACTATCCCCCATCGGTTCATCCAGCGCTGCCCACTCAACCCGAAGGTGACTGCCGGAGTGCGTAATCGTACCGACATCGAGTTCTACGTAAGACTGAAAGTGATGTAGATCCCACAGATATGCAACTTCCTGGTGTTTCACGAGGAACTCAAATACGATCTGCTGATGGATGATATGCTGTCGGCCTGTCGCCTCAACTATTTCTTTGGACACCTCTACTACTTCTACATGAACAGTCTTGGCAAGGTGATCATCAACAACTCCGAGTACAGTTATGGTCAGGTCAAGAAGTACATTACACTGTTGTTGGACCTGATGTCCAAGGAGTTTGGTGAGATGAGATTAATCTGTACGGACTTCTACATGGGGATGAGGAAAGCTCCTGTGGCTTAGCGCCCAGCCGTGGCCGACAACATTCGGAAGTACGGTACAGTCGAGGAGGACTAATGCAACAAGGCAATGGAGATCACCGCCGATGATATCTCCCTACCCAGCTACTACTCTATCTACGCCAAGGACAAGACTAATGAGCCTTTTTCATTCCGTTCGACCATCAACTTCTTCGAAGATCTATTCATGATGTCTTCGGATATCAAGAATGCCGATCCGAAGAGCAAGGCTTTGAAACATCTGCTGAAGCGGATGAATGAACGATTGCCGGCACAAGTCTACATTCCGTTTCACACAAGTAGTTTCATTATTTATCGTAGATTCTCTGAGGCTATACAACGTGCTGAATGTTGTTGTTGATGAGGCAAGGGTTTTTTCGACCAAAGAGCGTGCACCGTTCTATATCTGTCTCGAAATCTTCAATCCTGCAGAACAACTTTCGGAGGAAGAAGTTAAGAAGCTTGAAGAGCTCATCGATCGGCCAGTTACTATCAAATCAAGCCTACAGCACTTCTCGGAGGGTGTCATAGATAGACGTAGCCTATAATCATCTCGACCTCCCAACTTTCGGAACTCTGCTGATATGAAATCGGAGCTGCTGACATAGTATCGCCACCAAACTGAAATACTCGATGGAAAAGTCAACAATACAAATAACGTTGGCCGCTTTCTAACTAACAAGCTTCTTGAATTTACAAACAGCATCGAGACAGCTCATCGGGTGGGGAGAGACCGCGATGTGGAGATGAAAGACGTAGATAAGAAATCAGTGGCGTATATAGAGAAACTAGGGAGTATCTTTGGGGAGAGGGTTGACAAAATGACAGAAAGACTGCGTGCAAAATCAATATTCGGGGGATTGAAGACCTGGAGACTGTTGCACATGATGGTGAAGACAGGCGATAACCTGAAGCAAGAACAGTTCGCTCTGCAGCTTATTACACAGTTCAACTACATTTTCAAGCTCGAAAGCGTGAAGCTTCTGCTTACCCCTTATGAAGTGATCTCAATGGGACCTGACTGTGGGGTTATGGAGATGATTCGCGATACAGTCACTATGGACGGGCTTCTAAAAAAGCTTAAAGAAGACCACCCAAGAATCCACAGCATCAAAGAGTTCTTCGAGGCCTACTACGTGGAGGACTTACATAAAGTGAAAATGAGATTCACGCGGAGCCTGGCAGCCTATAGTTTGGTCATGTACTTCATGCAGGTTAAGGACCGTCACAATGGAAATATACTGCTCCATCGTGAGGGAAAGCTCATTCACATTGATTTCGGGTTCTTCCTGTCAAATGCACCTGGGAAGGGGGTGTAGCTAGAAAAATGGGCACCTTTCAAGCTCAACACCCAGTACATTGAAGTCATGGATGGTGCTGAATCGTCTTACTTCGAATAGTTCAGGAAACTCTTTTATCAGTAAGTGAAACATCTAATGCAGGGGCTTCCAAGCAGCTCGGAAGCATCAGGACAAGATCCTCATACTTGTCAAGATGATGTATTCCTCCAGTGGCGCGACCATGCCTTGTTTCGAAAAAGGCGAATCGGCTATCAAGGAACTCGAACTGCGCTTTAATCCACCAGACATTGTCAACGACCCACAGCTCAGCCAGCACTGCCAGCAGCTAATCAACCTGAGCTTGGACAATTGGCGTACTCGATGGTACGACAAGTGGCAGTACTGGGCACAGGGGATCTTCTACTGACGTGTATGTAACATTCGCTATAATTGTTTAATGACATCATCCTAGGTCAAGGCTGAGAATAAGGCTTTAGAGCTCTACACGAGGAACATTCCCTATGCTCCGAGTCTACTGGAGGTTCGTAACCAGTTTCGGCAGCTAGTCCTAATGGCTGTACTGGTTAGTTTGTACTGGTGGCGCGGCCAGGAGATGTGGACAAGCCTGACGTCAGAGTGGGACTTTGACAGCTTGGGATACTCTGCCACCTACCTATTCACCACCTTCCTATTTTGGGGATGGAGTCTTTTCTACTACATCCTGGATTGCTATCCGGAGAAGTTCAACAAATACAGGGTTCAGAGCTTTCGAGAAGTGTCAAAGGATGGCTATCGGAAGGCATTCGCAACAGCCATCGTAAATACCATTTTGGTAAGTGCACCCTTCGGGTATCTTCTCCACATAGTGTACAAGTCCAGAACTGCAGGTATGGACATGCGCCAACTTCCATCGCTCAGGACCATACTGACAGACCATATAGCGTACGTAATTATCCTTGAGATCGCTTTCTACTACTCACACAGGCTACTTCACCAACCTTACTTCTATAGGCTCATCCACAAGAAGCATCATGAGTTCATTGCGCCTGTGGGAATGGCAGCAGTTTATGCTCACCCAATCGAACATATTATCTCCAACCTCACCCCAATCTTCCTCGGGCCATTGCTAATGCGCTCCCATATCGTCACTTATTGGATATGGGCTGTCCTGACTATTACCGGCACTATGATCAACCATTCCGATTACTGCCTTCCAGGCTTCGGCTCTCCTGTCAACCACGATTTTCACCACTACGTTCAAGAAGAAAATTATGGTGTATTCGGTCTCCTCGACCATCTCCACCATACTGATAAGGAGTACTTGGAAATGTTACGAATTCTCAAGGCACAGGGCAAATGATCAATTATACCACATGCAGCATCAAAGCGAACCATAATTCTCCACCCATTTCAAATATTTATCGGTATTCATACCGGGGCTTGGTTTAGTCGTTTTAAGTGCCTCCTCGAAATCTTCTTTGGTGGTGGGGCCTGGTCTCACCTGGTCTTCTTTGTCCTTCTGAATGCTGATTCGCTTACGCACGTTAACTTCTTTGCACTCAATATTCTCCAACTGATAGAGTAACCTTCTGAGTGGCTTCATGGCTGATTCCTTGCACAGTAGCTTGATATCGGAGCCAGAATAGCCTTCGCATCTTGCAGCTGATTGGGCGTATTAGATATTTTCAGTGGAATCCTCAGGCAGGTACATTCTGAGCATCGCCTATCTTGCTTCAAGACAGGGTAGCGGCACCAGAATCTACGTTGATATCAGAGTATACTCTTTTCTCTAGCCTACGCAACATTGCGACGTCAAGATCCCAAGGCATGTTGCTGGCAGCTAGCAGGAACACCCTCTCTCTATTCTTCATCAACCCGTCCATTTGGATGAGGAGTTCAGTTTTCATCCGGCGGCTTCCCTCGTGCTAAGCTAAGTTATTCGGGATAGATTACTGTCAGAGCCTGTTCGCTGGCTCATGATGCTGTCTAGTTCGTCCAGGAAGATAGTGCTTGGCTGGTAGTGCCGAGCAAGCTCAAACAGAACTCTAATGAGCTTCTAGCTTTATCCTCGCCACTTAGACACCACAGAAGAGGCCGATATATTAAAGAATGTGGTCTTGCACTCTGTAGCGACTGCTTTAGCCAGCATTGTCTTTCCAGTGCCTGGCGGCCCGAACAACAGAACTCCCCTCCAAGGTTCGAGTATTCCAGTAAACAGGTATGGGTACTTCAATGGTAGCATCACTGCTTCTTTTAGAAGCCTCTTGGCATCGTCCAGTCCCACAATATCATCAAACTTCACATTAGGATTTTCAATGCAGATATCTCGTTGGAGATGCGCTGCAAGATCTCTGTACTCCGGAATATCTGAGAAGTCAGGCATGCCCTTCACCACACGCACATCGAAGAACTCTTCTGGCTCTTCCTTCTTTTTGTTCTGAATTATTCCAATTTTACCACTGCACTTCCCTGTATTTACATCGGATCGGATTTGTCTCCTTTTTCGCTCTTCTCGGACTGAGAAGGCTACTTCTCATCCTTCTTCTTATAGCTCATGTTAGCTGCTATCCAATCGAAGGAGTACGCTTCAGTGGCATCGGAGGTTGTCCGCCTTGATTAGGAGTTCCCTCCTTATTGATAGATGAGTTAATCTGCTTCCGGTTTAGTGCTGCCTTCTTCAACTGTTCATAGACGGCTGCATAACCTATGAAGTACTGACATTATCCTGTTTCTTGACCATCTTCGGCAGCTTGCCAAACCTCATTTCGTAGTACTGCTCGAACTCCAGCACAACCATGTAGAGATCCACATTGTCTGCAACGTCCCAACTTTGCAGCGAGATGTTGGATTCCTGCTCGACTCGATTCACTGCGTCAATGTAGCCAAGAGTCAGTAGGTACTTCTCAATGAGAATGATTATGTTGCGGCGACGTTCATGAGTCCTCTTTTCCTCTGTCATCCTTGATTCGGTTTCTACGCTCCACCGCGGAACTACCTGCTTTGACCTTGGTGAGTGACATCAGGTTTAAATTTGCAATCCAAAAAGTATAACGATGGAGGACTCTCAAGTTGCAAGCGAGAATGCCTACGTGCTCGAGCGTAAGGTCACCTGCCCAAAGCATCCCTCCAAAAACATCTAATACTTCTGTAGGTTTCCCGAGTGTGCTTAACGATTGTTCTGTTCAAGCTGCCTGCTTAAGAAGCAAGACTGCCGTCACGAAATGAACAAACACATCGTGGATATCAGTGAGTACCTTTACGAACAAAGCATGGCCTTCACGATGAAAGGTACAGATGTCTGGATGTAGGACTATCACGGGAGCCAGATATTTACGAGTACATGGTGAACAGGGAGGAACGAAGGAAGATGTACATGGATATTGTCAACGGGGAGCAGAATAAGTTCGAGCTAGAGCTGGATACGACACTGAGGGCTGTGACAGCAGTGATCGAAGATCTGCGGGAGAGCGTGAAATCACAGATGCAGTAGTTCATTGTGAGCTACAGCAAGGTACTTCGGTGATAACGGGAGATGGAGGAAACACTCATGAAGAAAACGAACGAGAACTTCGAGAATTCTTACTTGTCAAAGTGGCACACCTTCGAGGAGATCTTTTCAAAGAATGACTGCACGACCCTAATTGGGCTAAGAGAGGTTCTGGAGAAGATGACGTTTGAGGTGGGTGATAGCAGCAAGATCAAGGATATCCGCAAAGTATACGACTCACTCATATCCATGCAGGACGAGACGCCCGAGGTGGACTACGCACGTTATGAGAATATCAAAACGTATTTCAAGGTGTTCGAGAACAAGCTTGCTCAGGCAGGCCCTTCATTAATCACACTGCATAAGACCGAGCACAAAGATGAGAAGGAAGACACTCGGCAGTCACAACCTCCCTCAATTCCTATCCTCAGCATCCGAAAGATTGCCAATTCTGCCAACTTTGCCACTAACCACTCACGCACCATCTACACCATTGTCAAGCTGCCGGACAAAAAGATTTGCACTGGTGGTGATGATGGTATTATTAAGATGTTCGACCTGTCCAACTTCGAGTGTATTGTGAGTTTCCAAGCTCACCAATCAGGTATTCGGTCGATGGTGCTCCTACCCAACCAACAGATAGCGACAGGCTCCTACGATAAAACAATTAAGCTTTGGAACTCGCCAGCAGATATCCTCAACCAATCACAGGTCACCACGAAGAGCATCAAGAATGCTTATAGCCCGCTGAAGACTCTAACTGGGCATACCAGCTGTGTCATAGCATTGAAGTTCATAGCAAATGGCAACCTACTGGCCAGTGGCAGTGCTGACTACACCATAAAGATATGGGAGTTAGAAAAGGGAGAGGTTATTAAGAACTTTACTGGTCACATGAACGATATCCTGTGCTTCGCCTGCAGCACTAACGGTATGACATTGGTATCTGGAAGTGCAGATCGCACCATCAAGCTCTGGAGTCTTGGCAAGAAATACAGTTCTGCCTGCCTTAAGACCCTCACCGGTATAAATTCAAAACAATACAGGACACACTAATTTCGTATGGAGCATCCTGCTCTTACCTGACGACACGACCCTGTTTAGTGGTGGTCTGGATAAGGTTATTCGTATGTGGGACATCTTCACAGGACAGCTTATCCGACTGCTACCGACGGAGCACACATCCCATATTACAGGGTTGGCGCTCTTTTCAGCAGGAATCATAGTTAGCTCCAGCAACGACGAGACCATAAAGTTCTGGGACTACAAGGCAGGGGGTTGTATCAACACCTTAGAGGGACCGAAGACTCCTGTGAGCACATTCTTGGTCACTGAGGACAACGCGATCCTAAGCGTAGGTCAGGATAAGCACATCTACGTTTGGGATTGACTGTGATTTATTCGCTTGACTGTTGTTTAAACGAGAAATGAACAGCAGCTGGCTGGAGCAGACCCGTTTCGCTCTGGAAGGCATCGAAGCCCTGTAGCGAGCCATCGTGAAGCTGATGTTCCAGAAACTGGAGAACCCGAAGTAGGCCGTGATTATCGACAACAAGATCAGTGTCTTCCTACGTATGATACAGCAAAAGGCTAAGGACTCTCTGCAGCTTATCCGTGAGGAAGAGCCGACACGCAAGTAAGAGATGGCCATCATCAGCGGCCAGAAGAATCTCAATCCAAGTGACAAGTCGAAGGCGCCGGGGCTTTGGCAAAACTTCTACGAGAGGTCAAAGGAGCTAAAAGATCAGCTTAAGAAGTTTGCACCTACAGTGTAGTTGCCCATGAACAGTGTGGACTACTTCAACAAGGTGGTGTTCAGCCCGCCCGAGAAATAACCTGCATTTAGTTCAGAATAGGCCAAAGGCAAGTATGTGGACATGCACGTGCTCTACCTTGAGTATCTCAACGTGTTTCGGAGTCTCAATCTGAAACAGGAGCAGAAGTTCGGAGACTACTTGTGGTTTTTGCAAAATTTCGACAGGTTTTAGTCGGTGCCTTTGCCAGTCAAAATGCGCAACCTTCACAAACTGAAGACATACCTCTTCAAGCTCATCGAGTACCTGCATAGCTTCTTGGAGAAAGTAAGACCGTTGGTCAATATGGAAGTGGTGGTTAGTCAGTTCCGGCTGGATTTCGAGGTCGCATACGAAAAAGGCGGAATCGTGGGCTGGTAGAAACACCAGTTTTCAGTGGATAAGAGCATTTATTGCCCCTAATGCAGGAAAATGTTCATTAGCGAGGATACTTACGTTAATCATCTTGGAGGCAAGAAGCACATCAAGGCTGCCAAAGATCATCAAGCCAAGAAACCAGAAGAATCGCAAGAAGATGAATAGCAAAAAGCACGAGAGTAGTTTCAGCATGAGCACGAAACCAGAATGAAGGATCTTGCTCTTCATGAATACTTAGTCAGTCGATACCGAGAATAGCTTGGTACATTCTGTCGCTAACTTAGCCAATATACTCTACGACACGATGAACCTGATTCGTAAGAAGCAAACCAGGGGCTACGAAGAGCAGGAAATTCAGGAGCAGCAAGAGTCCGAAAGCGAGGCAGATCCTGATGAGCCCGTTTACAACCCGAAAAACCTTCCATTGGGATGGGACGGCAAGCCAATTCCCTACTGGCTTTACAAACTCCATGGACTAGGAGTATAGTACAAATGCGAGATTTGCGGAAACTACAGCTACTGGGGTCGCCGTTCCTTTGAAATGCACTTCCAGGAATGGCGCCATACCTACGGTATGAAGTGTCTGCGAATCCCCAACACAATCCACTTCAAGGACGTAACCACCATAAACGACGCTCTGGCTCTTCACCAAAAACTACTTGCTGAAGCCGAAGCTGCACAGTTCCGACCGGACATGTAAGAGGAATTCGAGGACACCGAGGGCAACATCATCAATAAACGCACGTACTACGACATGAAGAAGCAGGGTATCCTCTGATCATCATTAAGCATTCATTCCAAATAGATTGTATGCTGCCCAGTTCGAAGCTTATTCCACCTTCCCTATGCGAACTTGAAGACTTCAGCGATATTGACTCGAATCTGTACAGTAACGGGAACATCGACATGCGCAAGAATGAAGAGTTCCTCTACACTATTCATAACTCGGAGGAGCAAGACATCTCGGATGTCAAGGGATACACGCACATTAACATCCGCATCAATGGACCTGAGTAATAGGATGAGCGCCCCTATGAGAGAGAGCGGAGAGGCTCGGAGGTACCTATGGATGGGTACAACAGCATCAACGAGCATACTACAGGCTACTCGAACTTCAAAGAATGCTTTAGTCAAGAAGACATCCTTGAGGCCTTCAAGTCGATTGACCTGAACAAGGACGGACAGATAGACGCTAGTGACATAAGGCTGTTTCTGGACTACATGGAAGAATCATACAGCCAGGATGAGGTGAGTGAAATGATCGCCATGCTCAACGAAACTGATTGTCATACGGTTGGCTACGATGAGTTTCGAAGGCTGGCTTCTGGGGAGATCATCGGTCTCACCACCTACCCCACAGGAGATAAGGAAAGACTCAAAATCCAGAGCCGAATTCTTTCGAATATGGAGAACACACGACTAAAACATACTCTTCTCCCAACAAACAGCTAAGCCTTGGTGGGGAAGCTCAAGAAAGACAGGACATCGTTAGAAAGGAAGGGGAAATCACAACCAAAAGGCGAAAGTACAAGTCGGCAACCTGAGATTTAATCTGATTCGAAAGGCCTCAAACCGGACTTAGCCGAACTGCCACTCTTTAACAAGAAATTCCGACAGTAGAAACAGCAACTCTTCCAGCAGTACGTCCGACTGGACTACTAGTCCGTTCGACAGAACTGCTGCGGAATGGACAGCAAGCCATTGACTGCCAAACAAATCGGTAGGATTTTGGAGCTGCCTGAGACTGACGCAAGGCGACTCTACCCGCAGGAGAAGACCCCGTTGCGACAGGTATTGCTAGAAGCCTTGAGTTTCAGCTTTCTGACAAAGCAATAAAAGCTGCAGGAAGCGCTAATAATCTTCTCCAGCAAGAAAACCATATCGTTCGAGTAGATGGTGAGGTTGCTAAGCTTCCTACAGACTCAGGAGGACAATCCCTCATCGAAGCTGGGGTTGCTCTACCGCAAGCGAGGACTCAGTGTGGAGGGTGAGCTAAGTAAATAAACCGTCCTATCCATGCTCAATGACTACACTGCTGTTTTTCACGTGTGAGCGAAGTGCGGCATTATTATTTGAATTTACAATTGAACAGCATTTGCTGAGAGCGGAATAGAACGGTTGAGTCGAAGTCCATGCATGATATGGACTGAGGTTGTGAAGTAGGACTGTTCAGGGGGCTCAACCCACAAATGGCTCACAATGCATCCATATGCATCAGGATAATCGCGAAGCAAAACCCTACTGTCGAAGAGCCGAGATGGGTTTCGACGGTGAGCTAGTTGAGCAAAAGCAACTGCTCATAGACAGTCGGGTGGCTTATAATCCCCACGATGGTTAATCAATTTGTTGGAATTAATATACGACTGCCTCAGTAGCGAAGGCCAAGCACAAACGGTTGTGGTGCGGGAGTGTCCATGCTATGACCCACTGACTCGAAATCTCGGCAAAACAGCTCACTTCATCGACAAAGTTCGCGGACCTACGACCCACTACAGACCTTTTGAAGGCTCCCAACCCGTGAGCTTCAGGATGTCGACTAACGCCAAAACTGATGGTTGCTTAGGCAGCCGATCGACCGAGATCATAGCAAATATATTCCAGAGTTTCTTGACATAATATCAAATACGGGAGCCTCCGCCGTCAACAAATGGCAAGAGGAACCAACCACAAGTGAATTTGGCAGGTGTTGTCACTGTTGTTGCAGAGTTATGAACGAAGTCAGGACAGTAGCTGGGAGGTGATGAGCACCCAGAGATGAACTGCATTGAATGGGTACCGACTGCCCAAAGATCATTGTGGCGGCAGCCAGCTCTGCTCTTAACATCACATTGCCAACAGGTTATAATATTTAATTTATAAAACTGGGAGTATTCAAGCATCCGGGAGGTAGCTGCGATAGCTGGAGGTCTAGACCGACTGGCTGAAGCGGAGAAAAAATAATCCTGAAATGAAGCAACACCTTTGCGAAGGTCTGTTTACAGCAGCTTAAATTAGATTCGGGGGCTTCCATCCCAACTACGATGGCAGGAGCCACTTTTAAAGCCCGAGCGCAGATGAATTTTGAACCATAAAATTTATTTATATTAACAATTCCATGAACAGCCAGAACACTGCCGAAGCAAAGACATTCTGGAACCGACTCAGTCACGGACGGCCAATCACCCTCTGCCACTAAGCCAAGCTCAATGAGAATTTTCAGATTCAGAACATCGAGCAGGCTGAAGGTGTGTGGAAAGAGGACAAGGTCAGTTCCTAGTAGAAGTCGCGTCAGGACCAACAGGACAATCCAGCTGAACCACTTTAAACCAAAAACAAGGATATCGCTAAGGACGTCACCGAAGGCAGATATCGGTTCATTGAACATCTCCAGCCTCTGCCACGTGGCGAGAAAAGTGATTTGGAGCTATCAGTCGGCATCACTACTCGCTTCTTCGAAGACGCCAAGGAAAGTTTTTGGGTGTGGAAGACCAAGTGGAACGTGCCCGCCGTTACAGTGAAGGCCGCTTCTCAGTAAAACAGTGGTTTATTCAGAAACCCTGATGGTCATAAGCTCAGTGAAAGTCTTTTCTTTGACATCCTGTTCGTCGAGAGTAATGGAACCTCTGAGAAGGAGCTAGACCACTTCAATGTTGTCTCGGACGGAATCCGCGGTTACACTCGCAAAACACTCGTTGCTGGTGGATGCGAATTCAAAAACCTAAAGATCAATCGGAAAGGTACAACCCTCACTCACCGCTTTCTACTGATGCCTTTTACCTTTGATCAAGAAACGCCACGTAATCGCCAGTACTACGAATGCTATCTCTCCGATGAAATCGCAATCTATACTGAAGGGGAAATAATCCAGATAGATAAGCTGGAGGGTCTCTAACAGTACTTTGAGCTATTCGAAGCCGACAGTTTTGACAAGCCCCTCAAACCCAAAATCGAAAAGGCTGACACGGAACTGAAGACCTTCGAAAACTACATTTTCAAGAAGGCTGTGAAAGTCAAGAACATTGTCTATCTGGCTTATAAGTTCCAAGAAGTTATTGGTCTGTATGGCAACGCTAAGACATTCCGCGATGATACCACCGGAAAGGTCCACTCTAATGTCTGTGAAATCATACATCAAAACTACGAAGATATGAGGCTGGGGTCTGCTCCAATTGCGAACTATCTCAACCCTGACGCAAAGCTCACTCTCCACATCAAATGTCCCTCGCGTGCACTGAAAGTGCTTATCTGCAAAGACTTCACCAGCCTCCTTTCAATCGTGGTCGAAGAGTAGTTTGCATGCCCTGACAACCTCGTAAAGTTCAACGCAAAGCTACTAAAAGATAGCTACCAAGAATACTCTGCTAAACTTGCCACATAAAAGCGACCATAACGAAAACGCAATAGCGAGTCCCTTGATGAAGATGAATCCGAGGAATTTGAAGGCGATAGCTCAGATAGCTCCCATTATGACTAAGGTACGAAGCGATTCAATGCAGAGCTGACAAAAAAGAATGCAGAGGCCCGTAATTTGCGCAACCGAAAAGAATTGGATAATATAAAAAAAGCGCCGAAAGGTACGGTCGCGGTCAATTCAGCGAGTCCCAAGTATCCAATCAGAAAGCGTGGCCGCCGAAATGAGAATGCGAAGTAAGAAGAGAGCTCTTTCGATGAAAATGAAGAGGACGATAGTATCGTTGGACGTGGAAGGAAGCCGAGAATAGCAGTGCTCAATGACATGAAGAAAAAGAAGGAGAAACTCAAGGCAAAAACTGATGAAAAAGCCAAAGAGGTGACGGGAAAGCATACTTGGGGACAAAATCCATCAACATCTGTTCCGTTAGTACCAACAGGAGCTATGCCCTACGGACCCGGAATGATTCCTGTTGTACCCTACGGGGCTCAAGGAACTGCCCCCAAACCAATGATGTGGATGGACCAGAAATCAATGCCTCCAGGCTACATGCAAATGATGCCGAATATGGCTGGTGCAACTAACAATGATTCACAAAAAGACAAGGCCGATCCCTCAGGCAAGAGTCAAACCGGAAATAAGCAAGAAATTCAGGGGGTTCCAATTCCAATGAACTCGTTTATGGGGATGATGCCGGGGATGCCAGGAATGCCAGGAATGCCGGGAATGGCGGCAATGGGTGGAATGCAGGGAATGCCAATGATGATGCCAGCAGGAATGACAATGTCTGGAATGCAAGGAATGAGTGGAATGCAGGGGATACCCGGAATGCAAGGAATTTCAGGTCTCCCTCCAGGGTTTTCAGGAATACCAATTGCTGCAGGTTCTGACTTCTTCAAAATGATTATGCAGCAACAAGGTGGAAAGCCACAAGAAGGAAGTGGGAGCAACAACAATCAGCAGGGTAATAACGATGACCAGGGTAAGGATCAGAAGAAACCTGGAGCAGGGGAATGGATGGCAATGGCTGGTCCTTCTATGGGAATGCAAGGGATGAGCGGTATGCCAAACTTTGCTTCATTGCAAGGAATGCAAGGTATGGCTGGTATGCAGGGAATGACAGCTCCGAATGGGATGCAAGTCATTGGAATGCCTCAAGGACTTTCTGGAATGATGTTTGCAGGTGGACAGGGAATGCCAGGTCAAGGTGGACAACAAGGAGGCAATGGAGCCACAATGCCGTTTTTGATAATGCCAAATCAAAGCCAAGCTGGTCAACAACGTCCCGCGGGTTCTACCAATTCACAAAAAGATGGAGATAAAGATGGAACAGATAAGAAATCAGCAAAGCCATCCCAACAATCACAAAACTCTCTTGGGCAAGCAGCATTCTCAATGGGTGGAATGCCGAGCTTCGAGCTTAACAGCCAAATGCTACAACAAATGGCTGGAGGAATGCCTGGAAACTTTCAGATGGCAGCACCTCAAGGAGGAATGATGCAGTTCATGATGCCAGGTCAACAGTCCCAACAAGGTAACCAGCAAGGACAGGGCCAACAACAACCAACTATGGCATTCCAATTCCCTGGGGGAATGCCTGGGATGGGAGGTGGAATGCCCTCTCCATATGGCGCGATGATGGGAGGGCAGAATCCATTCTTTTCGATGGGAGGCATGCCACCTGGAATGATGATGGCTATGCCCCAGCAGCAGCAGAACAAAATGAACGATCAAACCAAAGCTGCCGTTTCAGCAGAATAGAACAAAGGAAAAGATCCTCCGAAGACAAGTACTAACGACAAAGGAAACAATTCAGGCAGCACCCAGAATCCCAACAGTCAGTCAAGGATGGCTGCTTCGATCCCGGGTATGCCTCCAGGTTCGTTCATCATGCCTGGTATGCAAGGAATGCAAGGAATGCAAGGAATACCTGGAATGACAGCGATGACCGGTATGCCTGGTATGCAGGGAATGTCCATGGGAAATCCACAACAATCTCAGCTTGCTTACTTGATGATGAACCCTCAGATGATGCAGCAGATGCCTAGCATGCAATCGCAGAACTCAACTTCTGATAACTCTCAGAGCATGCAGAACATGCAGCAAAACATGCAGATGATGCAGAACATGACTTCCAACCAGTTAGGCCAGATAGGAATGGCATCGTACATGCCGCAGATGCCTCAAGGTATGATGGCAGGAATGCAGATGCCTGGGTTCCCCTACATGGGTCAGCAAGGCACCCAGCGAAGCAACAGCACCAGCGACAAGAAGAAGGACGATGAGAAGAAGTGATGTAGAGATAGCAAAGTTGTATACACAGTGCTCGGCTATTAAGTGAATCGTAATTAGGTATTAGATAGCAAATGGCCCGGCTTTCCATCCGGGAGGAGGAAATGGTGGAGAACCTACTCAACGAAGTCGAAGAGCAACCTCGGCGAGCAAACTTCGAATCCGTCGCCACGGAGACCATCGAGGAACTGCTGGGTGATCTGCCTGTACCGAAGTATCAGGGCGCTGAAGTAGCCAACTCACCTGTACGGTTTAGATACAACGTACACTACCAGAGTGACAAGTCCATGGATAACTTCGATGTGATGGAGTTGCTGGAAGAGTAGAAGGAGGGCGAGGATTCTGACTCGTCGGAAGAAAGGTAGGAAGTGGTTGCTGAAGCTAAACCCTAACCAGCACCCGTGGTTGTTTAGCTGCCGAAGTGGTAACTAGAACTATTCGATCGCTAGGAGCTCAGGAAGCTGTAATTCGATGGCAGTGAGACATGTCCGAGATTCAATATGTTCCCGAAGATCAGGGACGCCATAACCAACAACGATAGCTACCAATCAGCAGAGGTGCTTCCCTCGGAAGCGGAGAAGTGGTTTCGGTATTCAAAGATTCTGGCGGGGCAGGTGAGAGACTGTGCGGTACGGTCACGATATAACATAGATCTTCAATCTGGGATAAACTGAGTACCAGCTGTTCATAATGGGCAGCCAGCTGCATATCTTCCATAGTCGTAACGACTTTGCAGAACCCATCGTGGTGGATCCTCTGAAGAACAAGCTGATGAACAGATTGGCTGTTTCTGCCTGCTGCAAGTACATCGCAATCGCACTGCCCGACTAGCTGCTGATTTACGAGATAAAGAACGTGACTAGTGTGGTACTATTCAAGAATGTTACGGACCTAAAAGTGAAGGATATCAGCCACCTGGGATTCTACGGGGAGAAGTACGACAAGCTCTACTTTGTGGATCAGTGCACCACTCTTTATCTGGTAGAAGTGAGCAACGCACTTATCTTCGTGAAAGTAGATGTCAAGAAGATTGAGGTGTGTCTAAAGAAAATCGTCGATATAGACGCAATCCGATACAATGTAGATGCAGACCACTATTTCCTCTTCGCAGTAAGCTCCCCCAGCGAAACTGCGGTGTATATGATCGAACCCACTGTGCAGCTTATCCATCTCGAAAACTTCGAGGACGAGCTGATCAAAGCTAAATTACGCCAATCCAAGGAACAGCCGATGGAAAGCGAATTGGGTGCACAAGTCAATGTGCTGTGGAGGCAGAAGAAAGGATTCAAACCGCAGCTCATCATCTGCTTCCTGGATCAGCTGCTCATACTCAAGCTCGCAGCACTGCGTATGATGCCAGTACAGGCTGAATTTGTCGAGTTTGCAAGGGTGTCTCACTCCCAACAAATTTTGTCTGTAAGTTTGCTCAGCTATAACCACCTGTTAGTTATGCAAAAAGAAGGTTTGGTGGTGGTTGCCCTGCCGCTACTCACTACGTTCTCAGGACAGGACAACTCCTACGTTACCTTCAGTGAACCTAGCCGTTATCTTCGACTTTCTGTTGGAACCACCTCCCCAAGGCAATTAGCTCTTACCCAGAAGGTTAATATCTGCAAGCTGATCAATCTCAAGGACTACATTGATAAGAAGTTACTCGAGAATGGCGATTCGCGTCATGTGTTTGGCCTCCTTTTGTTGATTGCCAAATAGCTCAACTACTCGTTCAACTTCAGTTATCAAGAGGCTGATCTCACCTCCTTAATCTTTCGGTCGGTCGAGACTTTACTCGAGACTCTCTAGAGCGTTGATGCAGCTTCCAACATATTTGAAATTAAAGTGTACTGGGTGTGCGAATTATTGGTCGAGACCAAACGATAGCATATTCTCTGGGGGCTAGTCTACACGTCCTTGCGTAAACAAAACAAGTTGTCGGTGTTCTTCGACTGTATGGAGCAGTTCCTGCTCAAGGATAGTCTCAACAGCGACATCCCGTCCGAGACGCTGTCAACACTAATTCCGTACTTCTGCAGTCGTAACAAACAAAAGACGCTGCTGAAGGCACTGCTCCGGGTCAACTACGAGCAGCACGATGTGGAAAAGTACCTACAGACAATCGGCGAGCGCCAGATGTATACACTGTACATCTATCTGTTTCAAAATTTTTCGGAGGAGGATGAGATTGACTTCTTCACCCCTTTCGTTAAAATATTTTCGAGTTTCCGGCAGTCGTTTGAGCAGCGTACAGATGATGTTGACTACAAGGCCAAACTATGCCTGTGGTACTTGACTAAGTGTTTCCGGGGTGAAAAGTTTCCCAACCAACCAATGGCACCCACTGAAAGACGCAAGACTATTATGACTCTAATCGTTGAGATCGTGAACTCGACCTTTCTCAAAAGATTGCTGGAGTACAACTCTAAACTTACACTGGAGACGCTGTTGTTGGTGTATGCGGATGACACTAATGTCAAGATCGTCAATTAAAATGAGTCAACATTGATCCAGAAGTTCGGCAGTCTCTATCCAGAGGAGAAGACTGATGGTGACAGCTTCCAAAGCTGCTCACTTGAACATATCAAAAAGATCGTCCCGCAGTCAGGTAAGGTCCTGTTTAGCTACTTCGTGTGCCTACTCTGCCAGTTCAATCCTTCGGTGAAGCTGGAAACAGCCTTGGATGCACTTGAGACGGTCCTTTCAGTGCCACTGGAAGAGCAGCATCGACCACTACTCCACTTCTACCGCAAGGATGCGATTAACGAAATCGGCGATCTAGCAATAATGATGATGCGCATCTTCAAGCACTACATTTCAGGCAACAAGCTATACGTAAAGAGGTTGATGGCAATTCGCTGCGAAATGAAAAACTTACGATCTTATTTGCACTTCATCGGTGGGGACTATCACACCTCGGTGCTAGAACTGCTGGAGTCCCCAGATAAGGTAACAGTATCATTGATTTAGGGCGAAGTCTTTTCGCTAGCCGAAGATATCATCAAGTCTTTGGCAGAGAACGAGGGCGCACTGCTGGACTTCCTTGAGTTCCTCAGAGTCCATATCTTGGAACTTGTCAAGATCGATCCACGGAAGGCCTGTCAACTGTTCAAGAGCAATCATTACGATGAGTCCAAACTCACGAGGGAGCTCAGGAAGCATCCTTAGCTACGCTTTTAACTGCTGACTGCCATTATTAAGGATGCTGAAGAGCAGAAATAGGAGCAAAGTAAAACGATTCTTACGAAGATATCCAATATCTGGTCGAGCATCTACAGCTGGCTTGTGAGCTTCACCCACAAAACCTGCTAATCTTTATGGAGAACATTCAGTACCCACTTGACGAGGGCATTTTAATCTGTGAAAAGAACAATCAATTCTAGGGTAAGGCAGTGCTCGAATAGCGCGCAGGGAACATTAGAGGGGCACTTCAGTCTCGAGAGCAAGCCATTAAGAACCTGCTGAAGAATGCGAAGACCTCTAAACTAAAGAAGCTCAAAGACAAACTATCCCAGCAGATATAGGAGTGCATCAAGCTGTGTCTAAAACACTATTCGCCCGCTCGAGACGAGGAGAACTATTGGTTGGCTCTTTTGCAACTAATGCAAGATCTCGAGCATGGTGGGAGCCGCCAAAAGGTGTCTCTCATCATCTAACTTGAGCGTCACTTCGCTCGCATTCTACAGATGCTCTATAGTCACGTCCCACTGGACTCGCTTAATAGGTATTTCATGAGCGACCGTTCGCAAGACTTCTCGAATAAAACACGAGTGCACTCCTGGGACGTGCTGCACAGACTTAATAAGTTCGATGCCCGACTCTTCAAACAAGTGATCAACATCGCCATCAGCGACACGGTAGATGTGAGGAATGAGTTCCATCGGCGTAGGGTACATTCCGCTGTAACGATAGTTGATGGCATTGCATACATCACATCTGTGTTGCTGCCTGTGCGATAGCGAACTAAAAGTAGAACCACAGTGCGTACTGTTCCAGTGTCAACATATCTCGCACAGGGTGTGCCAGCGTAGCGATATCTGCTTGGCGTGCCAGTTGGAATCCGATCTGCTGCTGTGTAGTCATGATGTAATGCAGTCAAAGCGGAAATACAAAAAAGACTGTTAAAAGACGCCGGCATGAAATTTCCCGATGAAAGGCCACAGCCACCATCCACCAACAAGAAAAGCCGGCCTTAGGATCAGGACACCTACATTGTACAGGTAGAAGACGCTTCGATTGATCTGCGACGCAAGACTCGGCACCGAATGAAAAAGTTTGATCTGGAGGTCGAAGCCGAACGCGAAAGGGTATAGCCAATTCGTAATGCAGCTTGAACATAACTTCTAAAGCTACTTCTCAGAAAAGAAAGACGGTAAACCTTTGCGCAACCAACCCGACTTATAGCTAGTTAATGTCTGATTATTCACTCGATCTTGTCCCATAGTCTGTTGTACTTCACTTCCACGAACGGCATTTTGGCCACCTTGATGTCATACTGTCGGTCCTTCACTTCCGCTGTCAGAGGGGTTTCGTCTTTGCAACTATCCTGGTCCACGTACATCATACCCACTCCTTTCTTGAGGACGGGGCTGAACGTGCCGCTGCTAACAGTTCCCACCTTGTCACCTTTCTTATTCAGAACTGAAGCGCCTTCACGAACGACTCCTGTCTTCTCCAACATGAAGCCCACACGTTTCTGAAGTTTATTCTTCTTGGCTTTGTTATCTGCAATCTGCTTGTTCAAAGCATCTTGCCCTATAAAAGGAACGCGGCCTTCTTTCTTCTTAGACACTGTCCACATAAGGCTGGCTTAGAATGGTGTGGTCTTATCGTTGATGTCGTGTCCATGGAGGCATAGCCCAGCTTCTATCCTCAATGAATCCCTTGCACCAAGCCCAGCGAACTTCACATCAGGTTGCTTAAGGAAGACATTCACAATGCTATCCACATACTTGTTATCGAACGAAATTTCGAAGCCATCTT